>Ga0068856_100007182_pt1 | contig 10863 bp, 11 predicted proteins | sample KBSCornC62_FD_66595 | JGI IMG/M metagenome (GOLD analysis project Ga0068856, IMG submission 66595) | Corn rhizosphere microbial communities from Kellogg Biological Station, Michigan, USA - KBS Corn C6-2 | ecosystem: Host-associated > Plants > Roots > Rhizosphere > Soil ... | reverse complement strand
CTTGGGAACGGACAAGTGGGGCTTGTGTGGGCTTAGTCCAGTCCGAAACCCCGAAGGGTCGAAGAACGGGGTTAACGCCCGCGTCAGGACCCCTTCCCCGGCCCCGAGAACCCGGCCAATCGCGCATGCAACGGGCAGACGATCGGACAGACGGTCTGTCGATCCGTGTCTGCCTAGAGCTTCGGGGACTTTTGCAACAACCGGGTATCGGCGCGCGTCAAACCATCCGCCGACCGGGCCAACCAGCTAAGACAAAGTCGCGCTGTTGTGCGGGTTTAGCAGCGTTTTGTTGCGGTTACCGGTGGGCGGAAGTGGCGGAGAGGGAGACAGGACTAGAGAGGCTGTTTCTGCGGCTAGTTGGCCACCCTGAGCGGCGGACAGACGGGATGACAGACAACTCGACAACGGCTCACATTAGTGGTGCCGTCCAAAATCTTCCGTCTGCCAAAACAATCCAATATCTCCTTTCTAAAGCTGCAATCTTATTCGTTTGTCCGCATTAATCCCTTGCCATAGCTTCTTCTCGTGCCGAGGTCGAACGGCCTTGGCCGGCAAGAGGAACTGCAATGGATGCTCCAGCCGCACACCTGCCAACCTCCCCGAGCTTCGCGCGGCGCTGGCTATTTTCGACGAACCATAAGGACATCGGAACGCTCTATCTGTGCTTCTCGGTTATCGCGGGCCTGTTAGGCACCACGTTGTCGTTCCTCATTCGACTTGAGCTGCAGCAGCCGGGGTTGCAGATTTTCCACAACACCGATGGCTACAACGCCGTGGTTTCTGCCCACGGCTTAGTCATGATCTTCTTCGTGCTGATGCCGGCCCTGATCGGCGGCTTCGGCAACTGGTTCGTGCCCATCCTGATCGGCGCGCCCGACATGGCCTTTCCCCGCATGAACAACGTCTCGTTCTGGCTGCTCGTCGCGGCTTTCGGACTGTTCCTCATCTCGCTGTTCGTCGAGGGGCCGTCCGGATCCAACGGCCATAGCGGCGGGTGGACAATCTATCCGCCCTACTCGACCGAGAGCGAGCCCGGACCGGCGGTGGACTTCGTCATCCTGGCCGTACACCTCGCCGGGGTGAGCTCCATTCTAGGGGCGATCAACTTCATCACCACCATCTTCAACATGCGGGCGCCGGGCATGACGCTTCACAAGATGCCGCTGTTCGCGTGGGGACTCCTAGTCACCGCTTTCATGCTGCTGTTCTCTTTGCCGGTCCTGGCCGGTGCCATCACCATGCTGCTCACCGACCGAAATTTCGGAACGACGTTCTTCGCCCCTTCAGGCGGCGGCGACCCAATCCTTTACCAGCACCTGTTCTGGTTTTTCGGACACCCGGAAGTTTACATCATGATCCTGCCGGCCTTCGGCATCGTCAGTCACATCGTTTCTACTTTCTCGCGCAAGCCAGTCTTCGGTTACATGGGCATGGTTTACGCGATGGTTGCGATCGGCGGCATCGGCTTTGTAGTCTGGGCACACCATATGTTCACCACCGGCCTCGGCTTCAGCGTGCAGGCCTATTTCATGGTGTCCTCGATGGTGATCGCAGTGCCGACCGGGATCAAGATTTTCTCCTGGCTGGCCACGATGTGGGGCGGCTCGATAAGCTTCCGCACGCCTATGCTATGGGCGATCGGCTTCATACTGCTGTTCACCATCGGCGGTGTCACCGGAGTCGTCCTCGCCGGCGCCGGCATCGACCATACGCTGCATGATACGTATTACGTCATCGCCCATTTCCACTATGTGCTTTCGCTCGGCTCGGCCTTCGCGATCTTCGCCGCTATCTACTACTGGTTTCCCAAGATGACAGGCTATCTTTACAACGAACGGCTGGCCAAGCTGCATTTCTGGGTGATGTTTATCGGCGTCAACATCGTGTTCTTCCCGCAGCACTTCCTCGGCCTTGCCGGAATGCCGCGGCGCTATGCGGACTACCCCGACGCCTTTGCTTTCTGGAACCTCGTTTCATCGATCGGGGCCTACATCTCGACTGCCGGCGTGCTGCTCTTCCTCGTCACCATGGCGGAAGCATTCATTCGCAAGCGGCCCGCGCCGGCCAACCCGTGGGGGGACGGCGCGACGACGCTCGAATGGACCCTGAGTTCGCCGCCTCCGCACCATAGCTTCGAGACGCTGCCACGGTTTGACGTTCGAGAAGACGAGAAGGTGTGATTTGGAGCCGATCGCGATGGACACGCTCGATGCCGTCAATCTGTTGTTTATCGGCGTCCTCGCCGGCTTCTGGTGGTGGCAGGCGCGCGCCGCCGGCCATGCTGATGAGGCCAGACGGGGTCGATTGCGCACGTTGGCGGGCCTCTCCACGGCGAACGTGCCGCCGCAAAACACGACTGCGGCGGAGCGGCTGGAAGACACGCTCCTGCGGCTGCGGCGAGAGGGCGGTTATGACGCAGACTTCCTACCTTGGGCAAAGCGGACCTATGAGCAGGTCGTTGCTGCACTCGCCGACGGTGCGCTCGATAAAATAGTCCCTCTTTGCTCTGAGGCGGTGGCCGCCGACTTCGCCGCACATCTGGCCGACCGCAGACGGCTCGGGGCCACGCAGAGCCTCCTCTTTATCGGTATCGACGCGGCCGATTTCGTCGACGCCGGGATCGAGGAGACGCTTGCCTGGATCGACGTCAGGTTCGTGAGCGAGCTGGTGAGTGTCACCCATGATCGGGCCGGCGCCGTGATTGACGGGCATCCGAGCCGAATTGTGCGTTGTGTCGATGTCTGGACATTCGCACGGGAGGGTGGACAACGCCGCCCGGCCTGGCAGCTTGTCACGACCAGGCAGGCCAGTGACGTAGCGAAAGGGGCGCAAGATGCGGAACCTCAGACTTAAGCGCGTCTACCTGCCGCCCGACGACGGCGATGGGCAGCGCGTGCTCGTGGACCGGCTGTGGCCGCGCGGTCTGCTCAAGCGTGACGCCAGAGTCGATCTATGGCTGAAGGACGTGGCGCCAAGTCCGGAACTGCGCCGCTGGTTTGGACACGACCCGGAAAAGTGGCCGGAGTTTCGCCGCCGCTACTTCGCAGAACTCAACGCAAGGTCCGGGCCCGTGGAAACACTAAGTCGGCTTGCGGAAAATGCCGATGTGACCCTGCTCTACGCGGCGCACGACGAGGCGCACAACAATGCCGTGGTGCTCCAGGACTACCTCGCCGGAGGCGGTCATGGCCTATCCTAGTCGAGTCCCAGCTCTTCTCGGCTGCCGGTTCCCGATCGTGCTGGCCGGTATGGGCGGCCCCGCGCGCGCCGAACTCGTCGCCGCCGTATCGAGGGCCGGCGGCTTCGGCTTTCTTGGTATGGTGCGTGAATCGCCCGCGCTTATCGAACGAGAAGTTCTGGCACTGCGTAGCGCGGGCATTGAGCAGTTCGGCGTCAACATCATCCCGGCCGCTACCCCGCCTGGGCTGCTTGATCAGCAGGTTGCCGCGATCATCCGCTTGCGCGTTCCGATCGTCGCATTGTTTTGGGACCTCGATATCAGCCTGGTGCGGCGACTGCGTGAAGCCGGTATCCTCGTGGTCTATCAGGTAGGCTCGGTGAACGAAGCTGTGGCGGTGCAGCACGCCGGCGCCGACATTGTCATCGCCCAGGGCCGCGAGGCGGGCGGCCATGTACGCGGCACTATGCGACTGCGGGAGTTATTGCCCGCCGTCGTCGATGCAGTGAAAGTGCCGGTACTGGCCGCTGGGGGCCTCGGGACCGGAGGCGACTTACTGACAGCGATGGCGCTCGGCGCTGACGGGATCGTCCTCGGCACGGCGTTCCTCGCTGCCAAAGAATCGTTCGCGCACGACGCGCACAAGCAGCGCTTGGTTGCGGCCTCAGGGCGAGATACGGTACTCACCGAGAAGTTTCACATCAACTGGCCGCAGGGAGCGCCGGTTCGAGTGCTTGTAAGCGACGTGACCCGCGGCCTGCGCAAGCCTGCGGGCCCGTCGGACGGCGTGATCATTGCGGAAGACGACGGGCGGCCCATCGAGCTGTTCAGCACGGATTCGCCGCTACGCACCACGACGGGCGAGCTCGGTGCCATGGCTCTCTATGCTGGCACGGGGGTCGATCACGTCACCCGCATCCTCCCTGCCGCGGAGATCGTGCAGGAACTGGTTTCAGAGGCACATCTCGATCCAATCGGCATCGAAACAGCGAGCCAGGCGGCAGTCGAACTCAGTTCCCCGGTCTGCTACATCGGGCAAATGGAAGGTCCTTATCTAGGACAACTCGATAACAGCGAGATCGCGGCTGAGATCGCAGTCCTCGCGGCACAATTGCGCACGTTGCTTCGTCTTGTTCTCGACAGTACCGGTGAAGCGCGGGAGGACAATACTCCGTCTTTTCCAGTGTCCGCCGTCCCATTGGCTAAATGGATCATCAATCTGGTCTCGGCCTGGCCGGCGCGTCGTGCGTACCAGCCGATCGACCGCGACGCCACGTCCATACGCCAGGACCTGCTCGACCGTCTCGGCCGGCTGGTCACGCGGCTGCCGGACAATGAACTGCGGAATGGTCTCAGCACCCTTCGGGCGGCGCTGCAAGCGGGTGACTTGGTCGCCGCCAGGCAGTCAGTCCGCACCGACGACAAGGAAGCTGCTTCAAGCTTCGCCAGGAATGCTCATGCTTAAGCCGCGGCGCATGGTGTCGACCAGGCCAGTATCGAGGCGGCTCGAGTAGACCATGTGGACGGAATAGGAAAACTCCGGGGCGTTGGCCACCCGGGACAGCTGGCCGCTCTCGAGATACGGCCGCGCCGCGCTCACCCGGAAATAGCCGGTGCCGCTTACGTTCAGAATGTAGAGCAGCGCCAGCGGGCCGTGCGAGATTGATACAGCTGCATCGGTGTAGCTGGGAAACGCCGCGGCAAGGCTCGCCTGGAAGCCGGGGCCCCAGTCGATATTCACATAGTCCTGCGGAAAACCCGTCTTGCCGGTCGAACCGGTGCTGACAAGGATCAGCTTTTCCTCATGCAACAGTTCAACGACCAGGCCTGGAAAGGCCTGCCGCGGTGGATCATAGAGGACCGCGAGGTCCAGGGCGCCATCGTGTACCGCATCCATAAGGCGGGAAGGTACATCTACCTCGGCCCGGATGGCGATATCGGGAGCTTCCTGCTTCATCCAGATCAGCCAATCGACCAGAAGCGGATTCCACAAGCTGATCTCGGCGCCGATACTGGCGATGTCGCGGCGACCCTGCGGCAGGCCGACCTCTCGTCGGGCCCGGTCCCAGACCTGCACCAAAGTCGTCGCGTGGCGCAGGAACCGCTCGCCCGCCGCGGTCAATCGCGCGCCTGACTTGTTCCGCACGAACAGTCGCCTTCCGAGCTGCTCCTCCAGGACGTGGATACGCGCGCTCACGCTGGTTTGCGTTACGTTGAGACGGCTTGCCGCAGCAGCGAAACTTCCCGTTTCGACAATCTCGAGGAACGTCTTCGCTAAGGTGATGTCCACGGCCGGCGTCCGGTATCCTTGTGCCTATGTTTTGATAGTTTGACGACCGTCTTTCCCTGTCAATCGCCTGGCCGGTGGTCAAGACCGCGGGCGAGGGCACCGCAGGATGCTTCCCGGAAGGTCAGGCCCCTCGCCGTTGGCCACGATATCGTTTCGGCATGATCTGTGCCGGCGTGGCAGGAAGCTGGTTACATGTCCTGTCCGATAGAGGAACAACATATGCCAGCCTCACAAACGTCTGGCTTAGTCTGGTGCGGTTCCCTCGCCCTCGATCCTCCTTTTCACGCGGTTATCCGCGTCGGGGATCCAGGTGACAAGGAGGCCCGAAGAGAACGCGCACGTCCTCCGACCCGGGTCTTAGAGCCCGGCTTGCGCGTCCCCTTCGGTGAGGCGATCCCATCCGGGGGTTGGACGAGAACTCGCCTCGTCTCGTCAGCCCGCTAGTGGGCGGGACCGTCGTCGCCCGCCCTCGGCTGAACAACAGAGAGAACCGTCAGGAGTTGCTTACGACCATCGCGCGTTAAGCACGTGATGGAATGGCCCGCTCGCAGGCCGATCAGCGCGGACCCGACCGGCGTGAGCACCGAGATTTTTCCTGCCGCGATGTCTGCATCCCGCGGGAAAACCAGTTCAACGGAGCGCTCGTCACCGCCGATGGTGCGGAACAAGACGGTCGAGTTCATGCGAACAACGTCAGAGGGAATAGCCGCATCGGGAACGACGCTGGCACGCTCCAGTTCATGCAGCAGCCAGTCCGCATCGTCGGCCGAATGCGAGATGCCAGCCAGGGCCAACACGGTGAGTTGCCGATGCTCGTCGGCGCCGAGAACGATGTTTGGAGAGAGTTCGAAGTCTTCGATAGTGAGAGTGGTCATGGTGTGCCTCATCGCCCACCGCACGGGGCAGGGTTCAAGAAGTTTGCGATGTAGAGATTGGGCACCGGAGCGCGTAGACGTGCCACCCCTAAGTCCGAGGGGTGCCAACTGGCTCGGACTTAGGGCAGCTTGATCTCAGCGAGAAAGTTCCGCTGACTCGCGATGAGGAATTTGCTGCTCATGCAAGTGATGTAGCGCGGCTCTTATGAAAGTCAACCCGCGAGGGTGCAAGAGGACTGTGGCCTCCGATAGGTCGCTCAGTGATCTCCCGATTGCCACCACGCAAGCCAAGTCACTTGAGCGAGGCAACCGGCAGGGCACTGCTATGCCCTGCCGGGCGACCGCCGAGAGCTTCTCACCGGGCAATTGCGATGGCGCCTGCAGTTACGTCACGATACCGACCTTCCGGGGGCCGCTGACTGGCGCTCGGTCGAACACTCTCAGGGACCACAACATGGGTGCACCGGTGAACCAGCTTCACTTCGAGGTCCTTGGGCACCGGCCACCCCTTCTGCTGCATTTGCGAGCGTGAACCAAAGGCTGCCGGCCGCAACCCTGCGGCGCAACGGTGCAGTCCCGACCGACAGGCCGGGTCGCGGCTCTCTCGCGCTGAAAACGCTCTCGATCGGGATGCATTCGGTCCGGCCACTCTCTGCACGGTAGAAGATTGACTCACCGGGCCTAAGCCCGATTAACGCAAGTGCCCGCGGTGACCGAAGGGATAAGGTGTTGCCATCTCCGATCTCTGGCGGCAGCCAGGTCAGGAGTCGTTCTTCAACCGTTCGCCCGTCGACGCTGAAGCGGATCTGCTTTCCACTGACGGTACGATCAGACCTCAGGCTCGATGATGGCCCCGGAGTTCCGGAGCCAAGCTTGCGGTGGACGATCGCGCGATGACGGTTCTGCTACCGATTGTGGTGAGCATCAGTTGCTGCAGACGAGACGAGCATAGTCTGCCGATGACAACGTTACGGGCGGATGTGCAAAGTGCATTATCGTTACCCCTCCTAAGGAGTCTGGAGGAGAACTGGCATCTTTAGGCCAAACGCCGCACGGAGTTCGTGCGCGAGCCCGCTCGGGATGCCTTCACTTGCATTCGAGCTCGGCCAGCCAAAGAGGCAAGTTCTAGTGAGGCGTGCGATCAACTCCCTAAGCCCAGGTGCCGGGCGCGCAGACTTAGGGCAGCGGTCCTGCTCGGAGGCGGCCCGGTGCAAGCAATAACGATGAGGGTAACAGCTTGCTCACAGTGCAGACATAGGTCCGGCGACCGGTGGTTCAAGCCAATCCGAGTGAAGTTTGCAAAAAGTCGCAGGCAGAAGATGTGCCCAGTGTTGCAGAGGTGAAGCGATGCGACACCAGGCGCAGTAGACCATCGTTCTCATAGTCGGCCCCATGAGTAGACTCCGGTCCGCCCCGCTGCGCTGCAGCGCTTCTAGCATATCCACCTGTCCGATGGCCCGATCTTTGGAGCCCCTCGCGGAGCTGCGAACGGCGTTTTTTGGCGCTGGAGTTGTCTCCCAGCCCGCGGTCTAAGGACTCGACTTCCGGCGCTTTGTTACGTTTCCGGTCGCCGCGCCGCCGGTACTTCCGCCGTCTTGTCCGATGCTGCCAGCACCGGCGCCGGGGCTGCCGCCCGGGACGGTTCCGCTGGGCTGTATGCCTGATGCCAGACCGACGCTGGCAGTTGGAGTTTCCTCCAAGTTGTTTAGAGAGCCCCTGTGGCGGTTTGCTTTCGATTTCTCGTGCTTGCGTTCAAACATGCGATTGCTCCGAGCTGAGTAGAGGACAACCCGGCATGGAAGACTCAGTTCCTCCTGCAGGGCGGGTCATCGCGGAAGTGCGAAGTTTGGCCATTGGTGCCAGGAGTGCGCTGTCGTTCCCTCCCTCATTCGCCAAAGAATTGGATGCGCCGGGGTCGGTCTCAGACGGCTTGTCCCTAGCGTATGACGAGTACGGGCACGTGGCTCCGGGCGAGAACCTCGGCCGTCTGGCTGCCGACAAGTATGCGCTCGAGGCCGCGACGCCCATGCGATGACATGGCAATCAGGCTGCAGTGACGTTCCTCTGCTGTCGCGAGAATTGCGTCGGCCGGAAATGCATTTTTTACATGCACGGTCTCGGCCTCAACGCCAATCTTATCAGCGGCTGCCTTCGCTGCCGCAAGCACCTTGCTCGCAGTCTCCGTCTGGTTCGCCTCGTAGCTTGCCATCTCGTTGGGCGAAGGTGTCCACCCGGACATGACCGCAGAGGACGAAAGATGCTCGGTGGCGGTTACGATGGTGACCCGAGCGCCGAGCGCCTTGGCCAAGGAGAGACCATGATCGACCCCCCTCTGCGCTACGCTAGAGCCATCCGTCGAAATCAGAATATGCTTATACACTAGTTGTCTCCTGCTGCTGGTCTGCCGCGGCACACCGCTCGCCCGCAACTCCTGATCAGGCCGCGCTAGCCGGGTTGCCGTGGTGACCTCAAAAGTCGTGAACCGGTAACCTCAAAGTCACCAAGAACTAGGATCGGCGGGAGTTAATAATCGTGCATCGTCACCTACCCCTACCTAATTGCTCGGTTCATCGCCTCTTTCGTGGATATGGTGATGTCACCCCCAATATGAGCCGCGACATAGTGGCCGGATTCGCACCAGCAGATTGAACTATGGCATTCCATAACGCTCTGGTCCGAGCGGGCACATTTAACAGAGGAGGTTCTATTCGCCCTGGCGCCAGCACGTGAGCCGGGTCTCGAGCAGGCGGACCAAGTCGATGATGATGATCACCAACACATGCGAGCGCAACGACTACGACAGGTGCGACACCATCTGAAATGTGTTTCCGTAAGGCGCGGGGGAGCCCACAAAGTCCCGCTACCGCAGAGTAAACTCGGCTACGACCGTGTTGATTAGCCCGACCGTTGCGCCCTGATGCAGGCCAATATGATGGACAGCATCGCACCCGCGAAGCAGGAGGTTGCGGAATCTCTGCGATCGACTGGCCCCGGTGTAGGGGGTCGTCGCTACCAGTCCGCCATCCCCGCTCCTCGTCGAACCTCATGCGACCGGGTTGGAGATCGCGCGCTCGACGTGAGGCTTTCTAACCCAAATAGCTTTCTGAGCCCCACCCACTCCCTACAGGCCACTTATTCTCGGTGGAGCTTTAGAAGCGCCATCCCAAGAGCTACGGGAAGAACAAGAGCATGCGATTGGCGGAAGGTTCCCGCCCCCAAGCAGTCCAACTTCCGACCGGGAGATTGAGCGGCCGAACACATTGTTGCGTTCGAACCTCGCCGCAACGATCGAGGGCTCGAGTGGGGAGACGCTCGGCAGTCGTAGCGCCGACTGTTCGCGGATTGCGCCCATCCGAAGGCGGTGCGCAGGAGGGCGCGAGCCACCTCGGCACCGGGGTATCCGTGGCTGCACCAGATGGAACGAACCACGGCGCCGTGGTCTCCAAACGACCGGAGCTGGCGCAAGGCGCGCTATGAAGGTCAACCTGAGAACCCAGCGGTGCGTGTGTACGGTCGCTGACCAGACGCCTGGCCTTCGTCTGTCGGTTTGGCCACGCCGGTCCTTCAGTCCGCCGGATGTCTCACGCTCAGAACGGTGAGCATTTGCTTCCGACCCTCTCGAGAGAGCCAGGTAATCGACTGGCCTTTCCGCAGTCCAATCAACGCTGCACCGATCGGGGTCATGACTGACACGCAGTCATGAGAAAAGCCGGCTTCGTCCGGAAAAGCGAGAGAGACTTCTCGCTCTTCGTCTTCGCCGTACGATATCGAACAGTCGATCCCATGCGAACCGCATCCAAATGCAGCTGTTCGGCCGGAACGACGCGCGCCCGGTCGAGAGCTCATAAGCAGATCGTCGGCGACGGTCGACGCCTCGCTGATGCCTGCAAGCGCGAGCCTGGTGAGGAGCCGATGATCTTCGGTATCGATGATTAGGGTCGGCGCGAGAGACAGTTCGTCGAGTTCACTCGTTATCATGCCGACTTGTCCTTCCTGCATGCAAGAGCCGCGGTTAGTCCGTATGATCCGGGTCAGTGCTTCCGGGGAACCACTAACGGCGCTCTCTGGGTCCTTGCTAACGCGGCAATGGACGATGTGCCCTCGGTTCTTGTCTTTTCCTGTTTGGGTTTCTTGAACTCGCGATTGCCGTTTCGTTTGGCCAATGCATCGTCTCCTCTCCAGCTGCTCAGGTGTCTCGGTTACCAAGGGGAATGCGCCCGCCGGTTATTCTGGGGGAGGCACCCGATATACTGAGGCGTGCCGGGCGGCCGCCGTCATCTTCCCAGCGGGCAATAGCGATGGCGCTCGCAGTGACGTCGCGATACCAGGCATCCATCCGGCCTTGTGGGCGGGGCGGCGTAGCTCCGTTGCAAACTACAGCGGCGTTCGAGTCGTACGGTTGAAACATTTCAAACTCTTCAGGCATTGAACTCTCCCGCAAATGACTCTGTGGCGGCAGGCCGCAGACGGATCGACCGAGGTGCGTCTCGGCGCAGTGGTCCAGCGGCGATTGTCGTTTG
>Ga0068856_100007181_pt1 | contig 10863 bp, 11 predicted proteins | sample KBSCornC62_FD_66595 | JGI IMG/M metagenome (GOLD analysis project Ga0068856, IMG submission 66595) | Corn rhizosphere microbial communities from Kellogg Biological Station, Michigan, USA - KBS Corn C6-2 | ecosystem: Host-associated > Plants > Roots > Rhizosphere > Soil ... | reverse complement strand
TATATCACGGTTTGGCCCCGCTTCAAACATGTCATGGGCATGGTGGTCACCGCGGTTGTAATCGTCGAAGTGGCGATCATCGACACTCAGGCGGCGCGCGGCACCACCAGTCATTTCAACGTGAGTACACCGCTGGATGCCAGCCTTTTCGCGGTAATGTCCGTGGCAATTCTAATGCTCTTGCTAGCCAATATCGGCATCCTGGTGGCGCTATTTCGGCAGAAGTTCCCAGATCCTGCCTGGGGATGGGCGCTGCGGCTTGGTTTGCTGATTACGATCCTGGGGGCGAGTCTCGGTGGCCTGATGACACGGCCCACCCATGCGCAGACTGAATCGCTGCAGCGGCACGAGCATGTGGCAGCTGTCGGCTCGCATACTGTCGGCGCGCCGGATGGCGGTCCGGGTATTCCGGTGCTTCACTGGAGCTCGCAGCATGGCGATCTGCGTATCCCACACTTCTTCGGGCTGCACGGCATACACATCCTTCCGCTATTCGCATCGTTAATCCGACGGAGACGCGCCGCCACGGGCATATTCGCTTTCGCCGGAGGCTACTCCGCGCTCGTTGCGTTGCTTACCTGGCAGGCGCTTGCCGGCCGTCCGCTATTGGGGTGAAGCATGAACGCGGAACAAATCTTTTCTCTAGTAAACTTACTTGCGATGGCAGGCTGGCTGCTGCTGATTTTGGCCGGCAAAACCCGTTGGGCCGCGCCTGTGATTTCCGGTGTAATTCTGCCGTTGCTGTTTGCGGTTGTGTACTCAGGCCTGCTTGTTGGGCATTTGGCCGGGAGCGCAGGCAATTTTCAGACACTGGCGGGCGTCGGCGCGCTCTTCGATAACCCCTGGCTGCTGCTTGCCGGCTGGGTGCATTACCTGGCGTTTGATTTGTTCATCGGCGCCTGGCAGGTGCGGGATGCCCGCGTCTATGGAATTTCGCATCTGCTGGTAATCCCGTGTTTGATACTTACCTTTCTGTTCGGTCCGGTGGGTCTGCTCCTCTATTTCCTGATTCGGGCCGCTTATAGGCGCGGCGCCGCCTTCGCAATCGCTATGTAAGATGCGGCTGTTACAAAGAAAATATGTCGCGTTATGCGGCCGTCGATATCGGCAGCAATTCGGTACGTATGATGGCAGCCGAAATCGGTCACGGCCAAACACAGATCCTGGCCGAGGACCGGCAGGTTACACGATTGGGCGAAAGCGTATTTCGCGACGGGCGGATTAGCAAAGCGGCGCTCGATTTTCTGTGCGCCACGCTGGCCAAAATGGCCGCTGTATACGGCCGGCTGGATGTGGCGGGAGTGCGCGCGGTGGCGACGAGCGCGGTTCGCGATGCCAGCAATCAACACGAATTTCTTGAGCGCACGCGGCGTACCCTCGGCACGAATGTCGAGATCATATCGGGCCAGGAAGAAGCGCGGCTGATTCACTTAGGCGTAAAGGCGCGCTGGCCGCGGTTGCCCGAGCGAACTCTCATCATCGATGTTGGCGGAGGCAGCGCCGAGTTGATTCTCAGCCAGAACGGGCAACTGATCGATGCGGTATCGAAACCATTAGGCGCCGTCCGGCTGACGGAACTATTTCTCAAAAACGATCCACCGCTCGAGGAAGAACTTCACCGATTAGACGGATACGTACGCGAAAAGCTGGCTTCTTTTTATAAGCGGCATGGCGCGGAAAAGTTCGACCGCACTCTGGCGACCTCCGCCACGGCGGCGGCCCTCGTGTGCGCCATCAATCGGATTCCGCGTATGGAGCGGGAACAAGCCGACCGCGCGCGCGCGTTTACCGGGCAACTTCGCGAGCTGTACGCCGAGCTTGCCGCGCGCAATGTAAACGGGCGGCGCAAGATAACCGGCATTGGACCGAAACGAGCGGAGATTGTGGTCGCCGGCGCGGCGGTGTTCTTGCGCGCGTTGGAAACCTTTGGGCAGCGGTCGCTTTATTACTGCGCTGCCGGCGTGCGCGATGGCATCATTGCGGATTTGGCGGCGCGGCGAGTGGGCAGCGAGTTGTCGCAGCTTTCGCGCGAGCAGCGCGAGATCGTGGAAAAGATGGCCCGGCGCTACGGCGTCTCCCTGCCGCATGCGCGGCATGTGGCGGGCCTGGCGCATCGGTTGTTTGAAGTGCTTCAACCGGTGCATCGTCTGCCGCGCGCTACCGGCAAGCTGCTCGAAGCATCCGCGTACTTACACGATATCGGCCACTTCGTAAGCGGAGCCGGCCATCATAAGCATTCCGCCTATCTGATCGTCAACTCCGATATGCCGGGCTTTACCAACGATGAGCGCCTGACCATTGCGGCGCTCTGCCGCTTTCATCGAAAATCCATGCCGGAGCCGCGCCACGCGCATTTTCAGGCTTTGCATGCCGATATCAAGCGGACCGTGGTCCTACTTGCACCGCTGCTGCGCATGGCGGACGCGCTGGATAGCAGTCACGGTCAAAAAGTACGCGACGTGGCGACTGCGTTGCGGGACGGCAACCTGCATTTGCGGGTGGAAGCGGCGAAAGATGCCGACCTCGAGATCTGGGCCGCCAACCAGACCGCCGAGGCGTTTCGTAAAAGTTATGGCCGGCGCATCGTGTTCCAGCGCGTATCCTGACATTCGCATGACCATAGCGAACTTGCGCCAAGCGCAAACACCTGCTGGCTGGAAGTTTTAGGTCGTCAGCACCAACGGATGCTCGTGTCCGCGCGCGGTAACAGCTTCTACACCCACCACGCGGCCGCCGCGAACCATGAGCGCCTGATCGAAATTGTTCACAGTGGGACATACGTGGCGCGGGAGCAGATATAGCTTGCTGCCAATGGCCGGCGCTTCGGCGCCCGCCGGAATTTCGATCGGCAAGTGTTCTTCACTCGGCTTCAGAGGTTGATATTCGGGATGGCCGACGACCGTGCAGGTAGGAACGCCGGCATCGGCCGAAACGCTTTTGTGTCCGGCATCGCAGGTGATCTGGCGATCGAGCGGATGGCTGATGACCGTCGTCAGCACTAGCGCCGCTGGACGATAGTCGAAGCCTTCGAGTTGCCGCAGGCTGGACATGTCGTTGTAGACAACGGTTCCGGGCGAAACACAGTGCCGGAATTTGCCGCCCGCAAAACCCGGATACGAAATACCCGCTGCCGTCGCGGGGGTTCCCGAAGTGATGACCTCTTCGACCGGAACGCCTGCCGCCTCGACGGCGTGGACCACGGCGAGCAGGCGCGTGTACCCTTCATGCGCCTGCTTCTCGCGCTCCGCCGGAGATGGATTCGAGATATGACCGTCGTACCAGTGAAGACCGCGGAACGCCGGTCCCAGATCGCGTGCAAGCCGAATCACGTCTGCTGGCCGCTCGTCCGAAATTCCGGTACGATTCATTCCCGAATTCACGTCGATAAAGACGCCCACACGCGTGCCGCGCCATGCGCCAGTTTGGGCGGCTGACTCGATCAGCACGGAAGTCCGTGTGCCCGGAAATCTTTCGGCGATCTCCGCCACGCGGCGGGCGCTCCCGCCGCTTACGGCTAGCGCCAGCAGAACATCGGCTGCGCCGCTTTGGCACGCGGTCAGCAGCTCGAGCGTGGTGGCGCATTTGAAATTGCGAATCCCCTGCCCGACCATTTGCGCGATCACGGCGCCGAGCTTTGCTGTTTTGATATGCGGCCGCCACCGCGCCGGGTCGTTTCCAACTATCCCCAGAGTGGTTCGGATGTTGCTGTCTACCGCATCCGGGTAGATCAATAGCGCCGGCGTAACGATGCCCTCCGTATCCGCGAGCGTGTAGCCGGTAAGCGAGACGCTCATGTCAGGAAGCTTCATCTGCCGATGGACCGTACAACCCTGGAACCGGAACATCGTTCAGACGCAGATACACCGAAAGCTGGCCGCGATGATGAATTAGGTGATTGAATACGAAAGATCGCAGCACCGCGATGCGCGGAATGCTAAAAACCTTCTCGCCCGTGGCAAGCAGCGTCCAAAGTTTTGCGTAGCCTTCATCGCTGGTTTCGGCGATCGCCGCCCGCGCCGATGCTACATTCTTATCGAAATCAGTAAGCAACTCCTGGCTGGATCGCGCCGGCTCTCGTTTGTATGGCTGTGAGCCGTCCGCCGGGGCATAATCGAGTGATTCTTTTTTTAGCGTCTCGTTTGCCCAATCGGGCAAATTTGCCAAATGGGTGGCTAGTTCGGCCATGGTCCAGGACTTAGTGTGCGGCCTCCAGCCAAATTTGCTTTCCGGGCAGCGCTCCAATACCTTTCGGGTTGAAGCCATCTCCTGATCGAACTCAGGCAACAGTGCATCGCTGATTTTCATGAAGCCCTCCAGGCAGCAGTATTCGCTATTTATTCGCCTAAAGTCAAGAAGAGATTCTACTCCGGCTTGCGTTTTCTGGGACGCCGGTTCGCGCCGCCTTGGGAGGCGCGCTTGCGCGGCGCGGCCTTCTTGGGCTTAGGCGGCGGAGGATTCGGTTCAAAGATGGTAGGCTGGCCTTCCACAATCGGCTGGGGCTCGTCTTCCTCCTCCTCAAGAGTCGGTTCGGCAGGCGGCTCCGGCAAAGCCGGCGGATAGAACTCGGCTCCCAGGTGGACAATTAAGCCGCGCTCTTCATCTGGCTCGGTGCGGACGACTGTCTTGTCCTGCGCGTAATTCAAAAATTCGGAAAACTTTTGGAAGCCGAGCCGCGACAGGTTGAAATCGGGATGCTCGGTTTGCATCCATTGCTCCAGCTCTTCGCCGGTTGCTCCACCCTCCTCCAGTTCCATGCGGTGAGTTTCGAGAACATCCCGTAACCTCGGCAGCGCCTCTTCCGGCCGCGCCTGAGTCTTCTCTGGCCCGCCGCCCCCGCGGCGCTCGATGATGTACCGGCCGCCTGAACCGCTTACATTAATAAATTCCGCTTTCTTGAGCTTCTCGACGAAATCGGAGAAGCTGCCGGCGCCGTAAGCGCGCTCGCTGAACGCCGGGTCAAGCTGCAGCATGGTGCTCTTCAGCAGGCCGAGCTGCGGCTGAACCGCGCGGCGCTCCAATACCTGCAGCGCGCGTTCCACTAGCGGCATGGCTTGTGATAGTTCGAGCGGAGCGGGGCGCGGTCCGCGATCTTTTTTGTCTTTACGATCGCCGCGCTCGGGTCTGTCGCGCCGGTCGGGCATCGGCTGGGGCACAATGCGGTCGCCGTCTTCGAGCAGCGACTCATAGCTGACGAACTCATGGCAGTTCTGCTGCAGAATCGTGCTGGTAAAGGCTTTTCCGCCCACCACGAAAACGGTCTTGCCGTATTCTTTGAGCTTGTTGACCAGCGGGATGAAATCGCTATCGCCGCTGATGATCGCAAACGCGTTCACGTGCGCATGCGTGAAGGCCATTTCCAGCGAATCGAGCGCCAGGTTGATGTCGGCGCCATTCTTGTCGCCGCGCGGGGAGGGAATGCGCTGCACCATTTGCACGGCGTTTTCCGCCATCTGGCGTGTGGCGCCTTCCTGCCGGCCCCAATTCGCATACGCGAACTTGGCCACGATATCGCCTCTTTCTTTCAGGGCGCCAAGCGCCAGCGCTACGTCGAATTCACGGCGTAGTGTCGACTTCACGCCTATTTCAATGTTGTCGTAATCGACGAACACGGCGATGTTCAGTCTGTCTTGCATTAATTTCCTTTTCTCGTTTGCCGCACCGAGCCTTCGCTCAGGCAACTTGTTTTACCGAATCGCGAATGAAGTCGACGATCTTCTGGAGCGAAGCGCCGGGCTGGAATACTTCCGCTACACCCTGCTTCTTCAACTCCCGGGCGTCTTCATCCGGGATGATTCCCCCGGCAATGACGAGCACGCCGGTCATCTCCTTCTCGCGCAGCAGCTCCATCACGCGCGGCACAATCGCATTGTGCGCGCCTGAAAGGATCGACAATCCGATCACCTGGACATCTTCCTCTAAAGCTGCATTCACTATCATTTCCGGCGTCTGCCGGAGACCCGTGTAAATCACTTCCATACCCGCGTCACGCAGCGCGCGTGCAATCACCTTCGCGCCACGATCGTGTCCATCCAGGCCCGGTTTGGCCACCAGGACACGTATGGGTACGCTCATATCTACACTGTCCAAATTATAGAACGCGAGGCGGGGGACAATAAGGGAGATCGAGTGACCGATAAAACTTTCAACGAACCGCGCATCGCGCTGAACCGGATCTACACCCGCGCCGGCGACGCCGGCGAAACACGCCTGGTCGGCGGCCAGCGGGTCCCGAAAGACGATGCGCGCATCGAATGCTTCGGCGTCGTTGATGAGCTAAACGCGTTTACTGGCTTGGCCCGCACGACGGTCGAACAACTCTTGACGGAAGCTCCCGCGCTCCGGCCGTTTGCGGATACGCTCAAACGCGTCCAGCACGAGCTGTTCAATCTCGGTTCGGCGCTCGCCACACTGCCCGAAGACATGCATCCCAAACAGCCGCGCATCACCGCGGTGGAAGCGCAGCGGCTCGAGCGCGAGATCGATGAAGCGAACGAGTCGCTTGCCAACCTGCGATCGTTCGTGCTGCCTGGCGGAAGCCGCCTGGATGCCGAACTCCATGTTTGCCGCACCATTTGCCGGCGTGCCGAGCGCTTGCTGGTTTCGCTCGCCCGATCGCAGAGCGTGCCGCCGGAAGCGCTCACTTATCTGAACCGTTTGAGCGACGCCTTTTTCGTGTGGAGCCGCTGGGCGAATCATGTCCTTGGCCGTCCGGAAACGCTATGGGAGCCGAACGCCGCTGCCAGCGGAGCGGATCTCTGATTTGGCTGAGCAACGCGAGGGGGCAGGCTCGGATCATTGGTCCGCGCTCATCGCCAGCTTTCTCGGCTGGACGCTCGATGCGTTCGATTTCTTCCTGGTCGTATGGTGTCTGACGGCCATTGGTAAGGAGTTTCATCAGTCCGATACGGCGGTGGCATTCTCGCTGGCTCTGACGCTCGCGTTCCGCCCTGTGGGCGCATTTCTGTTCGGCTTACTTGCAGACCGGTATGGACGCCGGCTGCCGCTCATGATCGATCTGGTCTTCTATTCCGTTATCGAAGTAGCCACAGGCCTGGCGCCGAATTTCACGAGCTTTCTGGTGCTGCGCGCTCTTTTCGGAATAGGCATGGGCGGCGAGTGGGGCGTCGGCGCTTCTCTCGCCATGGAGAAAGTGCCGCCACGCTGGCGTGGCGTGCTGTCCGGACTGCTGCAGCAAGGCTACGCGGTGGGGAACCTGCTGGCTGCGCTCTGCTATCTCGTGTTTTTCAATCGCTGGGGCTGGCGGCCGCTCTTTTTTCTGGGCGGCCTGCCGGCGTTGCTGGCCTTGTTCGTGCGCTTCCGCGTGAAAGAATCCGATGTTTGGGAGAAGTCGCGCGCCGAGAGCTGGAGCCATATCGGCCGCCATGTCTTCAGGCACTGGAAACTTTTTCTCTATTTGGTCTTGTTGATGACGGGGATGAACTTGGCCTCGCACGGTACGCAGGACATGTATCCTACCTTCCTTGAGCGCTTTTGGCATTTGGGTGTGATGGACCGGTCCGTCGTAACAGCCCTTTCCATGATCGGCGCCATTGCGGGCGGCATTCTGGTGGGCCTATTTTCGGACCGCATCGGCCGCAAACGAGCCCTCATGTTTTCGCTCGGAGTGGGAATTCTGCTCACGCCGCTCTGGGCCTATGCGCCATCCATTGGCTGGCTGATTGCCGGCGCGATGTTGATGCAATTCTGCGTGCAAGGCGCTTGGGGCGTAATTCCGGCGCATTTGAGCGAGTTATCGCCGAACTCCATTCGCGGATTCCTTCCCGGGTTCGCCTATCAATGCGGGGTGCTGCTCGCGGGTTCGGTCAGCGTGCTCGAAGCCGCGCTCGCCGAGCGCATGAGCTACGCGGCTGCCATGGCGGTTACGGCATCTACCGTCTTCCTCGCGACCATTGTGATCGCGGGCGTGGGACGGGAAAGACCCGGGATCGATTTTCGCGTTTCGTGAAGCCTGTGAGACTTCGGCAATGCGCTAAATATTCACACCAATCTGCCAGAGCACAAACCCGATCGACTGCCGGAAATACAGCCAGCGAAGCTGCGCCGCGTTGCGCGGACCGGCTTCGGGCCGCGGTGAGCCGTAAACACGTATACCGCGCGATTCGAGCAGGCGTTTCACGCGATAGATGTGATAGCCGTCGCTCACCACAATCGAGGAGTGCAGATTCATGCGGTGCATGGTTTCGGCGGCCGATTCAAGGCTTTGCGCGGTAGTAGCGCCCTCCTCGGTGATGATCCGCTCCGAAGGGACGCCGCGCTTGGCCAGGTAGGCGCGCCCCACTTTACTTTCGGTGAATACCGGATCGCCTCCGGAGCCGCCGGTAGTGAGTATGTAAGGCGCGAGGCCGCGCAGATAAAGCAGCAAGGCATGGTTTAGCCGGGCCTGTAATACCGGCGAAGGGCGGCCGCGGTACTGAGCGGCGCCAAGCACGACAATCACGTCGGCCGGCCGGGCTTCATCGAGCGTGGACTGGCGCTCGATCTCTCGGGAAACGTGGAACAGGTAGCCTATAAACAGGAGCGTGAGCAGCCCAAAAAGCGCTGCGACGGCGCGCTTCACGCAGCTGGCCTCATAGCTGGCATGTGGTTTTGCTCCTAGTCTAACGCCCGATGCCCCCGTCCAGAGTAATGATGACCAGCGTAAAGCTGACAAGCGCGAAGAATCCCTTTCTCGAAAGCGTCCGGCGCGCCGCCCGCGCGGGACGCCCAATGGAAGATGGCTCGCTGGCTATCGAAGGTCCGCACCTGGTGGCGGAGGCTATCGGCGCAGATTGCCGGATCCGGCGCATCGTAACCACCGCGGCCGGGCGCGAGCGCTATGCTCATCTGCTCCGCCGGTCGGAAGCGCCGATCACCGAAGTGTCCGCGCGGGCCTTTGCCGCCACCGCGTCCACCGAAAGGGCGCAAGAGATTTTGGCTTTGGTGGATTGGCATGCCGCAACTTGGTCGAAACTGGCCAAGTCGCGCGCGCTGATCGTAGCGCTCGACGGCGTACAGGATCCCGGTAACGCCGGAACCATCGTGCGTTCGGCAGAAGCCTTCGGAGCGAGCGGCTTGGTGCTTCTCGAGGGATCAGTCCGCGTGGCGAACGGAAAGTTTCTGCGCGCTACGGCCGGATCGATTTTCCGGCTGCCGATGCTGGAATGCGTTTCGCGCGCCGAATTTCTGGACCACACCCGTTCGCTTGGCCTTGTGTTGTACGCCCTCAGTGCGCAGTCAGGAACGTTTTTAGCCGACGCCGATCTCCGCAGTCCTTGCGCCGTAGTGGTGGGGAGCGAAGGACGCGGTGTGTCTGCGGAGTTGCTCGGCGCGGCCCGTGCCGTTTCGATTCCTGCCCGCAAAGTGGAATCCCTCAATGCGGCTGTAGCCTGTTCAGTAGCGCTGTTCGAAGCGGCCCGGCAAAGGGAAAGCCAATGAGCCTGTTTGACACGACTCCGCCGGCCGGCGGCCCCGAGACCGACGAGGATCTCGCCGGCCGGCCGCTTGCCGACCGGATGCGTCCGCGCACTTTGGATGAGTATTTGGGCCAGGAGCACATCCTCGCGCCCGGTAAGGCGCTGCGTACCCAAATCGAAAACGGCCGTCTTACGTCTCTGATCCTGTGGGGACCGCCGGGCTCGGGCAAAACTACGCTTGCGAAGCTGATGGCGCGAGGGTCCGGATCGACCTTTATTCCATTCAGCGCCGTGCTGAGCGGCATTAAAGAGATCAAAACGGTGATGGCGGACGCCGAACGGGCACGCCGCATGGGCCGCAAAACCGTATTGTTTATTGATGAGATCCATCGGTTCAACAAGGCGCAGCAGGATGCGTTTTTGCCCTACGTGGAGCGCGGAGATGTTACATTGATCGGGGCCACCACCGAAAATCCTTCGTTTGAAGTGAACTCGGCGCTCCTGTCCCGTACTAAGGTGTATCCTCTGCGGGCGTTGGAGACCGCGGACATAGTGGCGCTGCTAAAACGCGCTCTCGCGGATCCGGAGCGCGGGCTGGGGCTTCTGCAATTATCGGTGGCCGACGAGCTTCTCGAAGAGATCGCGGTATCTTCGAGCGGCGATGCTCGCGCCGCGCTCCACACCCTTGAGATCGCTGCCGAGGCCGCTGTGGACGGCATAATCGACCGGCAGGTCCTCGCCGATGCGCTACAGCGCAAAGTGCTGCTCTACGACAAGTCGGGCGAGGAGCATTACAACCTGATCTCGGCGCTCCATAAGTCGGTGCGGTCGAGCGATGCCGACGCAGCCCTCTATTGGCTGGCCCGCATGCTGAAGGCCGGCGAGGATCGCCTGTACCTGGCCCGGCGCCTGGTTCGGATGGCGATAGAAGACATCGGTTTGGCGGATCCGCGGGCGCTCGAGCAGGCGATTGCCTGCATGCAGACGGTACACTTTCTCGGCATTCCGGAAGGGGACCAGGCGCTGGCGCAATTGGCCATCTATCTATCCCTTGCGCCCAAATCGGATGCCGCCTATCAGGCGCTGAATCAAGCCGATGCCGCCGTGGAATCCGGGGTGGCTGAGCCGGTCCCGCTTCATCTGCGAAATGCTCCGACACGTTTGATGAAGGAATTGCACTATGGAAAGGGATATAAGCACGCCCATAAAGAATCCGATGCCATTACCGATATGGAATGCATGCCTCCTTCCCTTTCCGGAACAGCGTTTTACGTACCATCCGGCAGGGGATTTGAGGAGAGGCTGCGCGAACGGGTGGAATGGCTAAAGAAAAGGCGTAATCAAGCCGAGCCAAAGAATTAACTCGGGTATATGGAAAAATATTGTGTAAGCTTAAAGATCGGAGTTGTGTAATTGTGGCCGAAACTTCTATGACTCTGGGCCGGCGCCT
>Ga0068856_100007177_pt1 | contig 10864 bp, 8 predicted proteins | sample KBSCornC62_FD_66595 | JGI IMG/M metagenome (GOLD analysis project Ga0068856, IMG submission 66595) | Corn rhizosphere microbial communities from Kellogg Biological Station, Michigan, USA - KBS Corn C6-2 | ecosystem: Host-associated > Plants > Roots > Rhizosphere > Soil ... | reverse complement strand
TCTTCTACGGCGACAAGAACAACTGGTGGGCGACGTACGCGTTCTGGGTCTTTCAACTTTTCGGATTCAAGAACGCGAAGATCCTCGACGGCGGCCGGATCAAGTGGGAGCAGGAAGGGCGGGAATTCGTAACGGATGTACCCAAATTCCCGCCGTCGGCGTACGTCGCGCCCGCGCGTGAGGATGCGCCCATCCGCGCGTTCCGTGACGAGGTGCTCGAGCACGCGCGGGCGCCGCGGCCGCTCGTCGACGTCCGCTCGCCCGACGAGTACTCGGGCAAGAAGACGCACATGCCGGAGTACCCGCAGGAGGGCGTGCTGCGCGGCGGCCACATTCCCGGGGCGAAGAGCGTGCCGTGGGGCCGCGCCGCGAATCCCGACGGCACGTTCAAATCCGCCGACGAGCTCCGCGCGATCTACGAGAAGGAGCAGGGGCTCGCGCCCGGCGACGACGTCGTCACCTACTGCCGCATCGGCGAGCGGTCGAGCCACACGTGGTTCGTGCTCTCGTACCTGCTCGGGTATGACAAAGTTCGAAACTACGACGGCTCGTGGACCGAATGGGGCAACAGCGTGCGGCTCCCGATCGAGCGATGAGCCAGCGACTCGGAGTCGAGACGACCATCGGCGAGACGCCGGTGGTCAAGCTCGCCCGCGTCGTCGAGCCCGACATGGCCGAAGTCTGGGTCAAGCTCGAGGGAATGAATCCCGGCGGATCGATCAAGGACCGCACCGCGCTCGGCATGGTGCGCGACGCCGAAGCGCGCGGCTTGATCGGACCGGGCGGCACGATCGTCGAACCGACGTCCGGCAACACGGGCATCGGACTCGCGCAGGTCGCTGCCGCGCGCGGCTACCGCCTGATCATCTGCCTGCCGTCATCGGCCAGTGAAGAGCGCAAGCGCACGCTCGAAGCCTACGGTGCGCGGCTAGTGCTCACCGATCCCGAGCGGCGCATGCTCGCGGCGATCGAAGAGGCGAAGCGCATCAGCGCCGAGACGGGCGCGTGGATGCCGCACCAGTTCGAGAATCCGGCCAACCCGCGCGTTCACTACGAGACCACGGGGCCCGAGCTCTGGAAATCGCTCGACGGCCGGATCGACGCGTTCGTGTACGGATCGGGGACCGGCGGCACGATCAGCGGCGTCGGACGATTTCTCAAGGAACGCGATCGCGCGATCCAGATCATCGCCGTCGAGCCGGCGCGCTCGCCCGTGCTCTCGGGGGGCGAGCGCGGCGCGCATCAGTTTCAAGGAATGGGACCGGGATTCATCCCCGGGAACTTCGACTGGAGCGTCGTCGACCGCGTCATCCCGGTGTGGGAGGAGGAGGCGTTTCCGCTCGCCCGCAGGCTCGCGCACGACGAGGGGCTCTTCGTCGGGATGTCGAGCGGAGCGACGGCGTTCGCGGCGCTGCGCGTGGCGCGCGAGCTCGGCCCCGCGAAGCGCGTTGCGTGGATCTCGCCGGATTCCGGCGCGCGGTATCTCACGACGTCGCTGTTCGCCGCGTATGATTCCGCGGTCCCCACCGAGCTCCCATGATCCTCACGCCGACTCTCTTTCTCATTGCCGCCGCGGCCGCCGCGCACGCGAGCGCGGCACTGCCCAACACGCTCCCGGACTCCATCGTTCGGCGCATCGATTCGGTCTTTGCTGCGTACGATCGCGCCGACGTGCCTGGGTGCGCGGTCGGCGTGTATCAGAACGGTGAAATAGCATTCGAGAAAGGGTATGGGTCGGCGAATCTGGAGTACCGGATTCCGATCACGCCCACCACGCCGTTCATCATGGGCTCGGTGTCGAAGCAATTCACGGCGGCGGCGATCGCGCTGCTCGCGGACGACGGCCGTCTCTCGCTCGACGACGACGTGCGGAAGTACCTCCCCGAGCTACCCGACTACGGCCAGCGCATCACCATCAACGAGCTCGTCCATCATACGAGCGGGCTGCGCGACTTCTGGGCGCTCGTCGAGGCCGCGGGCATGCGGCTCGACGACACGTACGCCGTGGCCGACGTGCTCGATCTCGCCGCGCGCCAGAAGCACCTCGAGTTCACGCCGGGCGCGGCGTACGACTACAGCAACACCGGCTACGTCGTGCTCGGCGAGATCGCGCGGCGGGTGTCGGGAGAATCGCTCGCCCGCTTCGCCGCCGAAAACATCTTCGCGCCGCTCGGCATGACGCACACGCATTTCCAGGACGATCATACGGTGATCGTTCCCGGGCGCGCCTATGCCTACATGCCGCACGCGGGCGGCTGGCGCATCGACGTCTGGAACAACGACATCGTCGGGCAGGGCGGCCTCATGACGACCGTCGAGGATTTACAAAAGTGGGATGAGAATTTTTATACCGGCCGCGTGGGCGGCCCGCGCTTCCTGGCCCGCCAGCTCGAGCAGGGGCGCCTGAACGACGGCACCGTGCTGAGCTACGCCTTCGGCCTCGAGGTCGGCGCGTACCGCGGACTGCGCCTCGTCGAGCACACGGGGAGCACGGGCGGATACCGCACGATCATCAGCCGATTCCCGAGCGCGCACACCAGCGTCGTGGCGCTGTGCAACGCGAGCAACGTGAACACCACTACGTTGTCGCGCCGCGTCGCCGACGTTGTGCTCGCGTCGTCCTTCACGTCGCCCGCGCCCGCGCCGCGGATCGCCGCGGCGACTCGCGTTCGCCAGGCATCGGCTCCGACGACCGCGGTCCCCGCCGACGAGGCCGCGCGCCTCGCGGGCCGCTACTACTCCGACGAGCTCGCGGCGACGTTCTCGGTGCGAGACTCGCTCGGCACGCTGCTGCTGCAGCGTCCGCGCGCCGGGTCGGAGACGCTCATGGTCGTGGCGCCGCACGCATTTCGGACGGGCAACATGACGCTCACGTTCAACGCGGCCGGCTTCACGCTCGACGTGGGCCGGGCGAGAGGGATCGAGTTCGTGCGGCGCGAGCGGTGAGCCCGGCGCGCGATTCGAGGGCGTTTTGGCGAGTATGCTTGGGCTGGAACGGTACTACAATTGAGCGGAGAACGAGCGAAGTTAGCGAATGACTTTGCGGGCGGGTGAGCACCTGATCGAGAAGGAGCTGACGTTCTCGACCATCGGTGCGTTCGTTCGCTCCCTTCGTTGACTTCCGCTCAATTGTAGTTCCCCCCCGCCCAATCCACCTCGGAGGCAACGCCGCTGGCGCCGAGCGACGGGATCTTGACGCCGCGCCCGACGCGCATTATCCTCAGCGCACAATCGATCGACCGTGGTGATTTGCCGCCTATTGCCGCCACGTAAAACAAAGTGCTAAAACGCGACAAGCCCGGCGGCTGTTTCCGCCCGGGCTTTTTCGTTTTCGGCTTCTACTTCGCTCAACACGCTCGATGATCATCTCGATGCGCCGGATGCAGATGCGAATGTCGATGGCGGCCGCTTCTCTCGCGAGAGGATCGGACGGGCGACATCGCTTGCGCGCATAGCTCATCGAGCACACGCATACGCGGTTCAACCCCCGGGCCTCTCAGAGGCTCGGGGGTTTTCGCTGTTCGTGAATCGCGGATCGAGGAATCGGCATGGCTGAACTACCAAACTTCGAGGTCGTTGGACCGGACGATGCGCCGCTCGTCGTCGTGCTCGGCGGGATCTCCGCCTCGCGCCATGTCGCGGCGCACTCGGCGGATCCCGCGCCCGGCTGGTGGGAGGAGATCGTCGGCCCCGGCCGCGCGATCGACACCGATCGGCTGCGCGTCCTCAGCATCGACTATCTCGACGGCGGCCGCGGGAGCGACGGCCGGCCGAAGCGCACCGTCTCGACGCGCGATCAGGCGGACGCGATCGCGCGCGTGCTGAGCGAGATCGCCGTGCTTCGCGCGCACGCGTTCGTCGGCGCGTCATACGGCGGCATGGTCGCGCTGGCGTTCGGCGCAACCTACCCGGCCCGCGCGCGCCAGCTCGTCGTCATCAGCGCGCCGCACGAGCCCCACCCGATGAGCACCGCGCTGCGCGCGCTCCAGCGCCGCATCGTGCAGCTCGGGATCGACACGGGCGAGGCGACGGAGGCGTTGGCGATCGCGCGCGGGCTCGCGATGACGACGTATCGCTCCGCGCGCGAGTTCGGCGAGCGGTTCGACGCCGATCCGATCGAACGGACCGCGAACGACGCGATCTTCCCGGTCGAGGGCTACCTGCGTCACCACGGCGAGAAGTTCGCAGCGACGTGGACGCCCCATCGCTTCCTCGCGCTCTCCCTCTCGGCCGATCTCCACCGCATCGACCCGGCGGCGATTCGCGCGCCGACGCTGCTCATCGCCGCCCAAGGCGACGCGATCGTCCCCGGCGAGCAGATGGCCGCGCTGTCCGCGCGACTCGTCGCACCGCACCAACTCGTCGAGCTGCCGACCAAGTGCGGCCACGACGCATTTCTCACCGAACCGGAGGCGCTCGGGCGCCTCCTCAGAACATCCCTGGCCACCACGAGACTCTCATGAGCACCGTTGATACGCGCAGCCAGACCCGCGCCGTGCGCGCCGCCATCGCCACCGACCGCGAGCACGGCGCGGTCGTGCCGCCGATCCATCTCTCGTCGACGTTCGCGTTCGAGGGCTTCGGGAAGCCGCGGACGTTCGACTACACGCGGAGCGGCAACCCCACGCGCTCGCAGCTCGCCGACGCGCTCGCGGCGCTCGAGGGGGGCGGCCGCGGCGTCGTCACGAGCACCGGCATGTCGGCGGTGACGCTCGTGCTGCATCTCCTCCGGCCCGGCGACACGATCGTCGCCGCGCACGACTGCTACGGCGGCACGCAGCGCCTCCTGCGCGCGCTCGCGGCCAAGCAGCACTTCACGCTGCAGCTCACCGACCTCACATCAGAGAATGCTGATGCCGAGATCGCGCGGCTCCGGCCGCGGATCGTGTGGGTCGAGACGCCGAGCAATCCGCTGCTGCGCATCACGGACATCCGGCGGGTCGCGGACGCGGGGCACGCGGCCGGCGCGCTCGTCGTCGTCGACAACACCTTCCTCTCGCCCGCGCTCCAGCAGCCCATCGCGCTCGGCGCCGATCTCGTCGTGCACTCCACGACCAAGTACCTCAACGGCCACAGCGACGTCGTCGGCGGCGCGGTCGTCGCGAGCGACGGCTCGCTCGGCGATGAGCTGACGTGGTGGGCGAATTGTCTCGGCATCACCGGGGCGCCGTTCGACAGCTACCTCACGCTCCGCGGCGTGCGCACGCTGCACGCGCGGCTCGATCACCATCTCGCCAACGCGAGCGCCTGCGTCGACGCGCTGTGCGCGCACGACGCGGTAGCCAACGTCTACTATCCCGGATTGCCCACCCACCCGGGGCACGCGATCGCCGCGCGCCAGCAGCGCGGCTTCGGCGCGATGATCAGCTTCGAGGTCGTCGGCGGCACGGCGGGCGTGGAGTGCCTCGCGTCGCAGCTCGAGTACTTCACGCTCGCCGAGTCGCTCGGCGGCGTGGAAAGCTTGATCGCGCATCCGGCGACGATGACGCACGCGTCGATGGACGCCGCGGCGCGCGCCGACGCCGGCATCAAGGACTCGCTCGTCCGCATCTCGGTCGGGATCGAAGGAGCGAGCGATCTCGTGGACGATCTCACGCGCGCGCTCGACGTCGTCGCGGCGCGCTTTGTCGCTGAACGCAAGTGCGAGGAGGTCGCGGTCGCATGAGCACATCACTCGTCGTGACCGAACCGGTCAGCAAAGCCAAGCCGCACTGTACGGACATCGTGCTGCTCGGCGTGGGCTCGATCGGGCGCGAGCTGCTCGGCCAGCTCGCGTCGACGAAGAACGGCATCTCGGCCAAGCTTCGCGTCTGCGCGCTCGTCGACAGCGATGGATATGTCCTCGATGCGGCGGGGCTCGCGCGCAAAGCGATCCTCTCGATCTGCGCGCACAAGCGCGGCGGCGATCAACTCAGAACGTCGGAGCTCGGGCGGCCGGCGAATCCGGCGGACGCGGTCGCGTTCATCGCCGCGCAGCTCACCGGCCGCGTCGTACTGATCGACGCGACGGCGGCGGACACGCAGGACATTCTGGAGATCGGCCTCGAGCGCGGGTGGGACGTGATCCTCGCCAACAAGGTGCCGATCGCCGGCGGGCAGGGACGCGTCGATCAGCTCTATTCAGTCGCGCGCGAGGGCGGCGCCGAGATTCTGCACGAAGCGACCGTGGGCGCGGGACTGCCCGTGATCGACACGCTGCGCAAGCTGATCGAAGCGGGCGACAAGGTGAGCGCGATCGAGGGATGTCCGTCCGGCACGCTCGGCTTTCTCTTCGGCCAGCTCGGGCGCGGCCACACGTTCTCCGAGGCCCTGCGCGACGCGATCGTGGCGGGCTACACCGAGCCTGATCCGCGCATCGATCTCTCGGGGCTCGATGTCGCGCGCAAGGCGTTGATCCTCGCGCGCATCATCGGCTTCCGCGGCGATCTCGACGCGGTGCGCGTGGAGTCGCTCGTGCCGCCGTCCTTGCGCGACCTGGCGGTCGACGAGTTCCTGGCGCGCGCGTCCGAGCTCGATGCGTATTGGGCGGAGCGCGTCGAGGCGGCGCGGGCGCGCGGCTGCGTGCTGCGCTACCGGGCGCGCGTGACGCGGCGGAGCGTGCGCGTGGGGCTCGCGGAAGTGCCGGTGACGGATCCTCTGAGTTTGCTCAACGGAACGGACAATCAGTTTTCGTTCACGACGGCGCGATACAAGGCGAATCCGCTCGTGATCACCGGGCCCGGCGCGGGGCCGGCGGTGACGGCGGCGGGGGTGTACAACGATCTGCTGCGTGTGATCGCGGAGCGCGCCGTGCGCGCCGCGCCAGCCGTCACGGCTGCCTTGCGCGCACCACGGCGATGGCAATGATCGCCGCGAACATGAGGCCGAGGAGCGTCAGACACACCTTCATGAGCGGGTCCATGAACGGCGCTGGACCGGTCGTGGTGGCTACGTCGACCGTTGGCAGCAGCCCCCGCGCGCGCTCGTAATCCTCTTCCGGAACGAAGATGCGCATCCCCTGTTCGCCCGTCGGATCGTTCGTCGAGTACCGAATGCCCGCCGCGTCCAGCGCGACACACACGCTGAGCCCGTAGTCCATTCGCCACGTATAAACCAGCTCGCGCATCCGGTATCCTCCACGCGGTCGCCGACCGCGTCGTGCGATGCGTGCTACGGCGCCTTCGCGAAGCGAAGGGCCGCGGAGTCGATGCAATATCGCAAGCCCGTCGGTCGCGGACCGTCGTCGAACAGATCGCCCAGGTGCGCGTCGCAGCGACGACAGTAGACCGGACTGTCCGTGTAGCCGTGGCTCGCCGCGCCGTGGATGATGTTCTCTGCCGCGATCTCGCGCCAGAAGCTCGGCCACCCGGTGCCGGCGTCGAACTTCGTCTCCGAGCTGAACAGCGCGTTGTCGCAGCACACGCATCGGTAGACGCCGCGGTCGTGCACGTTCCAATAGGCGCCGCTGAACGCGCGCTCGGTGCCTGCGTGCCGCGTGCAGACGTACGCTTCCGGCGAGAGCTGCGTGCGCCACTCGCCATCGCTCTTCACGAGTTTGGCGACGCGCCGCGTCTTGCCCCGCCGGCCGGCATCATCGAATTCTATGATGGTGACTTCATCGACCCGGAGCAGGGAATCGCCGAGCGCGGCGCGTGACACGCGTGACAACGGAATCGCCGCGCCGAGGCTGGCGAGGCCTCGAACGAACGCGCGTCGGTCGACTGGTCTTCCTGAATCGATCATGGCTCCTCGACGGCGGAGAAGTGCCGGCAGCTACTCGTGCCGCGAACGAACCGCCGAATGCAGGCGAAGGTTTGGCACGAGGTTAAGAAAACCCTCAGGACGCTTCCGGTGCAACCGCGGCCAACGTCGTCCCGCTCATCCGCGGTCTTCGATACCGGGACGAAACTTGCACGCCCAATTCCTGGGAACATCGAAGACGAGGAGCAGTCGTGACACCGAACCAAGCGACCCCCCACTCCGCTACGCCGGCGGCGCATGCCGGCGCGATCACCATCGGCGGCGAGCTCCACGTGAACCGCATGGGCTTTGGGGCGATGCGGATCACGGGGCAGGGCATCTGGGGACCGCCAACTGACCGCGGCGAGTGCGTGCGCGTATTGCGCCAGGCCGTGGAGCTCGGCGTGAATTTCATCGATACCGCAGACTCGTACGGGCCGTTCGTGTCCGAGGAGATCATCGCCGAGGCGCTGCACCCGTACCCGGCCGACCTCGTCATCGCGACCAAGGGCGGGCTCGAGCGGCCTGGGCCGAACAAGTGGACGCCCAACGGCCGCCCCGAACATCTGCGCCGCTCGCTGGAGGGCAGCCTCAAGCGACTCAAGCGCGACCGCATCGACCTCTGGCAGTTGCACCGCATCGACTCGACCATTCCCGCGGACGAGCAGTTCGATGTCCTGCGCGAGTTCGTGCGTGACGGAACAGTGCGGTGCATCGGACTGTCCGAGGTGAACGCGAAGCAGATCGAGCAGGCCGCGCAGTTCGTCGAGGTAGCGTCGGTGCAGAACCGTTACAACATCGTCGATCGCGAGTGGGATGACGTGGTCGACTACTGCCAGCGCCACGGGATGGCCTTCATCCCGTGGTTCCCGCTCGCCGCCGGCTCGATCGAGAGCTCGAGCGACAACGCGAACGCGCATCAGATCATCGAACGCGTGGCGAAACGGCACCACGCGACGGCGATGCAGATCGCGCTCGCCTGGCTGCTCGCGCGCTCGCCGGCGACGGTCGTCATCCCCGGCACCTCGAAGACGGACCACGTCGGCGAGAACATTCGCGCGGCGGAGATCGAATTGAGCGAAGACGAATTACAAGAGTTGAATCAACTCGGCTGACTCACGGCGTCTTCACGTCGATCCCGGCCTGCTTGAGCGCCTCGAGCAGCGCCGGCAGATCGGCGCTCTGGACTTTCTTCACGCGCGCCGCGGCCTTGTCGAGATCCGCCGGCAGCATCTGCACGAGCTTTTTCTGCGCCGGGTTGGGGTTGAACGTGACGTTGAGCATCTCGGTCGTCGTGCCGAGCTTGGCCTGAATCGTCTCCGGCGTCTGCGACGGCGCGGGATTCTGATCTTCCTCATTGGCCGGCGGCGCCGCGGCCGCGGCCGGAGCGCCCGGTGCCCCGCCGGCACGCCTCGGCGCGCCGGATTGCACCACGCCGGCGCGGCCGCCGCCTCGCCCGCCGCGACCCGCGGCCTCGGCGAGGGCGTTGGTCGGCGCGCCGCCAAAGGCCGCTCCGCCCCGGCCGCCGCGTCCACCCGCGGCCCCGATCTCCTTCGTCAGGTCCGCAAGCTCTTTATCCATCGCGGCGATCTTCGTCTTGAGCTCGGGCGTCAGCTTCGCGCTCGTGTCCGCGACGCGCTTCGCCGCGGCGACCGCGCGCTGCACGGTGTCGAGCCGCGCCTGCTCGTCGCGCAGCCGCGTCTGGAGCTTCACGACGCTGAGCCGGAACGCGTAGAGCTGCTTGAGCTCGGCGTCGCTCATGACGACGAGCGGGTCTTTATACATCGTGAATGATTGTTCTAGCACGGTCGGAGCGCCCGACTTGGGCGCCACGGTGAGCCGCGCGACGTAGCGGCCCGGGTTCGCCGGGAACATGTTCGTGTTGCCCCGCCCGCCGAATCCGCCGAACGCGCCGCCGCCCGCTCCGCCGCGGCCCGCGGAATCCGCCGCGCCGCCAGGGCCCCCACGTCCGCCGCCGAAGCCACCGCGGCCGCGCGCCGTAGTCGCCGTATCAACTGGCCCCGTGAGCGGCGGCCCGACGCGCGCGTCCCACACGACGCGGTGCAGCCCCGGCGTCTTGGGCGCCGTGACGTCGCGAATCACCGTGCCGCTCGCGTCGACGATCGACAGCGTGACCGTGGCGCCGCTCGGGACGGTGTTGAGCAAATACGTAATCCGCGTGCCGGGCTCCGGATTCTCGCCGGTGAACCCGCGCGTGCCCATGCCCGAGTTCTTACTCGTGTTCGGCTGGAACAGCAGCTCGTCGCGGACGGGATAGAGATACGCCACCTGCGCCGCCTTCGCCCTGGCGAGTTGCTCGAGGGGCGTGATGTCGTCGAGGATGTAGACGCCGCGGCCGTGCGTGCCGAGCACGAGATCGTTCTCGCGCTGCTGAATCGCGATGTCGTCCACCGGCACGCCGGGGAGACCGCCCTCGAGCTGCGTCCAGTGCGCGCCATCGTCGACCGTGAAGAACACGCCGAACTCCGTGCCCGCGAAGAGCAGGTTGGGCTGGCGCGGATGCTCGCGCACCACCTGCACGGATCCTTCCGCCGGAAGATTTCCCGTGATCGACGTCCAGCTGGTGCCGTAGTCGGTGCTCTTCACGATGTACGGCTTGAAATCGTTGCTGCGGTGGCCGTCGAGTGTGGCGTAGAGCGTTCCTTCGTTCGCCTTCGACCAGACGACGCGGCTCACGTACGTGGTGTCGGGGACGCCGGGGAATGCGTCGGACTTGTGCCACGTCTTGCCGCCGTCGCGCGTCACCTGAATCAGCCCATCGTCCGTGCCGACCACGATGAGCCCGGCGCGGAACGGCGACTCGTCGAACGTCGTGACGTTGCTGAACTCCGCCGTGCCTTCGTTGCGGCCGAGGGCGGTGGAGTCCGGGACGGCGCCGCGGAGCGGCAGCTCGTCGCGGTCGATGTTGCGCGTGAGGTCGGGGCTGATCGTCTGCCACGTGTCGCCGCGATCAGTACTCTTGAATAAGTAGTTCGCGGCCATGTACACCGTGCCGGCACTGTGGCGCGACGGCACGATCGGAGCGCTCCAGTTGAAGCGGTAGCGGGTGCCGGCCGGCGGTACGGGCTTGATGTTCTTGTTCTGCCCCGTGCGCGCGTCGTAGCGCACGACGCCGCCCTGCTGC
>Ga0068856_100007172_pt1 | contig 10870 bp, 10 predicted proteins | sample KBSCornC62_FD_66595 | JGI IMG/M metagenome (GOLD analysis project Ga0068856, IMG submission 66595) | Corn rhizosphere microbial communities from Kellogg Biological Station, Michigan, USA - KBS Corn C6-2 | ecosystem: Host-associated > Plants > Roots > Rhizosphere > Soil ... | reverse complement strand
CGAATTGTACGCGCGCGATCGTGGCTATTAAAGCGGTGAGAAATGTTCAGGCAGAACATTTCTCACCGCTTTAATAGTGGAATTGCATAAAACGCCATCGGCGTTTTATGCCTTTTCGCGTTTACCAGAACGTATTGGCGGTGCATCTGCGCCGCCAATACGTTCTGGTAAACATCACCGTGCAACTGCCATTAAGCTATGAAATGCAATATCCATTCGCACGGCATAACACAAAAGGGAATCAACGACAGATACTTGCAGGATGCACGCCTTCTTTCACTAAAGGAAATAAGTCAGCCTGAAATATGCTTTTAAAAATATTCTAAAATTTGCCCAGACAGTATAGTTCAAGTTTCAGGTTTTTTACTTTTGGCCATTCGACATACTGTACCTATTAACTTTTAACGTTTCACTATTAACGTTCCCTTCAGTCCTGTAGAACATTTGAAATAAACGTGGACTTAAGCAATAGCCACAAAAGAAAGAACGCGATGGCCCATTCGAGGTAGATGAAATAATAGTCGGCGGTGTCTTTAAAACGTGTTTCTTTTATTTCTGCTTTTTCGTACTGATTGATCTTTGCAAATACATGTGCCAGCGCCTGATTATCGGCAACACGAAAGAATTCACCGTCGCCGATTTTCGCAATTTTGCGCATAGTGGTTTCATCTACCGAGTTCTCGTAAATCATAGGCCGTCCGAAAATATCAGTACCCATCGGTACAGGCCCCTCCTTTCCAACTACAATCGTGTAGATTTTTATCCCATATGCTGCGGCAAGCTGGGAGGCCTTGATCGGGTCAATATTGCCGGCGGTATTTTCGCCATCACTTAATAGGATACATACTTTTGATTTCGAATCCGACTCACGCATGCGATTTGTAACAACTGCCATGGCGCTTCCGATGGCTGTTCCCATCTTCTCGATCATATCGAAGTTAAGATCATTGAGATAGGTCTTGAGCAACTCGTAGTCCGTCGTAAGAGGTGTCAGTGAAAAAGCATCTCCCGAAAAAACAACCAGTCCAATCCGGTCTTGTTTCCGGCCGTTGATAAAGTTCAGGGCTACTTTTTTTGCAGCCTCAAGCCGATTGGGAGTAAAGTCTTCCATCTGCATGGATCGCGAAATGTCCAACGCCAGCATGATGTCGATCCCCTCTGTCCACTGTTCCACTTTTTCATTTGTCTTCTGCGGCCGTGCCAGGCAGACGCACAAAAGCACGAGCACGAGCATCAACAAAAGCTCCGGGATCAGCCTTACGAGATTGGTGTATGATGTTTTGAGATCTTTTTCTGTTACTGCAACCGGTAATTTCTGGTTGAACTTATATCGAAATAACCAGCGAGCCACAAACAGTACCGGAACAGCGGCGACGCCGTACAAAAATTCTTTATTCTCCCATGTAAAAGAACGAAAGGTGGAAGGCGAAAACCAATCGAGGCTATACCAAGGATTTAAAAACTCTCTAACCATGTTGTATTTCGTCAAGCTTTCTTAAATATTTATCAACCGCATAGGCGCGTAAGTTCTCCAGTGAAGCATCCACCCGCGCGTCATGGCCGTAAATCGCCCTGTCGATCGCGTGAAGATCATGATCCAGTTGTTTATCTTTATCAGTCGATAAAATTTCCCGTGTTGTAAGTTTCGTATAAGGCACTTCTTCGAGTTGCTCGAGGTATCGTTTCCAGGTGATGAGCACCGATTCAGTTCCCGCGGCGGAAAATGTTTCGCTCAGCTTGGATAACTGGGCACCGTATGACTCTAAAAATTTCTGATGACTCTTTTTTAATTTCTTCAACTTGAAATAGCGACGGATGCGCTTTCCAAAAAGCAGCAGTAATACCAGGGCAACAATAAGAATGCCTCCCAGCACGATGGCAAGAACCGGATAATTAAAGAGAAACGGGACGTGTTGGTACGCCGTGTTCATCTTTAGCGGAAGCTTATCTGCCGTGACCGAATCCGGCACGTGCGCCACCAGTTCGATCAGCCGTATACTATCAACCTGCGCGAAGATTGGAACGCTGTCCTTCCCGGAGACGACAAAAACGGGAAGTGCCAACGTTTGGGGATTGCTGACTTCAAACGTGCTCAGGTAATATACCGCGCTGTCGTAACTGATGCTGTCCCTGGTCTTTGTCGGAGTAAAATATTTATTTTCCAGTTCGAATGGTGTAAAGTTGTACGTGGAATCCGGAAACACAACGTTCAACTTGCTGGGATACCGGGCGGTGAGATAATATTTCGTTTGTTCACCAATTCCCACACTGTCCGTCATAAATCGGCCATGGACGGTAATTTTTTGTCCGGCGGCATGTTGGCAGAAAAAAATGAGAATGATGGCAGGTAAAACAAACTTTATTTCAAAAAATCTCCGCTTCATATTTTCCTGATAAACTCGTTACATTACGTTGTCTTCAGCGACTTATTGCGCACCTTGAACAAGCGCAGCAGCTTGGGCACATAGTCTTCATCCGTATCGAGCGAGACAAAATTAACTTGGTGCTTGCGACTAAATTCCGTGAGCTCTTTTTTTCGTGCCTGGTGCTTGTCGCTTATCTTTTTTCTGAAATCCCCAAATGAGGTATTGATCCATAGTGTCTTCCGCGTCTCCTTGTCCTCCACCGGAATGATGCCGAGCTTGGGCAATCTCGTTTCACGTTTGTCACTCACCTGGATCATCACGAGGTCATGGCGGCGGGCCAACGCTTTCAAATTGTGTTCGTAACCTTCGTCGATAAAATCGGAGATCAAGATGATTACACTTCGTCTCCGGATGCTATTCAATGCAAACGCAATTGCTCGGTTCAGATTTGTCTTGAGCGATTTCGTTTGAAGCTTGGCAAGGGTGTAAATAACTTCGTATGCCTGCGCGCCGCCTTTGTTTGGCTTGATGTATTTTTCTTTTTGATCCGAAAAACAGATCAGGCCCACATGACTGGATTCTTTCACAGCGGATAGTGCCAGCACACCGCAGATCTCTTTGCCAATATCTCCTTTTGTTCTTCCTTCGCTTCCAATGTCTTCAGACGCCGAGACATCCAGAATAAAAAAAACAGTTTGTTCTTTTTCTTCCCGAAAGGTTTTTACGAACGTACCATGACCTTTTGCTGTAACATTCCAGTCGATCGTACGTATATCATCGCCATATTGGTATGGCCGAACGTCATCAAATTCCAGACCGGATCCTTTGAAGATCGAGTGAAAGTCTCCCTGCATCTGGCTGTTGATCGCCTTGCGTATTTCAATTTCGTATTTACGAAGCTTTTTGATCAGTTCTTTCATAACCACTAACCCGGTTCCGTGTATTACGTAAAATAACGTCAATGGGCCGCAAAATAGGGCAAATATGAGTATTTTGCACGCGTATTAAACACTTTAGAACGATAATGACGTTGAGAGGATTTCCGGTAACAAAGGCGTTGATTATACTGCTCACCACGGGCAGCATGGTGATCTTATCGTGTAGCCGGAAAAAGAATAGCGGTGAAATTCTCTCACCCGAGCAAATGGTTGGGCGACTGGCGGATGTTTATCTGCTCGAGCAAAAAACAATGCGCCTGGGTCTGTCGTCAGATTCCGGGGTGAATGCGTTCAACTACATGAGGACACGTGCTTTCAAGAACATCGGTCTGGAAGATTCTGTATTTAGAAAATCATATAATTATTATGTCGACCGGCCGGCGGAGCTTGAAAAAATCTATACGGCCCTAATTGATACCTTGAATCTGCGTGAACAACGCGCCGACATGGCCCCGCTAAAGTGAGAAGTGAATTAGTTTTGTTTTGTCGTGATTTACCCTTCTGAATTTGAGAATAAATTGGGCTTTGACCACATCCGTCAAAAGCTAAAAACCAACTGTCTATCTCCCGCCGCCGAGACACTGGTCGAACAGATGCGATTTGAATCCGACGCCTCTGTTATAAAGTCACTTTTACACCAGAATCTTGAGTTTCGTCTTATTCTTGAGAAGGGTGAAGATTTTCCGTCACGATACTTTTTCGACGCGTCGGACTGGCTGAAGAAAATTGCGCTCGAAGGAAATTATCTGGAGGAGGCCGAACTGCTGAACCTGGCGTATGCGCTACAGACCATTCTCGCGGCAAAACTATTTCTGAATAAGGCACGGGAAATTTACCCGGAACTTTTCAAGCTGTGCGAGCCGGTCAATGTGACGCAGCAGATACCTCAATCCATTCTTTCCGTCATTGACGACAACGCAACCGTCAAAGATTTTGCCAGTGCGGAACTCGGTAAAATCCGGAAACGCATTCGTGAGGAGCAGAATCATCTTCGCCGTCTCGCGGAGCAGATTTTCCGGCAGGCCATCGAACAGAAATGGGTTCCGGAAGGCGCGTTACCAACGATCCGCGACGGGCGGATGGTGATACCGATCCAAGCAGAACACAAGCGCAAAATGAAAGGGCTCATTCTTGACGAGTCGGCTACCGGTCAAACGGTTTTCATGGAGCCTGCAGACATGCTGGAAGTCAATAACGAGATCCGCGACCTGCAGTATGCCGAACGTCGGGAAGTTATTAAGATATTGAAAGAATTGACGGACGAACTCCGCGACGTCCAGGCCGAACTTGCAACGGCTTTCGACTTTCTGGCACAAGTTGATTTCATTCGCGCCAAAGCAAAGTTCTCCCTTGAGATCAATGCCGATTTGCCCATCATTGAAGACAAGCCGGCGCTCACGTGGTATCGCGCAAAGCACCCATTGTTGTTCATCAGTTTAAAAGGCAAGCGTGAAGTCGTGCCATTAGACATTGAATTGAATGATCAGTCGCGTGTCTTGCTTGTTTCAGGCCCTAACGCCGGCGGAAAATCGGTCTGTCTCAAAACGGTCGGGCTCGTTCAATACATGTTTCAATGCGGATTGCTTGTTCCTGTATCGGATCGCTCACGCATGGGCATATTCCACGATATTTTCCTGGATATTGGCGATCAGCAGTCGATCGAAAATGATCTGAGCACATACAGCAGTCACCTAAAAAACATGGCGGCCTTCCTCCGGTCGGCATCGAACCGATCGTTGGTGCTAATGGATGAGCTCGGTTCGGGCACCGATCCCAATTTTGGCGGCGCCATCGCGCAAGCCATTCTTGAATCTCTTTTAAACAAACATGTGTGGGGTGTCGCCACCACGCACTACTACAATCTTAAACTGTTTGCGGGCCAACATGCGGGCATACGAAATGCGGCGATGCGATTTGATGATAAAAATCTTGTTCCCCTGTATGTGCTCGACATCGGAAAGCCCGGGAGTTCATTTGCGCTAGAGATCGCCCGCAAAACCGGTCTTCCTTATGGCACCTTGCAAGAAGCCGAGAAACTTGTGGGAAAAGATCTGACAGGTTTCGAGACACTGGTGAGAAAGCTGGAACGTGAGCGGCAACAACTGAGTGAGAAGATTAAGCGTATGGAGCAACAAGAGAATACGTTGAAACAATCACTTGCAAAATATCAGCACCTCTCGTCGGAACTGGAGAGCCGGAAAAAAGAAATCATCAATAAAGCTAAGGGTGAGGCCCAAATGCTGTTGAAGGAAACTAATCGGGAAATTGAAAAAACCATCCGACACATTCGGGAGAACCGGGCCGAGAAAAAAGAAACCAGCAAGGTTCGGAAAAACCTCCAGGAGCTAACGAGCAAGGTGGCAAACGATCCTGCCGTGACGGAGAAACCCAAAGCAGAAAATCTCAAAGAGGGTGATCGCGTTCGCATTATCGGCCAGGACGGAACCGGGACCATCATATCGATTAAGGGCAACACAGCTACGATCCAATTTGGCGAACTCAAATCCGTGGTGAACCTCAGCAAACTTGAGAAATCAACGGGCCCTTCTTCGAAGGAACGAGAAATTGAGACACGTCTGCGGTCAACCGGCATAAACGTCTATGAAAAACAAGTGAATTTTAGCCCGACGCTCGATATCCGTGGCAAACGTGTAGAGGAGGCAATTCCAATGCTGGAATCATTTATGGACACGGCGATTTTGCTTGCCAAAAGTGAATTAAAAATCCTTCACGGAAAAGGCGAGGGAATTTTGCGGAAAGTTATCCGTGAGCGCTTAAAAAAATATAAAGAAGTGGCATCCGTTGCCGACGAACACGTTGAGCGGGGCGGCGATGGTATTACAGTGGTCATCTTGAAATAACCCTCACGGGGACCAAAAGAAAAAAGGATAACCGTTTAATGGTTACCCTTTTTTTAATTCATTCAGTGGCTTTTTACGCCTTATTCTTAATGTCTTGAACTTCAGCACGTATTACCTGAGCCAAGTTTTTAAGATCCTGCATACCTTTTCTCACGCGGGTACCGGCAGCGCTGTTTCCTTTGTTATAAAACTTGTCAGCATCTCCTTCGAGAGAAGCGATGAGAGCTTTTAGTTCTTCAAATTTTTGCATTTTCTTAAGGTTTTTAAGTAGTAAGAATATTGTTTCCTAATGCCAATTTAAATAAAAACGTCAAAAAACAACTCAAAAAGGCGTTTTTTTTAGTTTGTTTTGGTCATCGACACCAGTTCTTCCTTTTTATAGAAGCCCGAATCAAGCTTGGTTTTCAACGCCGAGAAGGCCGTCAGGGTCTCTTCCACGTCTGCCATGGTATGCGCCGCAGTCGGAATAATCCGGAACATAATGACGTCTTTCGGCACCACCGGATAAATTACAACGGAGCAGAAAATATTGAAGTTCTCGCGTAAATCCATCGACATATTGGCCGCTTCGCCTACGCCTCCTTTAAATAAAACCGGCGTTACAGGTGATGTTGTAGTGCCCAGGTAAAAGCCGCGTTCCTTCAATCCATTTTGCATTGCATTAACGATCTTCCAAAGATTGTCTTTCAGGGACGGCTGGGTTTTAAGGAGTTCGAGTCGCTTCAAAGCGCCGATCACCAACGGCATCGGCAAGCTCTTCGCATAGATCTGAGAACGCACGCTATACCGCAGGAATTTCAGAATACGTGTATCACCGGCCACGAATGCGCCGATGCTTGCCATCGATTTGGCAAATGTCGAAAAATACAGATCGACTTGATCTTGTACGCCCTGCTCTTCACCGGTACCTGCTCCCGTTTTCCCCATTGTTCCGAAGCCGTGCGCATCGTCAACAAACAGGCGGAAGTTATATTTCTTCTTTAATTCGACCACGCCCTTAAGATCACCCTGCTTGCCCGACATGCCGAATACACCTTCCGTAATGACCAGAATGCCGCCGCCGGTTTCATTGGCAAGTTTGGTAGCGCGCTGAAGTTGTTTCTCCAGGCTTTCCATATCATTATGTGTGTACACGAAGCGTTTTCCAATGTGAAGTCGAACGCCGTCGATAATACAAGCATGCGATTCTGCATCATACACGATCACATCTTTGCGATCTACGATGGCATCAATGATGGACACCACCCCCTGGTAGCCGTAGTTCAGAAGCATGACGTCTTGTTTCATGACGAACTTTGCAAGCTCCCGCTCCAGTTCCAGGTGCTTTACAGAATTTCCAGACATCATCCGCGCTCCCATCGGCGACGCGAGCCCGTATTGAGCGGCCGCTTCAGCGTCGGCCTTCCGTACTTCGGGATGATTGGCGAGGCCCAGGTAGTTATTCAAGCTCCAGTTCAATACATCCTTCCCGTTGAATTTCATGCGCGGGCCGATCTCGCCTTCGAGTTTCGGGAAAAAGAAATAGTCATCCGGGAGGTGGGAGTATTTAGCCAGCGGGCCGGCTTCCATCTTTAGCTTTTCAAATAAATCTACCATGTGCGTTTTGTTCATTTAAAATTGCCCCAAAAATAACGAAAACCTGGAATCAGCCCAAACCAGGTTTTTTGCCCGGGCACTCAAATTTCACTAGCATTGTGAAGTAGCCTGAAATTATGCCAAAAATCCACAAAATATTAGTCGCGAACCGTGGCGAGATTGCGCTCCGCATCATGCGCAGTGCCCGAGAATTGGGTATCACGGTCGTTGCCGTTTTCAGCGAGGCTGACCGCAAGGCGCTTCACGTGCGCTTTGCAGATGAAGCCGTTTGCATCGGTGCCGCGCCATCGGCCGAATCGTATCTCCGGATCGATAAGATCATCCAGGCTGCCAAACAAACCGGGGCTGACGCGATACATCCCGGCTACGGATTTTTATCCGAGAATGAAGATTTCGCGCAACAGGTCGAGGATGCGGGCATCATTTTCATCGGGCCATCCGCGAAAGCCATTGAACTGATGGGAAACAAACTCGCAGCAAAAGAGACTGTCGCGAAATTTAATGTGCCACTAGTACCCGGTACTACAGAACCGATTACGGATGTCGCAAAAGCAAAAAAAATCGCAGCCGAAATTGGCTATCCCGTGTTGATCAAGGCAAGCGCCGGTGGTGGCGGAAAAGGGATGCGCATTGTAGAAAGTGAAAATGTTTTTCAGGAGCAGATGGATCGAGCTGTAAGCGAGGCTACTTCTGCATTTGGCGATGGATCTGTTTTTATCGAGAAATATGTGGGGCGACCGCGACACATCGAGTTCCAGATTTTCGGTGATCAGCACGGCAACGTTGTACATCTCTTCGAACGCGAGTGCTCCATTCAGCGCCGGCATCAAAAGGTTGTTGAGGAAGCGCCATCGTCTGTGCTTACGCCGGAAAAAAGAAAACTGATGGGCGAAGCGGCGATCAATGCCGGGAAAGCCTGCGGGTACTATGGCGCGGGTACGATTGAATTCATTCTCGATGAAAATCTGAATTTCTATTTCCTCGAGATGAACACACGCCTGCAAGTGGAGCATCCGGTGACAGAAGAGATTACCGGGCTCGATCTTGTAAAACTTCAGATCAGCATTGCGGAAGGGGAAAAAATTCCGTTTAAACAAGAGGACGTAAAGATCAACGGACACGCACTAGAGATTCGCGTGTATGCCGAAGATCCCGCCAATAATTTTCTTCCTGACATCGGCACGTTAACAACCTATAAGCGCCCGCAAGGTCACGGCATTCGCGTGGATGACGGCTTTGAGCAAGGAATGAATATTCCATTCTATTACGATCCGATGATCGCCAAGCTCATCTGCAAAGCGGAAACTCGTCAGGCTGCGATCGAAAAAATGATTCGCGCGATCGATGAATATGAAATTACAGGTCTTGAGACCACACTCGGCTTTTGCAAGTTTGTCATGCAACACGATGCGTTCCGATCTGGAAACTTCGATACGCGTTTTGTTGAAAACTATTTCAAACCTGCCGTGCTCGCCGCTGTTCCCGAGGAAGATGAAGAACTGATCGCCGCAGCGCTTAGTGTTAAGCTTCTCACAGAAGCCGCGCCTTCGGCAGCAGTTACAGCGCTAACCAGTAAGTGGAAAAAAAATCGTTAATCGTTTCCCATAAGCTATCGGGACGTTAATCGTTAAAAATTTCAAATCGATCAACATATTCACGCTAAAACACCTAAACACCTCCGCACTTCAACACTACAACACATCAAATTGCCCCAAATAAAACCCATATGTCCCTGGCGATATCGCCGAAAACTAGCACCAGAAATCGGAGAGCTCACATCCCCCCTTTTTGATGTCGTGTCGGAAAAGCAACGGCAGGTGTTATATGACACTCCGTATAACAGCATCCATCTGTCAGTGCCACAACATGGCCCCAGGGATGCGGCCCGGCTATTGGATCAATGGAAAACAATTGGGATTATTCTGCGTGATCGCCTTCCGGGCATCTATGTCTACTATCAATACTTCAAACTCGAAGACTCCGGTCAGGAATTCTGCCGCAAAGGTTTTGTCTGCAACATCCGCATACACGACTGGAATGAAAAAATAATTCTGCGCCACGAGAATACCATTCCTTCTTCTGTGAACGACCGCACCGATCTTCTTCGCGAAACAGAACTGAATGTCAGTCCGACGTTTGGATTATACACCGATCCGGAGTTTGAACTCGAGCGATATATGGACGAGACAATCTCCGATCCCATCTATGAGACCCGGGATTACCAGGGCGTTCGAGACGTATTGGCGGTTATTCACGATGCATCGGTCATCCAAAAATTCATACGCGTACTCTCGGAGAAAACGATTATTCTGGCCGACGGACATCATCGTTATGAAGGGTCGCTGATCTACCAGCGCGAACGGCAATCGACCAATCCGCATCATCACGGTAACGAAGGTTACAATTTCCATCTGATGTATCTGTGCAACACAGAAGGAGGCGGATTGAAAATACTACCAACGCACAGGCTGGTCAATGGTTTGCCGAAATTCTCTCCGTCGGATTTCATTGCAATGCTCCGGGAAGACTTCGATGTTCAACCAATATCAAAACAATTAAGCATGACCGATGCCATCACTGGAAAACAGTGGGCGTTTGGCATCGTCATGCACAACGAACGACATTGCATTCAGCTCAAGCCAGGCGCATTTCAAACATTACACTGGCCTTTCCCGGAGGATGTAAAAAGACTTGATCTCACCGTGTTACATTATTTCATTCTTGAAAAAGTTTTGAAAATTCCCGGCAGGCAGCAACGCCAATCGACCCAGGTCCGGTTTGAACGGAGTCTCGAAGAGTGCGAGACGGCGATTGCGAGTGAAGAAGCGCAAATTGCGATCATTACCAATCCCGTGACCATTGACGACGTAAAAAACGTTTGTAAGAGCGGTGCCGTCATGCCACAAAAATCGACTTATTTCTATCCGAAAGTCATGTGCGGATTTCTTTTCGGATCAATTCGTGAGGAAGAATTTCAGTTACCCGCGTTTTCGCCCTTTTAAAAATTATGAATAAAAATCGCCCTTTGGTCCTGGCATCCAGTTCGCCTCGCCGGCAATATTTGATGAAAGAAGCAGGCTTTACATTCACAATAAAAAAACCCGATGTT
>Ga0068856_100007171_pt1 | contig 10871 bp, 11 predicted proteins | sample KBSCornC62_FD_66595 | JGI IMG/M metagenome (GOLD analysis project Ga0068856, IMG submission 66595) | Corn rhizosphere microbial communities from Kellogg Biological Station, Michigan, USA - KBS Corn C6-2 | ecosystem: Host-associated > Plants > Roots > Rhizosphere > Soil ... | reverse complement strand
CCGTCACGGGCGAAGGTTTGCCGGTGGAAATCACGGCGTTCGACGAGGCGAAAACCAACACGCCGCTCAAACTCAGCGACCTCACCATGACGACGGGAAAAACCGCGACGCGTTTAAAACCGCTGCAATTGCAGGGCTGGTTTATCGGTGTGCAGCTCGTGCCGCTGATCGGCTTTATCGCCCTGTGGCAATGGGACCGGCGGCGGCGGTTTCTTGCAGCGCATCCGGAAATTGTCCGGCGGCGAAAGGCGAAGCGGGATCTGCGCCGGGAGAAAATCAAATTGCAGCAAGCCGTGGCGGCGGGCGAGGCGGCGGCGTTCACGCAGCACGCGGTGAACGCGATGCAAATTGCCGTCGCGCCGCATTTTCCGGCGCATCCGCAGGCGCTGGTTTGCGGCGATGTGCTGTCGCTACTCAAGGAATCGGAACGCAACCGCGAGACCGTGCGGAAAATATTTGCGGCGGCGGATTCGCAATTCGCCATCACTCAACCGACACAGGCACATCTGCTGTCGCTGCACTCTGAGGTGGAAGCGGTGCTGCAACAATTGGAGGCGCGACTATGACGCGGCCGCTTGAAAAATATTTGGCTGCTGGGCGCGCAACGAAAAGCGGCAGAGGGCTGCCGCAGTCCATGACGCTGGCGCGCTGGCAATGCGTTTTGAATTTTGCGAAGCGTCTTGGACTGCGGCAGCCCTCTGCCGCTTTGGTTGTGGCATTCGCCTGTCTGGCGTTGAACGTAACAGCTGGGACGAATGACTTCTTCGCGCAAGGCATTGAAGCCGCCCGTGACGGGAATTTTTCCGACGCGGCGGCCGCATTTCAAAACTCCGTCAAAGCGCAGCCTTCGTCCGGGGCGCTGGTCAACCTCGGCATTGTCGAATGGCGGCGTGGTCATGCGGGCGCGGCGGTTCTGGCGTGGGAACAGGCGCGATGGCTCGATCCATTTGATCCCTGGGCGATGCAGAACTTGAAATTCGCGCGGACGGCGGCGCAACTGGACGAACCGGAATTGCGATGGTTCGAGGTGGCCTCGACCTGGCTGCCGCCGAACCTGTGGGTGTGGCTGGCGGGCGCAAGCCTTTGGCTGGCGGTGGGGGCGCTGATATTGCCGCCGGTTTTCCGTTGGAAAAAATCCGGCAGCCTGCAGACGCTGGCGGCGCTGGGCTTTGGTATTTTCCTGTTTACCGTGACCGCCAATCTGGGTGTGGTCAGCCGCACGGAAATCGGTTTCGTCCTGAAGAAAAACGTGTCGCTCCGGCTGACGCCGACGAGCGAGGGCGAGGTGATTTCCACGCTGACCGACGGTGAACCGGCGCGGAAGCTGCGCACGCGGGGAAATTATTTTTTCATCCGCACCGCGAACGGAACCGGCTGGATCGAGCAAACGCAGTTTGGCCTCATCAATCCGGATTGAACCACTGCGGTTGAGACGCGATGGACATACGACGAAGATCGTATCAAAATTGTAACTTTTTTTATCGTCACCGGCTCTACGAATGAACTATACCAATCCAGTCCAATCCACCTATTTATGAAAAAGAGTTCCCTCGCCAATATCAGCCGTCGCCGTTTCCTCGGCACCACAGCCGCCGCCATCACCCTGCCGTTGATTTCGCCGGGTTGCGCCACGAGTTTCGCGCGTCGCACGCTGCCTTCCAATCGCATCCATATCGGCGTCGTCGGCTGGGGCATGCAGGGACCGGGCAACACCAAATCTTTTCTTTACGAGGACGACTGTCAGGTGGTCGCCGCGTGCGACCTCGATAAAAACGCGCTGCAAAGCGCCGTGGACACCATCAACGACCATTACGGGAACAAGGATTGCGCCGCGTATCACGATTACCGCGAGATGATGGCGCGCGACGATCTGGACGCGGTAATGCTCGCGGTGCCGGATCACTGGCATGAACTCGTCGCCACCGAAGCCGCGCGCCGCAAGTTGGACATCTACGGCGAAAAGCCGCTGGCCAAGACGATTGCCGAGCAGCAGGCCATTGTGCGTGCGGTTCAAAAAAACAAAATCATCTGGCAGACCGGTTCCTGGCAGCGTTCGCAGCCGCCGTTTCACAAGGCGGCGGAAATTGTCCGTAATGGCCTCATCGGCAAGGTCACGCATGTCGAGGTTGGTTTGCCTTCCGGTCATAATGACTTTGCCGGCACCGCCCCGGAGTTACTGGCACGCCTGAAAGCCTTGAACATTGACAAGCTGTCCGACGTGGTGCCGGGAACTCCCGCTTGGGATCTGGCCGTCAGCGAGCCGCCGGCTGAACTGGACTACAACACCTGGATCGGCCCGTCGAAGATGGAGCCTTACATCAAGCAACGCGTCCACAAGGACTGGCGCTGGAATTACAACACCGGCGGGGGCCAGTTGCTCGACTGGGTGGGGCATCACGTGGACATCGCGCACTGGGGCTTGGGCTTCGACAACTCCGGTCCTTCGGAAATTGAAGGCCACGGCGATTTTCCGGCTTCGAATGCCTTGTGGAACACCTGCACGAAATACCGCATCGAACTCCAGTATCCGCAAAACATCACCATGACCATCGCCGGTGGTTATGGCGACATCAAAGGTGGCACGAAATGGATCGGCACCGAGGGCTGGGTCTGGGTGAATCGTGGCGGCTTCGACGCTTCCAATCCCGAATGGAAAAAGGGCAAAAACCTCGCCGAAGAGCTGCGCAAGGTGAAGCTCTACGAATCCAAAGGTCACCAGCGGAATTTTCTCGATTGCGTCAAATCCCGCCAGCCCACCATCACGCCGGCGGAAACCGCGCATCATTCCGCCATTCCGGGGCACCTCGGACTCATCGCCATGCTGACCGGTCGGAAGATCCGTTGGGACAATGCCACCGAAACCATCCTCGGCGACCCGGAAGCCAGCAAGCTGCTGACCCGCGGATATCGCGCGCCGTGGAAAATGAGCTGATCCATCCAGCTTCCAATTGAATCGTCTTTCCGCCCGGCTGTCATGGCCGGGCGGATTTTTCATGCCTAGCCGCAGGAGAAAAAATTCCCGCTCGCCAAAACCCCGCTTTTCTGCGACTTTGCCCGTCTGAATTAACTATGTTTACCGGCACCTATACCGCGATTGTCACCCCGTTCAAGAATGGTCAGTTGGATGAAGCCACCCTCGCGCAGCTCATCAAAAACCAGATCAAGGGCGGCGTGGAAGGCATCGTGCCCGTCGGCACCACCGGCGAATCGCCCACCGTGGACACCGACGAACACGTCCGCATCATCGAACTATCCGTGAAGCTCGCCGCCGGCAAAATCAAGGTGCTCGCCGGCACCGGCGCGAATTCCACCAGCGAAGCGATTGTGCTCACAAAAGCAGCCGAAGGCGTGGGCGCAGACGGCTCGTTGCAAGTCGCGCCGTATTACAACAAGCCGACGCCGGAGGGCCTGTATCAACATTTCAAGGCCATCGCGAACAACACCAAGCTGCCGATCGTGCTCTACAGCATTCCTGGACGCTGCGGTGTTGAAATCGGTGTGCCCACGGTCAAACGCCTCGCCGCCGACTGCAAAAACATCGTCGGCATCAAGGAAGCCGGCGGCAACGCCGACCGCGTTTCCCAGCTCCGCGCCGCGCTCGGACCAAAATTTGAAATCCTGTCCGGCGACGACTCGCTCACCCTGCCCTTCATGGCCGTGGGTGCGCAGGGCGTCATCAGCGTCGCCTCCAACGTCGCGCCGCGCGAAGTCTCGACGATGGTGCGCGCGTTTGCCGCCGGCGACGTGAAGAAGGCTTTGGCGATCCATCAGAAACTGTATCCGCTGTTCAAGGATTTGTTCATCGAAACAAATCCTGTTCCCGTCAAGGCCGCGCTCGCGATCCTCGGCCAGATGGACGAGGAATATCGCCTGCCGCTCGTGCGCATGAGCGCCGCCAACCGCGCGACACTCAAAGCCGCGATGAAGGCCGCCGGCATTTTGAAATAAAGCAAAGACACGAATTGCACAAATTTTCACGAACCAAATCTGATTTGTGTTAATTAGTGAAATTCGCGTCAAAGTCCTATGACAAAGATCATCATCACCGGCAGCAAAGGCCGCATGGGTCAGGCGCTCATCAGCTGCGCCGCGCGCATTCCCGATCTCGAAGTCGTCGGCACTGTTGACCAGGGCGACGATCTCGCCACTATCATCGGCAAGGCGGACGTCGTAATTGATTTCAGTTTTCACAACGCCACGCTCGGCGTCGCCGACCTCTGCGCGAAAAACAAGAAGGCCATCGTCATCGGCACCACCGGCCATAGCGCTGAAGAAAAAGCCAGGATCGTCGCGCTCAAGGCGCAGATTCCGATGGTCATCGCCACGAATTATTCCACCGGCGTCAACACGCTGTTCTGGCTCACGCGCAAGGCGGCGGAAATTCTCGGCCCGGCCTTCGACCTCGAAGTCGTCGAGATGCACCATCGCCTCAAGAAAGACGCGCCCAGTGGCACGGCCACGACGCTGCTCGAAATCCTTGGCGACGTCCGCAAGCTCCAGCTTGAGGAAGCGCTCCGCCACGGCCGCAAAGGCATTGTCGGCGAACGCACGCAAAACGAGATCGGCATCCACGCCATCCGCGGCGGCGATGTCGTGGGTGATCACACCGTCATTTTCGCCAACAACGGCGAGCGTGTTGAATTGACCCATAAGGCCTCCAGTCGCGATACCTTCGCGAACGGCGCCCTCCGTGCCGCGCAATGGATCGTGCAGCAAAAAGCCGGCCTCTACGACATGCAGGACGTGCTGGGGCTGAAATAGTTTTGAGTTATTAATTTTGAATTTTGAGTTGGTCAGCCACCGAACTTGCTCCGTGAACTCAAAACTCAAAACTCAAAACTCAAAACTTGCCATTGTCGCCCTCGGTTCAAACCTCGGTAATTCACAGGCGATCCTTTTGGACGCGTTGGTGCGACTTCAAAGCTTTTCCAATTCGGCGATTTTAAAATCTTCACTGTGGCAAACGACGCCGGTGGATTGCCCGCCCGGCTCTCCCAAGTTTCTGAACGCCGTGATCGCCTTCATTTCACAGAAAGGCGAGACGCCGGAAACCTTGCTCACCAAGTTGCAAGAACTGGAAAAAGTATTTGGCCGCACGCCGAAAAAGATTCTGAACGAGCCACGCCCGCTGGACTTGGACTTGATTGCGTTCGGTCAGGAAATCCGGTCCACGCCGCACCTCACCCTGCCCCACCCGCGCGCCCATGAGCGACGGTTTGTGCTGGAACCATTAAACGAAATCGCGCCGGACTTGATTCTGCCCGGCCAGACGCAAACGGTGGCGCAGTTGCTCGCCAACCTGGGCGACGGCGAGACCTGTGAAAAAGTTCACGGCGCATAGGCTTGATTCGTTGAGAAGAAATTGGAGAATGTCAGCCATGACTCTGACCGCCTCGACCATGAAAATTTCCACCGTGTTCCTCGCGCTCGTGCTGGCGCTGGCTACCAGCGGCTGTTCCCTGTTTCATCACAAAACGGAAACGTCAAAGCCCGCAGCCACGACCAAGCCCGCGCCCATCGTCACGCCGGACTTTTCGCTCGCGGCCAAGGTGGTTTCCGTGAACACCATCGGACGCTTCGTCGTTCTGAGCTTTCCAGCGAGCCTGATGCCCAGGGTGGATCAGACTTTATTCCTCTATCGTGCGGGTTTGAAAACGGCGGAAGTCCGTGTCACCGGTCCGCAACAGGATAACAACATCGTGGCCGACCTCGTTTCCGGTGACGCCGAGGTAGGCGACACCGTCAGCGACAAATAATCAATCCGCGCTTTCCGGCGCTTTCTCGACGAGCGGCTTCACCGTCTTGGGCAACGCTTCCTTGCGATAGGGCGAGTGGAGATTGAAATAGATACCGCACAATGGCCGTTCCGTATCGCTCTGGCTCAGGATGATCGTGACTTCCTTGTCCAACGCGATGCCGTGACGCATGCCTTCCGCGCGGGTTTCATAAGCTTTGACGGCCTTTTTCACGAGGGATTCGAGGGCGGCGGCAAATTCTTCCGGTGTCTTTTGCAGACAAATGACATAACGGTCAAAGTTCTTAACAGCAGCGTCAATCTCACGTTTAAATGTATCCACGGTCATAGCGTAATTTAGTTCAAATCTCTGGAATTGCGACTCAAATGCTCAAATGGATCGGCGGGACAAGGCTCCTGACGAGCCGTCTTTTCCAATCGCGGCTCGCGAGGACGCTCGCCCCACCAATGATTTAGTCTGCCGATGGCTCCGCCCCCCGGCGCATACTGCTCACACGCTCGCCAAACAACGCCGTCCCCACCCGCACCAGCGTGGCGCCTTCCTCAATGGCCACCTCGAAATCGCCGCTCATACCCATGCTCAATTCCGGCAAGGGAGCGCCAAGCACCACCTCGGCACGTTCTTTGATTTCCCTTAATTTCTTGAAATACGGACGCGCCTTCTCCGCCACCGGCGCGTAGGGCGGAATCGCCATCAGCCCGTGAATCTCGATACGCGGCAGCACGTTCAACTCGTTCAACTCCGCCAGCAACCGCTCCGGCGCGTAGCCGAACTTGCTCGCCTCGCCGGCCACGTTTACTTCCAGCAGAATAGGCATCGTCTTCGCGGCTTGCTCGGCGCGTTTGGAAATTTCTTTGGCGATGCTCAGGCTATCCACGCCTTGGATCATCTCGAACAACTCCACCGCATCGCGGACCTTGTTCGATTGCAGGTGGCCGATGAACTGCCAGCGCGCCTTGCCGGGGCACAACGGAATCTTCGCCTTGGCCTCCTGGATTTTATTTTCGCCAAACAGAAGCTGTCCGCATTCCACCAGCGCACGGATGCTCTCCGGCGGATGCGTCTTGGAGACGGCGAGCAACCTGACAGAAGCCGCGTCGCGTCCAGCCCGGGCGCACGCGGCGGCGATGCGCTGCTGGATTGAATTCAAATTTTCGGCAATGTCCACGGGCTTATTTTAGCCACAGATGCGCACAGATGAACACAGATAAAAATAAACCAACCAATCATAGATCACACGATCGTCACCAACCCCAGCTTTTAAAAATCTGTGTTTCATCTGTGCCCATCTGTGGCTAGATTGCCGGCATGAATTACTGGCTTGTGAAATCGGAACCGGAAGCTTACGCGTGGGCGCAACTGGTCAAGGACGGCAAAACGGCGTGGACCGGCGTCCGCAATTTTCAGGCGCGCAACAATCTCCGCGCGATGAAAAAGGGCGACCACGTTTTCTTCTATCACAGCGTGAGTGACAAACAGGTCGTCGGCCTCGCGCGCGTGGCGAAGGAGCTTTATCCCGATGCGACCGCCGAGGAAGGCGATTGGTCCTGCGTGGATCTGGAACCGGTCAAGCCGCTAAAAGCGCCCGTGACGCTGGAGACCATCAAGACCGACGCCGTGCTCAAGGACATGCCGCTGGTGAAACAATCCCGCCTGTCCGTCACGCCGCTGACCAAAGTGCAGGCGGAACGGATTTTGAAGCTGGCCGGCGGGTAAAGCAACTACTTGCGCCGACCACAAATACCGGCCCGAATGGCCGGGAATCGTTTTTCATTTCGAGCGAATCGGCACAATTGGTATCAACCGGTCTTGCCGTCAGTCTGCACCTCTGGGAGTCACACTTTAATATCGGATTTTGTCCGCCTTGGTTTTCCATTCGGCGAAAACTTTCCCCGCTTCCGGCCGCAACAGTTGTTTCATCGGGATGAGGCGCTTGGAAACCGGCTTGGCCACTTCGCGATAAATCAGGTCGTCGTCGAAATCAATCTTGGCCGCGTCCCGCCGGGTGTTGGCGTAATAAACCTTGTTCAAGCGCGCCCAATAAATCGCCGAGAGGCACATCGGACACGGTTCGCAACTGGTGTAAAGCTCGCAGTCGGTCAGTTGGAACGTCTTCAGCTTGCGGCAGGCTTCGCGAATGGCCGAGACCTCGGCGTGGGCCGTGGGATCGTTGGCCGAGGTGACGCAATTCCAGCCGCGCGCGACAATTTTTCCATGTCGAACGACGACAGCACCAAACGGTCCGCCGGCTCCGCCCTGCATTTTGATCCGAGACAGCCGAATGGCCTCCCGCATAAATTTCTCCTTCATCGGAAAACTTTAGACAGGAATCCAGATGGATGCACCTGGAAATTTTAATCTGCTGAAGGCAGCCTCAGTTGCCCGTGAGCACCAGCAACGAAACGCCCTGGCGCGGCAGAGTGAATTTCACCTTCGCCTTGCCCGCTTTCACGACGACGGTTTGCGGCTCGCCGAGCGTGGCGAGTTGTCCGGCCGTTTCGAGCGTGGCAAATTGCTTTTCCGAAATCGGGAACGGCGAACCCATCCGCTTCCAAGCCTCGTAGGAATTGCTATGGTCGGCATCAATCCGGTAGTGCGTCAGCTTCGCCGAACCGTCGGCAAAGGGAACGCCGCTCAACTCCACGCTCACCGCTGCCGCCGGGCCTGGCACGTCGTCATCGTGATAATGCCACACGAGCACGGCTATTTTATTTTTGTCGAGGCTGCCTAGCGCGGAAACATCAGGCTGGCCTCGCACACCGGATTTCATCATATCGCTGAGTGAAACTGCCGCGTCGCTCGTGACCGAGAGTTGCTGGCCGCTCATCTGGCTGAACATCCGAAATACATTCAACACCGGCAAATCCAGTCCCGCACTCGCCAACTGGCGGAAGCCCGCAAACGGCGGCTGGTCGGCAAACGTGAACGCCCAGGTCAGCGCCGCGTCGAGGTTCACGCCATGCCGCCGAGCCAGTTCCAGCTCGCGCGGGAAACTCGCCGCCGTGTAACTCGAATACATCGTCCCATTGCGATAGCCCATCTGGTCGCCCGTGCACGCCGCGCAGCCTTCGGGATCGGATTCGCCGATGACGATCGGGATATTTTTCAATTCCGGATACGACTTCACGATGCTGAAACCGGAATCCATCGCGCGCAACTGGTTGGCAATGCCCATGCGGACGTGGCCGTTCGTAAAGACGGGCGAACCCTTCGCGTGAAACGACACGAAGTCCAGCGGCGTGCCGATCTTGCCGGTGGCGTAATTGGTGCCGTGCAGACAATGCTCAATGAAGTCGCGCGTCCACTGGCCGCCGCTGCCCGCCGCGTCTGGTCCGCCAACACGTGCTTCCGGCAGTGCGCGTCGCACGCCGTCAACCGCGTAATCGTGCAGCTTGCGGAATTCCGCCGGCTTCGCTTTCCAGTAAGCCCCGTTGGCTTCGTTCCAGACCTCCCAATACCACGTCACCACCTCAGCGCGGCCGTAGCGATCCACGCAATGCTTCACCCACTGATACACGAGTTCGCCCCACTTCGCGTAATCCTTCGGCGGATACGCCCAGCCCGTCTCGATGTCGCTGTATTTGTCGCCCGGTTTCCAATGATGCTGATACGGCTGCGGATGGATGGAAAGCGCCTCCGGCATGAAACCAATCTGCGCGTAGGGTTTCACGCCGTTCGTCAGGTAAGTGTCGAAAATCTCGTCCAGGATTTTCCAGTTGTAAACCGGCTGGCCATTGGCGTCCTCGGAATAAACGCCGGTGGAACCCCACTTGAGCGCGGGCGTGCCATCGCCGGAGCACAGCAAATTGTGCGTGCGAAAGAAAACATCCTTCGGCTTCAGCGCACCGAGTTCGCCGATGAGTTTTTTGCCGTCCTTCATCGTCGCGTAGTTCGGCTCGTCCGCGCCAAACATGCGCCAGATGGGTTTTAATGCGCCGACGGGTTTGGCCGCATCCACGGTGATGGTCACCGGAAATGACGCGCTGTTCGTCGGCGCGGCTAAAGCCATCCGCGCGACTGCCAAAACGACCAGTGATGCGAAGAGTTTTGAAAAGTTCACGTTTTACTTTCTTTAATGTTTAACCCGCGATGTCCGCCTGCGACCATTGACCGTCAATCAGCCGCCACATTTTCCCGTTGGGATTTTTATTTTGCAATGCGGCCGGCAGACGGCTGGGACGCACGTTGTCGAAACACTGCAACATCGCAAAACGCCGCAACGACGCGGGAATTCCCACCGCCGTGAATCCGGGATGTCCCGTGGCCGGGAACGGCCCACCGTGGTTCATCGCAGCGGTCACCGCGACGCCCGTCGGCATCTTGTCGTTCAGGAAACGGCCGACCCGCGACTGCAACCGGGGCGCAATGACTCGATAAAGCGCGTCGTCTGCGCCGCGTGTTTCGGAGTAAATGCAGCCGGTCAGGTTTCCCTCAAGATGCTCCACAATTTCCGCCGCCTGCGCTGCATCCTTTGCCACGACGGCGAGCGAGGCGTTGCCGAACGCCTCGGTCTGTAATTTTTCCGGCGCGGCGAGAAACGCCTCGCCGCTGACGCGCAACAGCGTGTTGGCAAAACGATTTCCGGTTTGCGCCGAACCACCAGCGACCAGTTCCGCACCCGCCGCCTGCAACGTCTGCACGCTCGACGCGAGATTTTTGGCCACGCCGGCGGAAAGCAAAGTTCCTGGCGTCGTGCTTTCAAGTTTCGCCTTCACACTCGCGATGAATTTTTCTGCGCCATCGCCTGCGAGCAGAATGGTCAGTCCCGGACTCGTGCAAAATTGGCCGTTGGCCATCAAACAACTGCCGGTGAATTCCTCGACGATCTTTTCGCCGCGTTCCGCCAGCGCGCCCGGCAAAATGACGACCGGATTCAGGCTGGAGAGTTCGAGATAAATCGGTTTACCCACGGCGTCCGCCGCCGCTTTAAGTTTCAGGCCCGCCGCGCGGCTGCCGGTAAAGCCCACCGCGCCCAGCCGTTTGTCGGCAACGAGCCGCAGACCGTCTTCCGGTGCGAGATTGTAAATCATTTGCACGGTCGCCAGCGGCAAACCCGTTTCGCCAAGTGCGGCCAGCGCCTCCTCGGCCAGCAGCTTCGTCGTGGCGGGATGACAT
>Ga0068856_100007169_pt1 | contig 10872 bp, 9 predicted proteins | sample KBSCornC62_FD_66595 | JGI IMG/M metagenome (GOLD analysis project Ga0068856, IMG submission 66595) | Corn rhizosphere microbial communities from Kellogg Biological Station, Michigan, USA - KBS Corn C6-2 | ecosystem: Host-associated > Plants > Roots > Rhizosphere > Soil ... | reverse complement strand
CTTTCGGCGTTCTCCGGCAGCACGTCGACGTTGAGCCGCCCCTGGCCGCGCTTGAGCGCCAGCTCGATGGCCTCGACCACGCGCACCTTCTCGACGTTGCCGACTCGGAAGCGATCGGCCACGACGTCGAGCAGCTTGCGCTCCCCGCCCTTGTCGTCCTTGATCGTGCGCTCGCCCTGGACGCGCGTGAAGCCGCTGGAGGACAGCCACTGCGCGACCTCCTCGGCCGTGGTGTTGGCCGGCAGCTCGACGGGGAACGTGACGGCGACGCGCGGGTCGCCCTGCGCCGCGGCGCGCTGCACCAGGTCGGCGTAGATCGTGTCGGGCGTGTCGTGGCGCACCGGCAGCGCGGTGACGCGGTCGAACAGCGCCGCGGCGCGGCCGAACAGCAGCTTGAGGTGGTCGTTCAGCTCCGTCATCGTGCCGACCGTGGAGCGCGAGCTGCGCACCGGGTTGGTCTGGTCGATGGCGATGGCGGGCGGCACGCCTTCCACGTGGTCCACCGCGGGACGGTCCATGCGGTCGAGGAACTGGCGCGCATAGGCCGAGAACGTCTCGACGTAGCGTCGCTGGCCTTCGGCGTACAGCGTGTCGAACACCAGGCTGGACTTGCCCGAGCCGCTGGGCCCCGTGACGACGGTCAGCTCGCCGGTGCGGATGTCCAGGTCGAGGTTCTTCAGGTTGTGCTGCCGCGCGCCGCGGATGCGGATGAGCCCGCTCATGGGTGTCCTTACGGAGGGTAGGCGGAAGATTCTAGGGGCGCCTACTGCCAGCGCTTGTCAGGAGTCAATGGCCTTGCGCGGCGTCGGATGTTGTTGAAATCGGGGCTGGCGGCCCCATCTCCTCGAAACGCCGCGCGGAGCGCCATTCCCGTATTTCGCTCGTAGCGACAGGCGGGTGGCTCACCAGCGCGCGTCCACCCCGTGCGCCAACTGCGCCCCGGCTTCATAGAACGCCTCGCGCACCGCCCGGAACGGCGCCGGAACGATCGTGCGCTCCGGCAATGCCAGGTCGGCCGCGCCGATCTCGCCCAGCACCAGGCGCGCCAGCTCGCGGCCGAATACCGTCCCGGTGCCGATGCCGCGTCCGTTGTAGCCGCTGAAGCTGACCACGTCGCGCGCCAGCGCATGAAAGCGCGGCAGCGCGTCGGCGGTCGTGCCGATCCAGCCGTACCACTCGTGCTCGAAGGCGACGTCTTCCAGCGCCGGGAACAGTCGCAGCAGCGCGCGCCGGCCCCAGCGCAGGTGGATGCCGTGGCCCGGCGGGCGCAACGCGCCGATGCTGCCGAAGACCAGGCGACCGGCCGCGTCCGGGCGGAGCGAGCTGAGGACGGTGCGGGTGTCCCAGGCGCCCTCGCCACCGGGCAGGATCGCGCGCCGCAGGTCGGCCGGCAGCGGCCGCGTCGCCAGGTTGAAGTACGGCATGCGCACCAGCTCGGCGGCCAGCGACGACCACGGTCCGCCAGGGCGCGTGTACGTGTTGGTCGCGACCACCACCGCGCGTGCATCGACCTGGCCGCCGCCCTCGATCGCCAATCGCCACGCGCCGCCGAGATCCTCGGCGCCGGTGACCGCACTGCCGCCGTGCAGCGCCGCGCCGGCCGCGAGCGCGGCGTGCGCCAGCCCGCGCACATACGCGAGCGGCTGGATCGTGCCGGCGCGGCGATCGAGCAGCGCCCCGGCGTACGCGCCCGTCCCGACGCGGGCGGCGGTCTCGTCGCGGGACAGCAGTTCCACGGGCGCCCCCAGCCGCTGCCACTGCGCGGCGCGCTGGCGCAGGCCGGCGAGCCCCGGCGCGCCCACCGCGCAGTGCAGCGTGCCCTGGCGCGACGCCTCGCACGCCATGCCATGCCGCGCGACGAGCTCGAACACCAGCGCGGGCGCATCGCCCAGCAACCGCAGCAGGCGCGCGCCGTGGACGTCGCCGAGACGCTGCGGCAGCACGTCGGGCAGCACCCACATGCCGGCGTTGACCAGGCCGACATTGCGCCCCGACGCCCCGAACCCGACCTCCGCCGCCTCCAGCACGGCCACCGACCGGCCGGCCTCGGCCAGGTGCAGCGCCGCCGACAGCCCGGTGTAGCCGGCGCCGATCACGGCGACGTCGACTTCGACGCGGCCGCGCAGCGGCGGCGCCGGCGGCGCGGGCGGCGCGGTGGCCTCCCACAGCCCGTGGCTCAGGCGGTCTCCTTGCATGCGGCGGCTTTCCTGCGATCGGATGCCTGCATTCTGCGCGGTCGCTGCGGTGTCCGCTGCGGTGTCAGGTCTTGCCTCTTGCCCTCCGCCCGCCCATCCGACGCCGGTCGGGCGCCCTAGACGCCGAACAGCCCGCGCAGGTACGGCGTCAGGAAGCGCCCTTGCGGGTCCATCCGCTCGCGCAGCGCGAGGAAGTCGTCCCAGCGCGGGTACAGCCGCGACAGCTGCGCCGCCTTCAGCGAATGCACCTTGCCCCAGTGCGGCCGGCCGCCGTGGGCCAGGCAGATGGCCTGCACCGCGTCGAAGTAGCGCTCGAAGGGCATGCCCACGAACTGGTGCACGGAGATGTGCACGCTGTCGCGGCCGAAGTTCGGGCTCAGCCAGAGGTCGTCGCCCTTCACCCAGCGGTATTCGAGCGGGAACATCAGCGGGAACTCGCGGCGCGCGATCAGCGCCTTGATCTCGCGCAGCGCGTCGGCCCCGCGGTCGGCGGGCAGCGACCACTCCATCTCGTTGAAGCGCACCTGGCGCACCGTCGACAGCATCGACCAGCTCGCGTCCACCTGCTCGCTGCGCGAGATCATCGACGCGCAGAAGCGGCTCAGCGGCGGGCACCACGACGGCACGGCCCGGCCCAGCTTGCACAGCGCGCCGAACGCGGTGTTCTCCAGCAGCACGTCGCTGACCCAGCGCGCGAAGCCCGACTCGTCGACCGGCGCATCGGTGACGTTCCACGTCTTCGTCAGCACCGACTCGGTGTGCGGCAGCCAGTAGAACTCGAACGAGCGGTTCGCCGCGACGAGGGCGTCGGCCTGCGCGAGGCAGTCCTCGAGATCCATGCCGCCGCGCTCCAGCCTGAGCCGGAACGCCGGCACGAGGCGCAGGCTGAGCTCGCTGAGCACGCCCAGCGCGCCGAGCGCGATGCGCCCGCCGGCAAACAGCTCGGGGTTCTCGGCGGGCGAAGCGACGACCTCGCGGCCGTCCGCGGTCATGAACTTCATCGCCGCGATCTGCGTGGCGAGGTTGCCGAAGCCCAGCCCCGTGCCGTGCGTGCCGGTGCTGGTGGCGCCGGCGATGGACTGCACGTTGATGTCGCCGAGGTTCTCCATCGCGAGCCCGCGTTCGGCGAGTGCGGCACCGAGCGCGTACAGGCGCGTGCCGGCCTGCACCCGCGCGACGTTCGTGGCGCCGTCGACGTCGACGATGCCCTGCATCCGGTCGAGCGAGACGATGACGCCGTCGCTCGCCACCAGGGGACTGAACGAATGGCCCGCGCCGGCCACGCGCACCGAGTGCCCGTCCCGCGCGGCGTCGGCCAGCAGCTGCGAGAGCTGCGCCGCATCGCCGGGCGTGCGCACCGGCGTCTGCGGACACTCGACATACCCCGACCAGTTCTTCCACATCCCGTCGACCCTCGTTCTCAGAAGAAGCAGCGGCCGTCGCCGCGATACGTGGGCACCGTATCGACCACGCGACCGCCCGCGATCAGCAGCAGCTCGTTGAAGCGCTCGCACAACTCGCCCGCCTTCGCGTGGCGGAACAGCAGCGGATCGCCCGGCGCCAGCGATACCCCCGCCGGCACGCGCACGGGCGTCTGCACCTCGCCTGCGCCCTCGGTGGCGACCAGGCTGCAGCCCTCGGGCAGCCAGGGCCGCGGCATGCGATCGGCGCCGCCCGGGCCCGAGGCCGGATAGCCGCCGCCCGCGCAGGTGACGATGCCCGGCCTGGGCGAGCGCGTGACCGCCACCGCGAAGCCCGCGGCGGGCCGCGCCTCGAACGCGCGGTAGTGGTCGAACAGCGCGGGCACGTACAGGCCGGAACCGGCCGCGAGCTCGGTGACGCTCGGGTCGGCACGCGTGCTCTCGAAGCTGCCGCTGCCGCCGCCGTTGACGAAGCGCAGCGCGTGCCCGGCCGCCTTCAGCGCCGCGACGGTCGCGCGGCGGCGCTCGTTGACCTCGGGGATCGAGCGCCGCTTGAGCCAGCGGATCACCGCGCTGCGGAGCGCGCGGCCGGGCACGTCGTCCATCAGGCCGGCGATCTGGCTCTCGTAGCCCATCAGGCCGTCGAGCCGCAACGTGGGGTGGCGCGCGATCTCCGCGGCGAGCGCCAGGGCGGCGCCGGCACCGTCCACCGGCGAGCGCCACACGCCGAAATGCAGGCCGGGGAAGTCGGACGACATGTCGAGGTCGATCGCCAGCGGCTGCACGGCGCCCTCGTCGCGGGCGATCCGCGCGATGCGCTGAACCTGCGCCGCCGAATCGACCATCAAGGTGATCGAGCGCCCCGCGCGGACCTGCGCCGCGACGGCGCGCAGGTCGTCCGGCTCGACCGACGGATAGGCCACCAGCAGGTCGTCGAAGCCGGTCGACGCGAGCCAGGCGGCCTCGGCCGGCGAGTAGCACATCAGCCCCTGGAATTGCGGCGAGGACGCGAGCGCGCGGCGCAGGATGGCGACGCAGCGCACCGACTTGGTCACGAGCCGGATCGGCAGGCCGCCCGCGCGCCGGCGCAGGTCGGCGAGGTTCGCGTCCAGCGCATCGAGGTCGACGAACGCGGCAGGCAGGCGGCGGCCGGCGAGCGCGCTCCGGTAGGTGTCGTAGCTCGCGCTCATGAGGCCTTCACGCGCGCCTTGTGCGACTCGAGCGCGGCCACCAGCATCGCCTTGTGCTGCGCGATCAGCTGCTCGCGCAGCGGCGACTCGAGCGACAGCGCGAGCCGCGCCGCGGCGCCCGTCACCTCGGAGACGAGCAGCGACAGCGCATGCACGCCGTCCCATGCCGGGCGCCCCAGCAGGCGCAGCAGCGGCGCCACGAGGAATTCGGCGGTGCTGCGCGTGTCGTCCTGGTCGAGCTCGCGCAGGCTCGGGTCGCTCTGTGCGCCGGCCCACACGGCCAGCGCCTCGGGCTGGTCGCGGTAGTGCGCGAAGTAGGCGTCGACGAGCTGGTCGACCGCCGTCACGATGGGTGGCGTCCGCGGGCCGGCGAGCAGCGTGTCGACCGCATCGTGCAACAGCTGCCGCACCCGCGCGAGGTCGCGCTGCGCCAGCTCGCGGATGATGGCCGACTTCGACGGGAAGTACTGGTAGATCGAGCTGATCTGCACCTCGGCGCGGCGAGCGATCTCGCGCATCGCCAGGGCTTCGGCGCCATGCTCCACCATCAGCTGCAGCGCGATGGCCAGGATGTTCTCCACCCGCTGGCGGCTGCGCTCCTGGCGCGGCCGCCGGCCAGGGAGGGCCCCGGTGGCCGGGGCGTTGTCGCGGATCGGGTTGTTCATCATTGACACATGATCAATGATCACATCATATTGTGAACATTGATCACTTTCAAGCCGGTGCCATGACGGACAAACCCGAGGCCACCGCCGACCGGCCCGACCTGGGCTGGGCCGCGCTGCTGCGCCTGTCCTGCGCGTACGCGATCGCCACCAACGGCACGCTGCTGATGCCGCTGTTCGTGGGCGTGCTGATGCGCCGCTTCGGCATCGGCGACGACGCGGCCACCGGCGTGGCCGCGCTCGAGATCGGCGGCATCGCCATCAGCTGCGCCGTGTTCCCGCGCTGGATCGCGCGCGTGCCGCGCCGGCTGGCCTGGATCGCGACGCTCGGCACCCTGCTCGCGCAGGCCGCCAGCGCGTGGATGCCCGGACTTGCGGCGGTGGGCGCGGCACGGCTCGTCACCGGCCTGTTCGAGGGCGTGCTGTTCGTCGTGGTCGCGGCCAGCCTGTCGAACCGGCCCGCGGCCGAACGCGCGTGGGGCGTCATCGTGCTGGCATCGGGCGTGTTCGACTGCGCGCTGCTGGTGGGCGCCTACGCGCTGCCGCAGGACCTCGTCCTTCGATGGGTGTTCGTGATCGTGGCGATCGCATTCGCGCTGGTCGCGTGGCCCGCGGCGATGGCGGGCACCGACGCGCTGGCGCCGCCGTCGTCGACGCCGCGTCCGCCGCGCGCGATCCGCTGGCACGTGCTGCTGCCGATCTGGGCCGTGATGGCGCTCGTCTACAGCGTGCTGTCCGCGCAATGGGCGCTGGCCGACGTCGTGGGCCACCAGATCGGCCTGCCGCCCGAGCGCATCGGACCGCTGCTCGCGCTGGTGTCGCTGCTGGGCACCGTGGGCGCGCTCGCCGCCTCGCACCGCCGAAGCCATGCCCTGCGCGTGCCCATCCTGTGGATCGCGCAGGCCGTGATGGCCGGCGGCGTCCTGTGGTTCTTCGTCGTGCGGGACGCGACCGGCTTCTTCGCCGCGCAACTGCTGGTGTCGGCCGCGTTCTATGCCGTCACGCCGTTCCTCACGTCGCGCCTGTCCGGGCTGGACGTCGACGGCTCGCTGCTGTCGCGCAGCATCGTCATCACCTTCGTGGCGGCGTTCGCCGGCACCGCGCTGGCGGGCACGGCGCTGACGCGGCTCGGCGGACCGGGCTGCGGCATCGCGCTCGGGCTCTGCGCGCTGGTCGCGATGCCGTTCACTTGGAAGGCGTTCGGGGCTCCAGGGTTCGCACGATCAGGAACCCGAACAACGGAATGAAGAGCGCGTAGAGGAATTGCGTCCGCGAGACGCCGATGCCCAGCGGGAACCAGATGCCCGGCACCTTGAGCGGATCGAGCAGCTCGCCGCCGAAGAACGCCAGGAACGTCAGTACCAGCGTGGCCAGGGCCAGCACGCGTGGCGCCGCGCCGTGCACGATGCGCGCCGCAAGCACGACGAACAGGGCGATCGCCGCGAGACGGCCGGCACGCGTCGCGTCGGCCGAGTGAAGCACGGCGGCGGCGACCTGCGCGGCCATGATCGCGAGCGCCGCGGCATCGAGGGCGCGCCACGGACGCCGGCCCCAGCGGTTCCAGGCCAGCGCCCAGGCGGCCAACGTGGGCATCCACATGAAGCGCGCCAGCACGGCGTACGTGGGCAGGTCCATCAGGTCGGTCCAGGAGACGAGCGCGTTGTCGAGGCGGCGCACGCCCATGAGCACCAGCGCGCTGCCGGAGAACGCGAGGAAGCCGCGGCCACTGCTGCGCGGCCGGCACCAGAGCGCCAGGCCGGCCAGCGCGAACAGCGCGAGCGGCTCGATCGCATCGACGATGTAGCCTGCGACGGTTCGCTCCCATTGCACGCGGTGCAGTTCGTCGGCCACTGGCCGCGGCGCCAGCAGGGGCGCGCTGTGCATCCCTCCGCCCTCGGCGGCGGGTCCCGGCCGGGGCAGCATGAAGGCGCGCAGCGCCAGGACGCCGCGCGTGCCCGCGGCATCGGCGGGCAGGGCGAATCGCAGCGGACGCGTGCCGACCACGCGTGGATCCGGCCCGAGCCGGCCCGAGCCGCCCAGCAGCTGTCCGTTCCAATAGAGCTCGTAGCCGTCCTCCACGAGCGTCGGCCCGAGGATGTCCCACGAGGCCGACCCGGCCGGCACGTCCACCGCGCGCCGGTACCAGGCGTAGCCGGTGTAGCCGGGATAGCCGTGCGCCATCCATCCGCTGACGTAGTCCGGCAGCCCGACATCCCCGTCGCGGCTGCCCGGCTTGGCGGTCAGGTCGATGGTGTCCCAGCGGCTGTCGTCGGCGCGCGGGTCGGCCCAGTGCGGATCGTCGCCGGTATGGAATCGCCAGCCGCCATCGAGCAGGATCGCCGCCGCCCGCAGCGGCGCCGGGTCCGCGCGACCTCCGCGCGCCAGGGCGCCGACGACGACGGCCGATGCCAGCAGGGTGGCCAGGACGATGCCGGCGACGAGCCTGCGCCGGATGGCGTCGATCGATGCGGCCACTATCGCCCCGCCAGGAAGTCCTCCACCCACGCGAAGTGCTGCGCCGTGTTCAGCGCCGGCGCGTGGCCGCAGCCCGGCACCGTGATCAGCGTGGCGTGGCGATGCCGTTCGATCATCCAGCGCGCGACCTGCGGCTCGAGCAGGTCGGAGTCGGCGCCGCGCAGCACCAGCACGGGGATGTCGAGGCGGCTCCAGGCGTCCCACTGGTCGTAGTCGTGGGGATGGTGGACGAACTGCTGCACCATCGCCGGGTCGTAGTGCGGAGTGACGCGGCCGTCGGGAAGGCGGCGCGCCGACGTCTCGGCCAGGCGGCGCCATTGCGCGTCGGTCATCGCGCCGTACGGCGCGTAGACGGTGCGGAAGTATGTCTCGAGCTCGCCCAGGGTGTCGAAGGCCGGCGGATTGCCCGCGTACTGGCGGATGCGCTCGATGGCCTGCGGCGCGACCTCGGGGCCGATGTCGTTGAGCACCAGCCGCTCGATGCGCCCGCGCAGCCCGCCCGCGGCCGCGCGCAGGCCCAGCGCCCCGCCCATCGACGTGCCCAGCCACGACACGCGCCCGAGGCCGAGACGGTCCAGCAGCGCGACGGCCAGCCGTTCATAGTGCGCGAAGCAGTAGTCGCGCTCGGGATCGCGGCTCCATTGCGACAGGCCGCGGCCGATCGTGTCGGGACAGATCACGCGCCAGCGCTGCGCGAGGTGGGCGGCGATGTCGTCCATGTCGCGGCCGGTGCGCGCCAGGCCGTGCCACGCGATGACCGTGCCGGCATGGCCGGCGCCCCACTCCATGTAGTGCAGCTCGGTGTCGAGCACGCGGACGTAGTTCGAGGTCGGGTTCATGGCTTGCTGCCTCCCAGGCGGACGATAACGCAGGCGGCGCGCGGTTTCATCGAGGTACGCCGTTACGATGCGCTGTCGTTCGCGCTGCCGCCAAGGTGCCCCATGTCCACGCTCGAGTTCACCCCGCTGCCCGTGCCGCCCTCCACCGGTGGCGAGTCGCCGTTCTGGCATCCGAGCGAGCGTGCGCTGTACTGGGTCGACATCCCGGGACACAAGCTGAACCGCTTCGCGGTCGCCACCTCGGCGCACACCGAGTGGTCGTTCCCGTCCGACGTGTGCAGCATCGCGCCGCGGCCGGACGGCGGCGTGCTGATGGCGCGCCGTGACGGGCTGTTCCACTTCGACACCGCCACCGGCGAGAGCCAGCGCGTGCTCGCGCCGCCGTACGACCCGCGCAAGCTGCGCTTCAACGACGGCAAGGCCGACCCGCAGGGCCGCTTCTGGGTCGGCACCATCCACGACGAGCGGCTGCCGCGCGGCTCGCTGTACTGCCTGAGCCCGCACAGCCTCGACCGCATCGTCGACGAGGTGGCCAACAGCAACGGACTGGCCTGGAGCCCGGACGGCCGCACCATGTACTGGACGGACACCAAGCTCAGCACCGTCTTCGCGTTCGACTTCGATCCGCACGACGGCAACCTGTCGCGCCGCCGCGTGTTCGCCAGCTTCCCGCCCAAGCAGGACGGCCAGCCGCTGGAGACCTACGGCGGCCGGCCCGACGGCGGCGCCGTCGACAGCCAGGGCTGCTACTGGGCGGCCTGCTTCGAGGGCCAGCGCCTGGCGCGCTTCGCGCCCGACGGCACGCTGCTGCAGTCGGTGCCGCTGCCGGTACGCTGCCCGACGATGCCGTGCTTCGGCGGCGACGACCTGCGCACGCTGTACGTGACCACCTCGCGCGAGAAGCGCCCGGAGGCCGAGCTCGCCGCCCAGCCCTGGGCCGGCCAGGTGCTGCAGTGCCGTGTCGACGTGCCGGGGTTGCCGACGAACTTCGCCGACGTCTGAGTCAGCGCCGGCGCGCCGCATCCAGCCACGGCGCGAGCGACACGCGCCACACGTTCTGGTTGCCGTTGTCCCAGGCGGCGCTGCGCGCGAGGTCGGCCTCGGCCTGCGCGGCAGTGCGCGGCCAGTGCGCCGGCGTCTGGCGGTCGCTCGTGAAGTACAGCGTGCGGCCGTCGGGCGCCAGCCGCGACTCGTTGCTGTCGCTGCCCGGCAGGTTGACGGGGGCGCCGAGGTCGGTCGCCGTGCCCCAGCCGCTGCCCTCGCGGAACGCGATGTAGAGGCGCTCGTGCTCGTCGGTGTCCGGGTGCTTCGCGCTGAAGACGATGAAGGACTCGTCGGGCGCCACGGCCGGATCGACCTGCTGCATCGCCGGATCGCCGAGCGCCTGCAGCACCGGCTCGGCCCACGCGCCGTCGCGCCACTGCGCCCGCCACAGCTTGAACGGCCCCTTGCCCTCGACGCGATCCATGAACCAGACGCTGCCGTCGGCGGCGACGCTGGGGCCCCAGATGCTCGGTCCCCGATTGACGACGGCCGGCAGGTGCACCGGCTCGCCCCAGGCGGCGCCGTGCCGCTCGACGCGCCACAGGTGGCCTGACGGACGCTTCGCATCGCCCTCGGCCAGCGGCCGGTTGGACACGAACACGAGCGCGGAGCCGTCCGGTGCGAGCGCGGGTTGCGCGTCCATCCAGCGGCCCGAGAACGGCGCCACATGCGGCGTCGACCAGCCGGCCGGGGTGCGCTCCGCGACGAGGATGGTGGCGTCGCGCGCGAACACCAGCGTCGCCCCGTCGGGCGTGACGTTGGCGTCGGCGTCGTTCGACGGGCCGGAGACCACGCCCGGCGCGACGATCTCCGGCAACTCCGACGCGGCCATGGCGGCCGCATTGAACACGGACAGGACGACGACGGCGACGAACGACAGGGGCTTCATGCGCTTCTCCTCGCGAAGCGGCCATCCTGGCCGAACGCGCGGCGACACCGCAGCGCGAAAGCGACGAAGCACGGTTTGCGCGGGGCGAACGACGAGGCGGCGGTCAGAAGTCGGCCGGCAGCGGCACCGACTGCAGGTCGAACGGGACGCCGGC
>Ga0068856_100007168_pt1 | contig 10872 bp, 10 predicted proteins | sample KBSCornC62_FD_66595 | JGI IMG/M metagenome (GOLD analysis project Ga0068856, IMG submission 66595) | Corn rhizosphere microbial communities from Kellogg Biological Station, Michigan, USA - KBS Corn C6-2 | ecosystem: Host-associated > Plants > Roots > Rhizosphere > Soil ... | reverse complement strand
GACGACGCGACGTATTGGGTGCCCGCCGATGCGGCAGACATAGATCCGTTCGCCAGCGTCTCGGTCATCTTCGACAACCGCAATCGAATCTCGACCCGACTGAACCAGCTGCGCACCGGCAAGCGCTACGCCCAAGCACCCGCGTCGCGGATGCGGCGCCTGATCTCCAACATCGAGATTCTCGGCGTCACTGACCGCGGCGATGTCGAAGTCGGAGCCAACTTCTTGCTCATCGAGGCACGCGCCCGAGGCACCCAGCTCTGGGGTGGTCGCACGACCTATCACCTGCGCCGCGATGGCAACGACTTCAAGCTGTCCTACAAGAAGGTCGTGCTGGTCGATCTCGACCAAGCACTGCCCACACTCGGATTTCTCATCTGATGTCTGCTCACGATCCCCACCACGTCGAGGCACCCGCGGACGCACTCGCCGTCGTTGGCAGCGAATTCGCCGAGGTTGCCATCGGCCTCGAGCACTCCGGCAACGGGCTGCGCCTCAAGCTCGTCGACTTGCACACCGGTCGCGAACGACTCCTTGACGCACTGGAACTTGAGACGATCGTCTGGCTGCGCGACGAGCACCTCGGTGCGCTGCTCGATCCGTCCTCCGACCGTTGGCGTGACGCGGGCCAGCCGTGACTCTCGACCTCACCGCCTACATCCGCCCCGGCGATCGCATCGTCTGGGGCCAGGCGTGCGGCGAGCCACAAACTTTGGTCGAAACCCTCGTCCAGCAGCGGCACCGCTTGCGCGATGTCCGCTGCTTCCTCGGTATCCCTGGCGCGACGAGCACCATCACGGCAGAGCACGCCGACACGCTCACTCTCGAGTCGTACTGCGGTACCGGTAGCAATGCGGCGCTGCACGCGGCCGGCTTGCTCGAGATCGTTCCGATTCACTACTCGACGCTGCCGGCCGCGTTGGCCGGAGGCGATCTTGCTGCCGACGTCGTCTTCGTTCAGGTCTCCCCCGCCGACGAGGACGGCAGGCACAGCCTCGGCCTGGACGACGACTACTTCTCCGCGGCCATCGATACCGCCCGAGTGGTGATCGCCGAGGTTAACGACCGCGTCCCCTTCACGCCGGGGGCAAGGATGCTGACGGCTCAAAACTGGGCGACCGCCATCTATACGTCGCGACCCCCGACCGAACTGCCCGCGCCGCGTACCGACGCCGTAGCGCGACTCGTCGCTGCCAACGTCGCCGCGCTCGTCCCCGATGGCGCGACGCTTCAGTTCGGTATCGGTGGGCTGCCGGAAGCCTGCCTCGATGCGCTGCACGCGCACTCCGATCTCGGTATCCACTCTGGGCTGATCAACGATGGTGCGATGCGCCTGATCCGCGCTGGCGTCGCAACTGGGGCACGCAAGAGCACCGACCGCGGAGTCGCGGTGGCGGGCATGCTCGGCGGCACGGCCGAGTTGTTCCAGTGGGCACATCGCAACGCGCAGCTCGCATTACGCAGCACGTCCTATACCCACGACCCAGCAGTTCTGGCGCATCAGCACCGTCTCGTTGCCATCAACTCCGCCATCGAAGTTGATCTCTCGGGTCAGGTGAACTGTGAGCTGGCGCGCGGACGTTACGTCGGCGCTGTCGGTGGCGCGGTCGATTTTCTGCGGGGCGCGGCTGCGTCGCACGGCGGCGTACCTGTCATTGCGCTGCCGTCGATGGCCGGGGGTGCGAGCCGGATCGTCACGACCTTGTCAGGCCCGGTCAGCATTGCGCGCAGCGATGTCGGCGTCATCGTGACCGAATACGGCAGCGCGGATCTTCGGCGCGTTTCCGTCACGCGACGCTACGAGCTGTTGATCGGTATCGCGCATCCCGACCAACGCGACACATTGGCGAACACGCTGGATGCGGTACTGAGAACCGGAGTGATGGCATGAGACGAGCAGCGATCGTGGCACCCCTGCGGACACCGGTAGGCGCGTTCGGTGGTGGCCTGCGTGATGTCGCGGCCGCCGATCTCGCGGCCACCGTCATCAAAGCCGTCGTCGAACGTTGCGGCATCGATCCCACGCAGATCGAGGATGTGGCGTTCGCGCAGTCATACGCCAATTCAGAGGCACCGTGTATCGGCAGGTGGGCGGCGCTCCACGCAGGGCTGCCGATCGAAGTTCCCGGCTTTCAACTCGATCGTCGGTGCGGCGGTGGCCTGCAGGCCGTCACCACCGCGGCGATGATGGTGCAGACAGGTGCGGCTGACGTCGTCGTCGCAGGCGGGGTCGAGAGCATGTCCAACATCGAGTACTACAGCACCACGCAACGGTGGGGCTCTCGCTCGGGCAACGTCACACTGTTCGACCGACTCGATCGTGGGCGCGAGCGCTCGCAACCGGAAGAGCGGTTCGGTGTCATCAGCGGCATGATCGAAACCGCCGAGAATCTTGCTCAGCAATACTCGATCAGCCGCGATGCCGCCGACGGGTTCGCAGCGCGTAGCCATCAGCGAGCCGCGGCGGCGTGGGCCGATGGCCGCTTCGACAAAGAGCTTGTCACCGTCGAAGTGCCGCAGCGCCGCGGTGCTCCACTCACGTTTGCCCACGACGAAGGCATCCGACCGGACTCGACGCCTGCCACGCTCGGCGCGTTGCGGACGATCATGCGCGATGGCACTGTCACCGCGGGCAATGCGGCACAGCAGAACGATGCAGCGGCCGCGTGCCTCGTCGTGGCCGAGAGCCGCTTGTCCGAGCTTGGCCTCGAACCCATCGCGTTCCTCACCGACTGGGTGGCAGTCGGTTGCAACCCGGCGACGATGGGCATCGGCCCGGTGCCTGCTGTCGAGAAACTCTTCAAGCGAACGAAGTTGACCTTCGATGACCTCGACCTCATCGAGGTCAATGAGGCGTTCGCCGTGCAGGTCCTCGCTGTGCTCCAAGGGTGGGGCTTATCGCTGGACGAGGTGGATAGCCGTCTGAACGTCAATGGATCCGGTATATCTCTCGGACATCCCATCGGCGCGACGGGTGTGCGCATCATGACGACGGCGCTGCACGAGTTGCGACGCCGCGGTGGCCGGTACGTGCTGGAGACGATGTGCGTCGGTGGCGGGCAAGGTGTCGCGGCGATCTTCGAGGCGGCCTGATCACCATGTCGACGAGCCTGCTTTCTTACGGGAGCTACCTGCCGAGCCGACGACTTGAGCGTGCGGACATCTCTGCTGCGCTCGGTTCACCGGCAGGAGCGGGCGCACGCGTTGTCGCATCCTTCGACGAGGACGCCACGACGATGGCAGTCGAGGCGGCGCGCGACGCGTTGTCCGGTCGCGCGGGGGCCGAGTGCGACCTCTACCTCGCCACGACCTCGCCGGCCTATCTGGACAAGACGAACGCCTCGACGGTCCACACTGCGCTCGGCCTCGAGGGCCGCGGCTTCGCCGCTGATCTCGCGGGCTCGGCGCGCTCTGGGGTTGCGGCGCTACGTGCGGCAGCCAACGGTGGCGGCCTTGCAGTCGTCTCGGATGTTCGCACCGGCCTGCCTGGTTCGCAGGACGAGTCCAATGGAGGCGACGGCGCGGCCGCATTCTTGTTCGGCGACGGAGCCCAGCCGATCGCACACGTCATCACGTTTGCCTCCGAGACTGTCGAGGCGCTCGATCGCTGGCGCACCCCACACGACTCGTTCGCGCAGACGTGGGAGGAACGCTTCGGGTATGAGGTGTACGCGCCACTGATCGCGCGCGTCGCCCGCCGAGCACTGGACAACGCAGGCATCCGAGCGGCCGATCACGTGCGAGTCGTGTCGCCGAACTCGGCGATTCGAAAGAAGGCAGCCTCACTGATATCTGGAGCGTCCACGACGGCGGGCTCGCCGATCGGACATAGCGGTGCCGCCGACATCGGCCTCGCGCTGGCCGACGCTCTCGATGCGGCTCAACCGGATCAGACGATCCTGGTGATCTCTGCCGCAGACGGGTGCGACGCGCTAGTCGTCCACACGACCGACGCACTCACTGAGCGGCGGCAACGCGTTGCGCTGGCCGATCGACTCACATCAGGAATGCCGGTCCCGTACACGACATATTTGTCGTGGCGCGGGTTCCTCGAGCGTGAACTCCCCCGGCGGCCCGAACCCGATCGTCCTGCAGCACCGCCAAGCGCCCGAGCCGATCAATGGAAATTCGCATTCGTCGGGTCTCGCTGCACCGCATGTGGCTTCGTCCACCTGCCGCCGTCACGCGCGTGCCGTCGCTGCCGCAGCATCGACACGATGATTGCGGCGCCACTGGCGCATGCGAAAGGCACGATCGCCACGTTCACGATCGATCGGCTGGCGTATTCGGCCTCACCTCCGCTGATGGAAGCGGTGATCGACTTCGCCGATGGCGGTCGCTACACCCTCGAGGTCGCGGACACCGATCCGGAGCAGCTACGCGTTGGGCTGGACGTGGAGGTGGTGTTCCGGCGCCTGTTCACCGCTGGCGGCGTGCACAACTACTTCTGGAAGGCGCGTCCGATCCCCGTACCAGGAGTTACAGATGGCCAGTAGAGGAATTGCCGACCGCGTGGCGATAGTCGGCATGGGATGCACGCCCTTCGGCGAGCACTGGACCAAGTCGGCCGATGATCTACTGGTCGACGCGATCACCGAATGCCTGCGTGCCGTCCCGACCGTGGATCTCGACGATGTTGATGCGTTCTGGTTGGGAACGCTCGGCTCCGGTCAGTCTGGTCTCACGCTCAGCAAAGCGCTCGGCCTCGACTACAAGCCCGTCACTCGCGTCGAGAACTACTGCGCGTCGGGGTCAGAGTCTTTTCGCAACGCGTGCTACGCCGTCGCATCGGGCGCGTACGACCGGGTGATGGCCGTGGGGGTCGAGAAGCTCAAGGACTCAGGTTTCTCGGGGTTGCTCAGAGGCGATCCGCCCAGTGACGGCACCGCCTCGGAGCTGTCGATGACAGCACCGGCTGCGTTCTCGCTGCTCGATCCGGCCTACTGCGCGAAGTACGGCGTTGACCCAACCGACCTGCGCGACGCGATGACACATGTGGCGTGGAAGAACCATGCAAACGGTGCTCGGAATCCGAAGGCGCAGTTTCGCTCCATCGTCGCGAAGGAGAAGATCGCCAGTGCTCCGCTGGTCGCAGGTCGGCTGCGCGTCTTCGACTGCTCTGGCGTCTCCGACGGGGCAGCATGCGCGCTGATCGTGCGGGCCGAGGACGCACACCGATACACCGACCAGCCCATCTACGTGAAGGCGCTCTCGCTCGTTGCCGGCCCTGCGCTCGGGGCGATCGATCCGGCATACGACTACACGACCTTTCCTGAGGTCGTGCGATCGGTGCAAGACGCGTACGCCCAAGCCGGTGTGACCGACCCGCGCCGCCAGATCTCGATGGCGGAGGTACATGACTGCTTTACCCCGACCGAGCTCGTCCTCATGGAGGACATGGGCTTCAGCGAACGCGGGCAGGCGTGGCGCGACATCCTCGCGGGTGACTTCGAGCTGGGTGGTCGCCTTCCGGTTAACCCCGACGGCGGGCTCAAGTCCTTCGGGCACCCTGTCGGTGCCAGCGGTCTGCGCATGCTCTACGAATGCTGGCTGCAGATGCGCGGCGAGGCCGGCGAACGCCAGCTGGCCGAGCCTGCGCTGGCGATGACCCACAACCTCGGCGGCCGACCGGGAAGTTGCGTGTCGTTCGTGTCACTTGTCGGGTCGTCACCCGGCTCACGTAATTGACTACGCACTAAAATTTAGTTTACATTAGAAACGGTAGTCGTTGGTTCGAGGTCGGGAGTGCCATGTCTGGGGTCAGAGATCGCGTCGTCATCGTCACCGGGGCCGGTGGTGGGCTAGGCCGTGAGTACGCGCTCCTGCTCGCGAGCGGCGGAGCCAAGGTCGTCGTCAACGACCTCGGTGGCGCACGCGACGGCAGCGGTTCTGGAAGCTCGATGGCTGATGGTGTGGTCAACGAGATCCACGAGCTCGGAGGACACGCAGTCGCGAACTACGACAGCGTCGCGACGCCCGAAGGAGCCGCAGCGATCGTCCGGACGGCGATCGAGGCCTTCGGTGCCGTGCACGGCGTGGTCAACAACGCCGGAATCCTCCGCGACACGGCATTCCACAAGATGTCCTACGACGACTGGGACGCCGTGCAGCGAGTCCACCTGTACGGCGCGTACAACGTCACCGCCGCTGCCTGGCCCTACCTCCGCGAGCAGCAGCATGGCCGGATCGTCATGGCCACATCGACGACTGGCCTGTTCGGCAACTTCGGCCAGGCCAACTACGGCGCGGCCAAACTCGGACTGGTCGGCCTGGCCAACACCCTCGCGATAGAAGGCCGTAAGTACAACGTGTTGGTCAACAGCGTCGCCCCGATGGCCGCAACGCGCATGACCGAAGACATCGCTCCCCAAGAGGTGCTGGATCGCCTGTCGGCCGACCAGGTCGCCCCGATCGTCGGCTACCTCGTGTCCGACGAACTCGCCGACTCAGGCGCCGTTGTCGTCGTCGGAGGCGGGCAGGTTTACCGCGTGCAGCAGTTCCAGAACAAGGGCGTGACGTTCGCCGAGAAGCCGACCATCGATACCGTCCGCGAGCGGTGGAGCGAGGTCGTCGGCATGGACGGCGCCGTCGCCGGCACGAACCCGGTGGGCTGAGCCATGACCACTCATGACGAGGCCGAGTACGACGCGCTGGTCATCGGCGCAGGTGCCGGTGGGATGTTCACGGCCGCCCGCCTGGCGCACCTTGGCTACCGCACACTCGTGGTTGAGCGACTTGACAAGGTCGGCGGGCGCGCATCAACGGACGACATCGACGGATTCAAAGTCAACAACGGCGCAATCGTGATCGAGGTCGGCGGGATCACTGAACAGACGTGTCGCGAGGTCGGTGCACGCTTCGATATCCGCGAACCCCAGCCTCCTATCCTCTACCGGATCGGCAAGCGCGACGTCGACGTCACAGGCGGCGGATGGGGCATGTTGCTGAGCAAGCTCACTCGCCAGGGTGCGAAGCTCGTCACCGGTCTCGGTGCGGCACGCAACGACAGCGGCCTGCCGGAGGACGAGATCTCAACCGCGGATTGGGTGCGGAAATACACGAAGAACGAAGGCGTGCACGGGATCTTCCGCAACATGTGCGCCTCCGTGTTCGCCGTCAGCTCCGATGAGTTGCCTGCTCGCGTGTTTCTGACGTACTTCACCCGAAAGAGTGCATTCAAGCGCTTCGGATTCCACCCCGAAGGGACCATCGGCCTCTGGCGTGCGCTCGCGGACTCGGTCGTCGCCGACGGCGGTGACATCTGGCTTTCGAGTGAGGTGGAATCGGTCGCCATTGAGGACGGGACGGTGACGAGCGCCGTGATCTCGCGTGGTGGCGAGCAGGTAACTGTCCGAGCGCGCTTCGTCGTCAGTGATATCGGTCCGACGGCGACGGTCCGCCTTGTCGGCGCAGAGCATTTCCCGGACTCCTACCTGGACGACGTCAAGCGCAGTGATCGACCGTGCGCGATGATCGCCATCAACTTCGCGAGTCGTGAGCGATTGATCGACGCCCCTGGCATGCTCAGTTTCGCCAAGACACGACGGCTGGCTTACATCGCGAACTTCACTGAAACATGCCCTGAGATGGCACCCGACGGTTGGCATCTGTACGTGGCGACGTCGGTACCAGAACCATCCGTCGGTGATTTCGACGAGCACGCCGAACTCGACCTGTTGTACGCAGACGTCCACGACGTGATCCCGAACTTCGAGACACGCGCCCGCGTCCTGTCGACGACCGTCACGCGCGACGAATGGCCACCGCAGCGCGCGGTCGCCGGCTACGACCTCTATCACACGACGCCATTGGCGAACCTCTGGAACGTGGGTGATGGCGTGAAGGAGTACGCCAACGGTGGGACGACAGCGTGCGCCGAGACCGCGCAGCTGGTCGTCGACGAACTGCGCGAACGATTCCCGCTCAACCCGGCGACCCTCTGAGCGATTGAGCCATGATCGCCGAGGGGCCCTACTTCGACGAACTCCACGTCGGACAGACCTTCTCCTCTGCCCCGAGCGTGACGCTCACCGGCGGCCTGGCCGCCGCTCACCAGGCCATCGTCGGCAACCGGCTAGCGCTGACCCTCGACGCCCCGCTGTCATTCGCGGTGCTGGGTGGCCGCTTGGCACCGCCCGCTCTCGTCTGGGACATCGCCATCGGTCAGTCCACTCAGGCGACCCACCACGTGAAGGCGAATCTCTTCTACCGCGGTCTCGCATTCCGTCGGGCTCCCCTGATCGGCGACACGTTGCGCACGACGACGCTCGTCGACGGCCTGCGCGAAAACCACCGCAAGCCTGATCGTCACCCGACTGGCCTCGCGGCACTGCACATCACGACAGTCGACCAGAACGACCAGCCAGTGCTGGATTTCTGGCGTTGCGCCATGCTGCCGCTGCGCGACCCGTCGTCCTCGACCGAGCACCGCGACGATCTCGACACGATCGGAGCGGCGGCGTCGTTGCATACGACGAGCGCGACGGCGGGCTGGAATCTGTCACCCATTCGTCGCCGCGCACTTGGCCCGACCGTCGATGACCTCGAGGTCGGTTCGACGGTCAACGTGGTCGGTGGCGATGTCGTCTCCAATGCCCCGGAACTCGCACGACTGACGTTGAACATCGCGCGAGTCCATCACGACGCCTCGGCAGCCGGCGGAACCCGATTGGTCTACGGCGGCCACACGATCGGCATCGCGCTCACGCAGGCGACGCGTGCGATTCCGAGCATCGTGACAGTGTTGGGCTGGCACAGCTGCGATCACCTCGCGCCCGTGCACGAAGGCGACACGCTCCGCAGCAGGATCACCGTCGAGGCGATCGACAGGCTCGCTGACGGCGGCATCGCGCATCTGCGTTCAATCGTCTCGGTCGAAGAACGCGATGTTCTCGACTGGCGTTTCTTAGCACTGTTGCCGTGAAGGTCAGGAGAGCGCGAGCAGTTGCTCGACGCTTGAGTGTCGGGCCTCGCGTCCTTCCTCAACCGATTGCACGTTGATCGTCGTGACTCCTGCGGCAGCGAACGCGGCGAGGCGTTCCTTGACGTACCCAGCAGGTCCGATCAGGGTCGTCGCCCTGATGAGCTCTTCTGGAACGGCGGCCTCCGCTTCCCGCTTCTTGCCGTCGAGATAGAGGTCCTGGATTTCCTTGGCTGCGTCCTCGTATCCATACCGTCGGGCGAGGTCGTTGTAGAAATTGCGGCCACGCGCGCCCATCCCGCCGATGTACAACGCGAGAGCCGGTCGCGCGTGGTCGAGCAGCTCATCGGCGTGCTCGCCAATAGCTACCGGCACGTTGATCACGATCTGCAGTTCGCCGAGCGGCGCTTGGCGTTTGGCCTTGCCCAGGCTGAGCGGTTCTGCCCAGACGCGCTCCGCGCGTTCTGGGTGGAAGAAGATCGGTTCCCACGCGTCGGCGATTTCCGCAGCGAGTTCGACGTTCTTCGGGCCAGTGCCGGCGATCAGCACCGGTACTCGGTCGCGGATCGGGTGGTTGATCAGCTTGAGTGGCTTTCCGAGACCGGTGCCATCATCAGGCGGCAGGGGCACGGTGTAGTTCGTGCCGCTGTAGGACAGCGGCTCACGCCGCCACACCTGTTGACAGATTTCGACGATCTCACGAGTGCGCTGAACCGGTGCGTCATAGGGCACGCCATGGAACCCCTCGATCACCTGGGGGCCGGAAGCGCCGAGACCGAGCATGAAGCGACCGTCTGACACATGGTCAAGTCCAGCAGCCGTCATGGCGATCAGTGCCGGCGTGCGACTGTAGAGCGGCAGGATGCCTGACGCGATCTTGATGCGCGACGTGCGCGCCGCAAGATAGCCGAGTTGGCTGACGGCATCGAAGCTATAAGCCTCGGCCACAAAAGCGATGTCGAGCCCGATGGCCTCCAGTTCGACGACCTCGTCGACCGCGTCAGCAAATCGCCCGCTGTAGGGAACCTGGATGCCGATTCGCATCAGGCATTCGCCCCTACGGGAGCACGCACATCGTGTTTCGTGCCCGCATCGGTGGTGAACAGACGCCTGCACATGGCGATACTCAACGCGAGGACCCAAATGCCCCAGGTGATGACGGCCCCGTACCACGATGTCCAGCCGCGTGGCCCAAAAGCGCCGTGAGTCGTGAAGATGATTCCAGCCTGGAATGGTTCGGCGACTGCGCAGAAGATGCTGTACCACCCGAGCCAGCGCGGGAACATCGACCCGGCACGCAGCAAGAGCACGCCGACGATAGCCATCCCGACCCCGAGCTGCGGCCAGATCAGCATCGATCCGATCCACGCAACGTCGCTCAACGCCTGCGTCACGTCAGGGCTGATCGAGCCGGCGCGGTACGCCGCGATCGCGAAGAACGTCAGGTCGAAGCTGAGCAGCACCGGGCTGGCGACGAGGCTCACTATCGCGACAAGGACTGCCGTTCGTGACAGCTCCGGACGCTTCCAGAGCATGACGCCCAGCTGGATCGTCCAAGGCAACAAGAAAGCCATCGCGAGAGCGGAGAGCGTGACCAGAGCCATGATTGCGTCGTGGTGCACGACGTAGTAGCGCGCGGTGGCAGCCGCTGACGTGTCGAATGCGGGCGGCTGCGGGCCGAATACCTCGAGGCCGGCGCCGCACAGAATCGCGAAGATCACACCGCTAGCGGCGAAGGCTCGTTGCCAGCGAAGGTCATTCATGACGACACCACCAAGGTGGGACGCGAGGGTTCGAACGCGGGTCGTGCGGCAAGTTCTTCGATGCGCTCTTGATCGAGGGCGACCTTGATCGCTGCCTGCGCGGCTGGCGGCAGGGTGTGCAGCATCTCGATCACGCGCTTCTGGCGGCGCGCGGCAGCCTTGCGTTCAGGCAGGCCGGGTGAGGGTTGG
>Ga0068856_100007162_pt1 | contig 10875 bp, 18 predicted proteins | sample KBSCornC62_FD_66595 | JGI IMG/M metagenome (GOLD analysis project Ga0068856, IMG submission 66595) | Corn rhizosphere microbial communities from Kellogg Biological Station, Michigan, USA - KBS Corn C6-2 | ecosystem: Host-associated > Plants > Roots > Rhizosphere > Soil ... | reverse complement strand
CAGACGCGGTCCCCGACGCGGGCCCCGACGCCCAGGCGCTTCATGACGCACCTCCGACGCGGTCCCCGACGCGGGCCCAGACGCGGGCCCAGACGCGGGCCCAGACGCGGTCCCCGACGCGGGCCCAGACGCGGTCCCCGACGCGGGCCCAGACGCGGTCCCAGACGCGGGCCCTGACGCGGGCCCCGACGCGGGCCCCGACGCCCAGGCGCTTCATGACGCACCTCCGACGCGGTCCCAGACGCGGTCCCCGACGCGGGCCCCGACGCGGGCCCTGACGCGGGCCCTGACGCGGGCCCTGACGCGGGCCCCGACGCGGGCCATGACGCGGTCCCAGACGCGGTCCCCGACGCGGGCGATCCTGGACATCATGCTTCGACCGCGTAGCGCAAGACCGGATCGGCCTCGCACTGAGAGGGGGTCAGATTGGTCGCCTGCCACTTCCTGGCTGCGCGCGCCGTCTTCAGGTCTTCGTGCACCGGCTCGACGTAGGTGGGCTGCTTTCCGCTCTTCAGCGCAGGCGACTGCTTTCGGAGCAACTGCGTGCCGTTCGGGCACTTCAGCAGCTCGTACTTGAGCTTGGTCGACCGGTCGTACCATTTGTCGACGACCGCGGCGCCCAGCTGGTCTGCGATCCACTGCCAGCCAGCGATCTCGCCCAACGCGCGGCGCTCCTCGGTGTTCGTGATGGCCAGGATGTCGTCGCGCGTGAACGACCTGGGCTCCATCACGATTCGCTCGGGCACCCAGGTCCCGTGGTAGGCGTAGTCCTTCTCGCCATCCGCCCATTCGATGCACGGGCCCGCGATCGAGTGCAGGTTGCCGTCATCGTCGAGCCGCAATGCCACCGGCCGCCGGATAACGATGGCGCACTCGTCGAGTAGTACCGAATCCCACGCGACCTTGCCGAAGTCGCGCAGGGCCAGTACTTCGGCCGCCTCTTCATCGGTGAGCACGCCGATCTGGTGGAACAGGTCGTAGAACGAGACCCAGCCACCGTCGCCGACGCCGCACCAGTCCATCTCCGTCTGCTTCTCGCCGGTCAGCTCGGAGGCGAGCTTGAGCGCGGCCTCCGGCGAGGCGGCGATCTCGACGCGCGCGGGCCGCTTCATGTCGAACAGGCCGTACGCCACGTCCAGCCAGCGGTTGATGATCCCCAGGTCCGGCTCGCGCTGGACCACGAGATCGGCGATGTACGCATCGGCCGTCTTGTCGAGCAGGGCTTCCTGCTCCGGCGTCAGAGTCTCGAGTAGGTTCGCCATGGCCTAGTCTTCCACCGCTCGGTCGGCGCCATCACCACGCTCACGCAGGGGGCGCACCTCGTAGTCCCCAGGCGCCAGCGCGATCGTCTTGTGCCCCGTCGACTTCCCATGCCGCAGCTCCATCGGCTTGCCGTCGGGCACCCGGACCAGCGTCCGCCGGCCGTCACGACGGAAGTCGACCGATCCCATCAGCGTGTGCGGGTGACCGCTGCTGTCCCCCGCGAACACGATGTTCACGCCCTTTTGCAGCTCGCCCACGATCGGCTTGTCCAGCTTCTCGATCACCAGGTCTCCGTGACGCGCGTACAGTTCCATCGGTCGGCTCCTTTATTGAGGGGTCAGTGTTGCTACGTTACACACGATGCACACGACATGCAAGCGGCTTCAGCGCGGAGGTATCGATTTTCGGCTGGCGTTCGCCCGGTCCCTGCAGCGGTCCGGCGTCTTGCACCACTGCACCACCGGCGCCTCGGCTCCGCCGTTCTCCCGCTCGATCCGGGAGACGGCGAACACCTGGCGACACTTCCAGCACACGCCCGCCATGCGGTAGTGGGCCAGGAGCACCAGCAGCCGGGCGGTGTCAGGCTCGCGCGCGACGGTCATCCTTCCTGCCCGGGTTCCCTGGCTGTCAGCTCGGTGAGGCGTGGCGCCGGCAGGGGGCGCCAGCCGTTGGCCGCGATGGCGTCGATGACGGCCGAGGCGCGCTCGAAGGAGATGTTGGTCGCGTCGATGGCGTATTTGCCGAGCGTCTTCATCTGCCCGAACGTGCAGAGGCCGTGTTCCCGGCGGCTGATGGCCACGGACAGCAGCTTTGACGCCTGCTGCTTGGTGCAGTTCTCGGGAACCGGGATCTTCATGCGAATCAGCGTCGACAGCTGGGCGTCGCTGGCCGGGGTCGCGTATCGCCCCGCCCATTCGTCGGCGCCGGGGTCCTTGATGCCGAACACGCCGAACGGGTCCACCGCCTGGGCGCGCGTCTTGACCTTACCCTGGATTTTCGCCCGGCGCGCCGCCTCGGCCTGGCGTCGCTGCTCAATCTCTCGCGCCGCTGCCTCCAGCGCCTCTTCAGCCAGCATGCCGCCGTCGGCGTCCGCCACCTTCCGCTTGGCCTCGGCCAGCACGTCCTCGTCGTACTTGCCGGCCAGGATGTCCGTCGCGGTGACCAGGGAGTGCTTGCCGGCGTTGCCCACCAGGTCCACCAGCAGGCAATCCACCTTGCCCGGCGCGATTCGGAGCCCGCGGCCGCCGCACTGCGCGTAGAGTGCCCGGCTGGACGTCGGGCGCGCCATCACGACGCAGGAGATCGCAGGATCGTCGTACCCTTCGGTGAGCACCCCGACGTTGAACAGGAACTGGTACGCGCCGGCCTTGTGGTCGTCTAGCACCGCCTTGCGGAGCCGCGGGTCCGTGCTGCCGTCCACCGCCCGGGCGCACCCGGCTCGATATCGGTTCGCGATCTCGGCCAACCGGTGGGCATTCTCCACGCTGGTGGTGAACACGATGGTGCGGCGATCGCCAGCGTGCTCGAGGGTCGCCCCGACCACGCCATGCAAGGCCTCCTCGGCCGACATGACCGCGTCCAGCTCGCCCTGGTTCAGGTCTCCGGCCACCGTGCCGACGGCGCGCAGGTCGATGGCCTCCACTTCGACCGCCAGCGCCCGGATCGGGCACAGGTAGCCGTCGCGGATGGCCTGCTGAATCTCGTAGACGTAGGCCACCGACTCGAACACCAGCCCCATGGCCTTTTCGTCGTGCCGGTCTGGCGTCGCCGTCAGCCCCAGGTGCTTGGCGGCGGGGAAGGCGTCGTAGATGGCCCGGTAGCTGCCAGACGGCGCATGATGGGCCTCGTCGGTGACGATCAGCGTCGGCTCGAACCGCTGCGCGAACGACGAAAGCCGGTCCCCCTTGAGCGTCTGGACGCTGGCCACCACCAGGTCCGTGCCGCGCGCGAACTGGTCAGCCTTTTCGATGCTGACCTTGCGCCCCGTCACCGCCTGCAGCGACGCCTGCCCCTGCTCGATCAGCTCGGCCCGGTGCGCCAGCCACAGCGTCCGCCGGCCGCTCTGGCGAACGAACTCGGCCGCCGTGTGCGTCTTGCCGGTGCCGGTCGGGAGCACCAGCAGCGTCGAGGCGTTCTCGCGTAGGCACGCATCGATGCGCGCGATCGCCTCGGCCTGATACGGGCGGAGCTCACGCCGCGGCGTCGCGGGCGCTGGTGCCGGGCGCGGCTCGAACAGGGACAGCGTGGCGGCCGTCATGACGCCGCCTTCTGCGCGTCGCGAATGATCTGCAACCTCGTGCGCACGCGGCGCAGGTGGCTACGCCAGGCCATGATGCCCCCCCCCACGCATGCGTAGCGACCGGTGGTCCGCTGCACGGCCTCGACGATGAAGGGGCGGTAGGCCGCGTCGCCGTAGAGCCGCGCCAGCTCTTTCGCCCGGTAATCCGACTTGACCACCACCCTGTCCCCGACGCCGATCGACCGGGCCATCAGAACAGCTCCTCGCCGTCCGGCTCCTCTCGTTCGATGGTCAGCTCGCGCGGAGCGGCGCCGGCCTCGTCGACCACCTCGACGTGGATCGGCTTGCCCTTCTTGCGCGGGCGCTCCGGCGTGCGCGAGCGGTGCGCCGTCAACGGCAACAGCTCGCCGTTGACCGCCACGTGCGCGTCATCGGTGCGCCGGAGCTCCGCGGGTACGTGGTCGCCGCCGTGGCGGCCGATGACGCCCGTCTGCCCGCAACCGTTGCAGCTGACGATGAGGTCCGGCTCTGCCTTGCAGTACAGGCACAGCGACGCCGGAATGGCCTCCCGAATCGCGTGGCCGAGCGCCTGGGCCGCCTGCCGCATCGCCTGGATGTGTGCCGGCGCCACCGGGCGCCCCGCCTGCCCGAGCTTGGTGATCTCGCCGACGATGCGCCGGGCGTCGCCCTCGATCTGCGACAGCCACGCGTGCGCCGCCGAGATGCCCTCGGCCAGGGCGCGGCCCGGCTCCAGCCCGAACGTCTGGAAGCCGGCCGGCAACACCGGTGCCGGCGGTTCCGCTGGCGGGGCGGCCGGCGGCTCTTCGGCGGCCTGCTCTTTCTTCTTGGCGCGGCGCTTTGCCTGCGAGACCGACGCGGGCTTGATACCGGCCGCCGCCGCAACAGCGGCGTTGGCCTCCTGTTTGACACGTTGCGAGGTCCCGACGGACGTAGGGACCTCCGGACTCTGTGAGGCGGCGATTTCGCGCTCTTCGGCACGCGCGTACTCGGCGATCAGGGCTGTCCTGTCGTCCTGTCGCCGGTGCAGGTTCTCCGCGATCTGCATGCGCCGCAGCTCGGTCGGCGTGCCCTCGACCAGCCGCACCTCGATCTGCTTCTCCTTGAGGCTGAGGAGGGCCGCCACGCGGTCATGGCCGACAACCAGCCGGTGCGTCTTGGCCTCGACCACGGGCGGCTCGATCGTCCCGTGCTCCCGGATTGAGGTGGCCAGCTCCGTGATCCGCGGCGCCGCGCGCGTGGCCGAGAAGTTGCCCGGCAGCACGATCGACTTGAGCGCGACCCGCTTCGTGCCGAGCCACTTCACCGGACACCGCCCAGCGAAAGCAGCAGCACGGCCCCGCCGCACGCCAGGACGATGAGCAGCCGGTCCAGCCAGCCGCCCGGCCTCACGCCCGCACCGCATTCATCGCGGCGCGGAAGGCTCGCGCGTGGCGCTCGATTACCGGGCGGGGAGAAAAGCGGCCTTGTTTCGGGCGCTTACCGTTGATTCCTGCTGCTGTCGGGGCGAGAGGATTTGAACCTCCGGCCTTTCGGTCCCGAACCGAACGATCAAAGTCCATGGCGCCTCTCAAGTCACCTGAACGAGCCCGCGGCGTCACCGAAGTTGGGCGCCCCGTCGCCGCCGTCGAGCCCGATCAGGTGAATCGAAAGAACCATGGAGCGCCCGTCAAGACTACAGCCACAGCCGGGTAGCGAAATCAAGAACCCCGCCTTAGGCGTTGCCCGTTTTGGAGTTGTCGGTCGCCTCTTCTCCCACATTCTCGGTGGCCGCCGGGGCCGGCGCGCGGTGCGGTCCGCGGCGGGTGGCAGCGGCGCGGGCTGCCTCGATGCGGTCCCGCGACAGCAGCACTTCCTCAAGGCTTTCGACGTGGTAGCGCTGCTGCGATTCCAGCGTGGCGTGGCCGGCCAGCTTCATCACGCGGATTGCGTCCTCGCCCCGGCGCCGCGCCAGCGTTACGAACGACCGCCGCAGATCGTGCAGCCACGTGGGACCGCTCGGCCCGTCGGCGCCCACGCGTCGCTCAAGCTTTCCGAATCGGCTGGTGAAGAAGTCCGGCCCGTAGTGCCTGGTCCTGCGCGGGTTGACGAACGCCCAGCGCGTCGCGCGCGCGGAGCCGGGCAACGTGGCGCGGTACTCGTCGAGCGCGTCGATGGCCGCCGCGCTGATGATGGTCATGCGTCCCGGCTTCTTCCCCTTGCGCCCCTTGGCGATGCCGGGCGGGACCGTCAGGACGCGCAGGTCCCGGTCTATCCACCCGAGCTCCAGCAGCGCCAGCTCCCGCCGCCGGATGCCAGAGCTATGGGCGATCAGCACCATGGCCCGCTCGAGCAGGTCCGCGCGGGCCAGGAGCTGCGCCAGCGACAGCTCGGAGCCGGCTCTGTCATCGACCACGTTCAGGCGCACGTTGTCGACCGGGACTAGCAGATCACCCTCCGGTACACCGCCGATCGGGTCCCGTTCGATGAGCGGTGGTCGATGGTTGGCCGCCCAGCGGGTCAGCCTGCGAATCAGGATCACCTCGTTGTTGATCGTCTTGTCGCACGGCGGCCGGCGGCGCGGGGTCAGCTCGCCCTTGCGCTGCTGGCGGTACTGAAACGCCCGCTCCGTACTCATCGTGCTCACCAGCTCGGCACCGAGCAGCCGGCACAGGTGCTTGCCCATGCTGCGCTGGACGGCCGGCGACCCGAGCTTGTGCACCTCGCGCGGCTCGTAGACGGTCCAGAGCTGGACCCACGTCAAATCGCGTACCGGCGCGGCCAACGCAGCGGCCACAGCGGCGGCTATGCGATCTATGTCCGTGGGGGCAACGGCCATAGGCGAAGCGGCCGGCGCGCCCCCCTGCGACGCCGGCCGTCTGCATCGTAGGTCGCCTACGGCTTGTTCTGACGGCGGATTCTTGCCGGCATCGCCAGCAGGAGTCCGCTCGGTCAGGCCGCGCCAGCCCCAGGGGAGGCCGCGAACGTGCAGCGGCGCAACTTGCGGTCCCAGCAGCCCGAGCACCACGGCCCGGGTCTGGGCTGCTCGTCCAGCAGCGCGGCCGCACGGATCTCCCCCCAGATCCGTTCGAACGCTGGCGTGCCGAACACCACCCGCGGACCCATGTCCCAGTACCCATCCCGCGCGTAATAGATGGCCGGGATGTACGAGGTCATGCCGCGCTTGAGCGCGAGCGCGATGCCCGCGGCGTTGACTTGCAGGTTGTCGACGCCCGGCGTGACGGGCCACTTCCCCGTCTTCCAGTCGCACACCACCAGCGAGCAGTCGCCGCCGGTCCAAATGCCGTCGGCGCGCCCGGCGGTCAGCAGCGCGCCACCGCGGCGCGCGACGTAGACGTGCGGCGTGGGCTCGTCCACCTCGACGTAGATGGGCGGGACGCCGTCCTCCAGCGCGCCGTCGAGCCCCCACGCCACCTCGTATTCGCCATCCACGGGCGGCGCCCATGTCGATGCCAGCAGGTCGATCCACCCCTGCATCTCCAGGTCTTCGAGCACCGGGACCTCGCGCGTGCGCGCCCACGCCTCGATGGCGGCGTGAAACAGCGTGCCGCGGTCCATGGCCGCCTGCTGGTCGGCGGTGGGCTTGCGCTGGCGATCGAGCGCGCGCGGGTAGCCGCAATCGCGCCGGAGCGCCGAGGCCGAGACGATCACCGCGCCTCCACCGCCGCGAGGCGGCGCTTGGCCTTGAGCCGGCGGCGGAAGATGATCGCCAGGCACCGATCGCACGACACGTACTTGGCCCAGGTGGTGAACTCGGCCCCGTCCGCGAGGCGCGCCCCGCACTCGCCGATGCCGGTGCGCATGTACACGCCCGGCGCTCGCGCGTGGCCGTGAATCACGACGCCCGCCAGCGCCAGGGCCTTCGCCCTCCGGCCGGCCATCACTTGCCTCCCGGCGCCGGGCGCGCCATGACCATCACCAGCGCGCGCGCCGCCTGCTGGGCGGTGAGCCCGCTCATGGTCGGGACGCCAAAGTTCTGCTGGAAGAACGTCTCGACGTATTTGCGGGTCCACTTCCGCCGACGGATCTCCGCGGTCAACGCGTCGAGCTGCTCTTCGCTGGCCACCTCGCCGGTGTCACCCGAAGGGGCGGCAGGCTGGGCAGAACCGCCACTGCCAGCAGACGCTGGCACCGTTGAGGTAGACGCTGCCGGCGACGCGGCCGGTGCCGGCGCAGCCGGCGCAGCGGCGGCCCGGCCGCGCTCCACCCACGCCTTCTTCCCCTTGGCGGCCTGGTGCGTGCCCTTGTAGTTCCCCTCCCACCAGCGGCGCCACGCCGGATCGAACAGCTCCATGAAGATCCCCAGGCGCTTGCAGCACTTCGTGAGGCAGTCGCTCTTCGCGCCCTCGGGCCCGTTCCCTGCGCTCTGGATGCCGCATTCGCCCACCGCCTCGTCAACGAACTGGAACTTCTTCGAGCCGCGCGGGCGCACCCACAGCGACCCCTCCCAGGTGAACACGTTGCCCTGCTGGCGCGCCGGCCGCTTTGGCACCATCCGGAAGCCGCCAGGTCCGAACGCCTGCATCAGGATTGTCTGGTAGTGGATCCACGGCACGTACAGCAGGCCGGGGCCAGTACCGTCCTTGCCGGTGGGGCGCAGCTCCACCACCTCTGGATTGACCTTCGTGGCCAGGATCGCCTGGGTCGCTTCGTCGAACGATTCGGCGTCCTCCACGTAGGCCTGCGCCTCCGGGGCTGCGATGGCCAGCGCCTCGCCCGTCGGGATCATCGTCTGCTGTGCTGGTGCGGTCATGACGGCCTCCTGTCGACACGTCGCTTCTCGGGGATGCCGCCGAACATCTCTTCGATGACCCGCGCCTGCGCCCGCGGGTCGTAGAGGAGCTGGCAGCCCTCGCAGCCGCAGGCGCGGGCGGCGCGCACGGCCGCGAAGCGCACGACCCAGGACGCCGCCCGCGCCACCCGCTTCCAGGCCCACGCTCGCGCGCGCCTCACCGAATCCTCGCGTCGCTGAAGTCCACCGGCCGCGCGAAGCGCACGCCGTCGAGCCGTGAGATCTCGTAGTTCCCCACCAGGCCGGCCACGATGTTCGCGGCCCGCTCCCGGATGGCGTCCTCGGTGAGCGGCACGCCGTCGCGCGTCCGCAACACCCGGAGGCCGCTCTGCACGTCCCGCATGAGGGCGTCCCGGGTCGCCTGCGCCTCGTCCGCCTGCCGCCGGCTGTCGGCGATTATGGCCTTGGCCTGCGCCGTCCCGCGCGCCCAGTCGTGGGCCTGCGCGCAGCCGTCGCAGAGCGCGATCGTCTTGCCCGCGTGCATCCGGCTCGTGGTGGCCGCCAGCCGCACGCCCGTGTCGACCAGGTGCACCGCGCAGACCTTGTCCGCGTCGCCGTTCCGCACCGGCTCGCCCCACCGCTCCTGCCCGTGCGGCAACCCCCGTACCTCCCTCACATCGTCCTCGTCGTACATGCTCGTCACCTCCGAATCGCTACGTTACACACGATGCACACGACACGCAAGGCCCGAAAGGGCCAACTTAACGACTGGCGTTCAGTCGGCGATGCGCGGCCAGGTTTCGAGTGGGATGCCGTACTCGTCGCGCCAGCGCTCGACGATGGCGCGCGGCGGCGACCGGAAGGCGGGTGACTTCACATCGAAGCAGAACGACCTCAGAGAGCTCACGGAGCGCCGGCACGCATGGGCCTCGTCGGCGATGGTGCGGTGCTTGGCCTTGAGCCCGGCCATCAGGAGGGCCCACGGCTTCAGGTGGATTCGGCGCCCACCCTTGGGGTTGGGGGCCTCGATTTCGCTGGTGTGCATCGTGTGCAACGTGGCACGCTTGCGTGATGCTGACAAGCCCCCGGTCGCAAAGTCCGACTCCCTCACGAGCGGCGCGAACGCCTCGGCCAGCGCCCGCGCCAGCTCGGGACGGGTCGGTTTACCGTCGAGCGCCGCCCACAGCTCTGCGCGCGGGACGCCGATCTCTTCGGCATACGATTCGACCAGAGCAACGACCAATGGGTGTTCGGGGCGTGGCACAGGAGGCACGGTAGCATGCCGACGCAGGTCGCAGGCCTGTGGGTGCCGGGGCCCTTGCCTGGGCTGAACGAGCTGATTGCCGCCGCCAAAGGCGCGCGCGGGCGCGGCATCCTGTACGCGGCCCTCAAGCGGACCTGGACGGACACGGTGTGGGCGCAGGCCAAGAGCCAGCGTGTGCACCCGTTCCCGGGCCGCGTCGTGATCGAATTTCGGTGGTTCGAGCGCGACCGGCGGCGCGATCCGGACAACGTGGCGGCGGGCGGCCGCAAGCTGGTGCTGGACGGCCTGGTCAAGGCCGGCGTGCTCAAGGGCGACGGCTGGCGCTTCGTTCAGAGCTGGACAGACCGCTTCGACGTGGCCGCCGATCGGCCGGGGGTGGCGGTGACGTTGCACGAGTACGTGGGCGCCGTCCTCATGGGCTAAAGCCGCGTGAAGCGCAGGCGCACCGCCAGGACGATATTGTCCATCTCGCCCTGGGTCATACCGACGCGGGTGTAGTGGCGCAGCGTCGCGTAGAGCGCACGGATCGCGTCCTCCTGGCCCTCGGCGTAGGCGGTGCGGATCGCGTCCTCGCGGTCGTGCACCGCCGAGACGCGGGCGAGCGCCCGCAAGTCGTGCTTGCCGGTGGGCGTGCGGGCCTCGGGGAGGGTGGTCTCTTCCTCCCCGCCGTAGGGCTCGTCAGACCCCGAGCCAGCGCCGGAGGTGCCCATCGGCAGCGTGGAAGGTATCGACGTGGACCCAGCCGCTCTTCACGTAGAGGCCGATCCCGCCGAGCTGCGGCAGCTTGCCATCGTTGTAGAGGCGCATGATCCGCTGGTGGAGCTGCGCGGTCAGGCCCGGGTTGCCGAGCGGCCGGATGTCGGCGGCGCGGCCCTCGACGTGCTGACTCGCGCTGGCCACCTGGTGCGTGCCCCGGGCCTCGTCGAGCACCAGCAGCTCGGCGTTGTGGGCGGCGGACCGGTAGCCGCTGACCACCTCGATCGGCTCGCCCCATTCGTCGCGAATGGCGTCCAGCAGCGCCATTAACGCTGGCAGCCGATCGGCGAACGCCTCGGGGTAGGGCGTGCCGTCGTGGCAGGCCAGCTCTGAAACCTTGAAGTGCCGGCCATCTTGCAGGGCGCTCATTCGTCGTCACTTTCTCCGCCGGGTGGCGGCGGTGGGAGGTAAGCCAGACGCCGCGCCCGTCCCGGGGCTCGATTGGCCGTCGTCGCCGGGGCGGTGCGCGGAGGAGGCAGTCATAGGCGCTTGCTGATCAGCAGCTGCCGCGGGTCGGGGCCGTTCGGGTAGGTCTCCTGCTTGCCCGACGCGAATGTCACGACCCAGCGGTAGATGTACGTCCCGGCGGCGGTCGTGTCCGAC
>Ga0068856_100007156_pt1 | contig 10880 bp, 8 predicted proteins | sample KBSCornC62_FD_66595 | JGI IMG/M metagenome (GOLD analysis project Ga0068856, IMG submission 66595) | Corn rhizosphere microbial communities from Kellogg Biological Station, Michigan, USA - KBS Corn C6-2 | ecosystem: Host-associated > Plants > Roots > Rhizosphere > Soil ... | reverse complement strand
ATAATCTTGCGGCATGACAGCCATTACAGATTTTCTTATTAAGTTGGAAAAATTTGCCATAATTGGATTATAAGGTTAACGAATCAGGTAATAAGTATTTTGACTATCGGCCCGGCTATTTCCTGGCATAACAAATTGTATCACTGTTGTTACGAAGATAATTATTTTAGTTAAATCTCAAAATTATCAGGGTATTAAAGAATAACGCAACTTGCGCTTCTACGTATTTATAGTGTTAAGAGTTTAGCGTAGCGCTTTTAAATCGGGAGTAGATTTATGATGAAACCTACAACTTTATAAAAATCTTTCTCTTCGCCAGCCAAAAACACAACCCCCACTCCGAAAGCCAGGTAATAAAAGCAGACACCACAGCAAGCACTTTGGGCCCAATGCCAATCATTCCGCCGAAGCCTTTTACGAATATGGCAACTGCGCCGTTGAACCATTGATAGCCTATGGTATTGAAGAAATAGTAAATAAAGATCGAATTCATTCCCACCACCACAGCTATCCAGGCGTATTTATTGATTTTCTTCAAATCGATCAGCCAATACAAAAGTGCAAGCAACAACAGCACCCAGCCTTCCGAAGCAAAAGTGAACGAACTGGTGGCAATGCGCTTAATAATTGGTGTGATATTGGCCCAATCGAGCCCAAAGCCAATGGCCAGGGCGATAACACCGGCTACAGCAAGATATTTAACTTTTTGAGCCGGCGTTTTGTCGGATACAAGCAACTTACCGGCCAGGCAGCCCCATACGGTGTGCGCCGCAGTTGGGATAAAATTGATGGTGACCCAGCCATCGGGGTTTATCCTGCTTTTAAAAACAAGGTCCATGTAAGCGCCAAAATTGTGATATTCCACAAACGGCTGATCAAAGCCCGGTACCAATATTGTCCGGTACAATACTTCAGTCAGTACAAGCAGTAATACTGAACAAGCGATCTGAAAAGCATACGAACGATTGATAATAAGATACGCGATCAGTGTCGTTACCGACAACTGGGTTAACACGTTCCATAGTTCCCAAACCAGCTTACCCGCATAAAAACACTGCACCGCGGTACCCAGAATAAACAGCTTTAACGCCCGGAGAGCGACATGCTTAAAATTCTGTCCCCAGGTTATCCCCTTCTCCAGCTTGTGATGATAGGAAATGTACATGCCCGTGCCGGCCATGGTCATGAAGGCAGGCTGTATCAGATCCCATAAACGCAGGCCATGCCATGGATAATGTTCAAACTGATCCATGATCGTTTGGAAAAAACCACCTCCGCCCAGGTGCCTTAACGAGCTATAAACTTCGCAGGCTTCGCCGGCAAGAAAGATCATAATGAGGCCACGCATTACATCAAGCGATAACAGCCTCCCGGTCTTTTGAGGAATGATGGTTTCCATTGTGAAGAGGGTTTATATAATAAAGTTATAATTTTATTTCTTCTTCTCCACGGTTATCCCTCTGCTAGCTCTAAGTCTTTTCAGCGAACCCTTTCGGTAAATTAACCACAAAGGGCACAGAGGTTTTCACTGAGTAGCACAGAGATAAAATGGCTACATAAACACAGCCTCACCAAAAAATTGAGGCAAGTGAAAATTGGGAGTTGGCCAATCAATATTGTTCCAGACGAGGTATTGCTTCTTTTGTAAATCATCACCGCATTTATAGAAATTGACATGGCACTTCTTTCCATTTAGTGAAGTAATCGGATCAAACCTGAACACACTCACCGGTATCACCAGCGTAAGCGACCATTTTGATACCCCCGCATTCCCTGACTTCTTTTCTGGCAAAGCCTGTATAGTTTTCAATAATGCGGCGGGCTGTCCTTCGCGATGATCTCTGTCGGCTCCATGCCCACCCAGGCAAGTACCCAAGCTATTGAACTCAAGGTTATAATAGCCACTTTCATCAAAAGCAATAAAGAACTCCACACAACTATCACGGTAAACGGGTTGATTCGGTTGGGTAAAGCGCGCAAGGGTTTCGGTTTCTTCTACATTGTATTTTAGCAATACTGCATAGCCATCATGAGCGACGGAAAACTCCACTTTAGGTCTATCATCAAATTGGGGCCACGGTACAAAACCAATGACATGTTTTTCCTGGCTATCCAGCAGTCGTGAAATATTTGTTAGTGAAGTATTTGTCTTAACTTCGGAAAGAAAGGGTATTTGCAGGGGTTTTTCGCTCATTCGGCAAGGTATTATTTAAATTTGATTGAATAAAATTGAATAAAAAATTCCAATGTGTGCGCACACATCAATATATTTTCTAATTTAGGCCGAAATAATTAAACCTACAAATTATGAATCGCAGAGAATTTGTCAAACAAGGCGCTATCGCTACCGCAGGAATTACTTTAATGCCGTCTGGTTCACTTTTTGGCCGCAATGCCGATAAGGTCCGTTTGGGCTATATCGGTGTTGGATTACGGGGCCGAAGCCATATTGGAGAAGGACTTTTGCGGGATGATGTGGAGATAGTCGCCATTTGCGATACACAGGAAAGCTCGCTGCAATTTTGTCGTGAACAATTTAAAAAAGCGGGTAAACCATTACCGAAAGAATACACCGGCGGACTAGATGCCTACAAAGGTTTGCTGGACAGGAAAGATATCGATGCTGTGATCATTGCCACACCGTGGGAGTTCCATCGTCCGCAGGCTGTTGACGCGATGAAGGCTGGTAAATATGTGGGCTGTGAGGTAATAGCCGGTATATCAGTGGATGATCACTGGGATATTGTGCATACCTCAGAACAAACCGGTATTCCGTACATGACATTGGAAAACGTGTGCTACCGCCGTGACGTGATGGCTGCGCTTAATATGGTTAGGCAAGGTCTGTTTGGTGAGATCATTCACCTGGAAGGCGGTTATCAGCATAATTTAAGGGACGTATTGTTTAACGATGGAAAAACCGACGGCGGCAAAGGCGTATTATACGGACCTAAAGCATTTAGCGAGGCCCAATGGCGCACGCAGTGGAACATCGACCGTAACGGCGACATTTACCCAACGCATGGCGCTGGACCAGTGATGCACTACGCCAATATTACCCGCGGCAACAGATTCACCAACCTGGTTTCATTTGCGTCCAAATCAAGGGGACTTAATGCCTATATCGAGGAGTTATCGCCGGGCAATCCCGAAACGAAGATCAATTTCAAAAATGGTGATGTGGTGACCACCATGATCAATTGCGCTAATGGCGAAACTATCATGCTGAGCCATGACACCCACTTACCTCGTCCTTACTCACTAGGTTTCCGCGTGCAGGGGACCAAAGGCATCTGGATGGATGTAAACCAATCTGTTTATATTGAAAACAAATCTAAAAAGGAAGACATTTGGGATCCTGCAAAAGAATGGTTTGAGAAATATGACCACCCGCTTTGGAAAAAATACGAAAGCCTGGCAGCAGGTGCAGGTCATGGTGGGATGGACTGGTTTGTGTTCAACGCTTTTGTTGAAGCAGTTAAGAAGAAAGGTCCTACTCCTATTGATGTGTACGACTCTGTAACTATGAGCGTTATTACACCACTTTCCGAAAAATCACTGGCCGAAGGCAATATGCCGCAGGAGTTTCCAGATTTTACCAAAGGAAAATGGAAGGAGCGCAAGAACAATTTTGCGATGGACGACAGCGGGTTTTAAAGCAATGTTATTAAGCAAAAGGGGCCAAAAGCCCCTTTTGTTATTTTCATTAATGCGGCCTTAAGCCATTGCTTCTTCTACTTGTTGCGTATTACTCAGCTTAGGTTTTAGAGCCGTGAGCAACGCCACTCCTTTTGGCGATCCCCAGCCGGTTACGGCATCATAGCCTGGCTTAGCTGAGTAGCCGCCACCCTTGCTGGAAATATTATTGCCGGTAGTAATATCATTGCATACCTGTGAACCCAGGGCCGAACTTCCTTCGCTTTGATATAACAGAGGTGTTAAATAACCTACATTTTTGCCCGCAGAAGCGTTGATAAGCGATATAAGTGAGGCCCATAGTGGCGTGGAGGCGCTGGTGCCCCCTACTCCCGGCATCGGTTGCCCATCGGCGAAAACAAAATACCCTGTTGCACCGCTTGCATCAGCAGCTACGTCGGGAAGCACCCGGCCATCGATAGCGCCGGGGTTAACCGATGGGATAGTGACATCCTGCCATGAGGGTCTTTGGAAAAATTCGCTGATGCCACCGCCTGACGCTCCGCCGTTGTCGGCCCGCAAGCCATCGCCCTGCTTCCAGGCAGTTTCTTTAATGGTATTATTTTTCACTTTGAGGGCCGTTCCGCCTACGGCTAACACATAAGGGCTTGAGGCCGGGAAGTTGACGTGAGCGTGTCCATCGCCAACCTGGTCGTCGGATCCATCATCGCCTGAAGAAACGCAAACCGTAATACCAAGGGTAGCAGCTGCTTTGAGGGACTCGTTTATGGCGTTCATCCCGGCTGCCGACCATATTTCTTCCGGACCTCCCCAGCTTACGGAGATGACCGAAGGGTTATTTTGAGCATCATGAATAGCCGTATCGAAACCATCCACCCAGCCCTGTTCGCTGGTACCCGGGCAGAAATAAACTGCTATGGTCGATTTCGGGCAAACACCTGCAACAACTTCCACATCCAGCATAACCTCAACCTCAGCATGAACCTTTTGATCTACCACATTGGTTGGGGTGTTGTGAACACTCACCGGTATTACATTTGGCACACCGACACCAGCAGCGTTACAAAACTGCTGCAGGTCGTTAGGGAAAAAGCCTCCCCCAAACTCCATTATGCCTATAGTTTGCCCGCTGCCGTCACCTGCCGGAAAATTATAGAGCTTGGCCAATTCATTTGAATAAAACCACGATCTGTGTTTCGCCGGTTTTGAAGCACCTGAAATATCTATAGCGTGTGGATTCGACCTCCTTCTATTGCTCACAGCGCGGGTATCTAATCCAAAAACGCCTTCGACAATTCCATCCAGTTCCTCGGGAATATAAATATTGCCTGCGCGTCCCCTGTAGATACCCCTGTTGCCAGAGTAATGGAAAAGCTTCACCTGGAACGCATTTTCAATCTCTTCAATCGAACCGCTTACCCTGATGCTTCGCGCAGCTGCATTCTCGCTTACGGTTTCGAGCCCAAAACGCTCCAGTACTGTTTCGGCTTTTTTTATATCCTCATCAGATGCACCATACTTAGCTGCAAACGAACTTCGCACCACGGGGTTTGAAGACCCGCTTCCGGGTTCGGGCAATGGCGATATTCGCCGAAGCTTGATAGTCAATTCGATAGTCTCATCGGCGTCCGCTCTGCTCATTGCAGTAGCTCCCGGACTAACAGGGCGATGACTTCCTGCCAGTACCACGTGTGTTGACTTTTCCATTTTAATTTGGTTTTAATTGTGCGTTAATTTCTGAAGTATAAACACCTGCTTAACAATGCCTTATCATGCAATATCTAATTAAATTTAGATAGAATTTTAAATAAAAGGAAAATCTTTTCGCAGGAATTTGAGTTGTATTTTCCATGATCAAATCAGCGTGACTTTCCCGTTCAAATCCTATCTTCGCGCCATAAATTTTTTAAACAATATGGCTACAACCAAGCTTACAATAAACAATAATGGATCGGTAAAAATCGACGGTGATTTTGAAATCGTCGACATGGAGGGTAACGCCTACGGCTTGCAGGGAAGAACTATCGTATCAATCTGCCGCTGCGGCATGTCGCAAAATAAACCATTCTGCGACGGCTCGCATAAGGGGCATTTTGAACATGAAGCTAAAGCTTTTGATTTGCCACCGAAGAAAGTTTAAAGCAGAAAGCTGAAAGTCCAAAGCTGAAAGCCGAAAGTCCAAAACTTAAAGTCCAAAGCCGAAAGTTGAAAGTCCAAAACTTAAAGCCCAAAGGTTGATTGTTCTGACAAAAGAGAAGGGCGGCCAATATTGACCGCCCTTCTTGCATCTATGTGTATCACATTGTTCCGCCCGGCCGATTGTACTGAAGCATCATAGAAATCTTCCCATCTTTGTTAAATCCCCATACCTCCTGCAAATTGTTCACTACATGCTTGCCGTCTTGATCAGTAAAATCTTCGCTTCCCCAAACGCACACAAAATTGTCGCCCTTGTCGCTTTTTAAGTTTACCCACGCGTCAATTGAAACCTTCAGGTTTTTCAGCGATCCCCTATATGCCTTAACGCCGGCCAGGTTGGCTTGTATGCCTTTTACAGTTTGACCATTGGCCATTGTCATCGAAACAGTATCGGCAAACCACGCCAGGTGCCTGTCAAGCGCATTATCTTCATAATCCTTCCATAGGGTTAAAACTCTGGTACCCAATGATTCATCCGCAATCGTAAATTTGGATGAGTAGTTGGCTTTGTAAGGAGCACTGTTTTGTGCATGGCAAATTCCCACCCAGGAAACAGCCACACAAATCATCATGATAAGCCTTTTCATTTTGTTTGGTTTAATGGTTTATAACAGGTTTGTTACATTAAATATATAATATAAATATCTAATATTCAAATTATTATATGGTTTATTTTCGAATCAACAAACAATACCGCCTTGCATATGTTCCGTATTGAACGTTCCTGATTATTTTAGCTACTTTAGCCGCTACATGATATCTATTAATTCGAAATTACCCCAGGCCGGCACGACTATTTTTACCGTTATGTCGGCGCTAGCGGCTGAGGTTGGCGCTATTAATCTATCGCAAGGCTTTCCAGATTATGAAACCTCGCCGGAACTGATCGAACTAGTGGACCAGGCCATGAGAAAGGGCTATAATCAGTACGCCCCAATGGCCGGCTATCTGCCATTACGCGAGGAGATCAGCAAAAAAACAGAAAAACTTTACGGTGCTTACTATAACCCCGATACGGAAATTACCGTAACGGCTGGCGGCACGCAAGCTATTTACACGGCTATAACAACCGTGATTAATCCAAATGACGAGGTTATTGTATTTGAGCCTGCTTTCGATTGCTATGCACCAGCAATAAAGGTTGCCGGAGGAATGGTGAGATCGCTGGAACTGGAACCACCTGATTACCGCATCAAGTGGGACATGGTGAAAAAGCTGATCTCCAACCGCACCAGGATGATCATCCTTAATTCGCCGCACAATCCAACGGCAACCATCCTGCAAAAAGAGGACATAGACGCGCTCCAGGACATCGTTAAGAACAGGGACATTTTCATTTTAAGTGATGAGGTGTACGAACACCTGATCTATGATGGAAATATCCACCATAGTATGGCCCGTTATCCTGACCTGGCTGCACGGAGTTTTATCATTGCATCATTCGGTAAGCCGTTTCATGCCACCGGTTGGAAAGTTGGATATTGTATGGCTCCTGCCCCATTGATGAGCGAGTTCAGAAAGATACACCAGTTCCTGGTATTCTGTGTCAACTTGCCGATACAAGTGGCTATATCTTCCTACCTGAAAAATGAGGAACATTATCTCGGCTTGTCAGAGTTTTTTCGTGAAAAGAGAGACTATTTCAGAAAAGGATTGGAAAGCACACGTTTCGAGATGCTGCCTTGCTCCGGGTCCTATTTTCAGTCGGTGCGATATGGACGGATCAGTGACGAAAAGGATTTGCAGTTAGCGATGCGTCTCACAAAAGATTTCGGTGTTGCGGTGATACCGGTTTCGGCGTTTTATGGCAAAGGCACTGACCATCATGTGTTAAGATTTTGTTTCGCCAAAAAACAAGAAACTTTGGATAAAGCCGTTGACAGATTAATAAAAGTGTAACTTTGAGTAATTTTATTTAACCATAAGTAAACCCTAGTGCGTATGGACAACCTCAAGATTAGCCTTTTTCAAGGATATTTATTTTGGGAGAATATTGACAAAAATCTTCAAAACATAGGTCTTCGCCTCAGCGGCGGCATTCGCGAAAAGACTGATCTGATTATTTTGCCTGAGATGTTTTCGACCGGATTCACGATGAATGCCGGACCTTTAGCAGAGCCGATGAACGGCAAAACAATGCACTGGATGCATAAAATTGCTAAGCAATTTGATTGCGCAGTAACCGGTAGCATCATTATTACTGAAGGTGGCAAATATTACAACCGTCTCATTTGGATGAATGCCGACGGCACCTATAGTTATTACGACAAACGCCACCTGTTCACATTGGCCAAAGAGCAAAATGTTTACACTGCGGGCACAAAGAAACTCATAGTAGAGTTGAAAGGCTGGAAAATATTCCCGGTTGTTTGTTACGATCTCCGCTTTCCTGTTTGGCTGCGCAACGTACATGGCTCATATGACCTTTTGATTGTTGTTGCCAACTGGCCCGAGCGCCGGGCACTGCATTGGCGTACCCTCCTGCCCGCCCGCGCGGTTGAAAATCAGTCGTATGTAGTTGGGTTGAACCGGGTTGGTCATGATGGCAACGAGATTTATCACTCGGGGGATTCAACCTGTATTAGTCCAAATGGAAATGTGATCTACTACAAACGCGATGAAGAGGATGTGTATACGCTTTCGATCATCGGCGATGAAGTTGAAAAAACACGCCGTACGTTACCATTCCTGAAGGATGAGGATGATTTCCAGATCATTATCTGAGTTTTTGCGGTATTGATTAGAGTAAATGGCATAGTTTTTTACTTTTGCAGTAATTCACTATTTCAGTTTTATTCTATTTGATACCCATGAGGTCTGCCTTTCTCGCACTGCTCGCAATTTTTGCGTTTACTGTCCCATCTTCAGCACAAAAAAAGAAAAATGATTACGCCGCATTGGTCAACCCGTTCATCGGTACGGGCGGCCACGGGCACACCTATCCGGGGGCGGTAGTTCCGTTTGGGATGGTGCAGTTGAGTCCCGATACCCGTTTAGGTACGTGGGACGGCTGCTCGGGTTATTACTTTGCCGACACTGTGGTTTACGGCTTTTCGCATACCCATTTAAGTGGCACAGGGATACCCGACTATTGCGATGTCCTTTTTATGCCAACAATCGGCCAGCCGCAATTCAAAAACAGCGACTACATGTCGGGTTTCAAAAAGAAGAACGAATCGGCATCACCCGGATACTATAAAACCAAACTTGATAAGTATAATATAGGCGTCGAACTAACCGCTACCAAACGCGTTGGCGTGCATCGTTATGACTATCCGAGTACCAGCGAGGCCAACATTATCATCGACCTGCAGCACCGTGACGAAGTACTTGATTCCTGGATCGAAGTGGTAAATGATCATGAGATTAGGGGTTTTCGCCGGTCAAAATCGTGGGCACAGGATCAATACGTTTATTTCTACGCCAAATTTTCCAAATCATTCAAATCTTATGGTATGGCGCTAAACGACCAGTTGCAACAAGGTCAAAACAAGGTACAGGGCAAGAATGTAAAAATGTACCTCCAGTTTGATAACCCGGGTGAGCTGGTATCAAAGGTTGGTATCTCGTCTGTAAGTCCTGAGGGCGCCCTTAACAACCTCGATACTGAGGTGCCCGACTTCGACTTTAAAAAAGTCCAGAAAGCTGCCCGCGCCGAATGGAACAACGAGCTGAACAAAATACAGGTTGAAGGCGGAGCTCCGCAATTATCAACCGCTCAAAATCCTAATCAATATCAAAACAATGGTTACAATTCAAGAGCATATAGCCGGCCTCAGCAACAAAAACAGCAAAAGGCGATAGATGGGTCAAAAATTAAACAGACCACCTTTTATACAGCGCTTTACCATTGTATGATGGCGCCAAACGTTTACAGTGATGTAGATGGTCAGTATCGCGGCTTCGATCAAAAAATCCATAAGGCCGAGGGCTTCGATTATTATACGGTATTCTCATTGTGGGATACCTATAGAGCCGAGGATCCGCTGTTTACCATTATCGATCATAAACGCACTGTTGATTTCATCAAAAGCTTTTTGGCGATGTATGAGCAGGGAGGTTTATTGCCTATATGGCCGCTGGCTTCGAGCGAAACTTATTGCATGGTGGGTAATCACTCTATCCCGGTAATAGTAGATGCCTATGCCAAAGGTATTCGCGGTTTTGATGCAGAAGAAGCATTTACGGCGATGAAAGCCGCAGTAAACCGTAATCAATTTGGATTGGATAGTTATCGTAAAAATGGCGTGGTATTAGCAGATGACGAACATGAATCGGTTTCAAAAACTTTGGATTACGCCTATGACGACTGGTGCATAGCCCAAATGGCAAAAATGCTGAACAAACCTCAGGACTATGCCGAATTCATCAAAAGAGCTCAATACTGGAAAAATGTATTTAACGACCAAAATACTTTTGTGCAGGCTAAGGTGAATGGTGGCTGGAATACGCCGTTCGATCCAACAGAGATCGACAATAACTTTACGGAAGGCAATGCCTGGCAGTATTCGTTTTGTGCTCCCCAGGATGTTGAGGGGCTGATTGCACGCATGGGCGGCAGAGATAAATTTGAAGCCAAACTCGATCAATTGTTCACTACCGATTCCAAACTGACAGGCAAGGATATACCTGATGTTGCAGGGTTGATTGGCCAGTATGCTCACGGTAACGAGCCGAGCCATCATATTGCCTATCTGTACAATTTCACTAACTCGCCTGAAAAAACACAGTCGTGGATCAACCGTATTTTGAAGGAAGAATACAGCGCCCAGCCTGATGGCCTTGCTGGCAATGAAGATTGCGGGCAGATGTCGGCGTGGTATGTGATGAGCTGCCTTGGTATTTATACAATCCAGCCTGGTCAAACCCAATACATGGTTGGCTTGCCTCAGTTCGAAAAGATCACCATTAACCTGGAAAACGGAAAACAATTCGTTATTGCCAATTCCGGCACTGGTATCAGTTTACAGGACGGATATCTGCAGGGTATGACGCTTAATAAAAACACCTATAATAAATTATAC
>Ga0068856_100007152_pt1 | contig 10885 bp, 6 predicted proteins | sample KBSCornC62_FD_66595 | JGI IMG/M metagenome (GOLD analysis project Ga0068856, IMG submission 66595) | Corn rhizosphere microbial communities from Kellogg Biological Station, Michigan, USA - KBS Corn C6-2 | ecosystem: Host-associated > Plants > Roots > Rhizosphere > Soil ... | reverse complement strand
CGGTGACGCCCGGCTTCACGAGCAGGCGCCGGCGAACGTCGTCGCCATAGGCCGAGACCTCGCTCGGCAGCGGCGGCCGAGGGCCGACGAGCGACATCGAACCCGTCAGCACGTTGATGAGCTGAGGCAGCTCGTCGAGTGACGTCCGGCGCAGGAGCTTGCCGATCCGCGTGACGCGCGGGTCGTCCTTCATCTTGAACAGCAGCCCGTCGCTCTCGTTGCGGGCGAGCAGCTCAGCTTTGCGCGCCTCGGCGTCCACATGCATCGACCGGAACTTGACCATGCGGAAAGTGCGGCCGTCGCGACCGACCCGGGTCTGGCGGAAGAACGCCCCACCCTTGCTGTCACGACGGATCATCACCGTGAGCACCAGGAAGAACGGCGAGAGCAACACCAGGGCAATCGCGGCGACGACGCGGTCGATGACGCCCTTGACGACGCGTCGCAGTCCGGTGAACTCCGGGCGGCCGACGTGCAGCAACGGCAATCCGCCGACCGGGCGAATGTGAAGCCGGCTACCCGCCACATCCATCAGGCCGGGCGCGACCACGAGGTCGGCCAGGCAATCTTCGAGCTGCCAGGAAATCCAGCGCAGCTTCTCCGAGCCGATCTGATCCGACGCCGTGACCGCGACCACGTCGATGTCCTCCCGGGCCACCAGCTCGCGCACCGAGTCGAGGTCGCCCAGCAGCGGCAGGTCCGCGGCGACCAGCTCGGCGTGCAGGACGGGATCGTCGACCAGTTCCGGCGGCACGCAGGCGCCGACGACCCGCATTCCGGCCGACGTGTCACGCCGAAGGATGTCTGTCAGCTCAACCACCGAACCGCGCCCGCCTACCACCACGACCGAGAGCAGGCTGCCTCCGCTGCTACGTCGGCGGTGCAGGACCTTCCGGGCCCCGTACCGGCCGAGCAGGTTGAGGAGCAACGCGACCACGAGGGAGAATCCGACGAACTCGCGCGCGAACTCGGCCTTGGTGGCGTAGGAGACCACCGCCACGCAGGCGGTGAGGTAGAGGAATGCGGAGAGGACGCGCTGGAACTCTTCCGCCCCGACGCCCATGAACCGGCTCTCGTAGGCGCGATTCAGGCCAACCATCGCAACCCAGGCGAATGGGAAGGCCATCAGCAGGATGTGCTCAGCCAGCGAGCCGTTGACGAAACCGTCGAATCGCATCGCGAACGCTGCGACGGCGGCGACCGCGGCGGCCAGGAAATCGATCCCGACCACACTGTTCTGGTACGCCCGCAGCCACGTCCGTGGCGTTCGGGCGGAGTTCGGCCGAGACGCTGGGGCGTGTTCACCAGCATCCTCGAAGGTGCGCGACGGCAGCGTGGCCGAGACGCGCGCGGAGCGACGAGCTCCGATGACCACCCGGTGCGCCAGCGAATCTGTGCTTGCCTCGTTGACCGCGGCTTCGCCGGCTCGCCCTTGATCGGCTTCCGCTTCAAAAGCTTCCGCTTCACCAGCTTGTGTGCCGATTTGTGGCGAGATCGCAGCCAAGCCTGACTCGACGCCGTTCATGAAATCCCCCGATTTCATGCCGATCACGTCAATCGCGGCGCGCTCGGCAAATCCCCCGTTAAAATGTCAACGGCAGCCGGCAACTCGCGCAAATCTGTCAGGCGCGCTGGTCTCCCAGCGTGGTCGCCCCCGGCCGCTACCTGACACATCCTTTATATCGGATCGAGGCCGGAAAGGCGAGCGCATAAGGCTTCGGCTTCGTCGACAGGACGTGTCGATCTCAACAGTTCCTCACTAACAGCCTGGCGGTAATCCTATATAGGCCCTATATGCGGATGTTTCCTCGACCCACGGTCGCAACATTGATCGGCGACACTATTTGGGTGACCTACGACACCGGCTCCACGCGTCACCGGTTCGGACCAGCCGTCTCCTCCTTCCCGGAACGCTCTGAAGAGTTCGCCGTCGCCGGTCCTGATACGCCCGTCGCGCCGGCCGACGCCGAGGCGCCCCTGCGCGCCGACGTCCGGCGGGTCGCGTCGTTGCTCGGCGAGTCCCTGGTCCGGCAGGAGGGCGACGAGCTGCTTGCCCTCGTCGAACGCGTGCGGACGCAGACCAAACGCAGCAAGGAAGCCGGCGACGATGCCAGCCGCGCCGACGTCCGCCAGCTCCTGGCAAGCCTGCCCGTCGACACCGCGGCCCAGTTGGTGCGGGCGTTCTCCGCCTACTTCCTGCTGGCGAACGTCGCCGAGCAGGTGCATCGCGTCCGCGTCCTGCGCGAACGCGCGCCCGAGGACGGCTGGCTCGCCCAGTCGATCGATGTAGTTGCCGCCGAGATGGGCGCGGAAGGGCTGTCCAACGCGATGCGCTCCCTGGACGTCCGTCCAGTCTTCACCGCACATCCGACCGAGGCCAGCCGGCGCTCGATCCTGACCAAGCTGCGGGCCGTGGCCGACATCCTGGCCGCGCGCACCTCGCCCGGCACAACCGCCCGGGCACGGCAGGACCGCGAACTCGCCCAGGTCGTCGACCTCATCTGGCAGACGGATGAGATCCGCCGGAGCCAGCCGACACCAGTCGACGAGGCCCGCAATCTGTTCTATTACATGCAGGACCTCTTCGACGACACACTGCCCGAGTTCACGGCTGAGCTGGCCGCCGAACTCGCTCGCCACGGCGCGCAGCTATCCCTGGACGACGCGCCCCTCACCTTCGGGACGTGGATCGGCGGCGACCGCGACGGCAATCCGAACGTCACCGCAGCCGTCACCCGCGAGGTCCTGAGGTTGCAGCACCACGTCGCCGCGCGGTCGTTGACCGCGGCTGTCGACCAGCTGATCGCCGAGCTCTCCTCGTCCACGTCGGTCGTCGCTGTTTCAGCCGAGCTGCGCGGCTCCATTCGCGACGATCTCGCCAACCTGCCCGAGATCGACCCACGCCTGGTCAGCCTGAACTCGACGGAGCCCTACCGGCTCAAGCTGACATGCGTCAACGCCAAGATCGCCAACACGCGGCGGCGAGTCGACGCCGGCAAGCCGCACGAACCGGGCCGCGACTACCTCGGCCGGGCCGAACTCGCCCATGATCTCGCGCTGATCGGCGACTCGCTGTCGGCGCACGCGGGCGACCTGATCGCCCAGGGATCGTTGGCCCGGGTTCGTCGGACCATCGCCGTATTCGGACTGCACCTGGCCACCATGGACATCCGCGAGCACGCCGAGGCGCACCACCACGCGGTCGGCCAGTTGATCGACCGGCTCGTCGAGGAGACCTGGCTGTACGAGGACCTCCCCCGCGCGTATCGGATGCGACTGCTCTCGCGCGAACTCGCCTCGCGCCGCCCGCTGACCCATACCCCACCGCACCTCGACGAGGCGGGGACTCGCACGTTCGCCGTTTTCACCGCGATCCGCGACGCCCTCGACACGTACGGGTCCGAGGTGATCGAGAGCTACATCGTGTCGATGACCCGGGGGGCCGACGACGTGCTGGCCGCGGTCGTGCTGGCGCGCGAGGCCGGGCTCGTGGACATCAACGGCGGGGGCGCGGGCCCGACCGCGCAGCCCGTTGCCCGCATCGGTTTCGTCCCGCTCCTCGAGACCGTCGAAGAACTGCGCCGCAGTGGCGAGGTGCTCGACGAGCTGCTCTCCGAGCCGACGTATCGCCGCATCGTCGAGCTGCGTGGCGATGTCCAGGAGGTGATGCTCGGTTATTCCGACTCCAACAAGGAGGCCGGTATCACCACCTCCCAGTGGGAGATCCACAAGACGCAACGCACACTGCGCGACGTCGCGGCCCGGCACGGCGTGCGGTTGCGGCTGTTCCACGGCCGCGGCGGCACCGTCGGCCGCGGCGGCGGCCCGACCTACGAGTCGATCATGGCCCAGCCCTGGGGGGTGCTCGACGGCGAGATCAAGGTGACCGAGCAGGGCGAGGTGATCAGCGACAAGTACAGCCTCCCGGAACTGGCATTGGAGAATCTCGAGCTCACGGTCGCGGCGGTGCTGCAGGCGTCGACCCTGCACCGCGTATCGCGACAGTCGGCGGAGCTGCTCGCCGCCTGGGACGAGGCCATGGAGGTGGTCAACGCGGCGGCGTTCACCGCCTACCGCGACCTGATCGACGATCCGGAACTGCCCGATTACTTTCTCGCGTCGACGCCTGTGGAGCAGCTCGGCTCGCTCAATATCGGGTCGAGGCCGTCGCGTCGCCCGGCTTCGGGGGGCGGCATCGGCGGATTGCGCGCGATTCCCTGGGTCTTCGGCTGGACGCAGTCCCGCCAGATCGTGCCCGGGTGGTTCGGGGTCGGCTCCGGGTTGCGCGCCGCCCGCCAGCAGGGCCTGGGCGACGCGCTGGAGCAGATGCACCAGGAATGGCACTTCTTCCGGACCTTCATCTCGAACGTCGAGATGACGCTCGCGAAGTCGGACATGGAGATCGCGTCGCACTATGTCGCGTCTTTGGTCCCGGACGGGCTGCACCGCCTTTTCGACGTCATCAGCGCCGAGTACGAACTGACCGTCGCCGAGGTGCTCCGCGTCACCGGCGAGGCCGAGCTGCTCGACGACGCTCCTCTGCTGAAACGGACGTTCGGGGTGCGCGACGCCTACCTCGATCCCATCTCCTTCCTGCAGGTCGAGTTGCTGTCACGGGTCAGGGCCAACCGGGAGAGCCCGGCCGAGCTGCAGCGAGCCCTCTTGCTGACCATCAACGGAGTCGCTGCGGGCCTGCGGAACACCGGCTGACGCCGGCCCCGTCGCCGTGTCCGATTCCCGCCAGTCATCCTCGCCCGCAGGAGGCAGACTGGAGCGGTGATCCTGCCCGATCCCGACACGTGCTACCGCGCGGTGCAAGGCCGTGACGCCCGCTTCGACGGGTGGTTCTTCACGGCCGTGCGGACCACCGGGATCTACTGCCGGCCGTCCTGCCCGGCGTTGACGCCGAAACGGCACAACGTCGACTTCTATCCGAGTGCGGCGGCCGCGCAACGTTCGGGGTTCCGCGCATGCAAGCGCTGCCGTCCCGACGCGTCGCCCGGATCGCCGCAGTGGGATGTGCGCGGCGACCTCGCGGGGCGGGCGCTGCGACTGATCGGCGACGGCGTCATCGACCGCGAAGGGGTGAGCGGCCTAGCGAGCCGGCTCGGCTACTCCGAGCGCCAACTCAACCGGACGCTGCTCGCCGAGGTCGGGGCCGGCCCGCTGGCTTTGGCCCGCGCCCAGCGCTCGCAGACGGCGCGGTTGTTGCTCGAGACGACCGATCTGCCCGCGGCGGATGTCGCGTTCGCGGCCGGGTTCTCCAGTGTCCGCCAGTTCAACGCCACCATGCTCGACATCTTCGCCATGACTCCGTCCGCTCTCCGGGCGAGTCGTCACGGTCGGAGAACGCCATCATCGGCAGGCCCCGGCCAACCGATCACCGGCGGACCGATCACTGACGGACAGATCTCCGGCGAGCTGGAGCTGCGGCTGGCCTACCGCACGCCGATGGACTTTGCGGCCACCTTGCAATACCTGGCCCGCCGGGCGATCCCCGGCGTCGAGTCCGCTGACCAGAAGTGTTTGCGACGCACACTGTCCTTGCCCGCAGGCCCCGCGCTCGTCGAGGTCAGCGACGGCGGCGACCACGTCCGGTGCCGGGTGCGTCTGAGCGAGCAGCGCGACCTCGTCACCGCGGTCGCGCGAGTGCGGCGGCTGTTCGACCTCGACGCGGACCCTGTCGCGGTCGAGTCGACGCTAAGCCTTGACGCCGGACTGGCGTCGCTGATTCACGCGCGCCCTGGCCGGCGATCACCGGGGGCAGCCGATGGCTTCGAGATGGCCGTCCGCGCGATCGTCGGTCAGCAGATCTCCGTCGGGGGCGCCCGTTCGATACTCGGCCGGATCGCCGCCGAACATGGCACACCGGCCTTCGACGGCTGGCTGGTCTTCCCGTCCGCGGCCGCCTTCGCCGAACTGGACCCGGAGCAGCTGCCGATGCCGCGCAAACGAGGGGCGAGCCTGATCGCACTCGCCGGGGACGTCGCGAACGGCGAGCTCATGCTGGATCCGGGCGCCGATCGAGAGCGCACGCGGGCCCAGTTGCTGCAACGGCCGGGCATCGGGCCGTGGACGGCGGACTACCTCGCCATGCGGGCGCTTGCCGATCCGGACGTGCTGCCGGTCGGCGATCTCGGCGTGCGGAAGTCCGCCGAGGCGTTGGGGATGTCGCTGGCCGACGGAAGGCCGGCTTGGGCGCCGTGGCGTTCCTACGCCACTCATCAGTTGTGGGGGGCGCATTCGTGAGGAGCGAGATGACAGACACCGAAATCCGCTACGCCATCGTCGATTCGCCGCTCGGTGGGCTGCTGGTCGCCCGTGACGACATGGGGCTGACCGCTCTGTACCTGCCGACCGGAAAGAACGCGCGCTCCCCCGAGCCGGCTTGGGCGCGCGCCGACTCGGCATTCGGCGACGTCCGGGGCCAGCTGGGCGAGTACTTCGCCGGACGCCGACGGGTCTTCGACCTGCCGTTGAACCCGTCCGGCACCACGTTCCAGCGGCAGGTCTGGGACGCGCTGCGCGATATCCCCTACGGCGAGACCGCCAGCTATGGCCAGACCGCGGTGGCCATCGGCCGCCCGACGGGATCGCGAGCCGTAGGCCTGGCCAATGGCCGCAACCCGATCTCGATCATCGTTCCTTGCCACCGGGTGATCGGCGCGAACGGGTCGATGACCGGCTACGGGGGCGGGATCGAAGCCAAGCAGTGGCTGCTCGCCCACGAGAGGCGGCACCTAGGCGCGACTCTGCTTTAACTCGTCGGGCCCCAACCCCCCGGGCCCCAACTCCCCGGGCCCTAACTCGGCGGGCCCTAACTCGGCGGACCCTGATACGGCCGGCCCAGCGCTCGGTAGGTCCAGCCGGCGTCTCGCCATCGGCCCCGATCGAGCGCGTTGCGTCCATCGACGATCCGACGCTCGGCGACCACTTCGCCCAGAGCCGCCGGGTCGATCTCGCGGAACTCGGACCATTCCGTGAGGTGGAGCACGACATCGGCTCCCTGGGCGGCGTCGAACGCCGAGTCCACGTAGGCGAGTGTCGGATAGTCGATCCGGGCGTTGCCCATGGCTTGCGGGTCGTAGACGCGCACCGCCGCACCGGCCTGCTGTGCCGACAGCGCGACGTCCAGCGCCGGCGAATCGCGGATGTCGTCGGTGTTGGGCTTGAACGCCGCGCCGAGGACGCCGATTCGCTTACCCGCCAGACTCCCGTCGCAGAGCCCTCGCGCCAGATCCACCATGCGCGCGCGCCGGCGCATGTTGATGGCGTCGACCTCGCGCAGGAACGTCAGCGCCTGATCGACGCCCAGCTCGCCCGCGCGGGCCATGAACGCGCGGATGTCCTTCGGCAGACAGCCGCCGCCGAAGCCCAGCCCGGCGTGCAGGAACCGGCCGCCGATCCGGACGTCATGTGACAGGGCGAGAGCAAGGTCGATGACGTCGGCGCCCGTCGCCTCGCACACCTCAGCCATGGCGTTGATGAACGAGATCTTGGTCGCGAGGAAGGAGTTGGCCGCCACCTTGACCAACTCGGCCGTGGCGAAGTCGGTGGTCACGAGCGGGGTGCCCGTGTCGAGGATCGAGCGGTACACCTCGCACAGCGTCTCGACCGCCGACGCCGAGTCGCTGCCCATGACTATCCGGTCCGGCGTCAGCGTGTCGGCGACGGCGAAACCCTCGCGCAAAAACTCGGGATTCCAGACCAGGGACGCGCCGGCGCGTTCCACACGCTGCGAGATCCTCGCCGCCGTTCCCGCCGGCACAGTCGATTTCCCCACGACGACCGACCCCGCTCGGATGACCTCCAGCAAGGCGCTGACCGCGCCGTCGACGTAGGTCATGTCCGCCGCGAACTCGCCCTTGCGCTGCGGGGTTCCGACGCAGAGGAAGTGAACGTCGCCGAAAGCGCCGATGTCGTCGTAGGAGGTGGTGAAGCGTAGCCGGCCAGCCTCTTCGTTTCTCCGTAACAACTCCGGCAATCCGGGCTCGAAGAACGGGACGTCTCCGGCGTTCAGGCGGTCCACCTTGGCCGGGTCCACGTCGATCCCGAGCACGTCGTGGCCGATTTCAGCCATGGCGGCGGCGTGCGTGGCGCCCAGGTAACCAGTGCCGATCACGGTCAGCTTCACAGACGGCGAATCTACCGGCCGCCGGTGACCAGCCCCTCCGACGCGCCCTCCGACCCATCCTGCGACGCGCTCGGCGCCCGCCCACTCCGACGAGACGGGAGGCAGAGAGTGGACACGGCTCCCGTCGTCAGGCAAAATGTCTCATGTCGAGCGGCCGTTAACGGGGTTGCCCGTTGATTGCCTCGCTCGACAGCCGTCGGGGGCCGCGCTACGCGTCGAGCTCAACACGAGAAGCGACGCGCCCGACACCCCCGAGGTCTGCATGGCTCGACACAGCCGTACACGGGTTCGCTCCTGGCCCCGCTGGGTCCGGCGAACCCGGTTCGCGAGAGTGACGCTGGCCGTCCTCGCACTTACGGCCGTCGGCATCGCGGCGTGGCAGGCGGGCAGCAGCGCCACCTCGTCAGGAAGTTCAACTCCGGCGCCGCCGATTTACCTGGGCGTCGCGGCGAGCAACGTGCCAACGGCAGCGGCGGCGTCGTCGTCTGGTGGTTCGGCGTCGTATTCAGGGTTCCCCGACGCGTCCACGACCGGCGTCCCCACCGGGACCACCCTGACCCAGGTCCCCGCCCAAGCCACCTCCGGAACCGGCTGGCGCTGGGACGGCAACCACACCGTCGTCGTCACCGCCCCCAACACCACCATCACCGGCCTCGACATCAACGGCTCCCTCACCAACACCTACCCCGGCGTCACCATCAAAAACACCCGCATCCGCTGCACCAACGAAAACAACTGGTGCCTCACCCTCGGCGGACCCAACGCCACCGTCACCGACACCGACATCGGCGGCGGAGCCAACGGAACCACCTACATGCACGGAATCGGCGTCCTCTCCGGCGGAACCAACCTCAACAACCTCATCCAACGCGTCAACATCCACCACACCATCCACGGCGCGCGCATCGACGGCGGCACCACCGTCACCGACTCCTACATCCACGACCTCCCCATGGGCGACCCCGTCTACAACAACGCCACCGGCACCTACAGCACCACCGACCACACCGACGGCATCATGTCCACCGGCGGCAACGGCACCCTCATCACCCACAACCGCGTCGAATGCGGCAACACCTCCACCATGTTCGTCCAATGGGAATCCGACCAACCCCAAATCTCCAGCTTCACCATCCAAAACAACCTCTTCGTCAACATCTCCAAAAACAACCAAGTCTCCAGCCAAGGCGTCGCCTTCGAAGACAAAGGCATCGCCAACCCCGCCGGCATCACCATCAAAAACAACACCTTCACCCCCGGCTGGCAAGTCGCCGCCATCGAAGCCCCCACCGGCTCCAACGTCACCGGCAACGTCTTCACCAACACCAGCCCGGCGTCGCACTACTGGGTCTGACGCCAGATCTCTGGGTGACAAAGACGCTCCCCGCTCAGGCCGACAGGCTCGAGCGGGGAGCGTCTTGCATACAGCGCTAGTCCGACGCGGCGGCGGCGATGCGACCGATCCTCATCCATGCCCGGAGCTGGCGCGCGGTCGTGTCCAGCATCGCCAGCGGAAGCTCACGAGCCGCGGGCCGACGCGGGAACATCCTGGTCAGAAGGCGACCCGCCCGCGTCCGCGGCTCCAGCCAGGAGTCGTCGCCGTCGAACTGGCCGCGATACGCACGGGCGACTTCGACATACGGGGTGAGGTCCTGGTGAACGGCCTCGACTCCCTTGAGCAGCCGGACGCCGCGCCGGGCTCCGATCGGGGCGCTGGGCGGGGCCCACGGCTTGGCCCCCATCGCGTGCACCAACAGCGGAAGCTCTCGCCCGGCCCGCAGGCGTTCCAGCACTGTGTAGCCGGACGGTCCATAGCATTGCGCTATTTCCGAGCCGCGCGCGAGCAACTCGACGGGCACGTCGCCATACTTCGTCGATCCCATGAGACCGGTGAAGACCTGCAGGTCCGACCATAGGTGAAACGGCCTGTCTCGAGCCGGCAATCGCTGCGCGGCGAGATAGGCCTCACTGGCCAGGATGTCGTGCCAATCGTCCACGAGAGCGCGGTGCTGTTGCGAGACTCGCAGCAAGCATGTGTTGATCGTCGCGGGAAACGTGCGAGCGACGCTCAGGCCCAAACCGACCGTTCGCGCGTCGGAACCCTGGTGGTGGCCCCAGGCGTACTCCTCGGCGCCGACCACCGTGGCGTCGTCGAATCGAGCAAGATGCGCACCGAGGTCGCCGGTGACAACGAGGTCGGAATCGAACCAGAGGACTTGGTCCTTCCCTTCCTCCAGCAGGTTCTTCAGCACCGAGGGCTTGACGTTCCAGCCCTGCCCGATGACTCCTTCGCGGTCCGCGCGCACCGTCAGGTTCGGGAAGCGTTCAGACCAGCGCAGGAACTCGTCGCCGACGCCCGGCACAATCGCCAGCACCGGCAGATCCTTGCTGTGCTGGGCGAGGCTCAGGATGGCCAGTTGCACCCCGACCAAGACCTGAGGTCGGTCTTCGTAGATGACGACGAGCACCCAGACCTCCATCCGGCTGTAAGCGGATGAAGGGTCTCACGCGCAGAGCGCCGACCCGCGCTGCCGCGAGGCGCTCGGGTCCGCTAAATCCCCGAGCTGGGACCAAGATCACGCTCACGTGCCGGGGCTGGAGATCTCTCGCACCTCGAAGGCGGACTCAGGCACGTAGGGCTCCGCCGAGTGGCGCAGGCTGCCGTCGTCCTCGGCCAGCGCGACGTCGGGGTGATCATCGTCCTTGCGGCCCCGTGTCCAGTACATAGCGCGTAGATGGGCACGCAGCCGG
>Ga0068856_100007149_pt1 | contig 10886 bp, 3 predicted proteins | sample KBSCornC62_FD_66595 | JGI IMG/M metagenome (GOLD analysis project Ga0068856, IMG submission 66595) | Corn rhizosphere microbial communities from Kellogg Biological Station, Michigan, USA - KBS Corn C6-2 | ecosystem: Host-associated > Plants > Roots > Rhizosphere > Soil ... | reverse complement strand
TTACCCCAAACACAAATCCAAAACTTGCCCTTACGGATACATCAACCGGTAGAACGCCGTGGGCTTGGCCGGATCCACCGTGATGTTCGTGCTGCTGATGCTGCCGTCCGTGAGATAAATCCAATTCGTGCCCAGACCGGCGGACAAACTGTTGGTCTGCATCTGGAGCCGCCAGCCTTGGCCAGCCGGCCAAGAAAGGCTCAACGTGCCGCCGCTGTAACTGTTCGCGATGGACGCTGGACCGCTCGGCCCGGTCGTGACGACGCTCAACACGCCGTTGGTAAAGGTGAAACCGAGACCGGAGCCGGGACTGCCTTGCAGGCTGGCGAAGTTGCCGGCATTGGTCGCGCCCGCGCCGCTGAATAGGACGAACTGCTGGCCGTTGGTGAAGGTGCCCGCCGGTGCGATCTGCAAGACTCCGCCGTATTTGATGGCACCGCCAGCGACAATAACGTCTTTTGCCAGCGTCGTTCCATTCACTTCGAAAAGATTGGTGGAACCGGCGTTGAGCGTGAGATTGCCGTTGATGGTGAGCGTGCCGATGCCGCCATTGCCCGGAGCAAGCGTGGCGTTGTTCGTGAGCACGCCGGCGATGGTGCCGTTGCCGCCCAATGTGCCGCCGCTGACTACGGTCGGGCCGGTGTAAGTATTGACACCGTTCAAAGACAGCGTGCCGTTGCCGGTCTTGGTCAGACCGCCGCTCGTGACCGCCCCAAGCTGCGCCGTGGCGGTGGCGCCTCCCGCAGTGGCGCCATTTCCGGGCGTGCCGCTGCCGCCTTCGAGTGTAACGGTGGCCGTAGTGTAACCCGATCCCGGACTGGTGACGGTGATGCCAGTGATGGTGCCCGTAGCCGGATCGAAGTTCGCGATGGCCGCAGCTCCGACGCCGTCGCCCACGATTTTCACAACCGGAGCGCCCATGTAACCCGTCGTGGTGCCGCCGAGTATGATACTCGTCACGCCATTGCCGGTCGGTGCAAGCAAGGCTGCCGGAACTTTGCAATTGAAACCGGCCGTATCAAACGTGGCGCCGCCAGATTGAATATAAGCCAGGTTGCCGCTCTGAATCAGGCCGGTGGTGTTCGCCCCCGAGGCCCGGTAGGTGCCGTTGTTGAAGGTGAATACCGGTTGCGACAAGGCGGCGCCGGTGAAGACATAGGAGCCTTGGAATGTTCCGCCATTGGCCAGCGTAAAGGTCTCGCGATTGGCGGCCGAGTTGTTGCGACCCAGACCAAAACCAGCATCGCCTGTCATGGCGATGAGGCCGCTGCCGGTGACGTTCACCGACGCATAATTGTTCACGCCGTTGTTGATGTTCCATTGAGCCGCGCTGGCGAGGAACGTCAGCGTGCCGCCGGTGATATTCAGCCCGGCGCTGGCGCCGGTGCCGCTGTAGGTCCGGTTCTGGTCGTTGAGCCAGAACGTTCCCGCGCTGGCCTTGAGGACGTTGCCGCCCGTCACGTCCAGCACGGCGATTGCGCCGTTCACGGTGGTCACGTCGTTGTGGGCGATATGGATGTTGTCATTAAAGTAGGCGGTGCCCGAGTTTTGGAAATAGCCGTAGGAGTTATCCGCGTTGCCCAGATAACTTCCGCTCAAGTTGGTGAACGTGCCGGCGTTGTAGATGGCACCTGCCGAGTTGGCACCATTGTTGCCGAAGCCAATCCCAAACGTATTAAAACTTAGGAGTGCATTCGGTCCGTTGCTGATGATGCCGATGCCGCCCAGCGTGCCGAGGCGAACGAATTTGCCGGTATTGGGGCTGATCAAACTGGCCGTGCCAGAAACCCGCAACATCGCCTTGGCTCCAGCGGAGCCAATCAGCAGGTTTGGATTGCCGCCACCCGGAATCATCGTGCCCCCCGCGACGTTCACCGTGCCGGCGTTCAGCGTGACGTTGCCGTTGAAAGTATTGCTTCCCATCAAGGTCAACGTGCCGTTGTCGGACTTCGTCAATCCCGCCACGGTCACATTGCCGACGAGCGTCAAGGCGCCGCCGCCAATCTGCGCCAGATTCACTGCGCCCGTGACGGAACCGGACATCTGCGCGGCAACGCCCACCGGAGCTTCGAGCGTTGAATTGGCGGTGACCGTTACGGAGTTGGCATTAGTGACGTTCGCAGCAAATTGCAGTGTGCCACCCGCGAGGGTCACTGAACCGCTGCCGAGCGCTGAGCTGTTGTTCACGGCCAGGGTGCCGGCGTTGACGATTGTTCCGCCGGAGTAGTTATTGCTCGTTCCCAGCAGAAACCAGTTGCCGCCATTCTTCGTGAACCCGGTGGAGCCATCAATGCCGCCAGCGCCGGTCAGCGCGTAGGGATAGCTGTTGTTCTCGGCCGTTACGGTCGCGGGAACCACCCGCCCGGACAAGTTCACCGCGTTGGTGCCGTCGAGATTGTAGCCATAATCGCCGAAGGTCACTTTGTCGCCAATGGTGTTCCCGGAATACTGCATGTAAACGGAAGGGTTGATTGACGCGTCATACCAGTTAGCGCTGGTGTTGATGTCCCAGTTGGTCAACAGCAGGGAGTTGTCCGAATTGGCTCCGTGCCAACTGAGTGAATTGCCGATCAGAGTGATGAGCAAATCAAGCGACGTATTGCCCGCGTTGTTGGTCAAAACCGCCGTGACTCCCGGCGGCAGCGTGCCCAAAACAAAGCCGTTGGTGGGCACCGGCGTTCCGGTGTAATCAATCAAGGGGAACGATCCCACCGTCATGGTTCCGTTGGCGACGACGTTGATCACATTCGTGCCCGAGGCGGTGAAACTGCCTGCGACGTTGATGGCCGCCGCCGTGGGATTCGCGCCCAGCGTGCCGTAGTTCAGCGTGATGGTGGTGCCACCGCTCAAAGTCAGATTGCCCGTGCCACTAATGGCGGCGACACTGGGATTATTGGTGAGGTTGAGGACGCCGCCGGATTGAACCGCGACATTGGCCGCCGCCAGCGCGCTGCCGCTGGAAGCATCCAGTTGAAGCACGGCGTTGCTGACCACCACGTCACCGCCACTGGAGCCGAGCGCCGTGTTGTAATTCAAAACGCCCCCCAGAACCCGCGTCGGGCCCGTGTAATTATAACCGCCGGCCATGGTCAATGTGCCTGTTCCTAGTTTGGTCAAGCCGCCGTCCGTGGCATTGTCACCAGCCACCGAGGAATGTTGTAAAAGTTCGCCGATCGTGACGGTGAATCCGGCAGTATCCACAAAGGCGCCGTTGTTGCGCACTTCAACGGTGAGCGAGCCGGCATCAACCAGCCAGTCCGTCCGGCTGACCGTGGGGCTTAGTGTGCCACCGTTGAAATACAACACGTTTGCACCATTGGCAGAAGTAATCTTGTTGGCCGTCAGCGTGCCGCCGTTGAGATTGACGGTTCCGGATTGTGCCGTGGCCATGTCACCGATGATCAGGCCGACGCCGCCAATGTCATTGACCGTGACGCTGCCGCTGTTGAGGTTCAGAATGCCGATGCCCTGGCGGGGAACTTCCATTCCCCAATTGTCGTTCAAAATGAAAGCACCACCGGAAATCGTCAGCGTGTTCGTCATCGAGTCAGCCGTGTCGCCAACCGGGAACCACGAATTCACGCCATTAGTGATTTGCAAAGTGCCTCCGGTGGCCACTTCCACGCTGCCGCCCATATCAATCTTGGAATTGCCTTGCGTGGCGCTCACCCGGACCGTGCCGGCGGTGACTTTCAACAAACCATTGGTCACGATCATGTCGCCGATGGTGCTGGTCCCGCTGCCGGAGAAAGTCAACGTGTTCGTGCCGGTTTTGGTCAGGGCGACGACGCCGGTGACGTTGCTGCCCAGCGTGAGGTTGCCTGCGGCGGTGTTGAATACCTGGGCCGCTCCCATGACAATCGGCACGTTCAGCGTCTGCGCGTTGACCGAGTTGTTGACGATGCCAACGGATCCGTTGGTCAACGTGCTGCCGGTGGACGTGCCAACGACAAAACTGCCCGCCGTGCTGTCAAATGTCAGGCCGGTGATGCTGTAATTGGTATCCATGTCCGGCGTCAGGCGCGTGGTGCCGGCAAACGTGACACTTTCCGTCGGAAATGCCGGTGCCACATCACCCACCCAGTTGGTGACGCTGCTCCATTTGCTGTCAATCAGCGAACCGCCGTCCCAAACCCGGCTGGTCGAAAGCACTGTGTAAGTCAGCGCATAGGTTCCCACCAACGGCGTGGTGTCCTTGGCCGAAACCGTCAAGGTTTTGCCCCCAACGCTGGCACTGCTGGAGACCGTGAACGTGTTGGTGTAAACACTGGCGTTGGACAACACCAGGCTCGCGGTCGCGGAACCACCGATCGGGCTCAAATCAACACTGACATTGGTCACCGTTCCGCTGCCGGGAGTAATGGTGGCGGTGATGGTAAAGGTTTGGTTAGCCGAACCCGTCGCCGGATTCACCACGGCTGCCACCGTTGGAGCGACCGGCGGAGCAGTGATGGTCACGCTGTCAAAGGTCGTGCCCCAGCGGATTTCGTCCCAATTGGCTGAGTTGCCGTCATAATCCGAAATCGCCAGCCGGTCGAAGACAATGTCCTGTCCGCTGACCGTGAACCCGCCCGACGGCTCACCTGCGCCCAGCGTGGGATCAATCCAAACCGTCACGTTGTCGCTGCCTGCCGTGGCGTTGAGGTCCAGCTTCACGACAAACAAATGCACCGCCGTATCCGCCGCGACGCCCGTGCTGGTGTAAGCCTCGTTGACGCCGAAATCATATTCGGAGCCGGAGTTGCCGCCATTCTGGGTGAGGCCAGCCGTGAAGGTGCGATGCGCATCCGCCGTGTCGCCATTGAAGAGTTCCAGCATCTGGTAAGTCGTGGCCCCGGTTTCCTGTCCGCTTTGGAACAGCCAGCTCAAATAGCGAACACCCGTCGTGGAACCGGTGACCGTAAGGGAACCGTCCAACAGCCGATAGATGCGCCCGCTGTTGGCGGCATTGATTTCTCCGCTGACGGTGTTGTTAAGAACCCCGATGTGATCGGCCGACCCGGCAGCATAGCCGGCACCGCCGTAGGACAACGAACCACTGATCGTTTGCGGCCACGCCGTGCCGAAATCCACATTCGTCCAGTTGCCGGAGTAGCCGGCAATGCTCGGCGACGGGATGTTGTTGGGCAGCATCGTGCCGGTCGTATAGCCGGCAAACGATTCAGAACTGATCAACTGGGCCGACGCATTTGCGCCCGACCACGCAAACGCGGCGGCCAGGCATAGCACATGGAATCTCCACGCCGGACGCGTGACTGCGAGTGGTTTGGTTTGGATCATGGTTTTCATGCTGATGGGTTTTTAGCGACTTGATGATTAACTTTTTTACCAACCAGAAGCGTGCCTTAGGCTCAAAGCGACATTTCGCCCCGCGAACCGCCCCGGCTGGCAATACACTTCATGGCTTCAGACTTACCTGCGAAAATTCGCCTTCCGTTTGTGCCATTTGTTTTCCAAGGAGGGCCACCATTCATGCTTTGCAAGCAGACAAAGGCGTTGGCCGAGCGGAATGTTCGCTTTTGGAGGTAAGATGCCGCTATTGTAGAAGATGCTAACGGTCCCGGCTTTTCAGCGTCCCAGACGTGCCTTCCATGTCTGCTGTCGTCTCGCGAAGAAGCAGATAAGCCATGACCCAGTCGTGCCAGAGTCCCGTGGTGTCGCTGCCCAAGCCTGAAATTTTTTCCAGGCCATTTGAGAAATGAGGCTCAATCAATTCCCGGCTCGTCGCCAGTTCCGAACGGGCGGCAGCGGGCTGATGGAGCTGGTTAAAAGCCATCGCCATGACGAGATGACTCATCGCCACACACGTCGGACGGGCATCGGAATAGCCCAAACATCTTTGGCCATCGGCAACAGCATTCGTAAGATTTCCCCGGCGAAAATCAAACAAGGACAATGCAAACACCCGCCAAGCCACCATATAGGTTTGTTCGACAACATTCGAATCAGTCCCGTTGATGGATTGCCGCACCACTTCCGCGAGCGGGGTCAAAGATTGAATGGTGGCTAAATCCGCCGACGCCACCAGACTGACCTTGATGACTTGTTCGGCCGCTACTGGATTTCGGGTGCTGGCAAAACGGGCGATCGTCTCCTGAACAAATTGGCGGTAACGCGCCATGTCCCCGGCGGCCACCAGCGTCGGCCCAACGCGAAGCAAATCCCGCGTCGCAACATCCGTCATGTCGGATTTGTCCACTTGATTTGCCTGGATCAGCTTCAACAGGCGGTCCGCCGCCGGTTTCCACCGGGTTTGTGTAATGTTCCATTCACCCAGGCTTCGAAACACCCCCGCCGCTTCCAAAGACGGTTCAGTGACGGGAATCTGAAGCTTGTCCACCAACTGATCTGCCTCGTCCGGTTTGCCCCGGCTCAATAAAATCGCCGCTTGGGCAATCTTCGCCCGGGCCTCGGCTTCCCGGCGCAATTGGGCTTCATTGCTGCGCGCCTGTTCGGCCTCCTCACGCAGACGGATCTGCTCGTGCCGCGCCTCCCTTTCCTTGACGAACAGCCAACTGGAGGTGCCCAAGCCCGCAATCAACGCCACGCTCACCGCGCCCACGGCGATAAAAACCCCCTTGTTCCGGCGCACCAGCTTCTGAAACCGGTAAAGCCGGCTCGGCGGTCGGGCGACAACGGGTTCGCTGTTGAGATATCTTTGAACATCCGCCGCCAGCCCGTTCGCCGTCTGGTAGCGTCGGCTGCGATCTTTCTCCAGCGCCTTCATCGCGATCCAGTCCAGATCGCCGCTCAACAACGACTTGAGCTTGGGCGGCTCAACGTGGCGGTGGATGGCGGTCTGCGTCAGTTCCTCCATGCGCAGCCCGTCCAGTTTGGTCGAAGGCCGGTGCGGTTCACGCTCACGCAAGGTCCGACGCATTTCATCAAATCCGGATTGCAGCAGCTCCTGCTGGTCGAACGGGGTTTTGCCGGTCAACAGTTCGTAAAGCAGCACGCCCAGGCTGTAAATATCGCTGCGCGTGTCCACGTCCAGCCCGCTCACCTCCGCCTGTTCCGGGCTCATATAAGCTGGCGTGCCAATGAAATGTTCGTGGGCGGTGAACAGCGTTTTGTCGGTCAGAAGCTGACCACCCGTCGCCTTCGCGATGCCAAAATCGATCACCTTAGGCACCGGCACGCCGTCGTGTAGCGTGACGAGAATGTTTGATGGCTTGATGTCCCGGTGGATGATGCCCTTCTGATGCGCATGCTGAATGGCGTTGCAAACTTGAACAAACAAATCCAGCCGCTGGCGAGCGTCGAGACGGTTCTCATCGCAATAGGTGGTAAGCCTGACGCCGCGCACCAGTTCCATCACGAAATACGGCCGCCCCGTGTCCGTCGCGCCGGCATCCAGCACTCGTGCGATGTTCGGGTGATCCATCAGCGCCAGCGCCTGCCGCTCCGCTTCGAAGCGCGCGATCACATTTTTTGTATCCATCCCCAGCTTGATGATCTTGAGCGCCACCTGACGCCGGACCGGCACCTCCTGCTCGGCCAGATAGACGCTGCCGCAGCCGCCCTCGCCGATTTTCTGGATCAGCTTGTATGGCCCGAGGCGTTTTCCAAGCTCCTCCTCGGCGGGCAAAACCGTATCTGCGCGCGCGCCCGGATCAGAGGCCTCGGCAAGAATATGGGAGATATTTCGCGCCGACTCGATGGACGTCTCCCCGACTTGGAGTTTTTTTTCAAACCCGGCGCGATCCGCCAGCATCCCTTCCACCGCCAGACGCAGCGGGACGTTCGCCGCACAAGCGCGATGCAAGAATGCCCGCCGTTCTTCCGGCGATGCGAACTCAAGGGCGGTGCAAAAAATTTCCTCTATCTGTTCTCTGGCGGCATCCATCATGATTGCGCTTATAATAACTTGCGTTTTTTGGGCCGGTGACTGTGCCAGAATAGATGGTCACATTTGCTCCCGGACTTTGTGAAACAGCCAAGCCTTGGCGCAATCCCAATGACGATTCACCGTGCGCACGGCGATATTCATGGTTTCAGCCACTTCTTGGTTGGTTAATCCCCCGAAGTATTTTAGCACCACCACCCGCGCCCGCTCGGGATGATTCGCCTCAAGCTGTTCCAGCGCATCATTGACCAGCAGCATTTTTTCATCCGGCGTGGCATTGGCCAGTTCCAGGTCGTCAATGTTCAGTCGCTCCTGCCCGCCACCGTGTTTCAAGGCGGCCTTTTTCCGGGCATGTTCGATCAAAATGCGGCGCATGGCTTCCGCCGCCGCGCCGAAGAAGTAAGCACGGTTTTTCCACGTCCGGTCTGAATCGTTCACGAGCCTCAACCAGGCTTCATGCACCAGCGCGGTCGGCTGCAGAGTGTGCCCCGCGGATTCACGAGTCATCCGGGCCGCGGCAATATTGCGAAGTTCGTTGTAAACCAGCGGCAATAATTCTTCCATGGCGCCGCCATCCCCGCGTTCAACATTCTGCAATATCAAAGTCACGTCCCTCATGAGATGGAAACAAGATTGCCCTAATTTTTTAAAAATCTCAACTACTCCTAAATCAAACAAACACCGTCTCTCTCTGCAGTGGCTCAATCCAGATTTTTCGCGGCGCGATAATTTGAGCAGGCGCCTCCGCCCACAATTTCACAAGCTTTTTGCCGTGCTGATGGGTCGCGATTTATTTGGTCTCCAGATTGAAATCTTTTGTTGCCATTATGGCGCCGGCAAAAAAACGTCCGGCCTCAAAGATACTCACGTCGTCTTCGCCATCGCCAGCAACTGATCTGCCGCAGAAAAACCGGCCCCATGTTTCTTTAGTTGAGTTGCGTTTCAAAGTCCGCAGGGGATTTGAAGCCGAGGGCGCCGTGGAATCGCTTCCGGTTGTTATGGTTTAATTTGCGCGGGACCAAACGGGGAAACGGCGGGTTTCATCGTGTCAATTATTTAACGGGAACTACTTTGATTATTAAGTCGCCGCCCTTCCCCAATTCGTCGTGCGGGATGAAGTAACTATTTAGTTTGCGATTGCCGTAATCTATTTCAGAAATTTTCAGCCCAACCCCCTTTTTGGTGATGGTCAGCGTTTGATGATTCAGCTTCATTTCAACCTTGTCAAAGATCGGCACGGTGACGATGTAATTCGGATCCGCTGGCGAATAGGGATAAATGCCGATGGCGTTGAAGACATACCACGAGGACATTTCGCCCGCGTCATCCATGCCGCACAAGGTTCGGCCACCATCCATGCCGTAGAAACGCGCCATGATTTCGTTGAGAACCGCCTGTGATTTTTCCGGCGTGCCGAGCCAGTAATACAGATACGGAAAACCGTGATCCGGCTGGTTGCCATGGCAATATTGGCCGATGAAGCTGTTGATGTTCATCGCAATGAAATTCGTGTTCCACGGAATCGAAAAAAGCTTATCGAGCTGCTGTTCGAACGCCTGCCTGCTCGGATAAAGTTTTATCAAACCTTCTGTATCCTGCGGCGCGAAGAAGGAGGATTGCCACGCATTCGCCTCGCGATACATATACTCGTAATACGGAAACTGCGGATTAAACGGCTCGACCCATCCGCCATCCGCCAAACGGCCACGCATCAAGCCCGTTGTGGCATCAAACACATTTGTGTAATTGTGTGCGCGTCGCATCATCGCCGCACAGGTTTTTTCGTCATGCAATTCGCGAGCGAGCAACCCCACGGCATAATCGTCGTAGGCATATTCCAAGGTTTTCGTGACGCCAGCTTTGGCCTTCGTTTCGACCGTGGGATTTTTGACGACGGGCGTGGAGACGTAGCCGTTCGTGATGTATTCGCCTAGGAACGGACGGGCGGGCGATTCCACGGTGGCGTTTTTCAACAGCAATTGATAGGCGCTTTGCACATCGAAGCCGCGCAAGCCGCGCAGATACGATCCAGCGATGAACGGCGCGGCGTGGTCGCCGTGAAAAAATGTCGGCATGAAGCCCGCGCATTCGCCACGATCAATCAAAGATTGGATCACATCCACGGCGATGTCGGGCGAGAGCATTTCGAGCAGGACCAGCTTGTTCCGGTAATCGTCCCATAACGAAGGCACGGTGTAGCATCGAAAGTTTTTTTTGACCACCCGGCCTTTTTCGTCTGTGAATTCGCCGTTCACATCGCTGCGCAACGCCGGCCAGAGGAATGAACGATACAGACACGAATAAAAAATCCTCTTTTGCCGCTCCGTCCCGCCGGTGACTTTGATTTTGGAAAGCAACGTTTCCCATGTCTGCGCGGCTTCGGTTTTCACTTGTTCAAAACTTTTTCCATCGAGTTCAGCCTCCAGATTTTTCTTTGCGTTCTCGATGCTGACGTAGGAAAACCCGATCTTGATTTCCAGAAACCGGCTTGTGCCTTCAAAGCTGACCAGCGGAACATCATCATCCCGGCCGCGCAGCATCTTGAGCCCTTTAATTTTCTGATCGGCCACCGCGTAGAAATAAACCTTTTCATGCGCCGCCTGAAAACCTTGAAGGGCAAAGTCACCAACCCGGTTGATTTTCCAGTCTGAAACACGTTCATTGGACACGCCGAGGTTCATGATGAGCTTTTTGTCCGCCCCAACGGGGAAACCGTAACGATGAAACCCGCAGCGCAGCGTCGCGGTCAGTTCCGCGTTGATGTGGCAGCGTTCCAACAGAACCTGATAATAGCCGGGCGAAGCCGATTCGTTTGTGTGGCTGAAGGACGAGGCAAAATCATCCGGATTGACCGAGCCGCTCACCGGCAGAATAGGAACGTAACAAAGATTCCAATGTCCCTTGTTCGAATGTGCAAAACCATGAATGATTGAATCCTCATATTCGTAGCCCGCGCCACTGCCGAACTTCGTGATCGGACTCAACTGCACCATCGCGTTGGGCAGCGACGCGCCAGGAAACGTCAGCCCCGCCCACACGC
>Ga0068856_100007148_pt1 | contig 10886 bp, 7 predicted proteins | sample KBSCornC62_FD_66595 | JGI IMG/M metagenome (GOLD analysis project Ga0068856, IMG submission 66595) | Corn rhizosphere microbial communities from Kellogg Biological Station, Michigan, USA - KBS Corn C6-2 | ecosystem: Host-associated > Plants > Roots > Rhizosphere > Soil ... | reverse complement strand
ATTTCTTTTCTTTTCTTTCGAATAAAATAGGCAATATTAAAGCTATCGGAATAAATCTTTTCGTTTGGATTGCCGTATGCATAGGCACTTATAAATTTGTTTACACACCCAATCATTTTTACATCATAGCTGCACTAGTGGGACTTATTATGGGTGGTGTTCAATCTTTATCACGGTCTACTTATTCCAAACTTCTTCCTCCAACAAATGACACAGCATCGTATTTTAGCTTTTACGATGTTTGTGAAAAAGTAGGTATTGTAGTAGGGATGCTCTCTTTTGGTTATATAGAAGGCGTTACGGGAGGGATGCGTAATTCTGTTTTGTCGTTAATCGCTTTTTTCATAATCGGCTTTCTGATATTGTTTACTATCCCTAAAACCAAAGCCGTTGAAAGTTAAATACCGAAAGCTATTCCGGTAAATTAAAGCGATACACTAACACAAATTGAAAAAGTAAACCGTTGGAAAAGTTAGTGTTTAATTGTTCTCTTTTATGTCCGATATAGATAGCGGGCAAACCCAATGTAACTCTATCACTTTCATTAAAAACGCGGTTACTTCTGTCTACCGATTGTCCTAATCTTGTTTGAAGGCTAAAACTTTTTGTGAAATTAAATTTTACATAAGCAAAAAGATCATCTGTTGTTTTTGTCACATAAGTGCTGTTATAATTTGGAATAACATTGGTTAAATGAAAGGATTTTATTTGAGCATTATAGTTAAATCCTATGTTTACAAACGACGATAATTTATAATTCACATCCGCCTGCAAAGGCATCATGATAGTTGTTTCAAGTTTTTTGTCCGGACTTAAATAATACAAACCTAGCATGGGAACCAAAAGGGGACCAAACAACTCCGAGTTATAGTATAACCCCATTCTGTAATTCAAATTTTCTTTCTTGTGAAATTTCATAATTGCAACGCCTCCTACTTGAAAATCTTTACTACCAATAGATACAAAGTCCGAGGCTATTTTAGGTAGTAATACAAAAGTTCCAGACCAGGCAGTATTAAATCTTTTTTCTAATCCGGCTTTTAAAATAATAGCACTAACCGATTTCATCGCTTGATTATCAAACAATTTTGATTGCATTCCCTCGTAAATCAAACCGGTAATAACAGCATTGCTATCATTTAGTTTAATGGGTACAGTGAGGTCTGTGACCAATTCATTTATCCGGGTATAGGAGGAGGTGTCCTCAAATTTATTTAAAGGGGTGGTGTTAATGTTTACCTTTAAAATATCCACATACTTTTGTGAAAACACGTTAGTGATAGCTAAAAGCGAAAGACCTGCAACTAAATAAAATTTCATTTTAATAAGTAGTTTTAGTAGAAGGCGCAAAAATAAGATTATTTATTAGAACTGATATTTCACTGCGATTTAGCAGAAGTAACATAATCACAGTGAATACAGCAGCTGTTTTCGAGGGCAAATGGAAATAAAAAAGCCCTTGAAAATTTTTCCAAGGGCTTTTTATTACTCGTAATTTTAATTATTTTTTATCATCTTTTACTTCTTCAAAATCAACATCGGTTACTTCGCCATCGCTTTTTGCGCCGCCTGCATTACCGTTACCTCCCGGTTGAGCACCAGCGGCACCTGCACCTTGGGTAGCATTGTAAATATCCTGCGAAGCAGCTTGCCACGCAGCATTTATTTTTTCCAATGCACTATCAATTCCCGCTATGTCGCGTGAACCGTGAGCTGTTTTAAGCTCTGTTAAAGCACCTTCAATAGTTGATTTTTTATCTGCAGGAAGTTTATCTCCGTATTCTTTCAATTGTTTTTCGGTTTGAAAGATCATTGAATCGGCAGCATTTACTTTTTCAACTTCCTCTTTAGCTTTTTTATCAGCTTCGGCATGAGCTTCAGCATCAGCTTTCATACGTTTGATTTCATCATCGCTTAAGCCAGATTTTGCTTCAATACGTATGTTATGTGATTTACCTGTTGCTTTGTCTTTAGCAGATACATTTAAAATACCGTTCGCATCAATATCAAACGTTACTTCAATTTGAGGAACACCTCTTTGTGCAGGAGGAATACCATCCAAATTAAATTCTCCTAATTTACGGTTATCTCTTGCCATTGGGCGCTCGCCTTGATACACCACAATTTGTACCGATGGTTGGTTATCAGCGGCTGTTGAGAATGTTTCCGATTTTTTAGTTGGAATAGTTGTATTAGCGTCAATTAATTTTGTCATAACACCACCCATTGTTTCGATACCTAACGAAAGAGGAGTAACATCTAACAACAATACATCTTTTACTTCACCTGTTAGTACACCACCTTGAATAGCTGCACCAATCGCAACTACTTCATCAGGGTTAACACCTTTTGATGGCGCTTTACCGAAGAATTTTTGAACAGCGTCAACAATTGCCGGGATACGTGTAGAACCACCAACTAAAATAATCTCATCAATGTCCGATGGACTTAAACCTGCATTTTTCAATGCCGATTTACAAGGTTCAATGGTGCGTTTAATCAAGTCGTCCACCAATTGCTCAAATTTAGCTTTGGTTAACGTACGCACCAAGTGTTTTGGAATGCCATCAACCGGCATGATATAAGGCAAGTTGATTTCAGTGCTTGCCGAACTTGATAATTCTATTTTTGCTTTTTCGGCAGCTTCTTTCAAACGTTGAAGCGCCATCGGATCTTTCGTTAAATCAAGACCGTTTTCCGTTTTAAATTCTGCAGTTAACCAGTCAATTATTTTTTGATCGAAGTCATCACCACCTAAGTGAGTATCACCGTCAGTTGATTTCACTTCAAATACACCATCACCAAGCTCAAGAACCGAAACGTCATGTGTACCACCACCGCAGTCGAACACCACAATTTTCATTTCTTTGCCTTTCTTATCAAGGCCATAAGCCAAAGCAGCAGCAGTAGGTTCGTTGATGATACGCTTCACTTTTAATCCTGCTATTTCACCGGCTTCTTTTGTAGCCTGACGTTGTGCATCGTTAAAATAAGCAGGAACAGTTATAACCGCTTCTGATACTTCGTGCCCCAGATAATCTTCGGCAGTTTTTTTCATTTTTTGAAGAATGATTGCAGAAATCTCTTGTGGAGTATATTTTCTGTCATCAATCTGTACACGCGGAGTATTGTTGTCTCCCTTTACTACTTTGTAAGGAACACGGGTAGCTTCGCCACTTACCTCATCAAAGGTGTGTCCCATAAAACGTTTAATGGAATATACAGTTTTATGTGGGTTGGTAATAGCCTGACGTTTCGCAGGGTCACCAACTTTACGTTCACCATTCTCCACAAACGCTACGATGGAAGGTGTTGTTCTTTTGCCTTCACTGTTCGGAATTACAACAGGCTCATTACCTTCCATTACCGAAACGCAAGAGTTGGTTGTTCCTAAATCTATACCTATTATTTTGCTCATTGTATTTAAGTTTTTATTTGATTACAATTTTTTATTTAACGGGTGCTGTTTTTCAATCACTGTGCCAATGCAAGGATGGGGAAATAATGGCATATCATTAACCATAAAACAGTGGTTGGCAGTATTTTTTTATGTCAAAGAGGCAGAAATGTTGCTTGTTTGGAAATTTCATTCTTTAAGATCACGTACTATTTCATACAATTTATCCCTTTTTATATTGCCTGCAAAGCTTCATATAATTGGATAGCGGAACAATGACATCTATCAGTATAAGAAATGATAGATGTCAGAAAGTATTAAATAAAGACAAGATTGATTCCGTAGATCTTCAGATTCGGAAATAAGCTTCAGTGCAGATGTTAAGCGTTTGGGATTGTGGAATTTATTCAACAGGATAACCCTTTGCAACCCAATCCGGTTTTATACCTTCGGGAATGTCTAAAACTTTCACATTCTTAAAGCCAAGCTCCTGCAGTTTCTTAAAAGCCGGCCTTATATTAGGGCAATTGGCGTATGAACAGCAACCACAGTAAATAACTATTTTACTGCTTTTTTTCATAGCAGAAACAGTTGTTGTTAATTTTTTTAAACCTTCGTCGCTATCAGCGTTACCAAGCTTAATAGCCGTTTTAATATTTTCCATTGGACCGACATTAAAAATAACGGGGAGGTCTTTGGCATTGTTTTGAATTTTTGTGGCAAGTTCTTTTGTAGACATTACCTGTTCTTTTTTCCAGGGGTCTTGTTGTTGAATGAAAGAACTTAAAGTAAAAAATACTGCGATGAGAGAGAGGGTAATTGTTTTCATAATAAATTATTTTTTTTCGGGTTTAGCCTAATCAATTTTAATACCAAAAAAACATTTTTTGTTTTCGCAACAGGGAATTTCACGTAGTCCTTTAATTATTTTATGCGACCGGTTTTTATTCAAATAAGCGGTTTAGGAAGAGATGAAGGATCTCAATAAAGATGAGTATAATAACAATCCACTCTAAACGTTTACTTTCCTCTGCATTTGCCAGTTCAACAAACACCGAAAGATTATTCTCTACCCGTTTGAGCATGTACTCCACTTCTTTGAAACGAATAGAAATATCAAAAGTAAAGGTAAGTCCGTCATTTACTTTACCAAGAAATTCATTTTCCCATACGATAGATGGCGCATCAAATATATACAGGTTGTCAACAATCCTGTTTTTTGTGTTAAGCGTTTTGCCAATGAATTTTAACAAATTCCGTTTCGAAATTTTAAGCCTTCCATGTGTCTCTAATTGATTAGTGAGATTTACGGTATCATCAAACAATTGTTGTGCAACTTCCTGGTAAAAATCCAATGCCAGAGATTGTGCAACCTGAAGCATGGCAATACGTATCACATCATCATTTATTTCCTTAACGGATAAAAAATTGTAAGAAAATTCAGGTTGACTAATTTCCTTTTTTTCAATGATAAAATCCTCCTGTAAACGGTTCTCAAGTTGGTTGGTGCAATACTCTAAGAGATGGGAAATAAATGAACTGCGGTGAACATCATCCACATTGGCAAATACTACTACCCCATAATTTACTATAAAAACATACCCGTCTTCGTATTTGTAAAATAATTCGAATGAATTTGAATTGATCAATGATCCGGCATACTCAACTTTAAATTTTTTAATGTTGGTGTTTTCTGCAATCTGGTATGCGATTATCCTAATTTTTTCCATGCTTTATAACAAAGTTAAATCTAAAAATTCCGTCTGTTTTGACCAGTGATAAAAGAAAACATTTTAATTTTTATCAGGAGTAAAACTTTTTGATTCCATTAATTTATTCATTGCCATCATTTCTTTCATGGTGCGTTGCATCCCATCGCTGGAACCATCCAGGAAAATAACATTTCCTTTTCCGTATTCTGCAAAATTTTTAATAGCTTCTGTCCACATAGAAAACAGAATAACAGAGGTATCCAGATTGGCTTGTTGCATTTCTTTTGCTGCTACACTCATACCTTTGGCAACTTCTTCGCGAAACAGGGCAACTCCTTGTCCACGTAGTTGAGCCGCTAAACGTTCTGCTTCTGCAGCTATTTTAATGGCATTCCCTTCTGCTTCAGCGGCCTTTGTTTTAGTTATCAGTAAAGCCTGTCCTTCGTTTTCAGCAGCCGCTTTTAAATTGTTGGAGGCAACTACCTGGGCCATTGATTTGATGATAGCCTCGTCAAAGGTGATATCGTTCAGTTGAAGGTCTAACAGGTGATATCCCCATGTTTCAAGTGTCTGGTCAATTTGTTCTTTTACATCTTCTACAATTTCTTTTCTCAATGAAAGCACTTCGGCTTGTTTTTTAGTTGCAACAAAACCGCGAATAGAACCTTCAATGGTTCTAACCAATGCCTGCATCAGGTTTTTATCATCAATAAATTTAAAGGCAACATTTTTAATGGTTTCTTCATTTGTGTTTACAACAGAATAAAGCAACATGGCTTTGAAATAAACATTTGCCTGATCGATGGTGATAGCCTGAAATTCGAGCTCTATAGACCTGTTTTGGATGGATACCCGTTTACACACATTTTCAATAAAGGGAATTTTTAAATTCAACCCCGGATTCAATATCCGTCGGTATTTACCAAAAACGGTAATTACAGCAATGGTTCCTTGTTGCACCGTAACAAAGGACAATGCAAAAAACAGAACAATTAAAATAAGAAAAACAAGGGAGAAAAAAGAGGTCATGAGATTTTTTTTAGTTTATAGCTTGTGCTAAAATTAAAACAAAATAGTTGTGTTTTTCGCAAAACTTCGAAATTATTTCTGATAGCAGTTAACGGGTATTATAAATGCCAGATAACACTTATAAAACAGGCATTTACAGACCCCCCTCCATTTATTAAAAACAATTTGTAAATTTGTCAGCTGCTTTAAAAAGCGTGATCCATCAATCTTATAAAATCAAAGGTAATGTCGGTAAATAAAGAAGTTAGAAGAGTTACTACTCATGTGTTGCAGGAAATGAAACAGCGAGGAGAAAAAATATCCATGCTTACAGCCTATGATTATACGATGGCAAAAATTATTGACCATGCGGGTATTGATATTATTTTGGTTGGTGACTCAGCATCTAACGTAATGGCGGGACATGAAACGACATTGCCCATTACTTTAAATGAAATGATCTATCACGCATCATCAGTAGTGCGTGCTGCACACCGTGCGCTTATTGTTGTTGATTTGCCTTTTGGTTCATACCAGGGAAACTCAAAAGAAGCGCTGAACTCGGCTATTAAAATAATGAAAGAAAGCGGTGCACATGCCGTTAAGCTCGAAGGTGGGAGAGAGATTAAAGAATCAATTGAACGTATATTGTCTGCAGGAATACCGGTAATGGGGCATTTGGGATTAACTCCTCAAAGCATTTATAAGTTTGGAACGTATACCGTTAGGGCAAAAGAAGAAGAAGAGGCGAAACGGTTGATAGAAGATGCGCATATATTGCAAAAAGCCGGGTGCTTTGGATTAGTGGTAGAAAAAATACCTGCAAAATTAGCCGGCCAAGTGGCCAAAGAATTATCCATACCGGTAATTGGTATTGGTGCTGGTGGAGGTGTTGACGGGCAGGTACTTGTTTTTCACGATATGGTGGGTTTAACACATGAATTCAGTCCTCGCTTTTTACGTCGTTACTTGAGTTTGTATGATGATATAAAAGGAGCCGTTGAAAAATATATAGGCGATGTAAAGTCAAAGGATTTTCCAAATGCTAATGAACAGTACTAATTGTTCAATTACTTTTCTCTGTGAATTACTTAAATCTCTGTGAACTCCGTGTTAAAAAAAGCATAAGCTGTAATGAATGAACTCGAAGTTTTATACGAAGATAATCACATCATTGCGATCAACAAAAAACCTTCGGACATAGTACAGGGAGACAAAACCGGGGATACTCCCCTGAGCGAATTTGTAAAAAAATACCTTAAAGAAAAATACAACAAACCGGGTGAAGTATTTGTGGGTACGGTTCATCGCATTGACAGGCCCGTAAGCGGAATTGTTTTATTTGCTAAAACAAGCAAAGCATTGGCACGATTAAATCAATTGTTTCAAACAAAGGAGATACAAAAAACATATTGGGCTGTTGTTAAAAACAAACCTGCTAAAATTAGCGGTAACCTTATTCATTATTTAAAAAAAAACGAAGCTAAGAATATCTCAAAAGCTTTTGAAAAGGAAACTCCTGGGGCACTTCGCTCCGAACTGGATTATCAATTGATAGCAACTTCCGATAATTATTTTTTATTAGAAATAAATCCGCATACCGGGCGTCATCATCAAATACGTGTGCAGCTTTCAGCCATGGGCTGCCCAATAAAAGGAGATGTTAAATACGCTTTTAACAGGGGGAATAAAGATGCTTCAATTCATCTTCATGCGCGCAAAATAGAATTCATCCATCCTGTAAAAAAGGAAAAAGTAGTTATTGTTGCCCCTCCTCCAAACGAAGCATTGTGGAATGAATTTGTAGCAATGCTCGAGAAGAATTAAAATTTATTTTAACCTTCTATAACTTTATTTGATCAAATTAACGGTACCCCTATACGTGTTATCGTGTTTTTTGAGATCCTTTATGACAATTACATACACATACGTATCCATTTGTGCCACATCACTACCGCTATTAGCTTTACCATCCCATCCTTTGTTTATGTCATCTGAGTGAAAGATGAGTTGCCCCCACCTGTCAAAAATAAACATTTCAAACTTTTTGAAACCATCCGCTTCCGCTTTGAACACGTCGTTAAAGCCGTCGCCATTGGGAGTGAATGTGTTAGGCACATATAAAGTAAGAGGCAAATATATTCGTACAATTTCTGAAGTAGAATCTTTACAGCCCTTATTACTTAACAGTAATTTTATTTTATACGTTCCGGTATCGGCGTATGTGTGTGTTTGTGAGCCGGCGGTAGGTGAAAACTTTCCGTCACCAAAGGACCACATCCACGAGGTGGCTGCTATAGAGGCATCGGTAATGGTTATTTCAGGTTCCAATATACTGGTGCGCTCCGGGGTTATGGTAAATATGGCATGTGGATTTTCATGGACTGTTACGGTTGCTGCGCCGCTTTGTGCCTGACTGCAACCATTACCATCAGTTACACTTACCAAGGCATAAGTAACCGATCCTATTTTACCGGTTTCCGGTTTTATCAATGCACTGTCATTTCCGTTTATCAGAGTAGGTTTAGTGTCATTGTTTCTCTTGAAGGCAAAAATATAAGGTGAAGTTCCGTTCGAACCTTTTAATACCAGGTTTTTAGCTGTACTATCGCGACAAATATCTTCATCTTGATTGATGGTGGCTGTTGGCAAAGGGTTTATGGTAACAGTTTGTGTGTTGATGGTTAACGATTTACTACAATTAACATCCCGTACGTTTATCAAATTATATATTACTGTTCCGGACGTTCCTGTTGGTGCACCTATTACTGCTGTATCATTCCCATTGATGGTACTTACGGTTTTGGTTGTTGACACTCCATTTACTGTTTCAATATATTTAAAGGAATAATTAGGTGTTCCCTGGCTTGCTATAAATATTACGGGTGCCGGTTTGTTCATACATACACTTTGTTGTGCAGTTAATGTTGCCATTAAAGAGGGTTTTACTTTTACTACAGTTGCTGTTGTAGCTGTTGCCGAAGCACAGCTATTAGTGCTGGTAACGGTCATGGTTAAAAGTATGTTTTTCCCTTGATCAGCACTGACGGCTTTATATTTTGGTGTTAATAAAGTCGTGTAGCTTAATGGGCCTCCACCATTTGCTGTCCAACTAACAGTTCCGTAGCTTGCTGTTGCCCCCGATATTATTATTGAGTCGTTTTCACAGATTGGTTGCTGTGCCCCTACGTTTGCCAGAGGTAATGGATCTACATTGATAGTATAAGTTGTAGGAGCATTTTTAGGAAAACAAGAATTGGTAGAAGTCACCGTCATGGTCAGGGTTATCGCTTTTCCGGCATCGGCTGCTACGGCTTGGTAAGTTGGCATAAGGGTTGTTTCACTGCCGGGTGTAATAGTTCCGGAACCATTTTCTGTCCATAAAATAGAACCATTAGCATAAGAAGCCTCTCCGTTTACTAATGTATAACTCGCATTTTCGCAGATGGTGGTATTTCCACCAGAAACTGCAACCGGCAATGTATCTATATGTATAACTCCGTACATTGATTTTTGCACACAACCGCCAGTTGTTGTCAGCGTATAATTAAATGTTCCTTTTACACTTGGGCTACCACTTATAGTGTAAACAGGTGAACTATAAGAACCACTGAGCCCTGAAGGTAAGCCCGTTATAGTAGCACCGGTCCCACCACCGCTTATTGAATAAGTAATGGCTGTTATCGCGGAATTGATACAAACTGTTTGACTGGTAGTAGTTGCTGCTGAAGTTAATGTTATGGTCGCATCAGGATAAACCGTGATAGTTCCTGTTAGCGCTGTTTGAGTACAGGTACCTACCGTGGTTACCGTATAGCTGCTTACCACTGTTTGGCTGGATACAGCAGTTGAAGTGCCCGAAATGGTAAATACTCCAGACGCATAAGAACCTGTTACACCTGATGGTAGAGAGCCACTTAATACAGCCCCTGTACCACCACCACTTATAGAGTAGGTAATTGTTGTTATTGCGGTATTTATGCATACCGCTTGAACATCACTGCCGGGTGCCGATGTTAATGTTATGGCGGCATTCGGATTGATGATAATAACACCCGTTACAGAAGTCTGAGTACAACTGCCTATAGTAGTTACTGTATAATTATGCGTGCCCAGTGCCGTTGGAGTGCCACTAATGGTTACTACACCACCGGAATAATTTCCCGTAACGCCATTTGGCAAGCCTGTTACTGTTGCGTCCGTCCCACCACCGCTTACAGTATATGTTATTGTAGATATAGCATCTGTCAGACAGAGCGTTTGGTTTGTTGTGGCTGGTAAGCTGGTTAATCCAATGGCAGCATTTGGGTTGATGATAATAACTCCAGTTACTGATGTTTGGGTACAATTGCCTACTGTGGTTACTGTATAATTATAACTGCCCAACGCAGTTGGAGTGCCACTAATGGTTACTATGCCGGCGGAATAACCACCTGTTACTCCTGACGGTAAGCCCGTTACATTAGCACCGGTCCCACCACCGCTTACTGTATAAGTTATTGGCACTAATGCATCGGTGAGACAGAGTGTTTGACTTGTTGTGGCCGGCAAGCTGGTTAATGCTATCGCTGCATTCGAATTTATTACGATACTTCCAAAAACGTTTACAGGAGCACAGCCTCCTGCAGTGGTTAATGTATAATTAAAGGTTCCCAGTGCTGTTGGCGTACCGCTTATCGTTACTACATTAGCAGAGTAGCCTCCTGTTACACCTGCAGGCAAGCCCGTCACAGCACCACTTGTAGCGCCCCCACTTAAACTATAGGTTA
>Ga0068856_100007143_pt1 | contig 10890 bp, 5 predicted proteins | sample KBSCornC62_FD_66595 | JGI IMG/M metagenome (GOLD analysis project Ga0068856, IMG submission 66595) | Corn rhizosphere microbial communities from Kellogg Biological Station, Michigan, USA - KBS Corn C6-2 | ecosystem: Host-associated > Plants > Roots > Rhizosphere > Soil ... | reverse complement strand
ATCATCAACCACCTGGACTATCTGCAGTCGCTGGGCGTGACGACCTTGTGGATGACGCCGGTGATCGAGAACGATATGCCCAACCGCACCGAGCATGGCTATGCCTTTACCGATCACTATACCATCGAGCCGCGGTTTGGCGGCACGGAAGGGTATCTGGCCTTATCCGCCGCCCTGCATAAACGCGGCATGAAGCTGATCCAGGACGCCGTCTACAATCATGTGGGTTCGTATCATTTCCTCGTTCAGGATCTGCCCGACAGCAGCTGGCTGCACGAGTGGGGCCGCTATCAGCAGACCAACTATCGCGGCGAGCCGCTGATGGACCCGCATGCTTCCGCGATCGACAGGAAGCTGTCGAGCGACGGCTGGTTCACGCGGGAAATGCCCGATCTCAACCAGGACAATCCCGATCTGGCCGCGTTCCTGATCGAGCATGCTATCTGGAGTGTAGAACGCTTTGGCGTCGATGGCTGGCGGATCGACACGTATATGTACAATAGCCTATCCTTCATGAATCGCTGCAACCAGGCGTTGTTCGAAGAATATCCGCATATCACGATGTTCGGCGAATGCTGGATCGGCGATGTAGCGAAACAGGCGTATTTTACGCGGAATCGGTTAAACCTGCCCTTTAAAAGCAATCTGCCGGGTGTGCTCGATTTCCAATGCCTTTTCAACGGTATCTCGCCGGCGGTGCGCGATACATCGACATCGGGTGGCGGAGTCGACAAGCTCTACCAGACCCTCGCCGACGATTTCCTCTACCAGGACCCGGCCGCCAATGTGATCTTTCTGGACAACCACGATATGAGCCGTTTCTTCTCACAAATCGGGGAAGATGTAGCGGGGCAAAAGATCGGGCTGGAATGGCTGCTCACGGCACGGGGCATTCCGCAGCTCTATTACGGTACCGAGGTGCTGATGAAAGGCATCGCCAATCCCGATGGTAACGTCCGGCGCGATTTCCCCGGCGGCTGGCCCGGCGATGTCAAAAACGCGTTTACCGGAGCAGGCATGAGTGACGAAGAGCTTAGCGTGCAGACGCTGGTACGAAAACTGGGGCAATACCGGTTACATTCGCCGGCGTTGCGAAATGGCCGGATGATGCAATATGTGCCCGAGCGGTCGCTGTACGTCTATTTCCGGTATGATGCGCATCAGACCGTGCTGTGTGCGATGAATACGGGGAATGAGCCGGTGACGCTCGACTTTGATCGTTTCCGGGAACGCACGGCTGGTTTTACGGTTGGTGCGAATGTGCTCACCGGCGAGCATATCCCGCTGGATCGGCCGGCGACCTTGCCGGGACGGACGATGTGGGTGCTGGAGTTGGCGCACTAACGGTCCGGCGGGGAGCCACGCCGGCTAGAGCATGATATCCTGCATGTATTGACGGCCTTCCTTTCCCCAGTCCTTCATGCGGGGCTGGACGGTTTGCCGCAGCGCGGCATTGTCCGTCTTTTTTCCCTTGACCGGCGGCTCCAGCTGGCTTTCGGTTACGGGTATGGCCTCCACTTTGGTGGCGAACCAGGAGATGTGCTGGTGCGGAAGCGATACGCCGAGGATCATGCCGGGCAGACCGGTAAACGACTCGGGGCCGCCGTTGGTAAGGATCTCATCGGTGTAAAAGGCGACGACATAGATCGAATCCATGATGATGGCGTTGGCCCGGCGGCAGGTGAAGCCGGCGATGTTGCGGGTCTCGTCGGTAATCTTCCATTTGATCTGGCGCAGGCTATCCCGGATCAGGAATTTCGTTTCGAAGATGTTTTTTTGACTGATGGTTTCGGCTTTGTCCAGATCCGTGTAGACGACATTGTCCTGGGCGGGTGCCTGAAAGAAGGTGAATAGCTCCCTGTCCTCGCTTTCCCGTCCGGGCTGGTACAGGCTTTTATCTCCGCCAAAGACCAGGTCGAAGTAGGAGGTCTTGAAGTGGTTGGACAGCTTTTTCCGGAACTCGGCCCACTGGTCATCCTGGTTGTCCATCCGGGCAAAGACATTGACGCGGCGCTCGTATTCGATCTTGCCGTGGCTGAGGAAGATCGTATTTTGCGCTTGGACCGGCCGCATGAGGGCCAGGACGACGACCAGCAGGAGGGATAGCTTGTACATGTCTAATTATTTTTTGGCGCAGGCAGGCCTGATTTATTAAAATTCCAGACGACCGATAGCATGCCGAAACGCCGGATGGTGCTATAGGTATTCTGCGAAATAAAATTGCTGTTCACGGTACGGTTGAATCCGATGTTTTGGTTAAGCAGGTCGTTCACGGCGACCTTCACCAGCAGGTTATCGTGTTTCAGGAATTTCTTCCCGAACCATACGTCGATCTTTACGACATTGTTGTTGTTGTCGAACACGGAGGTCTTTTGCCGGAGATTGATCTCCGCATCGGCATGCAGCTGGAATTTCAACGGCAGATAGAGATTCCCATTCGGCTGGAAGGTGTAGGTCCAGTAATGCGTGGTGACACCGGAATTGATGGACGACCGGCTGGTGGTATAGGCAAAGCTGACGTCCATGTTGAAATCGAATTTCTTTTCTTTGGAGGTCCAGAATCCCGGGCCGAAACCATAGGTGCCGCTGGTGGTGGTGTTGGGGACACCGTTCACGATATTGACGGTGTTGCTGCCACTCGCGGTGACGCCGAACCACGGATGGAGATTCAGCTTTTTCCAGAACCAGGAGTAATTGCCCGAGCCGTTATAATTATAAGTGCCGTTGACATTCACGTACTGGTTGGTGCGTTTGCCCGTAGCGTCCACCGTAGAACTGGTGCTGATAAAATCGGGCGTGAAGGCGGCGGAAAGGTCCGCATACATTCCGCTTTGGGTGAGCACCTTCCAGCTGTTATAAAAGAGACGGAAGTTATTCGCGAATTGCGGCTTGAGCCCGGGGTTGCCGATGTATACATTCAACGGGTCTTCATTGGTGAGGATCGGCTGGATCTGGGTGACGGAGGGCTGGGTAGTGATGCCCTGGTAGGAGATACCAAGCCGCGACATGGAAGAAAACGCATAGCCAATTGCAGCGGTGGGGTACCAGTTTACGAATTTACGGGTAGTGGACGTGTCCGCCACCAGGTCGCGTTGGCGGAAGTTAGCGAAACCCAGATCGGTGCCGGCGGAGAACCGCAGCTTCTTTTTGATCAGGGTATAGGCCAGCCCGCCCCGTTGCATGAAAACATTGTATTGGTAATCGTTGCTATAGAGGGAATCCAGCGCCGTATATTTTCCATTCGACTCATTGAACGAATTCCGGTCGCTATGGCTATTGTTCACGACGACCCCGTAATTGCCTACGAGGAAGGAGTACCTGGAAAGCGGCTCGGTGTAGGTAGCCTTGGTATCCAGCAGGGTGGTGGTCGTACGAAAATCCTTGTACTGGTTGATGAGGGAATCGGAGCTGATGAGCCCGCCCTGGTAGAACCGGGTATCGGAATAGAGATAGCCGGATGAGGCATCGTCGGTGTAGTTCTCGCGGACGTTGAGCGAGACCGTCCGGCCAGGCCGGCCCAGCTTTTTGCGCCATAGGAAATTGCTGTTGACGATCCTTTTGTCGCCGGTAGTCGAGGTGGTTCGATTGCTGCTGTTGACCACGCTGCTGTCCGCGGCGAGATAGTCGGAGGTGAACTGGTTGAAAGTGGTCTTGTGATCGGTGCCGCCGTCGGCCATGATCTTGATCGACGAGGTCGTATCGAACTTGAGCTCGTAGTTGCCGTCGATGGTATGACGGATGATCCGGTTGTTAAAGGTCTGTTGCTGATTGTTGAAATAAAGGGTATCGGGGAGGATATTCTCCGTATTGGTCGTGCTGTTGCCTTTGACGGCAAGATCCATGTATTTGTAATTGCCGTTGAGCGATTGCATGTCGTCGTCCCACTTGTTGTTGAAATGCGCGCCGCCGGTTTTTACGGCGGGGTAGCCCTGACCTTCGTACTGGCCGGACCAGGTGTCGAGATCATCGTTATTTCCCCCCGCCCAGGACAGGCTGCCGGTGGTTTCGTCGACATCGATGCTGCCGGCGAAGCTCTGGCCATAATTATCCCGTTCGGACCAGTTGAGCCCCGTTTTGCCGGTGTTGCTGATGATCCCATAGGCCGCCAGCTTTTCTTTGTTCTTGAAATAGTTGGCCATCAGCTGTTCATCATAATAGCCGTCGGTACCGGCGCCCGCCGTGAGCCGGCCGAAATAGCCATTCTTTTTCCCGTTCTTGAGTTTCAGGTTGATGGTCTTTTCCCGTTGCCCGTCGTCGATGCCGGTGAAGGTCGCCTGGTCGCTTTTCTTGTCGTAGACCTGTACCTTATCGACCATGTCCGCGCGCAGGTTCTGGGTCACGAGGGTTGGGTCGTCGCCAAAGAATTCTTCGCCATCGACGAGGACCTTTTTGACCCTCTCGCCCTGTGCGGTGATCTTGCCATTGCGGTCGACCTGGATGCCCGGGAGCTTTTTGAGCAGGTCTTCCACCGACGCACCGGCTTCTGTACGAAAACTGTCGGCGGTGAATTCGGTGGTGTCCCCTTTGATCCGGACGGCCCTGTTACCCTGGACCACCACGGCTTCGAGCAATTTACTTTTGAGCACCAGGGGAATGGTGGGCAGGACCACACCGGCCGTGTCTTTGGCATCGATCTCATCGACATAATCGGCATAGGAGGGATAGGTCACCAGCAGCAGGTAATGTCCTGTGGGAATCTTTTTCAGCCGGAAGGCACCGGATGCATCGGTGCGGGTGTGAGCGATCAAAATGGAATCGGCGGGCCGCAAAAGGAGGATGGAAGCGTTGGCCATGGATCTTTTTTCCATGGTATCGGCGACGGAGCCGGAGATGTGCGAATATTGTGCCAGGGCCGGCCTGGAGAACAAGAGCACAAAGGATAAGAGAGCAGCGAGTTTAAGCATAAACGGTCATAGGATTAGCCGCGTTGAAATTAATTTCAAAAAGAGGCATTTACAAATAGGGAAGGCTTAAATTTACGTTAAAGACACGCCCCATGGAAAATTCCATAAAGACCCCATACGAGCAGATACATTTTGTCGATGCCAGCAAGCCAGTGTGGAATTATTCGCTTTTCACGGATGAGGATATCCGAAATTTCCAGGCAGGCACGCACTACCGGTGTTATGAGCTCTTTGGCTCACACAAGGTAACGTTGCTGGGGAGGACCGGTTATTATTTCGCGGTATGGGCGCCCAACGCTACGGCGGTTTCTGTGATCGGCAATTTCAACGACTGGCAGCCGGAGCGGCATCCGCTGTTCGTACGGCTCGAGCGCTCCGGTATCTGGGAGGGGTTCATCCCGGACATCCCCACGGGAGAGTCTTATAAGTATCATATCAAAAGTGCGAACGGCGCGGAGCTCGACAAGGGCGATCCTTATTGTTATTTCTGGGAGATGCGGCCCAAGACGGCGTCGATCACCTGGGAGCTGGATTATCCCTGGACGGATAGCGATTGGATGGCGACCCGGAAATCGCATAACTCTCTCGAGGCGCCGTGGAGTATCTATGAAGTACATCTGGCCAGCTGGATGCGTCCCGATCCCAACGACGAGGAGCGGTACAATACCTATGACCAGATCCGTGAGCTGCTGGTGCCTTATGTCAAAGAGATGGGATTCACGCATGTCGAACTCATGCCCGTGATGGAGCATCCGTTCGACGGCAGCTGGGGGTATCAGGGTACGGGTTATTATGCGGCCACTTCGAGGTTTGGCGACCCGCAGGGGTTCATGGCGCTCGTGGAGGCCTTCCACCGGGAGGGGATCGGGGTGATACTGGACTGGGTGCCGAGTCATTTTCCTTATGACTATCATGGCTTGTATCTTTTCGACGGAGCCAACACCTACGAATATGCGGACATGCGCAAGGGATTCCATCCGGACTGGAACAGCTATATCTTTAATTATAGCAGGGGCGAAGTGAAGTCGTTCCTGATCAGCAATGCCCGGTTCTGGCTGGACAAATTCCACACGGACGGGTTGCGGGTCGACGCGGTGAGCTCGATGCTGAAGCTCAACTACTCCCGGCAGCAGGGGGGCTGGGAGCCGAACGAATATGGCGGAGATGGCAACCTGGAGGCGATCGCCTTCATAAAGGACCTCAATGCGACGATATTCCGCGATTTCCCCGATGTGCAGACCATTGCCGAAGAGGCGACCGATTGGCCGGGCGTCAGCAGGCCGACCTTCGCCGGCGGACTTGGTTTCGGCATGAAATGGATGATGGGCTGGATGCACGATACGCTGGACTTTTTCAAGCTCAACCCGGTATTCCGGCAGCATCACCAGGATAAGTTCACCTTCAGCATGATGTATTATTATGATGAGAACTTTGTACTGCCCCTGAGTCATGATGAGGTCGTGCATGGAAAATCGCCGATGATCTATAAGATGCCGGGTGATGACTGGCAGAAGTTCGCTAATCTTCGGATGCTGTATACCTATATGCTCACGCATCCCGGCGGGAAGCTGTTGTTCATGGGCGATGAGTTCGGTTCCACCACCGAATGGAATTACAAGACGGAGCTGCCCTGGTATCTGTTACGATACGATGCGCACCGGATGCTGAAGGATTGTGTGCGCGATTTGAATCGCCTGCTGCGGAGCGAGCCCGCCTTATACGAGAACCAGTTCAACATGTTCGGGTTCGAGTGGGTAGACCTTCGACATCGCGAAGAGAGCGTCGTCGCCTACCGGCGCAAAGGGAAGGACCCCGCCGGCGATCTGCTGATCATCCTCAATTTCACACCGGTGGTGCGACGGGACTGGAAGGTGTATACGCGGGGAAAGGCGGCCTGGACCGAGCTCTTTAACAGCGATGACCGGAAATACTGGGGGACGGGGGATACCAACAATCCCGCCGTTCCGGTGCGGCCCACGGGTGACGAGGGCTGGTATGAGCTCACGGTGCATCTGCCGCCGTTGGGGGCGGTGGTGTTGAAATGACCGGCCGCGCGCGCTGACGGCTTGCGGCCTACATCCTTTCGGGGACTTTTATTCCCATTACATGGAGGGCGTTGCGGAGCACCGTTGCCGTCATCCGGCAGAGCTGGAGCCGGAGGATCTTTTTGTCCGGTGTCTCGGCACCCGAAACGCTGTGTTCTGCGTAGAACGAATTGAAGGTCTTGGCCAGCTCGAAGGCAAAGGCGGCCACTACGCTCGGGCTCATTTCCGTGCAAGCCTGACTGAGCACCGCGGGAAATTTCTCCAATGTCTTGATCAGCATCTTTTCGAGCGGCAGGAAACCTCCGGTGACTGTGCCTTTTAGGGCGTCGCCTTCCTTTCGCAGGATGCTGCGGATGCGCGCATAGGCATATTGTATAAAGGTGGCCGTATAGCCGTGCAGGTCGATGGACTCTTCCGGGTTGAAGAGCATTTTCTTTTTGGGGTCCACGCGGAGCAGGAAGAATTTCAACCCACCCTGGCCGATGGTTTCATAGAGCTCTTCCAGCTCTGTGAGCGAAAAACCTTCGGTCTTGCCCTGTTCCCTGGTCTTGCGTTCGGCCTCGTCAAACATTTCATCGAGGATATTGTCAGCATCGACGACGGTCCCTTCGCGCGCTTTCATCCGGCCGGAAGGCAACTCGACCATGCCATAGCTCAAATGGAAAATATCGTCGGCTGCCGGCAGGCCCAGCTTTTGGGCGATCAGCTTGAGCACCTTGAAATGATAGTTCTGTTCGTCGCCGACGACGTAGATGCTTTCGTCGCAATGGAACTCTTCATACTTACGTACCGCCAGGCCGATGTCCTGGGTGATATAGACCGCCGTTCCGTCGCGGCGTTGCACGATCTTTCGGTCGAGACCATCGGCGGTGAGATCGATCCAGACGCTGCCGTCGGCCTCCTGTTCGAAAACGCCTTTTTCCAGTCCCTGTTCTACGAGGGACTTACCGAGCAAATAGGTATCGCTCTCATAGTACGTCTTGTCGAAATCGCTGCCGATCCTTTTGTAGGTGGCATCGAACCCGGTATAGACCCAGCTGTTCATCATCTTCCAGAGTGCGATCACGTCGGGCTTACCGGCTTCCCAATCGACCAGCATCTGTTGTGCGGCCTTCATGATGGGCGCTTCTTTTTCGGCCGTTTCGGGCGCCATGCCGCCGGCGACGAGCTCTGCGATTTGTTTTTTATGCTCGGTGCTAAAACGTACATAATAATCACCTACGAGGTGGTCGCCTTTGATGCCGGTGCTTGCGGGCGTAGCGCCATCGGCAAAGAGCTGCCAGGCGATCATGCTTTTGCAGATGTGGATGCCGCGGTCATTGGCAATACAGGTCTTGACGATATCGTAGCCGTTCACCTTGAAGATCTCCGCGATGCTCCAGCCCAGGAAATTGTTGCGCAGGTGACCGAGATGCAGGGGTTTATTGGTATTCGGTGAGGAATATTCGATCATCACCTTTTTGTCGATCCGCGGTTTATGGCCGAAACCGGGATTGTCGTGTTCGCGGTGCAGGAATTCCAGCCAATAGCTATCCGCGATCGTGAGGTTCAGAAAGCCCTTGATCACGTTATAGGCGGAGAATAGAGCAGGGTTCGTCGCCAGCAGTTTTTGCCCCAGCTCGTTCCCGAGGGCTTCGGGACTTTTTTTAAGCGGTTTGACAAAGGAGAACAACACCACCGTATAGTCGCCTTCGAATGCAGGTTCGGTTTCTTTGACGAGGACCACCCCGTCTTTAAAGTCGTATTCGTCGATGAGTATCCGGGCGACTGCCTTCTTTATCTGACTGCTAATTTCTCCCATTTTCAACATATTGGCTGCAAAAGTAATGCAAGTTGGGCATCTCCTGCATATCGCCCGCACATATTTGGAAGCACCGGTTTTTGTAGGTATCTTTGCTCACTTAATTGCCAGGCGAACGCGATGCAGCAACTGAAAAATAACATCACGACATTTATCGACTTTTTTTATCCGCCCTTCAGCCGGATCATGCCTTTGCAGACCTTTCGGTATGCGGCATGCGGTGGCACAAGCACCATGGTCGACATCCTGATGTACTGGATCAGCTTCAATTTTATCCTGCACAAGAACAATGTCCATCTGGGTTTTGTTACTATTTCGGCTTACGTTGCTGCCGTATTCATGGCCTTTTGCATCAGCTTTCCCACCGGCTTTTTCCTGAACCGGAACATTGCCTTTCCGGGCAGCACGCTGCACGGCCGGGTCCAGTTGTTCCGCTACTTTGTGCTGGTGGTGATCTGTATCGGATTGAACGTCGTCTTCATCAAGCTGTTCGTAGAACAGTTCCATATCTATCCCACTATCGCCAAGGTCTTGACGACCATCATCGTAGTCGCCTTCAGCTATGTGACGCAGAAAAATTTCACCTTTAAGATCGAGCAGGAAAAAGGGCAGATGGACTAGGAATAGTCCATTAAAATCAGACGAACAAATTTTAATTCTGCGCTCGCGGTCGGTATCTCGATATGCTGGCATACTTTTGGCCGCACTCGGAACAAATTCAGTAAATTTGAAAATTACTTTTACGCACACTGCACACTCGACACAAATGAAAAGCCTATGGTATCAGTCATCATCCCCGCTTTAAACGAAGAAAAGACGATCCGGCAGGTAATTCGTCAGGCCAAGCGAAACGAGATGGTGACAGAGATCATAGTGGTGGACGATATGTCTACCGACGACACGATCGCCGAAGCCCGGAAGGAAGACGTGAGGGTGATCACGAGCACGCATGTCGGCAAAGGCGATGCGATGCGCGAAGGGATGATGATGGCGAAGAACGATATCCTGGTCTTTCTCGAAGCCGATCTACCCAGTTATGAAGAGGACATCGTTGCCAAGCTAACGGCGCCACTCATCAGCGGCGAGGCCGATTTCGTAAAATCTTATTTCGAACGACAGAGCGGCAGGATGGCAGAGATCCTGGCCAAGCCGTTGCTGGATACCTTCTTCCCGCATCTGCTGAAATTCAAACAACCGCTCAGCGGGATGATCGCCGGAAAGAAATCTATTTTCCAACGGGTGGAATTCGATAACGACTATGGCGTCGACATCGGGTTGCTCATCGACATGCACCATCTCCAGGCCCGGATCGCCGAAGTCTGCATTGGCGAGGTCGAGGTCGACCGTCATCCTTTGCATGTGCTCAGCAGGATGGCCAAGCAAGTCGCGGGCGCCATCTTCAAACGGGTGAATATCTTCGACAGCAGCCGGCGCCAGGAGGAGGATGCGCCGCCGCCAATGCGTGAGCAAGTCGAGTTTGCGCTCAAGGAGATGGAACGTTCGCCGCGGAAGATGATCGTCTTCGACATGGACAATACGCTCCTTCAGGGTAGCTTTATCCAGAAGGCCGCCGAACAGTTTGGCTTTACCCGGGAGCTGCAGGACATCCTGAGCCAGCAGAAAAGCAATTATATCAAAACGCAGAAGATCGCCCGGCTGCTGGAAGGCCGGACGTTTGCCGAGCTGATCCATGTCGTGGAATCTATTCCCCTGATCGGGGATGCCGTTTTGGTCATCCGGGAACTGCAGGTCCGGGGGTATGTCTGTGGCATCATCAGTGACAGCTATCATGCCATTGCCAACCATGTCAAGAACCTCCTGGGACTTGACTTCACCCTTGGTAATGAGCTGGAGTTCCGCAAAAGTGTGGCTACCGGAGAGGTCAGGATCCCTTCGCAGCTCCTGAAAGACCGCTTTAGCCAGTGCGACCACGACCACTGCAAGTCCAATATGTTCCAGTACATCCTCCACCGTTTTGGCATCAGCTTGGCAGATTCCGTGGCAGTGGGCGACGGCGAAAACGATATTTGTATGGTCAAAATGGCGGGAACGGGCATTTCCTTCAATTCCGTGACTCCGGGGGTTGATGCCGTGGCGGATTATGTATTTAGGGGGGATAGCCTCAAGCCTGTGTTGGAAG
>Ga0068856_100007141_pt1 | contig 10891 bp, 15 predicted proteins | sample KBSCornC62_FD_66595 | JGI IMG/M metagenome (GOLD analysis project Ga0068856, IMG submission 66595) | Corn rhizosphere microbial communities from Kellogg Biological Station, Michigan, USA - KBS Corn C6-2 | ecosystem: Host-associated > Plants > Roots > Rhizosphere > Soil ... | reverse complement strand
AAGGCCCGGCCGGCGTGCGAAAGCCCGATAAATTCGATGCGATTTCGGCCGCCAGCTTGAGCAGTCTTCACGTGCCACTCCGTGGATTTCTACCATTTTCGCATTTTGGTGAGAGGGGCTGCAGCGTCACCTCGAGTACCAGTTTCGCTTCGACGTCAGGTGAACGGCGCCGTGGCACGCAGAGAGCATGCGCGGCCCTTAGGTCCTGCACCGGCCGTCGACGCGCTGTGTGAGCCGTTAACGGCAAAGTGTGCCTTGCTAGCAATACAGTTGCACGGCACCCTCCCAATTCGCGATCCGGACATCATCAACAAGGTCACCAGTGGGGCACATCGAGATGGAAAGTTTCGGCTGCATAAATTCGCAAAAGATCCGGGTCGCTGTACGTGATTTCAAGTCGATGGTCATTGGGATTGCCCCGCTCAACCCCCGTCACAATTTTGAACCCGTCAGAAAGAGCAATGACGCGACACTCTCCGAATTTTGGATCCGTCCATACGACCAGGGTGATGTATGCTGGATCAAGGGGAACATCGAACGTGTACACTGCTGAAGGGAGAGGATGTGACTTACAGAATTCGGCCGCCAGCCAACTTACCGCCAGAGGAAGATTTATCGGTTCCGCTCGATCTGCGGCGGCAAGCAGATCGTCGCTTGTCTCCTTCGCAGGATATTGCAGATGAACATCCACCCCCATGTCCACCAATGCAGACACTAGTGGTTTGAAATCGAGATCCCCCGTTATCAATGTGACCGAACCGAACAGTCCCCGGCTGGCCATAAGCAATGCATCAACGGCGAGCTGAACATCGACCATCTTTTGTTCATTACCGCGGCGCTTTCGGTAAACTGCGTCTCCGCTCCGCACATGATAGCTAGCCTGCCGTTCGATGAGACTGAGTTCCGCACGTCGAGGCGCGATGCGATTAGAGTATACTACATCGTCCTCGCCGGCCTGCTGAACGGGTATCGCATCGTAATAGAACACCTTCCGGTGCATGCCCCTAAGCTTTGACCAATCGATCGGAAGATCCACTCCCCCAAATACGCGGCCGCTTATTTTACGGAGCGTTTGCCGAAGACTTTCTGCGTCAACAAACAGATAGCTTACGGACGCAGGCGCGCCGGACGAACCCATCAACATCATTGAATATCTCCCAAATCTGCTGGTTACGCGGCCGGGTGAGACGGTCAAGGATTCGTTAATGCTCGCCAATCGGCGCGTGTGAATTAACTTGGGTCCTACCTGCGGCGTGTGAGCGCCAAAGCGGCGGGGAACCGCATTTTTGTGGTGACACCGTCCTATCAAGATATCGGATTGTATTTGGTTCGACCTCGACCTAGGTCCCGACATGCCTTTAGGAAGAAATTTGAATGGAGAGGAGCCGTGAGGCCGTTAAATGAGTGGGACGAGTCCGACTTGCTGGCACTGATCAGCAATCAGGTTCAGGAAAGCCTTACGCTCGACTACAAGCAATCCTCGGCTCTCACGAACAACAATGTCCGGTCGGAACTCTCGAAGGATGTGTCCTCTTTTGCGAATTCTGCAGGGGGGCGGATTATTTACGGGATCGAAGAAGTCGGAAATCTGCCGGTTGCCATCGACGGCGGCGTAGATCCTGCGGTCATGGCGCGCGAGCGTCTCGAGCAGATGATTGATGCCAATGTGAAGCCTCGTATAGTCGGCCTCTTCATCAAACCAATTCCGCTCTCGAACGGCAATTTGGCTTATGTGATCGACATCCCGCAAGGGACATCGCTGGCACCTCATATGGCTTCTGATAATCGCTACCATCGCCGCCAAAATTTCACGACTGCTGCGATGGAAGATCACGAGGTGAGAGACGTCATGCGTCGATCGACTGCACCTCATCCTATTGTTCGGTTCGGATGGAACAGGTCCCTCGATAATCCAGCAACAGGCCAACTAAGCGCGACAATCACAACCCTGACCTCCGAACCTATCCTCTATTGCGTTGTTACCCTGGTTTTAGACAAAGGGCTCGTGCCGGATGACACACGCTTCCACGAATGGGAGGGCCGCTCAGAAGTTCAATTTCAAGCGATGGGCCGATCAGTGAATGCAGTTTCAACTAGCCGAAAATTAATCGCTCCTCGTAATATGCCGATCTTTCGTGAAAAGCGCTGGAACATTTTGCAGACGGAAATACCCACACCGAACGACAACTTGTATTTCATCGCATACACGGTGGAATGCCCCGGTTTCGCCGAGACTGTCATTGCCTCAGTTGCTGCGCAGGCCGGGCGACTTATTGTCATATCCGGTCCCAACGACCTAATTCGATGAGTAATCGGCGATTTGAACTCGGTAATAACAAAAGGGGTGGCCGGGCATCGAAGCCGACCACCTCCCATGCTGTAAGAAACCAGCGCGCAATCTTAGGCCGCCTTGTCAGCTGCAGACGACATCCCGGCCTTAACCCCCGCTGCAAACTCGAACGCCGAACGAGGGGCCCGTGCGACGTGGGACGGCACGCCCCCCTTGCAGAGCTTGATCAGGTCTTCGGCATTAGCGAGTAGCGCTTTGACGTAGGCCGGCACCGGGGTTGGACCGCGGTCGGCGAGGCTAGCATCGCTGAGTTCTTGGATCGCGGGATCGAGCCGGTTGCGGAGATGCGCGCAGCGGCGAGCCTTTACTGCCCCCAGTGCGCCGGCTACGGCGTGAAGCTCAAGGAGGCGGTCCGTTGCTGCTCGGATCTCGATCTCCAGGTCATCAGCAGCGAGATCCGCCGCTGCGCCGACCTCTCGAAGGATATCCAACCGAACGTCACGAACCCGCGACCGGGCGTCACCCAATGACCTATTCAGTTCGACGAGGCCCGCGCGGAGAGCATCACGGCGCGACCGAATACCGTCGAGCTCCTCGGAGACGCTGTCTACGTTCCCGCCCGCCAAGAGCGCTTCCGCAATAGCGACGCCGTCCGGACCGTCGCCAACCCTTCGCCGCCTTTCCTCCAAGAGCTCGTCGAGCTCTCGCATTTGCGCGGTGGTATGCTCGATGGTTTCCTCGAGCTCTTCGATTACGGCCGCTGCAGCGTTTACGCGCTGGGCCGCGGCCGCCAAGTCGATCGCAGCGAATGCGTTAGTCGACGCCGTAAAATCTAAGTTTCCTTCCATCACAGATATCCTTTCGTAACGGATCAAGCTCGAGCGGCAGCTGAAACGGCGTAGGCGCGGTCCCAAATGGCCTGAGATTTCAATGCGGGCGGGCTAAGCTTCGCAGCGGCGCCCGATCGCCTATCGCGCAAACCATAGGCACGCTCCCAGATAGCATCGCTACGCTCCCGCTTCAGCGCGACCAAGCGCGCTGCGGCTGTCGCCCGCTGGTGCTCGGCGGCTGCGGCTTCAACGATTTTCAGCTGTGCCTCGTAGGTCGCCTTTCTGGCTATCTCGGCGCGCTCGGCCGCAGCGCGAGCTTCATTAACAATCGCAGCCCGATGCCGAGTAGCCGGGGCGGAGGCGGTGGCACTCACCTGCGGGGATGTGTCCGTTGCGCTGGCCGCAAGGACGCGCTGGTCTGCCTGGTAGCGGGCCAGCCGTATTGAGCGCCCGGTGCCTCTCACAAAGCCGGCGGGAGCCTCAACGGCTCTAATGTTCATCGCCATATTTCGTCCTTCGATCGGTTAAAATGGATTGAGGGTGGCCGCGTGAGACGAGCCACCCGGCGCCGCTCCGCTAGGAATCGTACCACGCGGTGTTGGCAGCCTGAGCCCGCCGCCATGTTTCAGCACTGCGAGCCTTCCGCTGCCGCGCCTCCTCAGCGAGCTGTTCCTGGCGCCGCTGCTCGGCGGCGGCCTTCTCCGCGCGACGGCGCTTGGCATCAGCAGCTTCCCGCTCAGCAGAGGCTTTCCACTCTGCCTCTGCCTTGGCTGCAAAGTGCTTTTGGAGTCCGGCCTTGAGCTCGGCTGTTTGGTCAGGGCTCAAGTTGGCTACGATCTCATCCGCAGACAGCTCGGAGAATTTCTTCGGCTGTTGAGCGAACGGGCTTAGCTGGAGCGGCTGATAAGGACGTTGATGATCTAGGCCGATCTGAAGGCGGCAGCCACGAGGGTTTATGCCCTGCGATCCGGCATATTTCGGCGGGAAACTCACGAAATCGACAATCTGCGTCATGGCTCTTCCTTTCATTTCTTACGGTGCCGGCGAAGTTGGCCGGAAACTGGTTTGCGCTCGAAAATTCGCGCGCGGCTGATGCCCAAGCGTACGCCCGCCGCAAAATCTGTCTCGCCCGGGCCAATAGCCGGCGGGGGTATCGTTGTGGGAATTTGCTGACCGTCGCGAAGCAGGTGACCAAGCCTTGCGGGCACTTCCGGCGGAACCGGAGTATCGACAGGATTGCAGGTCTCGAGAGCTACGATCAGCTTACAAAAAGGCAGAAGGTAATTTGCCACCGCCTTCGCCCGATCAATACCCGTAGCGGTGTGTATCGCCCGCGCGGCTGCCCACATTCCTACAATTTTATCGCTGGCATCCTCGACGATCAGCCCGAACTCTTCCAGCAGCCGATCGACTTCGGTGGCTAGGTCAGGCCCTTGCATCGCTGCGGCCACGTCGGCGACGGTCTTGGGCGAAGCATCGAAGTCGCATGCGCGCAACGCGGCGGCGCTTTCGTCATGATGGGTCATGGGCGTTCCTTTCGAGGAGAAGGATGGTCGGCCGCGCGAGGAAGGTGTCGCAGCCAGATCCAACGTGCGTCACCACCCGCGACACCCACCTATAGAAGGTGGTGGTGTCGCAGATGGCGGAGGCACGCGAACGCACACCTGCGTCACCTTGCGTGCGTAACCTTAAAAGGTGTCGCATCGTCATTGCTCCACCCATCGGCCGACCCGGACAAATTTCTTCTCGCGACGCTGCCCGGGGTGCTTTTCGGAGCTCTCAACCAGCGCGCCGTTTTTTACCCAAGTCTTCAACAGCGACTTCACCCGGCCTTTGTCAGCAGGGGCAGAGAGATCCGCGCCAACGATATCTGCGACGATGTTTCCTGCCCAATCATCGGCTTGGGAATCAGCCCGGTAAGATCCTTCGGCAATCGCAAGCTGCACCTGATAAAGATGGTCGTCGCTCAATCCCTCAAATGGATCCGGCGGCGACCAAGGTACGACGACGCCAACGCTGTCGGCCGGACGATCGTCGGTGCTATTGCCAAGATCCACGGAGATGAGGCGAAACCAATCCGCGGCGCCGGCCGGAGGGGCTCGATTAGGTTTGTCGTCGTATAGGCGGAAATATCGCCGGCGGGTTTCGTCCTCGATCCCATATCGCCTGGCTTCTTCCTCTGTCATCCGGTTGATCGTCAGCACAGTGCGGCAGGCATTGATCAGTGCAACCGCACCCCGGCTGGACATTGCGGTGACGTCGCCGGCGCCGGATTTGCTCGTATGGTGCGCGAAGCTGATCGCGGCGCGACCGCGCACTGCCGCCTTGACCAACTCCTTAGCGATGGTGTCGATTTCCCCATTGTCGCTTTCATCGGCGCCATGTGCGGATACGAACGGATCGATGTGAAGATGGTCGATTTCATACTCAGCAAGCTCGTCGATCAATGCCTCGATAGTATCGCGATTGAGGGTCAGCCCACCGCTCGCCGTCGACCTCGCGAGCTTGAGCTCCTTCCCTTCCAGGGCTGTGTCAACCAGCAGCCGATCGCCAACATCCGCTTTCGTCAGACCCCAGTGTTTGCACGCGGCCTGGATAATTCGATCGAGTTCATCCTTAGGATCCTCAAGATTCCAGATCCAAACCCGCTTTGGCCCGCCCCATATGGGTTTGCCGAGCAATGGCCGGCCGGTAGCCATCGAAAGCGCACGGCCGACGCTGAGGATGGTTTTTGCGGCTGCACCGGGAGCAATGGTGCCCGACACTTCGCCTCGAATAAGCTCGCGACCATAGATAAATTCCCGTGGGGGGATGCTTGCCGGATCTCGCCATAGATAGGGCGTAGCAAGGCGTGCTCGCCGTTTTGGTGGAAATCGCTGCACATTGCCGACGAGCACGCCTTCCCCACTCACGGCACAAGCTCCAGCGTATCGAGACGCGCGACCAGACGCATAAGCTCGAGCATGATTGCCCGGGCCTCCTTCAGGCGGTCGATCGGCTCGCGGCTGAAACCGTAGGTGCCGCCGATTTCCACCATCGTAAGGAGGAGATGCGAACTGTGACCATTCCAGTTTCGGGCGAGGCTCGCCTGCGCAATATCACGCCCAGTCAACAACCTCTCGCGCGCTTCAATCTCGCCGGGGTCCGTGATGTCGGGCATCAGCGTTACGACGCGACCGGTGTTAATTGACACGGGCGCGTTCATGAGATGCCTCCGACCCGGGCCAGCACGGCAACGGTCGAGGTGAGCGCCGGCCGGATCGCATGCCGTGTTGCGAGCCAAGCACAAGCAAACTGCAGCGAAACAGATCCTTCCTCATGCTCGCCAGGGCTGCTATACTGATTGCGATCATGGGCGTGGTTAATTGAGGGCCGGGCGGCTGGAATCGCCCGGCCTTCATGCTTTTCGGGCGGCGCGGCGCTCCCCTCCGTGATTGCGCGCATTACGCAGCCTGCGATGTCGAGGTGCTCAGTCCGCTCTCGACCCATCGATCGAGATCAACGCGGCGATATTTCACCAAGCGACCAAGTCGGACAAAGCGTGGCTCAAGCCCCTGAACGCGGCGCTTCTCCAAGGTGCTGGGCTTCAAGCCAACATATTCAGCGGCTTTCTCGGTGTCGAAAAGCTCAATCATCTTACCTCCTGTCAACCGCGATTAAATACGGCTGTGAGAGGCATTATGAGGCTACGTCGAACTGCGGTTCGACCGGATAATTCTTAAGCTGAGGGAAGACCTTTTCGCCTCTCAAGAGCAGTTTTGATACGGCTATAACCGCCTTCTACTTGGCTCCAATCGGGCCCTCCAACCCCGATCTCATCGCAGATAATCCGGGCGAATTCAGCAAACGGCGAGGGCACGTATTTTCTATCACTGTCAGCGCCACTGCGACGGAAAGAACTTACACTGCTCAACGATACAACCGATTCTCCAGTGATTTTTTCGAATATCGTTGCGAGCTTGTTGATGAAATGCACGAAATGCCAAGGCACCGGCGGGGCTCCACCCTCGCCTTTCCCTCGCTTAGGTATTTGATGCCAGTGTCTCCAGAGGTCGGCCGCAATCATCTTCATTCGACCAAGACCCAAATTTAATGATGGCTGCTTATCGTGCTCAAGCATGCTGGTTCGAAATGCTGAGAAAAGATTGGCAATGCGCTGCTCACGAGCAGACAGTGATCTCCCAGTTGGAAGTGGTTCGTTTACCGAATTAGCAACTCTCAGTAGAGATTGAAGCGCTAGATCAGCTTGAGCAACACCCAGTGAGAATTGCTCTATAAGCTCACCCACATGATCGACTTCGCGCGAGATCTGATCATTGAAGTGGTAGTCCAAGCACGCTTGCTGGAATTCATATCCAAAATGACTGAATATGCGATCCGCCTCCTGAACTTCCGGATCGAGCAAGCCATTTGAAGGTGGTTCATACAAATGCGGGTGATCCGAACCACTGACCGGCAATCCTGCGGCCTTACAAGCATCAACAATCAGCGAAATCCTCACCTCGGGAAGCTCGATATCCCTGGGTGGCCAGCACCAACCTAGATCCTCAAAGTCGGCATCTCGCATCAAATCTCTCCGGCGGCGGCACCTCGCCTGGTGACCTTCAGCCAGGCACCCGACCTGCGCCTTTCGTAGCGGGAATCTTCACGTTTCAAAATGAGCCCCTCCAGTCCCGCCGCCCACATACGCTGCGCCAAGCCCATGACCTCGACCGCGGTTGCCACGGGCCGGCTGGGGATCAAGCAAATGGATTTTGGCTGGGTCAGCTCTACCAACCTCTCCAGGTGCGCCAGGCGGGCCGTTAACGGCTCCGTAGAGGCATTCGCGAGCCACTGGGCATGTGACAGGACATCGAACGCGAAGAATGTGCCAGCGTCGCCATACCGTCCGCGCTGCTGAAAATGCCGCGTGGTCGCCGACAAGGTTCCGTCGACCTGGAACTCGCCGTCAATGAACAAGCGCTCGCCAGCCGCCCGCTCGAGCTCTCGCAGTTCACGCCGGATATGATCGGTTCGTCCGATCGAAAAGCCTTCGCGCGTCTCCAGATCGCCGTCGATCCACAGCGCCCGAACACCATCAATTTTTTGCTGAGCGATCCATTGCCCCGGCGGGAGCCTACCGCGCCAATCGCCGGCGAGCTGGCAAGTCTCCCGCAGCGCACGGACGAAGCGCGGATCCGGCGGCAGGGGAAAGGCTGGCGCCAACCTCAGTGACGCCAGCCCTCCCGACCGATACGAAACCTGGATCACCACGACACCGGATTACCGGGCCCGATCGGACGCGTCTGATCGAGCCCATATAGCGGCGCGGGTGCTAGATCGGCCTCACCTTCCCACTCGGAACCCCAACGCGGCGACCCAGCCACAATTACGGCTCCGCAACCGTCGTCATGGGCTGAGCAGATATCTTCGCTGTCCTCCTCGGCCGGGTCATCGTCTTCGGAGTCCTCGTCATCTTGAAAATGCGCCGTCTGCCTCGTTCCGACCAAAAGCTGTGACCAGTCTTCCGGAGGCTCCAACCACGCGCCCCGCTCCTCGTCACCACCCGGCCCGTGGTCGACTGGATCGCCAGGGAGCCCGTCGCTTCGCGGACGGAAATCGGGCACATCAGGGTCATCGGGCTGATCAGCGATATCAAGCAAAGCGATCATTACTTCGATCGTGCTTTCGATCTTTTCTCGATCGAACTGGCCGAGAACACGCATGATGGCCGGTGCTGGCGCTATCGACGTCGGATGTTGGATAACGGTCGCCACGATCAAGCCCCCGCATCGAGAAGCAGAGCCGACAGGTCCAGCAAATCGGCTACACCATCGATTGCACCGGCGAAAATCGCAGGAGCTGTCGCTTGGAACTCGCTGGACGTACCGCGGGTATGTAGGGCGTCCGAATCGGTGAGAGCAGCTGAGAGCATAAGCAACATGCACCGCGCATTGGTCAGATGGGATCCCACCCTATCCACCGCATGAAGCGATGACGCGCCGGCAAATGGCTTAAATCCTCGTGAATCTTGGAATTCGGCAATCGCGTCGAGAACGGATTTCTTGTCGAGCGTCGTCGCTCCCCGTACGCTGGCGATAGTCATCTGATCGATCCTCCTTTGATCGGTTGGTGATGAGGGCGCGGTCGGAGGTACAAGCTCCGGCCGCGTCCGCCTCTCCGCTTAGGGCGGGGAGCGGTGAACGAGGCTGATGCCTCGAAACTCGGTTATGTTATTCATGCGCGCGCCACGCCCAGCTGCACGACATTGGTCCGGTCAGCCGCCGGCTCGAGCAACCCACCGACGTGGCGTGCCCACGCGTCCATCGCTAAGCGCTTTTCTTCCGCCCAATTGTGGCGCTGGTACACACCGACGATGCCCGACCGGCTTCCGGAGATGTGGTTGAGGCACGCTTCTGCAACTTCCAACCGGATCCCGAGCCTCTGGAGCCCCGTCGCGAAGGTGCGTCTGAGATCGTGAACTCGCCACGGCTCGATGGTCACCTTGGTCGGATCATCCCCAAGCTTTTCGGCCTCTTTACGAGCACGCTGAAGCATGAACTCATCTAGTCGCCGTTTCGCTTTGCTGAAACCCGAAACGGGCCGCGCACCCGTGGTCGAAAAAACAAGTCCGCGCCTTGGCCATTTGTCACCACCAGCAACAGCGTCGAGAACATCTCGGGCCAGTTCGCTGAGCGGCACGATATGCGTTTCCCGGTTCTTCGCGCGCTCGCCTGGCAGTGTCCAAGTCATCGTGGCGCGATCAAGCTCCGCCCAATGCAACCCTGCAACCTCTTCCCGGCGCTGACCGGTAAGGATGAGCAAACGATAGAAGCCAAGAAACGGCGATCCGATATCTTCGGCCGACTGCCATGCCAACGCGAGCTCGTCGTCGTTCATGACGCGATCGCGGGATTCGACGGCCGGAGGAGCTTCCACCCCTTCAAGCGGCGATCGATCTATATCACCACGGGACAGGGCCCAGCGAAACAGCTTCCGCATGGTCGCGTGTGCTAGCCTGGCCACCGCCGGCCGGTCAACCAAGCGGTCATACACAGCGTTGATATCGGCTCGACTGATCTTCGGTAATGGCTTCCGGCCGAGCACAGGCACTGCCTCACGCTTGAGGATACCATGGCCGAGGCTGGAACGGGCCCAGCGCTTTTCCAGATACGCTTCATTGAAAAGCTCGACGTAGGACGAGAAAGCAAGATCCACCGCTTGGCGCCGACGCTCGCGCGAGGAGTCGACCGGATCGATCCCGCGGCGAACATCCTCAGCAAGTTCCTTCGCACGTTTGCGGGCGGTATCGGGCGTCCAGGGCGAGCCATGCTTGCCGATCGTGAAACGCCGCGATTTGGCCTCGCGGCCACCAAGGCGATATTGGAAGACGTAGCTCTTTGCGCCGGCAGTCGTCACACGCAGGCCAAATCCCCGCACCTCATCGTCCCACAGAAATGCATCGCGCGGCCCTGCCCTCGCATCATCAACCGCCCTTTTTGTGATCCTGGAAGAGGCCACCGCTTTGCTCCGATGTAATCACGGTGTAAGCACGGTACATCCAAACGGAGCAAACTGGAAGAGGCAACGTGCAATCAAATAATAGCTGATTTCTGCGACTCCCAACGGGAATGGGCGTGTTTCCAATAATCTCGCGATCTGAATTCCTTTAACTCTTAATCAGCGGGTCCCAGGTTCGAGCCCTGGTGCGTCCACCATTCCTTCCAATGACTTAGCGCCTTTTGCGGACCACGCCCAGTCTTCAAGGTAGCGTTCTAGGCAGCAGCCAATA
>Ga0068856_100007140_pt1 | contig 10894 bp, 12 predicted proteins | sample KBSCornC62_FD_66595 | JGI IMG/M metagenome (GOLD analysis project Ga0068856, IMG submission 66595) | Corn rhizosphere microbial communities from Kellogg Biological Station, Michigan, USA - KBS Corn C6-2 | ecosystem: Host-associated > Plants > Roots > Rhizosphere > Soil ... | reverse complement strand
TGGTAGAGCTCCTGGTTGTGGTCCAGGCGGTCGCCGGTTCGAATCCGGTCGTCCACCCTCACTCGAAGTGCCTGGTCGAATCGAACCCACGACCTTCTGCATGGCAATCACACCCGGCCCCGAGCTCTCGGCTCTGGTGAGAATTCTCTTCGTTGACCTTTAGTCGCGGTTCACCAGCTCCGCAGATGCTCGCCGGGTGCCGCGCTCGCCGGACAATCGAACCCGACGACGGGCAAGGCAAGCCAGACGTTCTCGTGTGCGCCGCAGGCGGCGGCTCGTTTTCTCGATCGCGGGGATAGCCGCCCTGATCGTCGTCGTGACGCTTGCGGCCCAAGGCTCGGACAACAGGCCAGCGCCCGCGGATGCGCCCAAGTTCAGGACGACCCTGGCGGCCCGGCTCGCGCCGCATCCACTGCCAGCACCGATCTCCGGCGAGTCGGCGGTGGCGGTGCGCGGCGGCTCGCTGATCCTCGGCGGGCTCGACTCCTCGAGCGCCTCGGTCGGCGGCGTCTTCCAGCTCGACGCCGCGAGTGGGCAGCTGCACGAAGTGGGCGCACTGGAGGGCCCGCTGCACGATGCCGCTGCGGTGATGCTCGGCGACCAGGTGCTGGTCTTCGGCGGCGGCACGACGACCAGCACCGATGCGGTCCAGGCGCTGCCGGCGCCGGGCGGCGTGATCGCCGCCGGCACCGCCGCCCATCAGGTCGGGCGCTTGCCGACCGTCCGCTCCGACCTCAGCGCCGTCGCCGTCGGCGCGCGCGCCTACGTGCTCGGCGGCTATGACGGCAGCGAACCGATCCCCTCCGTCCTGCGGACCGTTGACGGCAGCAGCTTTACCCAGGTCGCCACGCTCCCGTCTCCCGCTCGCTACATGGCGGTGGCGACACTCAACGGGCGGATCTATGCCTTCGGCGGCGAGACCGCTGACGGCGGCGCCAGTGACGCGATCCAAGAAGTCGATCCCGGGGCGGAAACCGCCCGCATCGTCGGGCATCTTCCGCAGACGCTCTCCCACGCGGGCGCCGTCGTCCTCGGCAACCGCCTCTATGTATTGGGCGGCGACCTCGGCGGCTCGCCCAGTGACGCGATCTGGCGCTTCGACCCCGGCAGCGGCAAAGTGGAACCGGCTGGCCGGCTCCCATTCGCGGTCTCCGATGGAGCCACCGCCACAGTCGGCTCGACCGCCTACCTGATCGGCGGAACGGGCGCCGGTGAAACACCGCTGCGGACGATCGTCACCCTCGGCCTGCGTCGCGAAAGGGTGGCGTCGAAGACGACAGCCAAGCCCCAGCCGCCGGGCTCGCAATCGGCTGGCGCCTTCTACCCCTTCGCCGGCCGGCTGATGATCGCCGATCGCGGCAACGACCGGCTGATCGTCGTCAACGCTCGCAAGCAGGTTCTCTGGCGCTTCCCGTCCCATGCTCACCCGGCGCCCCCGGGCGGCTTCTACTTCCCCGACGACGCCTTCTTCATCCACGGCGGCACCGGAATCGTCTCCAACGAGGAGCAAAACGAGCGCATCGTCCAGCTCGCCTTCCCCTCGGGCAGGCTGCTGTGGTCCTACGGGCACCCGGGAATCGCCGGCTCGGAACCCGGCTACCTGCATGAGCCCGACGACGCCTATCTGCTTAGTGACGGCACGATCTCCGTCGCCGACGCGCAGAACTGCCGTGTGCTGCTGATCTCCCAGGCCAAGAAGGTGGAGCGGGAAATCGGCAGCCCCGCCGCCTGCACCCACGAACCGCCCCGCTACCTTGGCTCACCCAACGGCGACACGCCGCTGCGCAACGGCAACATCCTCGTCTCGGAGGTGAACGGCTCCTACATCGACGAGATCACCCGCTCCGGCAAGTTGGTCTGGAGCGTCCAACTGCCGATCTCCTACCCCTCCGACCCCCAGCAGCTCGGACCCGACCGCTACCTGGTCGCCGACTACGCCACCCCCGGCGGCATCTACGAGTTCAACCGCGCCGGCAAGATCCTCTGGTCCTACCACCCCTCCTCCGGAAAGAGGATGCTCAATCACCCGAGCCTCGCCGAGCGCCTGCCGGGCGGGTTGATCGCCGCCAACGACGACTACCGCGACCGGATCGTGATCATCGACCCGCGGAGCAAGAAGATCGTCTGGCAATACGGCCACACCGGCGGCCCCGGCCGCGGCCCCGACCATCTCCACATACCCGACGGTTTCGACCTGCTCGCCCCGAACGGGACCACGCCGACGCATCCTTATACGGGCTGAGGCCGAGCCGCTCCGGCGGGGCCGGCGGCGTAAACCTTTCATTCCCCTTGGCGTTCCCTTGGGCAGCTCGTTGCCTGCCTCCGCGCAATATGGGTCGACCGAATAAGGAGTGATCGATGAGCAACCGAAGAGCAAAGCTCGCCGCGGGAGCGACGGTCCTGGGGCTCGGCGCCCTGGGCGGTGTCGCGCTCGGGACGAACCCGGGCCTTCCGGCCGCCGCAACCCAGCGGGTCACCGGGGGTGGCTCTGCGCCGATCGTCACCAGCGCCAGCGGAGCGACCGCCACGACCGCCGCCCGGCCGATCTCGGTCCGCCCCAATCCCGGCACTCGACCGCCGATCGTCACTCGCGCTAGTGGCGGTGCGCGTCCCACGTCGGAGATCGACGACTAGCCACCCACCCTTCAGAGAACTCTCATGGCGGCTTTACGCCCCGGTTAGCAAGTCGTCGCAACCTGAGACCACGAGTAACTTCGAGAGGAGAAGCAATGTCCCCAAAGGCAAGTGTTCTGGTGGTGGCAAACCGGACCGCCGACTCGGCGGAGCTGATCACGGCACTGCGACAGCGTGTTGCTCGCTCGCCCGCCTGCTTCAGCCTCCTCGTCCCCGCGGTTCCGCGCGGTCTCGCCTGGGCCGCCGACATGAAGGCGGGCAAGAACGACGCGGTCGCCCGGGCCGAGGCCTGCTTGCGGCGCCTGCGACTCGCCGGCCTCGACATGGAAGGCGGGATCGTCGGCGACCCCGATCCGTTCGCCGCCGTCGGAGACGCTCTGCGCAGCGGCGAGTTCGACGAGGTGATCGTCTCGACCTTGCCGCGGGGCGCTTCCCGTCGGCTGCGGCTCAGTCTGCCTGATCGCCTCAGGAGGGCGACCGACGTGCCCGTGACCCACGTCGTCACGGCTCACCCCGGTCGGCTGCATCGTGCAATCCGCCGGCGACAACCCCTCGGCCCTGCTCTCCCGAGGACCCTCTCCTGAAGCCCGTCAAGTTGTCTCGGGAGAGGGGCGAAGGAAAGACAGCTGCCGCTTTCGCGCCACAGCAGTTGTGTCAGGATCGGCGCATGGCAGATAAATCGGTCGCGGACCGGCTCCGCGGATTCGGCGTGAAGGGCATCCTCGTGCAGATGGCCGAACGTGGGCAGATTCTTGAGCTGAAGTGCGAGATGCCGCAGTGCTATCACCCCAACGGACGCGACAAGTTCGAATCGCTCGCGACAGAGCGCAGGATGTGGGCGCCCTCGCGCGACCACTACCCGATCCTCAGGTCGGCCGGTGGAAAGCTACATGCCGACAACGTTCGGCTGTCCCATGTCGAGTGCAATCAGCGTGACCACACGCGGCGGAAGCAGATCGGGGCACTGCTTCTTGCAGGCGAATCACTGAAAGACATCGCCGACACGCTGAACCGCAAGAAGACCCCCGCGTTTCACGGAACGAAACGATGGACGGCGGCCATGGTGCGCGAGGCCTACGTGTCCTAGTCCGGGTTCGACGCTGGGTTCCGCTAGCGCGAGGAGCGGCGCGACTATACGATGGTCCCCATGAATCGGGACCTTCTGAGCAAGCTGACGCTCAACGGCCTGATCTGGGGCCGGATGACGTTCGGCGCTGCGGCCTGGCTGGCGCCACGGCCCGTCGGCAACGCGGTCGGTCTCGATATGAGCGGGAACCCACAAGCTGTCTACCTGGCTCGGATCCTGGCCGTGCGTGATCTCGTTCTCGCCTGCGGTGCTCTCGGAACCGACGCGGAGGTTCAGCGCCAGTGGCTGCTCGCTGGTCTGGTGTGCGACTGCGCGGACACCCTCGCCGGAGTCGCCGCGGGGCGGGGCGGATACCTACCGAAGCGCACGAGCTTCTACCTGACCGGGTTTGCCCTCTCGGGCGTAGCCGCGGCCGTGGCTGTCCTGCGAGAGCAATCGGGCGCGACTTCCGTGTAAGCCCCGATCTACCCCAAGCGGATTCGCGACACTTCCGCTTTGCGCGAAAGAAACGACTACCTCCCAGGTGCGAGTTCAAGCCTGGGATGCCTGCATCTCTCACACGGAATTGTCTGACGCGTAGACCACCCTCGCCAGCCGATTAACTCGGGGAGTCCGGAGGCGAGGCGCCTGGATGGATTCGCTCTGGAAATCTCGGCAAGCCGTCATCCGGGACCGGCGCCCATGGCGCAGCGTAGTTCGTGAACTGGTGCGCACTCAGGCGGATGCCGGGGTCCTCGTCAAGGGCGCCCATGCGTATGGCGAGTAGTTCGGGGTTGTCGGGGTGGTTGGTGAATAGCTGGCTGCCGCATTTGGAGCAGAAGACCTTGACGTACCCGCCATCGCCAGGGTCCCACGAGCGAATCAGATCCTCGCCGGAGACGGTTCGGTAGGAACCGGGCGCGGTCAGAGCCGTCGTTGACACTCCCGTGCCGGTGCGCCGCTGGCAGCGCTTGCAGTGGCAGAAGAGGGCGCCGAGCAGTGGCTCGGAGACTTCGAAGCGGACGCCCCCGCACATGCATCCCCCGGTCAGCGGCAGCGTTGGATCTGGCACTCGCGCAGCCTAGCGTCTGCTTGCACGAAAAGGGACGCTGTGCTCACGTCTGGCTCTCGTCGATGACAGGGCCGGCCGCTCCTGCCTTGCGCGAAGGGTGAAATCTAAGGTCGTGGCTCACCCTCGGCGCGGCGAGTGCCTCGCTATCCGAGGTAGCCGCTCCCGCCGCACTTTTCGCATCTGATCTTGAGCGCACCGGAACAAAGCGTGCATCGGATAGTGGGTGGCTCTTGAGGTCCCTCCACCGGATTCTGGATAACTCCGCTCCCTCCGCAGCGGGGGCAGGGAGCCACCCCGCTCGTGCCGCAGGTCAGACATGGATCTGGATCAGACATAAGCCCACCTTCCAGAGGGTCTACCGAGACTCCTCGGCTCCATTCATGGGGCCATCCTAGTCTCGCCTGTGGCTTGCGTATTCAAATCCATCTAAATTAGTCTGGTAGCTTGATGCCGCTGCTTTGCAATTCATCGAGATTCTGGGGGTCCATGTGCGCCAAAAGGTTGAGGTCTTTCCCATTCGTCTGTGAGCCGCTGTGACCAACGTCGGTGACACCGACCCCGTGCGCAGTACGTCGCTCAATGACTATGTCCGCTGGGAGTTGCTGGGGCCGAGTATCGCGGTTACTGCTTCAGTCGCCGCCTTGTACCTATTTGACGTTGCGCCGGGAGACTTGTGGCTAGCGGTCGCAGGTCTGAGTGGGGGTTTCAGTGCTGCTGAGTTTGCTTCGGCCTTTCGCGAGCGTGATTCGCGAGCCCAGGCTCAAGATGTCGAAATTCAACTTCAAGTTCTGAGCGATCGCACGTTGCCGGTGCTCGACCGGCCAGAACCGCTTCTAAGTGACGCTGCTTACCACCTTGGAGTGCTGGCAACCCCGCCGGCATCTGCCCAACAAAATCCCCCCGAAGACAGTTGGTCGACTCACGTTGCCTTGCTTCTGGGCTTCTGCGGGGAACTTGGGCTACGGTTCTCGGCGGAGGAGCACCGAGTAATCGGTTTTCCTCTGTCGGACATTGACGCAGCCTCGCAACTCGTGCGGAAAAGGGCCCAGACTCTTCGGCCGCCGATTCTGTGCTTCTTTGAACTCGGCCATTTGGCGACGTGGCTCTTCGGTCTTATCGACGAGATTCAGGCAACCCAACCCGTAGCGGAGCGACTTGACAAGCTTGACGCGAACCCTTTCCTCAGGCTCGACTCTCAATATTCGGCGGTCCTAGATGCGGTTCGTGCTGCGCTTGACCCCTATCGCGCACGCATCGAGGAGAGGCAGCGGGACTCTTTGCGAGTCGAGCTGGAGAAAGCTCTCGGCAATGGTCCGGCTATCAGTACCGACTGGTACTGGGTTCAGGATGACGGCGCTCCTGCTGCGTGGCGCATGGTTGGACCCTTCGCCGTCGTTCAGCGAGAAGGAGGGGCTTCGTACTCAGTGGAAGGCTCGCAGAGAATGCGTACCGCGCTTGCAGCAGGAGTTCGACCGAGCTGGAAATCTCAAATCGCCCGTCGGTTTAAGCCTCCGCGCGACGAGAGGCTTGGCTCGCACCTGGCTGATGAGGCGATCGTTTCCCGAGACGGTGAAGCGTGGAATTGTTCAGCCCATCCACGGCGCGACGAAGCCGACCGCTGTTGGGAGGTGCCTCTTGTGGTACGCGCGTCTGGCGGAGGTCAGCCCGTGACCAAAGCACGAACTCGGCTTGTTCGTCTGGAGCCCGCGGACGAGAATACGTAGCGCAGTTCCGGGTGTGAAGCCTCAATAGAGCCGGACGCCGGTTGGACCGCGAGATGGTCACCGGGGCCGCTCCTTACGGCGACCTGGATGTCGCTGAGATCCAGGCCTACTCCCGCTTTGCGCGAACACCAGGCGCACCAGAGTGCTAGAACCGCGGCTTCCCCTCGTCGAAGCGCTGGAGCCCGTCGTCGGGAATCGGCTCCCAAACAGCGGCGTAGGCGACATATGTACGCCAACTCGGCCGCACGCCCGGATCGCCGTCGAAGGCGCCGAAGCGTACGCTCATCTGCGTGGCGTCATCGGGGTTGCGGCTGAAGAGATGGGATCCACATTCGCGGCAGAAGCACTTCTCGAAACCGCCGTCTGGACGTCGCCACCCCTTCACCAACTCCTCCCCCTGCAAGAGCCGGAAGGTGCGCCCGTCGATCCGCGCTTGTGCCGACGAAGCCGTTCCGGTTCGGCGCTGACAGCGAGTGCAATGACAGTAGCCCGCCGCCGTCGCCGGCTCGGTGAGCTCGAAACGAATACCGCCGCACAAGCAGCCCCCGGTCATTGAGGGATCGCTCATAGCGGTCCAGTCTGGCACGTGGGCCGCGCCCCCGCTTGCGTGATCGGCGGAGGTCGCGATACCTCGCGCTTACCCGGTCCCGATGGTCAGGTAGCCCTCTCGAATGGCAAACTCGAGCATTTGGGGCAGCGCTGCGAGAGGAACCTCGCCGCCCCGTGATGGCCGACCTCTCTTGTCGAGCCAGGTGTACTTGATCGAGACATCCTGGTCATCCCAAGACGATCGACCGATTCGGATCTCGTCCTCGGGGTGGACGCGGCATTTCTCGGACTTTTCGGGCTTCATGTTTTCTCCTATTGAGCCGTGGGCCTTCGACCGCGCTTGAGGGCGTCAGTGCCAGGAAGAGCGCGTCTTGAATTGTCGCGAGAACTGCTGCTTGGCGCGAGAAGCAGGAGCGTGTTTTGGATCACCTTCGATCACTGATCTCAGGTCTGAATCCGATTCAACGGGATCGGCCTAAACAATTGATGCGAAGGCAAGGTCGCTCAGTCGTCCGCATGCCCGGGGGCTTCGCCGCCGTGATCCTGCTCGCCGCCGGAAGGGGTCGAGCCGCTCGGGGGCGCTGGGGCCGCCGGAACCGTGGGGGGCGGCTGGGATTCGGTGCTCGCCGGCGGGGGGATGGTCGGTTCGGTGGGTGCCGGTGCGGGGGGAGTCTTTGCCGGAGGTTTGTGCCGGGCCCCGTCTTGCCGATGGGCTGGAGACGGCGCCTGCGGCGCCAGGGCATCGCCGGCTGAGATCGGTTCGGAGTCAAGGCCGATCTGCTGGCTTACCAGGCTGCTGGCGGCAATCGACACGCTCGCGGCAATCAGCAAGCCAAGCAGCGCCAGCACGATCCAGCGAACCGTCGCGGGCATTCTCACGCTCGCCTCTCGTCGCACTCGTTCACGTAGGCCAAGCTAGAACAGCGCCGGCAAAGGCTCGGCAAAGTCACGAATGCTCCGCTCGTTCGCCGGCGAGGGCGAATGAGATCGTCGCCCGGGTTCCTCCGCCCTCCCGGGCCGCAAGGCTCACCTCGCCATCCCACTGACGGGTGAGCTCGCGGGCGATCGGCAGCCCCAGCCCGGTCCCGCTGGGCCCGCGCCGTCCCGCGCTGCCTCGTCTGAAGCGATCGAAGACAGTCTCCTCCTCGCCGGGCTCCAGCCCCGGGCCTCGGTCGAGGACCTCGATTCGGTCCGCCCCTGCTTCGATCTTCACTTTCGAGCCGGCGGGCGAGTAGCGCAGCGCGTTCTCGAGCAGGGCGTCGAGCGAGCGGTCGAGGTCGGGGCGAGCGCACCAGACGACGCCTGCCCCGCCGGTGCTGCTGACCTCCAGCCCGATAGCCCACTCCCGGGCGGCGCCCCGCCAGCGCTCGGCCACCCGCTCGGCCGCATCGACGAGCTCGATCCTCTCGCCTGGCAGCTCGTGCTCTCCGGCGCGGCTGAGGATCAGCAGCTCATCGACGATCAAGGAGAGCCGGTCTATCTCTCCCATTGCCGCCTCCAGCTCGCCAGCGACGCGATCATCGCCGCGGAAGCGATCGGCGAGGCCCTCGAGTCTCAGCCGCAGGCCGGTCAGGGGGGTCCGCAGCTGATGGGAGGCATCGGCGACGAAGTCCTGCTGCACTCGAAGCAGGCGCTTGATCCGCTGGGTCATCTCGTTGAAGGTGCGGGCCAGCGAGCGCTGCTCGGTGCTGCCTTCCACCGTGACCGTGGCATCGAGGTCGCCGCCGGCGACGCTGCGTGCGGCTTGGTCGAGGCGGCGGATCGGCCGGGCTATCTGCTGAGCGATCAGCGCCGCGGCGATCAGCGCCAGCAGCAGGACCACGCCGGCCAGCGCCGCCAGATCGAGGATCGAGGTCTTCACGGCGCGGCTGACCGCGGCAACGCTCTGGGTAACCCGCACGGCACCGTGCGGCCGGCCGTGCTCGAGCACCGGCACGGCGGTGGCGAGGATGTCGGCGCCGAGCGTCCTGCTGTTGCGGGTGATCTGCTCGGCGTGCCCACCCAGTGCGGCCCGTATCTCCGGCCGGCTGGCATAGCTGCGCCCGCTGCCGGCACCTGCCGAGTCGGCGATCAGACGGCCACGGCCGTCGACCACGATCACCCGGCCGCGCACGCTGGCGGCCGAGACGTGGACGAGGCGCTGCAGGGCCGGTCGGCGGGCGGGACTGAGCAGCTCCGAAGAGGACGCGGCCACAACGTCGGCCTGGCTGCGGGCCTGTCCGCGGACCTCGGAATCGACCCGGTCACGCAAGCTCACCGCCAAGGGGACGCCGAGGGCGATCAACGCCAGCAGCAGGAGGTAGGCAAGCGCCAGCAGGAGGGCGGCTCGGAGGCTTACGGTTCCTCGACCTCCGGCGCGGCAAAGCGGAAGCCGACGCCCCGCACCGTCTCGATGTAGCGAGACCGGCCGGCCTCGTCACCGAGCTTTCGCCGCAGCCATCCGATGTGGACGTCGAGCGTCTTGGTCGAGCCGAACCAGTTGACGTCCCACACCTTCGCCATCAGGTCCTCTCGTTTGACCACCCGGCCGGCGTTGCGCATCAGCTCGGCGAGCAGGTCGAACTCCTTGCGCGAGAGGTCGAGCGGCTCGCCGCCGAGGCGGGCGACGCGGGCCGCGGGGTCGAGCTCCAGCTCGCCGATCCGAATCGGCTTCTCCTCCGCGCCGGCGCCGTCGCGCGGGGCACTCCGTCGCAGCACGGCCCGTATCCGCGAGATCACCTCGCTGGCGCTGAACGGCTTGACCACGTAGTCGTCGGCGCCCAGCTCGAGGCCGACGATCTTGTCCATCTCGGTTCCGCGCGCGGTCAGCATCACGATGGGCACGTCCGAGAGCCGCCGCAGCTCGCGGCAGACGTCGCGGCCGTCGCCGTCGGGGAGGGTGAGGTCGAGCATCACCAGATCCGGCTCAGCCTCTCCCGCCAGCTCCAGCGCCCCGGCCGCGGTGCGGGTGACCAGGGCCTCGAACCCCGCCCGCCGCAGGGCCTCCGCGAAGGGCGTCGAGATCGAGTCCTCGTCCTCGACGACGAGGATGCGCCCGCCCGGCGCCGAGTGGATCGTCATTTGGCCACTGTAACGCCGCCCTAGGGGGTTCCTCGCGGGTTGCCGCAAGGTTTTGCCGGTCCTTTACCTCGACCTGGCATGCGCTTGAACGCCGCCTCCCCAGACTGCCAGTGCAATCGGCCAGGAGGTGGATGAGGTGAAAAACCTGAAGACCCGAGTCGCGGCAGCCGCCACGATCGTCGGCCTGGGCGGCCTCACCGGCATCGCCCTCAGCGCCGGTAATCAGAAGTCGGCGCCGGTCGCGGTCAAGCCGATGATCCGCACGAAGGTGATCCACCGCACAATTCGGGTCACTAAGCACATCAAGCCAAAACATCCGATTGGCGCCGCTGCGGCCGGGACCGCTTATGGCGGTGGAGAAGGTGGCTCCGGCGCGGCCCCGACCACGGGTTCGTCCTCGACTGGCTCCGCCTCATACTCCTCTTCGGCCTCGCCGTCGCCGGTGACTACGGCGGCGAGCGGCGCCTCGACCTCCGTCCCGACTGCGGGCTCGCCCTCGACGCCGGTCGTGACCCATACCAGCGGCTCACACCAAGGCTCACACGGCGGTCATCACCACAGCCCCGTCGTCACCCACACGAGCGGCTCGCACCACGCATCGGGCGGTACCCGTCATCACAGCCCGGTGACGACCCACACCAGCGGCTCGCACACCGGCTCCGGAGGCAGCGGGCACACCACCGCCCCCGTGGTCACCCACACGAGTGGCGCCGGCGCTGCTCCGGGGGGCGGCAGCACCACCCCGGTCACCACCGCGAGTAGCGGTGGGGGTGCGGCGGGTGGCGGGGG
>Ga0068856_100007139_pt1 | contig 10895 bp, 10 predicted proteins | sample KBSCornC62_FD_66595 | JGI IMG/M metagenome (GOLD analysis project Ga0068856, IMG submission 66595) | Corn rhizosphere microbial communities from Kellogg Biological Station, Michigan, USA - KBS Corn C6-2 | ecosystem: Host-associated > Plants > Roots > Rhizosphere > Soil ... | reverse complement strand
TGCTAATACCTCCGCCGCTTCCATTCCAGGCCTTTTCAAATATAACTGAGGATGATGATACTACTAAGCTTGTACCTCCAACACCAATTACATTTTTTGAAACTGCCGGCCAGCTTACTCCAGCACCACTGTCGCCAGATGAGGCAAAAAAGACTGCTCCGTTCTGGCTCACAAAATGCGCATCAAGATCAGTTTCTCCAGTAAATTCTCGACCGCCCCAGCTCATAGATATAGCGGTTACATCTTTTCGCTTGCGAGCATAATCAACAGCATCTAAAAGATTAGGTCCGCTTGGGCTTTTAGCTTCGACAAGCAGGATATGGGCCTGCGGTGCTATAGCATGCGACCATTCAACATCAAGAGCTTTCTCCAAACCCCAGTTTGGATCTGTCTTTTTGTTGGGATCAAGCGAATATTTTTCAAAACAGCCGTTAGCTGTGGTGCATGGAGCTAGCCCATACTGCTTTGTGAAAACTTCCAGATCTTTTTCAATACCAGGGTCATCATAGGCGGCAATAATGGCTATCGTCCCGTGGCCACCCCAGGCAGGGAGATTGTATGCCTTCTTTATTTCAGAAGGAGAGTATCCTTTGGGACTAGTACTGGTTAAACCGTATGAATGAATTGGCAGAGAAGCTTTGTACGAACTTATTTTGGACGAAGCCTCAGCCCTTGGGATTACTAAAAATAAAAGCAATAAAATACCGGCTGCTGTTATAAGTGTTGTATATTTTTTCATTCCTCTATTTTAAAAAAGAGGAATGAAATATAGCTCAAAATATTATAAATATTTCTTTATCTTGGCGACGTGCTCTTGGTAGGTGACAGAACAATGAATATTTCTGTTCTTGTCGTGGAAGTAAAAGATGCACTTTGTGCTTTCAGGATTAAATGCTGCCTGAATTGCGGCAATTCCTGGATTAGATATCGGGGTAGGGGGCAAACCCTTATTTAAGTAGGTATTGTAAGGAGATTGAATGCTTTTATCTGCGGGGGTTACCTTTGGCCACCAGCCTATGTCAGTATTTCCTTTTGCGTATTGGAGGGTGGCATCAATGTCGAGATCCATTCCTTTAAATATTCGATTCCAAATAATTCCAGAGATAAGATTCATATCGCTTTTTCCTGCAGCCTCTCTTTGGATGAGCGACGCTACTTTCAAAGCCGTATCAAGATTCGTTATCTTGCCCCTAGAGATCTCTTTTATCTGAGAAGCTACTTTAGAGTCGAAACGCTGAAGCAGGCGATCTTTCATAGTGTTTGGGTCAGTCGATCCGGCAACAAGGTATGTTTCTGGATATAATTTGCCTTCTGCGCTTGTGACGTCAGTTTCGAATTCTGCTTTTTGAGCATCAGTCCATCCTAAAGCGGTTCCAACCCTTTCCGCCACCTCTTCTTTTCTGGTTCCTTCGGTGATTTTGACGTAGCGAACAAATGGGTTAGCTAAAAGCTGAGAATCTCTATTCAATCCCATACCTTTGAGTAAAAGACCTTTTATATTATCAACAGCTAAAACAGTATTAAGAGACACTGCATTTTTAATTAATCCTGCATTATATAAAGATACTAAAAGAGACGGCTTTGAAATATCAGAATTGTTCATAAAGTCGGCAATAGCCTCAGGATCTTTGGCAGTATGTAGAAAAATAATGCCAAGTCCGATAAGGATCAGTAAAAAAGTCGCTCCGAGTATGTATTTCAATCTCATAACTTCATTTTATCTGATATAATTGAACAATGCCAACAATTCTCTGTCTTTTTGGAGTCACTGGTGATCTTTCAGTACATAAACTCCTGCCGGCACTCTACACACTATTTGAAGATAACGCTCTTCCTGCTCATTTCAAAATAATCGGTTTTGGCCGGAGAGATTGGTCTGATGATGATTTTAGGAAATATGTAGCTGAAGTTCTTTTAAAACAGAAGGGCGAGTGCAAGCCTGCGTTTCTAGAGAAACTATTTTATGTCAGCGGAAATTATACTGTCCCTGCTGATTATAAAAAATTGCAGGACAAGTTCATTGGGTTGGAAAGTACTCTTAAACAAAAGACGAACAGGCTTTTCTATCTTGCCGTTCCACCCGTTCTTTACACAGACATCCTCACCTCTATTAAAAATGCTTCGCTTGATAAGGTTGGGAAAGGCTCATGGAGCAGATTTTTAGTAGAAAAGCCGTTTGGAACTGATCTTGTCTCTGCAAAAAAATTAAATAAATTAGCTCTAAAGTTTTTTACAGAGAAACAGCTTTTTAGAGTCGATCATTATTTAGCAAAAGAATCAGTCCAAGCAATACGCTATTTTAGAAAAGAAAACCAGTTTTTACATTCGATATGGAATAATAAATCAATTACAAAAATTGAGATCCAGTTGTTTGAGGAGGCGATAGTAGGAGAAAGAGGAGCTTTTTATGATGCTGTCGGCGCTCTTCGAGACGTTGGCCAAAACCATCTGTTGCAGATCCTGGTGCTTATTGTTATGGATGCTCCCAAGACAGAGTCAGAATCCGCTGTGCGAAAAGCAAGATTAAAAGCACTCTCTTCATTAAAAGCCTATAAAAAAGGCGATATCGGCAAGTATGCAGTCCGCGGCCAATATGAAGGCTATTTGAGTGAGCCTGGGGTTAAAAACGGTTCAGAAACAGAAACCTATTTTAAAGTAAAAGCAGAACTTACCTCTTCGGCATGGAAAACTGTCCCAGTGTATCTCGAAAGCGGGAAGGGACTAGCCGTCTCAAAAGTTACTGCAAAGGTATTCTTTAAAAGCGCTAAAAAAGATGAACCTAATTCTATTACTTTTTTAATTCAGCCAGGAAAAGGAGTCGAAGTATCATTTGAGGGCGAAGCAATAGTTACTCTTCCTCCGCAATTAAGCACAAAAAAGATCCATGGAGCTTATGAAAGAATATTTTTAGAAGCGATTGCTGGCGATCAAACGCTTTTTCCTCATGAACTTGAAATTGAAGCCTCTTGGAAATTCATTACACCGATAGTGGAAAACTGGCGGGAAACTCCTCTCCACATTTATAAGAAAAAAAGTATATAATATATTCAATGCCACTTGAGCTCGTGATAATTGACATTGGGTATGCGACGACACTTCTCTTAAATGTTGCTTTGGGTTTTTTGGTGTTGTATCGAGGTCCGGCTAAAACGGCCAATAGAACCTTCTTTTTATTTTCTGCATGCCTTGCAATTTTCGGCATCGGCTATATCGGCGGAGTAACCTCATCCAATTCTGTCGTCTCTAGATATTTTTTCCTGATGACAATGATCAATATCGCCACTGTGGCATTCAATTGCCACTGTGTGCTGGCCATCCTCGGTATTCATAAGCAAAAAACTAAACAGCTTATTTTTATATATGCGACTGGCGTGCTGCTGTATATATTCTTTCTTACAGACACCACTCGCTTCCTTCTTGTATCTTCTCCAAAACTTTATCTGCCAAATTATTTTGTCCCCGGGCCATTCTATTGGGTATTTACTGTTTACTTTTTCAGCGTAGTTACCTATTTCATCACCCATCTTTTTAAAGGTTACTTCAGAGCAGACAGAACAGAAAAGAAACGACTGCGCTACGTTCTCTTGGCCTATTTTATAGGCTATCCTGTCGGCTCATTGGCTTTTTTTCTTACTTACAATATTCCAGTCGACCCGATATATTCGATGTTCTATGGCGTTTACACAGGGCTTATTGCTTACGGCATATTGAAGTATGACGTTATGGATATTCATATTGTAGCCAAGAGGGCAGCGTTGTATGCGTTCCTCACGGCGCTTCTAAGCGCACTCATCAGCTTCATAAGCTATTCGAATAATATTATTGCTACCGTAGTTCCTAATTTTCCTACGTGGCTCATACCATTTCTAACTTCTATTGTCTCGGTGATAATCGGAGCATATGTCTGGGGCAAAATTAAAGAAGTGGATGTTTTAAAATATGAATTCATTAATAACGTAACTCATAAATTTAGAACACCGCTAACCCACATTCGGTGGCTGGTAGAAGATCTGCGAGGAAATGTGACGCCTGAAGAAAAAGACAAAGTTATTGAACAGATCCAGTATGCCAGCATGAGGCTTTTTGAGCTGACGAATGTCGTTATCGATACTGCGCGTGATTCAAACGATGATTATTTGTATCGTTTCGTTCCAGGTGATCTTTCTGCCATGATAAAAGAAATTGCAGATAATCACGCTGAACAGACAAAAGTTAAAGAGCAGCAGGTGGTGCTTCAATTACCGGAAAAAACACCCTTGACCCCTTTTGATAATCGCAGATTGCAGTTTGCAGTGCAGATCTTGTTCGAAAATGCCATGATCTACACTCCCAAAGGAGGCAAGATTACTATTAGAGTGGTAGTTGAAAAGCACGATCTCTTATTCCAAATTTCTGATTCTGGTATCGGTATTCCAAAAGAAGAGCTACCTCATCTATTTTCAAAATTCTATCGTGCCCAAAACGCCCGAAGAACTGATACTGAAGGTATGGGCATCGGACTCTTCATGTCTAAGAATATTATAGAAAAACATCACGGCAGGATCTGGGCCGAGTCAAACGGAGTAAATCAGGGCTCAACCTTTTCTTTCACCTTGCCCCTTAAATAACCATTTGCTAAAGTAACACCATGTTTAAAGACTTTTTAATGCGAAAAATGCTCCAGAATCAGCTTAAAGGGGTGCCCCAGGAGGAACAAGAAAAAATGATCGCCCTTATTCAGAAAAATCCTACTTTTTTCCAGCAGTTAGCCGAAGAAATCCAGGAAAAAGTAAAAAGGGGGATGGGCCAGATGGAAGCCGCCAAAGAAACAGTGCTGGCACATCAGGAGGAGCTCAAAAATATTACGAAATAAATGAAAACTAAAAAAATACTAGTATTCCTTGGCCAAGAAGACAAGGAAACATATTGCGGTGCGCTTGCTGATTCCTATGAGAAGGGCGCTCGTGAGGCTGGGCATGAAGTAAAGAGAATGAACATCGGAGATCTGAAATTCGATCCATTGCTTCATCATGGATATAAAACCATTCAGGCGCTAGAACCTGATCTTATTGCGGTACAAGAAGCCATGAAGTGGGCAGAGCACATTGTTTTTGTTTATCCAATGTGGTGGTCTGCAATGCCAGCCATTCTTAAAGGCATGATCGACCGAATGTTTATTCCTGGTTTTGCCTATCATTTTCATAAACATAATATGGGCTGGCACGGACTTCTTCATGGGAAATCTGCTCGCGTAGTTATAACCATGGATTCTTGGCCAATGGTTCAGCGCTTCCTTTTTGGAGATTCTACTAATGAAATTAGCCGGGCTATTTTGGGTTTTTCCGGAATTCATCCTGTCAAAGTAAAAAAGATCGGCCCCGTTAAAGATTTTAATGACGCACATAAAGCCGCTTGGGTGGCAACTCTTGAAAAGTGGGGAAGAAAAGGCAAGTAATTTCAGCTAAGGAGAGTATACTTACATCATGATAGATCGTTCTATGGTGCTAGATGCACTCCGTATAAACGGGCTAAGCCCAGAATCCTCCGATGCGGAAATACTTCGAGTATTTAAAGCTCTCAAATACAGCCCTGTAGAGATGCAGGAAGTGCTCGAATTGATCCGAACTAAATTTCCTGAACCGATTCCATATGTTAAAGAAGATAGCCCCAAAGATGTTCCGCATAAAAGAATTAAGATTGAAAAAATTAATACGATCGTAGAAAAAGAGGAAGCACCCGTTCCTCCAATGCAGCGTATACTGATCCCGGCTATTCCCAAAGAAGCAGAACAGCCTAAAGTTCCAGTACCTGCACCAATTAGAATTGCTTCTGTTTCAGAAAAACCATCGATGCCTGTTCCTGAGAAAATTCAGATTCAGTCTCCGGTTCAGATTCTTGCAGAGAATATAAAAAAGGATTCCAAAATGCCGCCAGCACCAGAGCCGAATTTGGAGCATGTGAGAGATAGGAGTTTATTCAGATATGTTTTTATCGGTATTTTTATCGTTGTTTTAATAACAATCGCTCTTTTTTTTATGTATATTGATAAAAAAGGGCCTTTTGCAGAAAAAACATATCCACCTGAGAGTGCGGTTATTTCGTCTTTACTATCCAACGCGACTGTATTTCATCCCTCTACGTATGCACTATTTATATCCGTTACAGCATTGCCTACAAAGGCATCAGTTGGAACTTCTTCAGCAGCATCTTCAACAGATACGTCTATTCCACAATCTTTGCAGTCAGCGATGATCGCTCTTCAAATGTATGAAAAGACTATTCTACCCGATACTAATTTTATACTTAGTGCCTCGACGTCGATTCAATATGCCACTTCAACTTCTACTAATTGGTCGTTAGATATCGACTCAAGAGGCACAGCTAACTACCTTGGATACAACGTAAGCATTAATACTGTTAAAAAGTCCTCAGATTATTATTTTAGGATAAATAGAGCTCCGTTTATTTTTGCAAATGAATTTAGTTCGCTCAAAAATAAATGGGTGGCAATCAAAACACTTTCTACAAGTACAGCTACAGCATCAAAATCGATAAAAGATAACGTAGCTTCTTTGCTGCAATCTATCCCTATGTATAGCAACGAATTTGCTGTCACCGAATCGAAAACCGCCTTGTTTTTACAGGAAGCTATCAAGTTTATAAATAAAGATAAACCCCTTCAATATAAAGGCAAGCCTTATACAGAAAAAATAAACGGTAGCAACTATACGCATTATGATTTTAGCTGGAATAAGAATACGCTTGGAGCTTTCTATCAAGATTTAAAGAGTGGCAGCCAAAATGATCTCGAACCGCAGCAATTTAAGGATTTTACTGATAATGGGCACTTAACCATTTGGACTGATGAAAAAGGTATTCCAGCAAGCGCGCAGTATATATATAACGATGGAAAGAGTAGCGTAACTATTCGAATTTCTTTTTCAAATATAAATAAGCCGTTGCAAATTCATGCACCCGTTCCATCAACGGATATAGAAGCATCTTCAACTAGGGATGCTATGAATCTTTTTATAAAAAAGATCATTTTAAATTTTTAGTGGATCGTGCTACTATCACCGAATGTCACTTTCAATCGGAATCGTCGGACTGCCAAATGTTGGTAAATCAACCCTCTTTAACGCTCTAACTAAAAAGAGCGTTCTTGCTGCCAATTATCCTTTTGCCACCATTGATCCTTCTGTGGGCGTGGTGTCTGTTCCTGATGATCGTCTCTGGAAGCTTTCTGAATTTTCTAAATCTGCCAAAACCATTCCTGCAGCTGTTGAATTCGTTGATATTGCAGGCTTGGTTAAAGGAGCAGCTGAAGGAGAAGGGCTTGGCAATAAATTTCTTTCTAATATTCGAGAAACAGATGCGATTTTACAGGTAGTTCGTATCTTTGAAGATCAGAACATCATCCATGTCAGCAATAAGATCGATCCTTTGGCTGATATTGAAGTGATCACTCTTGAATTAGTGATTGCCGATGCTGATATGGTTAAAAAGCGAATGGTAACTCTTGGAAAAGACGTTAGGAAGGGAGATAAGGCTGCTATTGCAGAACATGCAGTGCTTGAAAAGATCGAAAAAGCACTGGATCAGGGCCAGCCTGCGTCCACTGTTTCACTTTTGCCTGAGGAAGCTGCTGCAATCAAGACCACTAATCTTCTGACCACAAAACCGGTACTCTATGCATTAAATAAAAAGGGTGGGGGAACGAATCTTGATGAATTAAACGACGAGCGATATAAAAAACTTATTTCGTATATTGAAAGTACTGGAAATCGCTATGTCATTGTTGATGCCGGCATCGAAAGCGAGCTTAAGGATTTTGAAGGAAAGGAAAAAGAAGAGATGCGCGATGCTCTTGGGGGAAAAGATGATGGTATCGATACTCTGATCAAAGAAGGCTACCAGCTTTTAAATTTGATCACCTATTTTACAACAGGGGAAGATGAAAGTAGGGCATGGACTATCCAAAAAGGCTGGGCAGCGCCTATGGCTGGTACCGCAATTCATACCGATTTTAAAGATAAATTCATTCGGGCAGAAATAATCAATTGGCAGGACCTATTAAATGCAGGTTCACTCGGCCAGGCGCGCGAAAAAGGCCTCGTTCGCACCGAAGGCAAAGAATATATCGTCCAAGATGGGGATGTGATCGAGTTTAAGATCTAGTTTTCACAAAGATTGACTAATGTGGTACAATATTGCCACTATGGAACAACAAAAAAAGTCTAAATTTTTGAAAGGAGCTCTCATTATCGGCATGGTTATCGTCATCAATCTTTTTCTAAATTACACCCTTTCGCTTATTTATCCTGAACCTGAATATCTAACCTACTGTCCAAACTCTCAGGTCATCGATTCTGTAAATACTCAAGAAGAATGCGTGGCTAAAGGCGGCCAGTGGAACGGAAATAACATTGTACCGACAAGAACTCTGAATGGGGAAACTAAACCAGTTCCTGCAGGATATTGTGACCTTAACTACACTTGCAACAATAGCTTCCAAAAAGCTAACGAGACTTACGATCGAACAGTTTTCATTATTCTAGTGGTGATCGGCGCCATTCTTTTATCTGTTGGTGTGTATGCACCGCTTAATAGCGTTATCTCAACAGGACTTTCCTATGCCGGCGTTCTGTCATTCCTTATTGCTTCTATCCGATACTGGGGTTCAGCAGATAATCTGATAAAGGTTATCATTCTGGCCTTGGCTCTGGCACTTCTGATTACTGTAGCCTATAGAAAATTTAAAGATCAGTAGCAATGAACGACAATTTACCCGAAACAATACTCATTGGCACTAGAAATAAAGCCAAGATAGAAATGATTTTAAAGACATTCCTAAATGAAAACATATAATCATAAAACAATTGAAAAGAAATGGCAGAAATACTGGGAGAAAAAGGGCGTGGATAAGGCCAAAGATGATTCTACCGCTCCAAAATTCTATAGTTTGATCGAATTTCCCTATCCATCAGGAGAAGGCTTGCATGTGGGGCATATTCGAAGCAACACCGCTATGGATATTATTTCCAGAAAGCGGCGTGCAGAAGGCTTTAATGTACTTTATCCTATCGGCTGGGATGCTTTCGGGCTTCCTACTGAGAACTATGCCATTAAGACTGGTATCCAACCTTCAATAGTGACCAAAAAGAACACTGATACTTTTCGAAAACAATTAAAATCACTTGGATTTTCTTTTGATTGGTCTCGAGAGGTTAATACTACTGATCCAAAATATTACAAATGGACCCAGTGGATCTTTTTACAGCTTCTTAAGGAAGGTTTGGCATATAAAAAGAAGATGGCTATCAATTGGTGTCCGAAAGACAAGATTGGTCTTGCTAATGAAGAAGTGATTGATGGAAAATGTGAACGCTGCGGTACTCCTGTAGAAAAAAGGGAGAAGGAACAGTGGATGCTTGCCATTACAAAATATGCAGACCGATTGGATAGGGATCTTGATACTGTAGATTTCCTTGAACGAATCAAGATTCAGCAGCGAAACTGGATAGGGAAAAGCCAGGGAGTAAATTTTCACTGCGTAATTAAGGATCTTGGTATTAAGGTAGAAATGTATAACTCAGTACCGCAGACCTACTGCGCCGAGACGTTTACTGTCATGGCCCCAGAACACGCCTTGGTAAAAGAATTGGTAGCAGGAACAGAGTACGAAAGGAAGGTTTTAGAATTTGTTGAAACTTTCAAGAAAAAGAAAATGCAGGATGGATATGATACTGAAAAGGAAATGGAAGGTATCTTCACAGGAAGATATATCGAAAATTTTGCAAACACTGGCAAAGATCTACCTATTTGGCTTGCATCGTATGTAGTAGCTGATTACGGAACAGGAATTGTGAACGCCAGCGCTCATGACTTGCGTGACTTTGCTTTTGCTAAGAAACACAATATTCCACTGCACCCAGTAATGATTCCGGCTGATGAAGAACGGGCAAAGAGGGTGCTTGCCTGCGAAGAAGCTTATGTAAAAGATCCTGAAGGAATTATGTTAGAGCCTATGCGCTTTAAGGATCGTAAGTGGGGAGAAGCACGGGAAGATATTATTGAATATTTAATTAGTGAAAAAATTGCTTCCCGAAAAGTAAACTACAAGCTTCGCGACTGGGTATTTTCTAGGCAGCGATATTGGGGCGAGCCGATTCCAGTAATTCATTGCGAAAAATGTGGAATAGTACCTGTTCCAGAAAAGGATTTGCCGGTTACCTTGCCAAAGGTAAAGAATTATCAGCCAACCGACACAGGTGAATCGCCGCTTGCAGCAATTTCTTCATGGGTGAATGTGAAGTGTCCAAATTGCAAATCTCCGGCAAAGAGAGAGACAGACACTATGCCAAACTGGGCAGGATCAAGCTGGTATTACTTGCGATATGTCGATCCTAAAAATAACAAGGCTTTTGCTGATCCGAAGAAATTACAGTATTGGACGCCAGTAGATTGGTACAACGGAGGAATGGAACACACCACTCTTCACCTATTGTACTCAAGGTTTTGGCATAAATTCTTGTTCGACCAAGGACTTGTTCCAACCAGCGAACCGTATGCAAAACGTACCTCCCACGGCCTTATTTTGGCCGAAGGGGGAGAGAAAATGTCCAAATCGAAGGGTAACGTGGTTAACCCTGATTTGATCGTAGATAGTTATGGTGCAGACACGCTTCGCATTTATGAAATGTTTGCTGGCCCATTTGATCAGCCTTTTATGTGGAGTGCTGAAAATTTAATCGGTCCTCGAAGATTCCTAGAAAGAGTTTGGAAACTTCAGGAAAAAGTAGATTTGAAGGCAAAAAATACAACGCCTGATGAATTAGATATTGAACTTCACAAAACTATCAAAAAAGTTAGTGCAGACATTGAGACCATGGCATTCAATACTGCCATCTCCTCTT
>Ga0068856_100007136_pt1 | contig 10899 bp, 7 predicted proteins | sample KBSCornC62_FD_66595 | JGI IMG/M metagenome (GOLD analysis project Ga0068856, IMG submission 66595) | Corn rhizosphere microbial communities from Kellogg Biological Station, Michigan, USA - KBS Corn C6-2 | ecosystem: Host-associated > Plants > Roots > Rhizosphere > Soil ... | reverse complement strand
TCCTTGAGCATGGACAGATAACTGACTCCGGCTTGTTCGCGCTCGCTTTTCGGAAATTGTTGGCCGATCAGGATGAGAAAAAATGTGAAGGCGGGAATCAAAATCAGGCAAAGGCTGATGCGCCAGTCGGTGTTTTTAGCGAGTGCGATGGTGCAAAGTCCGCCCATCACCAGGCCCGCCGGCCAGCCGGCGTGCAGGCGGTTGAGCCATTTCACCTTGTCCTGGTTGAACATCGTGGACACGATGGGATTCGCATAAGCCTCCACCGTTCCGTTGCCCAGACCTAGGATGATGCTGCCCCAATAGAGCAGTTGGTAGCCATGTTTTTGCGCGGCGACGAGCGCCAGTGGATCCGTCACGCCATGGATGGCCTGATACGCCATCAACGCCATCCCGGTGTAGGCGAGATAACTGACAAAGGAAAAGACCATCGCCACCTTGTAGCCGATGCGGTCAATGAACAAACTGAAGATAATGATGCTCACGCCGAACGACCAGATGCCCGCGCCTTGGAGTTCGCCGGCGACGACATTGTCCAAACCGAAATCGGCTTTGAACTGTCCGCCGCATAGAATCATGCGGCTGATGAACGCGTAGCTGGTGGTGATGAGGGCGATGAAACAGCCCCAGAAGAGGATTTTGTCGTGTCGGTTGTTCATGGGAAATTAAGCGCTTATGCTCGCGACGAAACAAAAAGTGTCAACGGCAAATTTGCATGACAGGCGGAATTTGAGGCCAATCAAACACCGCCAAGATTTAACTCTCCCTCGACCCGTCGGTCTGATAAGCTGTTGGAAGTCGCCACGACTAATTTTATTTAATTGCATGACCCCAAAACTATTTTCCGAACTCGGCCTGTCCGCCGAAATCATTCGCGCCATCGACAAGCTCGGTTACGAGCAGGCGTCGCCGATTCAGGCCGCCGCGATCCCCGTGTTGCTCACGGGCAAGGATATCGTCGGCCAGTCCATGACCGGTTCCGGCAAGACCGCCGCCTTCGGCATTCCAGCCGTGGAAAAGGTTGACGTGAACAAGCGCGTGGTTCAAATCCTGATCCTGTGCCCGACCCGCGAACTCGCGGTGCAGGTCTCGGAAGAAATCCACAAGCTCGCGTTCTTCAAACGCGGCGTCATGGCGCTGCCGATCTATGGCGGCCAGTCTTATGACCGTCAGCTTTACGGCCTGAAACAGGGCGCGCAAATCGTCATCGGCACGCCCGGTCGCATCATGGATCACATGCGCCGCGGCACATTGCGTTTGGAGACAGTGAAGATGGTCATTCTCGACGAAGCCGACGTGATGCTCAACATGGGTTTCCGCGAGGACATCGAATTGATCCTGCAATCCACACCGAAGGAACGCCAGACCGTGTTCTTCTCCGCGACGATGCCCAAGCCGATCCGTGACCTTATCGAAAAAAGTTCGCGCGAGCCGCAGACTGTCAAAATCGAGCAAAAGGCGATGACGGTGCCGACGGTGGACCAGGTTTATTTTGAAGTGGACCGCCGCTACAAAATGGAACTGCTCACGCGGCTCATTGATATTTACGACCTCAAGCTCGGCATTATTTTCTGCAATACCAAGCGCATGGTGGATGACCTCGTGGATCATCTCGAGGCCGCCGGTTATCAGGCGGATCGTTTGCACGGCGACATGACGCAGAACATGCGCGATCGCGTGATGAACAAGTTCCGCAAGTCGGGCCTCGAATTTCTCGTCGCCACCGACATTGCCGCGCGCGGCATTGACGTGGACGATGTCGAGGTCGTCTTCAACTACGACCTGCCCTACGATCCGGAAGATTACGTCCACCGTATCGGTCGCACGGGACGCGCCGGCCGCAGCGGTCGCACCATCTCGCTCGTGCCCGGCCGCGAACTCTTCCAGATCCGCAACATCGAGCGCTTTACCAACGTCCGCATCCAGCGCGGCCGCGTGCCCACGGCGGACGAAGTCTCCGAAGCGCGCGAAAATGTTTTCATCGAAAAACTCCGGGCCTTGCTGACCACCAGCGAATATCAGAAGCATGACGCCATCGTCGAACGACTTTTGGAAGCAGGCTTCAGTTCCACCGACATCTGCTCGGCATTGATCCACTTGCTGAAAACCGGCGAAGCCGCCAAGCCCGCGCCGAAAGTTGAAAATTACGACCGCCCGGAAAACGACAACCGGCCCGGTGGATTCGACCGTGGTGGCGACCGTGGCCAGCGCGATGACCGCCGTCCGCCGCGTTACGAAGATCGTCGCGACGACCGCCGCGGTGGCGGTGACCGCCCGCAGCGCTTTGAAGACCGCCCGCCGCGCCGCGCCGAACCCGCGCGCCCGTCGAAAACATCGCCGTGGAAAGCCGACCCCACGCACCGTCCGAAAGTGGTGATTCCGCCGCCGGGCTACAAACCCGCCGCTGCCAAGCCGGTTGTTGAAAAACCTGTCATGCCGCCGGTCGAAGCTAAAACGGAAGCGGTAAAAACTTTTTCCGACGAGGAAATTTTGGCGTCCGTGAAAACTCCGGAGCCGAAGACCGAATCCAAATTATTCATCAAACACAAGACGGTGACGCCGCCTCCCGCCAAGGCCAAGGTCAGTCGCGCCACGCCCGGCGACCAGACCCGCTTGTGGATGAGTGTCGGCGAGACGCAAGGTATCACGCCGATTGATGTCGTAAACGCCGTCGCGGGCGAAACCGGATTGCCCGGCAAAGTCGTCGGCACAGTGGACGTGCGCGAGAAACATCTCTTCGTGGACGTGGCTAGCGAACATGCCAACAGTATCATCGCCAAGCTGAACCGCGCGAGCGTCAAGGGTCACAAAGTCAAAGTGAAGGTGGCCTGATGAGCGATGGTGCCACACCACATCCGGTGGAACGGCTGCTCCCGTTCGTGCTGAAAACCAAGTCGCTGCTGGTCGGTCGCGACACCTTGCGCGCGAACAAGAGCAAACTGCATTTCGTCCTGATCGCCGAGGACATCGCCGAAGCCAGCCGCGAGGAGGTCTTGCGGGATTTCACGCACTATCCGGTGGTGCAGCATTTCACGGCGGCGGATTTTGAAAAGTTTTTCAACGTGAAAGGTGCCAAGGCGGTCGGCTTTACCAAGTCCGGCCTCGCGCAATCCATCTACGCCGAGTTGAAGGCGCATCGCATCAACAAACCGCCCGTGGCGCCCACGCCGCCCGCCCCCAAAGCTCCGCCGGCACCGCGCAAGGTGGACTAAAACTTCACTAGTTCAGATTTCAACCGCGCAGAATTCCATGAACATCGGCTCCGGCTGACTCGTGAAATGCCAGTCACGTTCCCGCCAGGTAAACTTGAGACTGCCAGCGTGCAATGCGTGACTCGGCAGGATGAGCCGGACACGTTGTTCATCCGTCAGCCGACCCTCAACCAAGGCGAGATACAAATCTTCGTCACCGCCGTATAATTTATCGCCCACGATGGGATGGCCGAGATGTGCGAGGTGGATGCGGATTTGATGTTTGCGGCCCGTGCGTGGAGCGACGCGCACCAACGTGAAATTTGCTCCCTGACGCGCGAACCTTTTCTCTACTTGAAAATCCGTTTGCGCCAAAGCACCGTCCGCCCGGACACAATCTTTGATGGCAACTATGCTAGCTACATCTTTACCCAACGGGGCTTCAATGGTCCCCTGCTCTGCCACGATGTGACCATGAACAATGGCGAGATATTCCTTCTGCACCGTGCGACCCTCCCAGATTTTACCCAGCTCCCGCGCGGCGTCGTAACTCTTGGCGATGACAACGAGACCGGAAGTCTCGCGGTCGAGACGGTTCACCAGGCGTGGCTCGGATTCCGTCTTCAGGTAAATGCGCGCCCGGCTGATGAGGCTGGAATACTCGTCACCCTTCGTCGGATGACAGACCAGGTCCGCCGGTTTATGGATGACCAGCAGGTCCTTGTCTTCGTAGATGATGTCGAACAATTTTTCCAAGCTGGGAAATGTTGCCACAGAGACACCGAGGCGCAGAGAAGATTTGCCGGGGATTTTCCCGACTTCCTGCTTTCCTAATTCAAACCCCGCCGAAACGCCGGTGGCGCTTGGCGTATTCCTCCAGCGCGGCGTAGAACTGCGGCTTCTTGAAATCCGGCCAGAATGTCGGCGTGATGACGAGTTCGGCGTAGGAAATCTGCCAGAGGAGAAAGTTACTCACGCGCATCTCGCCACTGGTGCGGATGAGCAAATCGGGATCAGGAATGTTCCGCGTCCAGAGATGCTGCGAGACGACCTGCTCCGTGATGTCTGCAGGGTCGAGTTTGCCGGACTTCACTTTCACCGCGATTTGCCGGACGGCGTCCACAATCTCGATGCGGCTGCCGTAGCTCAACGCCATGATGAGCGTCAGACCGTTATTCTTGGAAAGCGTGGCGATGGATTTCGCAAGGTGCTCCTGCACGTTGTCCGGCAGGCGATGTATCTGGCCGATGACTTCGAGCCGGACGTTGTTTTTGTTGAGGTCCTTCGTCTCGGTCTTGAGATAATGAACGAGATACTTCATCAACGCGTCCACCTCGTCCTTGGGCCGGTTCCAATTCTCGGCGGAGAACGCATAGAGCGTGAGATACTTGATGCCGAGTTCGCCCGCCGTGCGAATGATTTCGCGCGCCGAATCCGCCCCGCGTCGGTGCCCCTCAATGCGCGGCAGGTGCCGTGACTTCGCCCAACGCCCGTTGCCATCCATGATGACGGCGACATGCCGCGGAAGATTCGCGGCAGCTTCGGCGCTTAATTGGATTGGCGAACTCATCTTATAGCGGCGCTCTGTGAACGCCATCCCGCGACGGTCATAGACCGACGCTACAAACTAAACAAATATCGTCTGCTCGCGGCCCGGGCCGACGGAAGCGATGAACAACTTCGCGTTGCTTAGCTCGGCAATCGCCTTCACGTATTCACGCGCCTTCTTCGGAAGCTGCTTGAACGTCTTGCACTTGTCGGTCGGCGTGAGCCAGCCCTCGAAATCGACGTAGATCGGCACGCATTGGGCGAGCACTTCCGCGTCATTCGGCATGTAATCGTATTGCGTTTTGCCGTGGCGATACGCGACGCAGACCTTGATGCTCTCCACCGTATCTAGGCCGTCAAGGTTCGTCACGGCGAGGTCGTCAATGCCGTTGACCATCGTCGCGTGACGCGTGGCGACAGAATCAAACCAGCCGCAACGGCGCGCGCGGCCGGTGGTGGCACCGAATTCACGGCCCATGCCGTGGAGAAGGTCGGAAATCTCGGCGTTCTCCGTCGGCAACGGTCCTTCGCCGACGCGCGTGGTGTAAGCCTTCATCACGCCGACGACGCGATCCATGCGATGCGGCGGCACACCGGAACCGGTGCAAGCTCCGCCCGCCGTGGTGTTCGATGACGTGACGAATGGATATGTGCCGTGATCAATGTCGAGGAACGTGCCCTGCGCGCCTTCAAACAAAATATCCGTGCCATAGCGAATCTGATCGTGCAGCAACACAACGGTATTCTGAACGAACGGCTTGAGGTATTGGCCGGCCTTGTTGTATTCCGCAAAAACTTTCTTGAACGAGAGCGGCTTCGCGCCGAGCGATTTGAGAACGATGTTGTTCTCCTTAATGCGCGCTTCCAACTTCACTTTGAGCTTCGCAGAATCCACGAGGTCGTTCACGCGCAAGCCGACACGAGCGGCCTTGTCGCCGTAAGCCGGGCCGATGCCGCGCTTGGTGGTGCCGATCTTGTTCTTGCCCTTGAGCACTTCGCGCTGGCCGTCCAGCTCGCGGTGATACGGAAACACGACGTGCGCCGTCTCGCTCAATACGAAATTCTTGGGCGTAACCTTGACGCCGTTTTTCTTGAGGCCTTCCATTTCGCTGACGAGGCCGATGGGGTCGAGCACCACGCCGTTGCCGATGACACAGAGCTTGTTTTTGCGCAGGATGCCGGACGGGATGAGGTGCAGCACCGTCTTCTTGCCATTGACAATGACCGTGTGGCCGGCGTTGTTGCCACCCGCGTAGCGCACGACGACTTCCGCCGTCTCCGTGAGCACGTCAATGATTTTGCCTTTGCCTTCGTCGCCCCACTGGGCGCCAACGAGAATTGTATTTGCCATAAATTTTTAAACTCTGCACGGCGGCGCAGCAGCACCGCCCTACCGCCGACAATAAAAATCCCCGGACGATAATCCGGGGCAAAGCGGCGGGGTCTTTGCCGGAAGAAGCTAGGAAAACGCGGGGAAATTGTCAATTCGGCAATCGGAGCGCGACCAGCCAGATCGCCGCCGCACTCCGCTACCAAAGCTGAATCTATTTCCGCGCCAGTTTTTCCGGATTCTCGCCGGAGGCCAGCGGGCGCAGGCGGAATTCGTAGTGATACTCCTGACACGGGATGAGGAACGGCTTGTGCGGCCACGCGCCCCAACTGTCGTCGCCGCCCACGCCCTGCTGCACGAGGTCGAGGTTCAACACCGTGTAATCGCGCAGCGGCAGTTGGAAGGGATGCTTGGCGGCGTTCAGATCCGCCGTGCCGTAGTGCAGCGCGTTGGCGCTCAACAGCGGCTCGCCGATAGCCAGCAAGCCGGCGCCTTTTTTGTTGGTGAGCGCGATCCAGCGGGTGTCCACCTTGTTCCCCGTCTCGCCTGGTTTGACGTAGCCCTGATAAAACTGTTCGCCCACCGTGCCGCGATAAACGCCCACGCGCGCGTCCTTGCGGTCGGAATACGTTTCCTGTGCGCCGGGGCCAAGCCACGTCACGCGGTCAAAACCGGCGGGCAAGGTCATCTGCATCCCCAGTCGCGGCATCACGGGCAGGTTCGTTTGCGACGGCTTGAAATCCGCCGTCACGGCGACTTCGCCGTTGCCCTGGACTTTGTAAGTCGTCGTCCAGGTCGCTTTTCCAGCGTCCGGCAGATACCAGCCGATGCTGACCGCCAGTCCGTCGGCCTGCTGTTTCACGCTGAACGATTGCGGCACGACCGCGGCATTCGCCGTGCGCCACGCGCCCTGGGATTGGTCGGCACGCCGGCCGCGGTCGTTGTCCGTAGTCGCCCGCCAGAAGGACGGCTGCAGCGGCGTGCGGATCAACTCGGTCCCGTGCGACCGCCACGAGGTCAGGCCGTTCGTCTGGTCAATCGTGATCTCAAAATCCTGACCACTGACGCGAGCACCGGTCGCCGTGGAATTCCAGACGAACGACGGAAAACTCCTCGCGTCCGGCGTGCGTGCGGGGGCGAAGTCCGGCAGCCTGAATTGATCCCAGGCGATTTCGTGACCCGCCTTGAGTAGCGCGGTCGCGTTTTTCAACCGGAAACTCACCTCGACGAAATATTCCACGCCGGGCTTGGGGGCAAACGGCTTTACCGGCAGCGCAACTTCCGCTGCGGTATGCGGAGGCAGGGACGGCAGCGGCAGTTTTCCGGATTGGATTTCTTCTCCATCGCCAGTGAGCTTCCACGTTGCGATGGCCACATCTTGCAGATTCAGGAAATCAAACCAGTTCTTGATTTCGATTTTGCGCGCTGCCAGGTCCACAGGTTTGCAATGGACGTTCTGATAGACATGCGCCACTTCCAGCAGGCCCGGATGCGGCTCGCGGTCGGGTGTCACCAGGCCGTTGCAACAGAAGTTGTCGTCGCTCGGCGCAGTGCCGTCACCGAAATCGCCGCCGTAGGCCCAGAACGTCTTGTCGCCGGGCTGCACTTTGCTGAATTTCGCCAGCGGCAGTTTGCCCTGCTTCTGGCGCAAACCTTGATCCACCCAGTCCCAGATGAAACCGCCTTGTAGATGCGGCTGCGAATAAATCTGCGACCAATACGACCACATGTCGCCGCTGCTGTTGCCCATCGCGTGCTCGTATTCGCACATGATGAAGGGCCGCGTCTGGTCCTCGGACGCATACTTCGCCAGCGTTTCCGGTCGCGGATACATCGGACAGACGATATCGGTGTATTTGTTCCGGCCGGCCTGCTCGTAATGGACCGGACGGCTGCTGTCGCGCTGGTGAATCCAGTCGGACGTCGCCTCGAAGTTCGGGCCGAAGCCGGCTTCATTGCCGAGCGACCAGATGATGACAGATGGATGATTCTTGTCGCGCTCCACCATGCGCACCGTGCGATTCATGTGCGCGGCGGCGAAAGCGGGATTCTTTGCCAGCGTCTCCGGCCCGTAACCCATGCCGTGGCTCTCGATGTTCGCCTCGTCAATCAAGTAAACGCCATATTTGTCGCACAGGTCATACCATGCGGGCTGGTTCGGATAATGGCAGCAGCGCACGGCGTTGACGTTGTGTTCCTTCATCACCTGAAGGTCCTTGATCATGCCTTCGACGGTGATGGCCTGGCCACGATCGGGATCGAGTTCATGGCGGTTGACGCCTTTGATGAGGATGCGCTGGCCATTGACGAGCAGGTCGCCGTTCTTGATTTCAACTTTGCGGAAACCGACGTTGACGGGGATGACTTCGAGAACTTTGCCGGAACTGTCCTTGAGCGTGAGGAGCAGCTTGTAAAGGTTGGGAGTTTCCGCCGTCCACTTGAGCGGGTTGGTGACATCTGAAACAATTGCGGCCTGATATTCTCCACCGGCCGGAGCTTTCAGTTCAATGTTGGAAACACCAACGGGCTTGCCGCTCGGATCCATCAGATTGGCCTCCACTTTTACCGCCGCTTCAGCAACGGACGCATTGGTGACGCTTACGCTCACTGATAATTTCACATTGTGAAACTCCGCGTCGAAATCCGTCTTCACCTCGAAGTCGCGGATGTGGATGTCCGCCGGCGACCACAAATACACGTCGCGGAAAATGCCGCTCAGGCGCCAGAAATCCTGATCTTCGAGATACGAGCCGTCGTTCCAACGAAAGTTTTCCACCGCGATCAAGTTCTTGCCCGGCTTGAGAAATTTCGTCAGGTCGAACTCCACCGGCGTGCGCGCATCCTTGCCCATGCCGACTCTCTGGCCGTTCACCCAGAGATAGAAAAACGAATTCACGCCGTCGAACGTGATCAGCACGCGGCGACCGTCCCAGTCTTTCGGCAGCTCGAACTCGCGGCGATAGGAATTCACCGTGTTGTTCGGATCGTCCGGCGGCACGATGCCCGGCGTCGGCTTCACGCCGTGCCACGTCCACGGATAGCGGATGTTCACATAAATCGGGATGCCGTGGCCCTCGATCTCCACGTTCGCCGGGACGGGAATCGTTCCCCACTTGGAATCGTCAAAGCTTGGCAGCCAGAAATCCGGCACACGCGCGAGCTGGTTCGAGGAGTAGTGATATTTCCACTCGCCGTTCAGCGAGCGGTAGAACGGCGACTTCACACGTTCGGAATTTTGAACGGTGCCGATTTTCAACGCCGTCTTCGCATCCGGGCAAATCACCATCGTCGCGTGTGGCGCTTCGTTGTTAATGCCCGTGAGCTGGGGGTTCTCCCAGTCGGGGGTGGCGGTGGCAACGGAAAGATGACCAGTGAACAGCACAGCCAAAACAGCCAGGCCGGCGGAGCGCAAAGACGTTTGAATCATAATTCTCTAATGCCAAATTAAATCGGTAAAAACAACTACTCTTTCGGGTAGTTGGCAAAATTCGTCGGACAAATTTTCTCTTTTGAATCGCACCGCCGCCAACTAGGCTGGCGTTATGCGTGATGCCTCACTCAATTTTCTCAAGACCCTCGTCAACACCCCCAGCCCCACCGGCCACGAAACCCGCGGCCAGCGCGTTTGGCTCGATTACGTCAAGAAGTTTGCCGACGAAACCTTTTCCGATGCCTACGGCAATTGCGTCGCCGTGTTGAACAAGGGCGGCGGTCCACGCATCATGCTCGCGGCGCACGCCGACGAGATCGCGATGGCGGTGAACTACATTGATGACAACGGCTTTATTTACGTCCGGCGCATGGGCGGCATTGACGCGGCCATTACCAAGGCGCAACGCATCGTCATCCACACGCGCAGCGGCCCGGTCAAAGGCGTCGTTGGCAATGTCGCGCCGCATCTCACCAAGCAGGAGGGCGATCCCAAGCCGCCGAAGATCCATGACATCTTCATTGACATTGGCGTGAGCAGCCGCAAGGAGGCGGAGAAACTCATCCGCGTCGGCGACCCGATCACGCTGACGGATGAATTCGATGTTTTGCGCGGCGACCTCGTCGTGGCTCGTGCGTTCGATAACCGCATCGGCACCTGGGCAGTGGCGGAAGCCTTGCGTCTGCTCAGTGAATCCAAGGTGAAATTACACGCGGAAATTTGCGCCGTCTCGAACGTGCAGGAGGAAGTCGGCCTGCTCGGCGCGCGCCAGATCGCGTATTCGCTTAATCCAGACATCGCGCTGGTGGTGGACGTGACGCACGCCACGGATTATCCGACGGTGAGCAAAGCCCAGCATGGCGACACGCGCGTCGGCGCCGGCCCGGCCATCACGCATGGCGGCTGCAATCATCCCGAAGTCGTGAAACGCCTCGAAGAAATTGCGGCGAAGAAAAAAATTCCACTGCAACACGAAGCGATGTCCGCCAGCAGCGGCACGGACACGGACGTTATTTTCTGGACGCGCGGCGGCATTGCCAGCGCGCTCATCAGTTTGCCGAACCGCTACATGCACTCGCCCGTCGAGGTCGTGAGCTTGAAAGATTTGGAACAGATCCCGCAGTTGATGGCCGGCTTTGTCGAGTCGCTGAAAAAGAACGAGCAATTCAAGGTAAAGATTTGAACGACTGATTTTGACGGCGATTTTTAACCACTAATCCGCGCTCAACTTCACTAATGGGAAATGATTTTTCCCAATCAGCGGAAAATCGCGAAGATTTGCGGTTTGAGTTTCAGCTTCCCCGTCACGGAATCACAATCCGGTAAAAGCTGGCGGGCAGATGGTAATTCGTCTCGGTGAACCGGATCTGGCCGTTCGTGCCGATGACATTTGTCAGCAG
>Ga0068856_100007134_pt1 | contig 10901 bp, 9 predicted proteins | sample KBSCornC62_FD_66595 | JGI IMG/M metagenome (GOLD analysis project Ga0068856, IMG submission 66595) | Corn rhizosphere microbial communities from Kellogg Biological Station, Michigan, USA - KBS Corn C6-2 | ecosystem: Host-associated > Plants > Roots > Rhizosphere > Soil ... | reverse complement strand
GGAAGGAATTGGCCGGTCACTTCCTGCGACACGCAATATTTGTCATGCTTGGCATCATAAGTGACGGGCAGGCGGTCGCTATCACCGTTGGTCGCGGCGAAGGCGGGCGCGGCCAGGCTGCCAAGGACGATGGCGGCGATCAGGACGGGGGACGATTTCATATTAGGCCTCCACTGGACAAGTGGCCTGCCGTTCGCCGGCCACGGCAGGAGCTTTGCAGGGGCCGTGCCAAATCGCCCCCAGACCCGATGCCTCCGGCTGCCGTCGGCGACACATCGGACCCCGTGCCGATTTGTGGCGAGATCCACCGAAGTTCGGCAACCACTCCATTCCGGAACAGAAATGGCCGTCGCCATATTGACCGCTCGCCCGGTCGATGCTCCGCTGCGCCGAACGGGACGCGATCTGCATTCCGCACGATGGAGAGGGATTCAGATGCCGTTGATGCTCGTGCCGATCTTGCTTGCGGCATCAGCCGCGCAGCCCACGAGCGCCAATCCGCTCGCCCCCGCGTTGGCGGGGCAGCTGGAATGCCACTTTCCCAACGATCAGGCCAAGACCTGCCGCTCGCTGGCCTCGTACAAGGCGCTCGGCGGCGACCGCTACACCAGCACCACCTTGATCCTGCTCGCCCCGCAGGGGCCTGTCACGCTCGAGGTTACAAGCGATGCGACCGTCAAGAAGGATACCGTATGCGGCATCATCCTCCGTTCCGACCTGGACAAAGGCCAACTAAAGGTCGCGGATCATGCGCTGACGCCGGCCGAGGCGGCCCCGATCATCGAGCAGATCGCGCAAGCGATGGCGCCGATGTTCGACAAGGAGGCTTGCTCGACCTTCGTTCCATCGGGAGATGGGCTGACGATCAAATCCTCGATTGCCGGCACGCCCCGACCCGAGCTTGATCAGCCGATGAAATGGGTGGCCCCGGCAGCCGGTTATAAGGTTGCGCCCTGAATCGGGCCGCCGTCAGGCGCGGCGGCGGATCCGGTCGAAAACCTTCGCGATCGGGGCGCACCAGAGTTGGCGGCGACCGATCGCCTGCAATATCGTCTCATGCAGCTCTGTACGGGTCTCGCCGTCCTGCGTCGGCACGTCGGCGATCGCGTGGAAGACGAGGATCGCCCAATAGCCTTGCTGCGCAGCCCGGCCGAGATAAGCGTCGACAGTTGGAAAATCGGTCGCATCGAAGCCGACCGCCAGGGCCTGAAGCCGATGCGGACGGCGAAGCGCCGTCGCCGGCCGATTGGGCTCTCCTTCACTGGTGCGCGCGACTGCGATGCCAGTGCGCGCGAGGAGCCGATCGAACCGGGCCTCCTGCCGATTGGCGTCGCCAGGCCCCAGATCGGTCACGTCGCATGGATAAGCGAAGCTGCGCACGGAAAGGCGGGGCTCGATCCGCGACAGCCAGCGCGCCACCGGCATGAGCTCGCGGCGGCGATAATTGTCCGGTGTGACCCTTGTCAGGTCGCAAGGATGGGTGACCGTGTGATTGGCAAGTTCGTGACCGCGCGGCGCGAGCGCCTCCCAATCGGCAAGCCGATGGCGGGTATTGTCGAGCGTCAGGAAGAAGGTGCCGCGAAAGCCGTGCCGTTCCAGCGCAGGCACCGCCAGATCGAGCTGACTGTCGAGCCCGTCATCATAGCTCAGACTGATCGCGCCTCGATAACCGGCGGGCCAGACATGCGCCGATCTCGCAGCCATCGCGGGGGTCGGCAGGAGCAACATGGACAGCCCTTGCAGGAGCCCTCGGCGGCTCGGCAAGGACGGAAGCGCACGCGGATCCACCGCGCCGGCGCAGCTCAACGCCGCTTCGGCGTCTTCTCCATCGTCGCAACCATGATCGCGTAGATCAGCCTGAACATCTCGGTCCTCCGCGATCGAAGACGATGCAGCCACGACGAACCCGCACCCGGAGTGCCGGGCGCGGACGCCTTTTGCCGGCCTCGCCTCCTCGCCTTTATCGACAGTCTGGCCGGTTAGATGAACGTCGGACAACCTGACTTCTCCAAGAACCCGCCTTTTACCCGGGAATAATGAACGATTGCTGCCAATGTGGTTCCCAAGTCATTCATGGCGACTCGCACATAAAAGACCTTGCCCGACACCCGGGCATGACAGGAGAGACATTATGAGTGCGGTATTGAAAGGCGCTATGGCCGCGGCGCTTATTGCGGGCAGCAGCCTGGCCGGGACCGCACCCGCGCAGGCCCATGACCGCACCGGGGTCGCGATCGCGGCCGGCATTATCGGTCTGGGCATCGGCGCGGCGATTGCCTCGTCGGATCACAGCGACCGTTATGGTTACAGCTACGGCTATGACAGTGCCCCGACCGGCTACGGTTATTATGAGACCGCGCCTGCTTATGGTTACAGCTATGGCTACAGCCAGCCTTATTATGGCGGCTATGGTTATGATCGCGGCTATTATCGCCATGATCGCCGTGACTGGGATGGCTGGCGCAACCATCGTCGCGACCGTGACGACGACCGGTGGGATCGCGATAATGACCGCTGGGACCGCGACGGCTATCGCCGCTAATTGACAGCGCTCATCAACAGCAGGGCGCCCCGCTGATCCGGCGGGGCGCCCTTTTCTTGATCGCCGTTCCAAATGAAACGGCCTCCTTGGTCGAGCGAGAGGACGCGATCAGTGCACGCCGCAGCGGCCCAGCCGGAGCAGGGCCACGTCGTGCGGAGCGATCGTCAGATGGATGCCGGCCGCAGCGCCATTGGCCTTGCCGGTCCACAGATCGCACGCCGCGCGTGGCCCGGCGCTGAACCCAAAGGCGGACCAGGGCGAACGGACGTCCAGCGGCGCTTCGGACACATTGAAGATCGCGACCGTATCCGGTGCAGCCCCTCGCGGCACCGACACCCAGACCTTGGCGGCAGTGGCGAGATCGGCCGGCAGCGTCTCGACCGGACGGCCGCTACGGTCACCCTGGTTGAGCGCGATCACCGCGCGGTTTGACAGCATCGGCAGCAGCCAGGGGTCCGCTTCCGTCAGATTGCCGCCGAGGATCAAAGGCGAGCGCGCGATCGACCACAAGGTGAAGGCCGTGCGCGTCTCCGCCTCCGTCAGGCGCGAATGGCGCGGCGCGCCCCAGCCGGCATGGGGGAAGAGCGAGCCGAAGGGCAGCATGTCGGCATCGGGCCAGCTGCCGGGCGCGACATGTGAATTCCATTCCGCGAGTTTGTCGAAGGCGTTGCGCACGCCATTGGGAAAAGTGGTGCTGGGATCGGGATGCGGGAAGGTCCAGGCGTCCCACATATCGTCCATGATCCGCCACATCTGCGCATAGTGCTTCACCTCGGCGGCGTGGCTGATGTTGGTCGGCCCGGGCGACAGGCTGAGGATGACCGGCCGGCCCGCGGTGCGGATCGCCTGCGCGATCTGGCGGATTTCGCTCGGGCGATAGGGATGGTCGGCGATGCAATCGACCTTCAGGAAGTCGACGCCCCAGGCGGCATATTGGCGGAGAAGCGAGTTATAATAAGCCTGCCCGGCTTCATTGTCGGCGATGCCGTAATTGGCGTCGTCCCACGGGCAAGTGGCGGCGCGATCGGCAGCGTCCGCGGCGTGGAAAGTGGACCCTTCGATCGGCACATTCGCCTCGACCGCCGCCTTGGGAATGCCGCGCACGATATGGATGCCGAATTTGAGGCCCTGGGCATGCGTCCAGTCGGCAAGCCCCTTCAATCCCTTGCCGTCGGAGGCAGAGGGGAAGCGCGCCGGCACCGGCATCAGCCGCCCGAACCCGTCGAGCAGATATTGGCGCGTCTCGAGCTTGTCGGCGAGCGGGTTGGCCATATACCAACCCTCGTCGATCACCGCGGTATTCCAGCCCAGCGGCCGCATCTTGGCGAGCAAGGCGGCATTGGCCTTGAACTGTGCCTCACTGATCGTGAAGCCATAAGCGTCCCAGCTGTTCCACCCCATCGGCGGAGTGGGCGCCAAGGGAGCCGCGGTCGCGGCGGCGGTGCCGAACAGCAGAGCGGACAGTGCAATCGCGAGGCACTTCAGCCATGGGCCAAGACCCCCATCGTCTCGTCCAAAACGCCGCATGTCGCTCCTCCCCACTCCTGTTCCGGCGGGCTTCTGGCGAATCGTATGACAAATCTCAAGTAAGGATCAGCGCAGCCGGCATTTGCGCGCGGTGGCAACGCCGCGAAGGAAGCCGCGCCGGGCATAACCGGCCTGGATGGCTGCATCCAGCCTCCGTTGGGCGGGGGCAGCGCCGCTGATCTCACGCACGAGGCCGCGGAAGGGGATGATGGTGTTGACCACTGCCTTGCCCCCCGCCTCGGCCAACTTGCCCGCTTTGTCCTCATGCACGGTGACACCGCCCGAATAATCGGGGCCGAGCGCATCGTTCAGCTCGAACATGGCGTGATTGAGCTGCGCACAGGTTCGCGTCCCGGCAAGCGAATAAGGCGCCGCCGCAGCTTGCTGGATCGCCGGCGGAATATCGATCTTCTGAACGCCGACGTCGCGCGCGGGCTGGGTCGCGATCTCCCCGGCGCGTTTTTCGGTGGCGACCACCTTCTCCTTGGTCGTGGTGGTGGTCGTGGTCGTGGTCGTCGCCTGGCCGGGGGCTTCGATCTTCGTCTGCGTGGTTTGTGTCGTGGTGGTCGTCGCGGGCTGCTGGGCCTGCGCGTTCGCCACACCGAGCGCGATCAGGCTCAGCGCAGACAAGCCATGACGCAGGCAGAACGTTTTCATGCGCGGAAAAACCCGCTCATGCCGATTGGTTCCGGAGTCAGGCCGCCTCGCCTTCGAACTGCAATTGCGCCAGCCGGGCGTAAAGGCCCGACCTTGTGACCAGTTCGTCGTGACGTCCCTCCTCGACGATTCGGCCATGGTCCATCACAACGATGCGGTCGGCGGCACGCACCGTCGCCAGGCGATGCGCGATCACGATGGTGGTCCGTCGGGTCATGAGCCGTTCGAGCGCCTTCTGCACCAGGCTTTCGCTCTCGGCATCAAGCGCCGAGGTCGCCTCGTCGAGCAGCAACAAAGGCGCGTCACGCAGCAGGGCACGCGCGATGGCGATGCGCTGGCGCTGGCCGCCCGACAGCCGGGCACCGCCTTCGCCCAGGAAGGTATCCAGGCCCTGCGGGAGCTCCTGCAGGAATGAAGCGGCATTGGCAGCCTCTGCCGCGGCCCAGAGCTGCGCGTCATCCGCGTCCCATCGGCCGTAGCGCAGATTGTCGCGCGCGCTGGCGGCGAAGATCACCGTTTCCTGCGGCACCACCGCGATCCGCGCGCGGATCGCGTGCGGATCGGCCTGGGTCAGTGCGATGCCATCGATCCTGACCGTCCCCGCCTGCGGATCGTAGAAACGCTGGGCGAGCTGGAACAAGGTCGATTTGCCCGCGCCCGAGGGGCCGACCACCGCCACGGTCTCGCCGGGAGAAACCGTCAGGCTGAAATCATTGAGCGCCGCCACTTCGGGCCGGGTCGGATAACGGAATTCGACATGGTCGAAGGCGAGCATGCCGCGCGGCGGCATCGGCAGCGCCTGGGGCTTGGCCGGCGCCGCGATCTCGGGCTTCTCGGCCAGCAATTCGCCCAGCCGCCCGGCAGCGCCCGCACCGCGCAGCAGATCGCCATAGACTTCGGTCAGGGCACCGAATGCGCCCGCGACCAGCCCGCCGACGAGCACGAAGGCGGCGATCGAGCCGCCGCTCATCTGCCCCTGCGCCACGTCATGCGCGCCCTCCCACAGCACCATCGTGATCGATCCGAAGATCATGCCGATCACGATCGCGGTCATGATCGCGCGCACGGTGAAGCGGCGGCGGCCCGCGGCAAAGGCCTGCTCGACCGCGGCGGTGAAGCGTTCTTCCTCGCGCTGTTCCTGGTTGAACGCCTGGACGATCTTCATCGCGCCCAAAGTCTCGGCGACGATCGAGCCGACCTCGGCGATCCGGTCCTGCGAAGATCGGCTAAAGCCGCGCACGCGCCCGCCCAGCAGCCTTGCGGGGCCGACCACCAAGGGAATGCCGATCAGCAGGCTCGCCGCCAGCTTGGGCGAGAGGATGAACATGTAGACGATGCCGCCAATGCCGGTGAACGCGTTGCGGAGCGCGATCGACACGGTCGAGCCGACGATCTGCTCGATGATCGCGGTGTCGCTGGTCATGCGCGATGCGATCTCCGACGGGCGATTCTCCTCGAAGAAGCGCGGCGCGAGCCGCAGCAGGTTGGCCTGTACGCGACGGCGCAGATCGGCGACCACGCGCTCGCCCAGCCAGGAGACGAAATAAAATCGGCACGCGGTCGCAATTGCCAGCACCGCCACGATCATCAGCAGATAATGGAAGCTGCTGTTGACCCCGTGCTCCGATCCGCCGCCCGAGATGAAGCCGCGATCGATCACGCGCTTGAAGCCATAGGGAATCGCAAGCGTCGCCGCCGACGCCACCACCAAGGCGGTCAAAGCGGCGGCGATCCGCCCCGGATAGTGCGCGGCCAGACCCCAGACGAGGCGGAGTTCACCGATCGGGCGGCGTTCGCCGCGGGGCGGAAGGGGGTCACGGGCGCTGGCCATGACCGCCAGATAGCAATCACATCGGCCTCAACCAAATACGCAATCATCCGTTTGTTGCATTGCGGCGTTATCCCCGCCATCTATTCCCTTCCGGGGAGGCGTAACACGAGTGCTATACGAAGCGTATGAGATGCAGCGGAGCCTGCTTGCAGGTGCAAGCGCGATGGCCGAGCTGGGATCCGAATGGATGGCGCATCCCGCCAACCCCTTCGCCCGGACGCAATTGGGATCGATGATGGCATCGGGGCTGGACGTGTTCGCCCACGCCTCCGCGCCCCACGGCAAGCCCGAGTTCAAGCTTCCCGTCACGATCATCAAGGGCAAGGAAGTCGCGGTCGTCGAGACGATCGAGGCGCACAAGCCGTTCGGCCAATTGGTGCATTTCACCCGGCCGAAGGCGCCCAAGGGCCAGCCCAAATTGTTGATCGTTGCGCCCATGTCGGGCCACTATGCGACGCTTTTGCGCGGCACGGTCGAGCGGATGCTGCCCGGACACGACATCTGGATCACCGACTGGCGCGACGCGCGGCTGGTGCCGCTGTCGGAGGGCGCGTTCCACCTCGACGATTATATCGACTATCTGATCTCCTGGCTCGAGCATATCGGCCCCAACACGCATGTGCTGGCGGTCTGCCAGCCGGCGGTGCCCGCATTCGCCGCGGCCTGCCTGATGTCGGCGGCAAAGAACCCGGCGCGCCCCAGGACTTTGTCCATGATGGGCGGCCCGATCGACACGCGCGAGGCACCGACCGAGGTCAATACCGTCGCCACCCAGCGCCCCTATAGCTGGTTCGAGCAGAACGTCATCGCGACCGTGCCCTTTTATTATCCGGGCGGCGGACGGAAAGTGTATCCGGGCTTCCTGCAACTGACCGGCTTCATGGCGATGAACTGGGGCAACCACTTGGTCAGCCATTGGCAGATGTTCCGCCACCTGGTCGAAGGCGACCAGGAGAGCGCCGAGTCGACCAAGGCCTTTTACGACGAATATCGTTCGGTCTGCGACATGACCGCCGAATTCTATCTCGAGACGATCGATGCGGTCTTCCAGCGCCACCTTTTGCCTGACGGCAAGATGATGCACCGCGGGCAGAAGGTCGATCCGGCCGCGATCACGGACGTCCCGTTGCTCGCGATCGAAGGTGAGCGCGACGACATTTCCGGCATCGGCCAGACCAAGGCGGCGCTCAAGATCACGCCCAATCTGGCCGACGATCAGAAGAAATATCTGCTGGCGAAGAATGTCGGCCATTACGGCATCTTCAACGGCCGCCGCTGGCGCAACGAGATCGCGCCGGTGCTGGAAGAGTTCATCGCCACGCATAATGGGTGATCCTTACCGTCATGCCAGCGAAAGCTGGCATCCATCTCCTCAGCACCCCGCCCGGTTGAGCCTCCGGGAGATGGACCCCAGCTTCCGCTGGGGTGACGAACAGACGATCGGACGGCCGTGAAACTCCACACTCGGATCGAGCGGTGGCCTGTCGCGGGCGCCTTCACCATATCGCGGGGGGCCAAAACCCATGTCGACGTGGTGGTGGCGGAGATTGCCGATGGCGATCATGTCGGACGCGGCGAAGGCACCGCCATCTATTATCATGGCGAAAGCGCCGAGAGCGTGCTGGCCCAGGTCCTGGCCGAGCGCGCCGCGATTGAAAAGAGCTTGAGCCGGCGCGAGCTGCTGCTGCGCATGCCGCGCGGTGCCGCGCGCAACGCGATCGACTGCGCGCTGTGGGATCTCGAAGCGAAGAAGAAAGGTGTTCCGGTCTGGAGGCTGGCTGGGCTCGGCCAGCCGCAGCCGCTGGAGACGGCCTTCACCATCTCGCTTGCCGATCCCACCAAGATGGAAGCCGATGCGCGCGCCTCTGCCCATCTGCCGCTGCTCAAGCTCAAGCTGGCGGGCGAAGGCGACGAGGAACGCGTCGCCGCGGTTCGTCGGGGCGCACCCGGGGCACGGCTGATCGTCGATGCCAACGAAGCCTGGACCGGGCGCGACATCGCCGCCGAAGCAGCCACCCTCGCCGCTTATGGGGTCGAGCTGATCGAACAACCGGTCAAGGCCGGTCAGGACGCCCTGCTCGATCGCATCGACAGTCCGATCCCTTTCGCCGCCGATGAAAGCTGCCAGGACCGATCCGATCTCGCCCGCTGTCTCGGCCGCTATCGGGCGATCAACATCAAGCTCGACAAGGCAGGCGGGCTGACCGAGGCGCTGGCACTCGCCGCCGAGGCAAAAGCGCAGGGCCTGGAGGTCATGGTCGGCTGCATGCTCGCCACCTCGCTCGGCATTGCGCCGGCTTTCCTGGTCGGCGGCCAGGCCCGGTGGGTGGATCTCGATGGGGCACTGCTGCTCGCCGAGGATCGGCCGGCAGCAATGCACGCAGAGAATGGTCTACTCGAGCCGCCCAGCCCTGAGTTGTGGGGATAGCCGTAGACCGTCATGCTGAACTCGGTTCAGCATCCACCCATCAACCATTCCGACGCCGCTTGTGACGTGACGGACCCTGAAACAAGTTCAGGGTGAGGTTCATCCATTCACTGAACCGCTCAGCTCGATCGGCTTCCACCCAGCTCACCCGCTCTCCTCAAGCTTCGGCCCACCCGCCGCGCCTGGCGGCGGCGGAACGGCGGGCGGGGTGATCGACTTGCCGTCGGGGCCGGCAAATTCAATCCCCGCTTCCTCGAAGCTGGTGAGCAAGGCGATCGCAACCTCGTGGCGCGCCTGGAAGACCTTGTCCCAGTCGCGGCTCTGCACGTCGAACTCGACCTTCAGCTCGATCGTCGGCGCGGCGAAATCGACGATGCCGCAGCGGACCAGCTTGCACTTCTCGACACTCTCCACGACGCGCTTGATGTCGTCCTGGACCGCGCGCAACAGGTCGGTCGGCGTCTGATAGGCGACGTGGAGCACGAACTCGACCCGGCGTCGCGCCAGCCGAGCCATGTTGTGGATTTCCTTGTTGAGCAGATTGGTGTTGGAGACCACCACCTCCTCGCCGGTCGTCGCGCGCACGCGCGTCGTCTTGAGCCCGATCTGCTCGACCGTGCCGCTGGTCTTGTCCCACTTGATCGAATCCCCGCGCTGGAACGGACGGTCGAAGATGATCGACAGTGCCGAGAAGAGATCGTCGAAAATGCCCTTCGCGGCGAGGCCGATCGCGATGCCGCCAATGCCGAGGCCTGCGATCAGCCCGGTGACGTTCACACCGAGATTGCCGAGGATCTGCACGATCGCGATCGCGAACAGGGAGATCGTCACCAGCAGCCGGATGATGCCGACCGCCGACCCCAAGGCGCTTGACTCCGCACCACCCGCACGATGTTCGATCACACCCAGGATCAGTTCGCGCACCCACAAGGCCCCCTGAAGCGAGGAGGCGATGGTGAAGAGCACCAGGATGGTCTGTTCGACCAGAGGCGGCGGATCGGCGTAACCATCTACCAGTCGGGCGGCGAACAGGATGATGAACCAGGGCCGGGTCGCCGCGAAGACGCGGCCGATCGTCTGCGGCCAATGCGTGACCCCGCTTTCGCGCTGGCGGCACATGTGCTGGCCGAGCGCGCGGATGCCGTAGAGCAGGACGCAGATCGCCGCGCCGAACGCCAGCGCGATCGAGATCTGAAGATAATGGCTCAGGATCCAATTGGTGCTCTCGTCCCAGAGCAGCCGGATCGTGCTCTTGGACAGGCGCAGGGGTGCCGCAGTGGAGCTGTTCAACTCGTCTCTCTCAAGCTGCCTTGGCGTGGCTGTGCGCAGCGTCGGCGATCTCGTCAAGGAAGCCGATCAGCGCGCGCTCGTGCGATGTAAGCCACCGCGTCGCGCGCGGCATCTTCAATTCGCACAGACCGTTCGCATTTTCGGTCCGGCAGAGCTCGATCAAGGCGGGATGGATGTAGGATTTGCGGCTGATCGCGGGCGTGTTGCCGAGCGCAGCCGCGACGGCTTCGAGCATCGGTTTCAAGCTGAGCTTCCCCTCTTTGGCGGTGCCCAGGATATGTTCGAAGGCAAGCAGGCTCGCGCCCCAGGTCCGGAAATGCTTGGCCGTGAAATCGCCCCCGGTCGCCTCGCGGATATAGTCGTTCACATCCTCCGACGTGATCGGTCGCGGTTCGCCTTCATCGTCGAGATATTCGAACAGATGCTGGCCGGGCAGATCCTGCGTCCGCCGCACGATCATGGCCAGGCGGCGGTCCTGGATCGTCAGCCGCTGCTTCTTGCCCGATTTGCCGACATATTCGAGCCGGAGCCTCGCGCCCTCGACCTTGACGTGGCGGTTGCGCAAGGTGGTCGCGCCGAAGCTCTTATTCTCCTTGGCATAAGCTTCATTGCCGACGCGGATATGG
>Ga0068856_100007129_pt1 | contig 10906 bp, 10 predicted proteins | sample KBSCornC62_FD_66595 | JGI IMG/M metagenome (GOLD analysis project Ga0068856, IMG submission 66595) | Corn rhizosphere microbial communities from Kellogg Biological Station, Michigan, USA - KBS Corn C6-2 | ecosystem: Host-associated > Plants > Roots > Rhizosphere > Soil ... | reverse complement strand
AAGGACCCGCAGGAGCGCGCCGACCTGATCGCCTATCTCAAGAAGGCGACCAGCGATCCGAAGATCTGCGACTAGGTCAGCCCGGCTCGAACCGGCTGACCTCGATGCCCGTGCCGACCGGAAGCAGCACGCTGGTCATGCCAGGCTTGGCGCGGACGGTGCGGCGATAGCGCTGCACCTCCTCGCCGCCCGGCCGCAGCATATTGTCGGCGACGACGATCGCGCCCGGATTGAGCTTGGGATAGAAGGCCTCGAGGCAGGGTACGTAGAGATCCTTCCAGAGGTCGACCAGCACGAAGTCGATCCCGGCCGGCAGCTCCTCGATCATTGCCACGGCATTGCCGACGCGGAAGTCGATGTAGTCTGCCAAGCCTGCATTCGCCGCCATCTCGCGGGCATGATTGGACTTGTAGTCCTGCAGCTCCATGGTGATCAGCCGGCCGCCGCTCGCGCGTGCGGCGTCGCCCAGCCATATGCCGGAATATCCGTACGACGTGCCGAGCTCGAGCATGGTGGGCGCCTCGAGCCGGCGCGCCACGATGTTGATCAGCCGCCCGGTCTCCGGCCCGACGGCGAGCAAAGAACGGTCGCGCCAGTCCTGCCCACGCGGACCCTGGCCCTCCCGCATCTTTTCCTCCTCGCGCATGCGCCCATGGTAGGCGTCGAGGACAGCCTGCATTTTCTCGTCCATCGCGTTACCCTTGGTCCTGCCAGTCGAAGGTGAGCGGGGCTTCGCGGAAGGCGAAGCGGTCGATGTGGCGGGCGACTGCGCCCTTCAGCGCCTCACGTTGGCCGGGCGCGCTCGCGGCAAGCTGACATTCGAGGCCGTCGTCGTGCGCCCGTAGCGCCAGCGTCGCATCGGCCGGCCAATCGGCGCCGCGCGCATTGCGCGGGAAGGTCACGCGGCCGGTCGTCTCGTCGAACTCGACCGCGAGATTGTGGCGCCAGTGCTTGCAGAGCTGCTGGAGGTAACGGCTGGCGTGCGCGGTCGGCACGCGGACGGTGCTATCGTAGCTCACAGCTTCTCGATCCTCTGCGCCGCCTCGTCGAGGATCGCCGCAACCTGGTGCATGGTCTCCGAGGAGACATCGTCTCGTTCGAAGCGATTGACGAGGACCGCGCGCAGATTCTGCATCGCCCGGCGAATCGGCCCGCGGTCGGTGCGCTCGCGTGCTGTCGCGAACTCGGCGAGACGCGCCAGCAGCGCGTCGACCTCGGCCTTGCGCTCCGCCAGGTAGGCCGAGCCGTCGGCAGTGATCGCGAAGGCTTTGCGGGCGCCGTCCGAAGAAGCCTCTTCGATGTGGCCCATCTCGTTCAGCATGGTCAGCGTCGGATAGACGATGCCGGGGCTCGGCGCGTAGACGCCGCCGCTCAACTCCTCGATGGCGCGGATCAGGTCGTAGCCGTGGCGCGGCTGGTCGGCGATCAGCTTGAGCAGGATCAGCCGCAGCTCGCCGGAGTCGAAGACCCGACGGCGCCGGCCGCCCCGCTCGCCGTCCTCGCGGCCCCAGCCGCCGCGGCGCATGCCGTGCCGGCCGATCGCATGGTGGTGATGCCCCCGGTGTCCGTGGGCATGATGGTGGTCATGAACTCGCATGGAGTTCTCCAGTCTGTGTCTAAACATGTCTAAGATATATCTTGATCGATTTTAATGGCAAGACAATGCGATCGAAAATCACAATTTAGCCTTATTCCAGGTCACGGCCTTGGAACTGGGCCCGAAAGCATTCCGTTCGTGCAGGATGGACACGTTCATCCCCTCGTCCGCCAAGGCCCATGAACCAGGGCTGGTCGCCGCCAGCGTCTACGCGCAGGGCCGCCGCCTCCGCGACATCGCGATCGAAGAGGCGGGCGCCTGGGCGGGCAAGGACGGCAGCATCGTCTGGATCGGCCTGTGTGAGCCCTCGATTGGCTTGCTGCGACGCGTGCAGGCGCAGCTGCACCTGCATGAGCTCGCCATCGAGGACGCCAGCAAGGCGCACCAGTATCCCAAGGTCGAGCAGTATGGCGACGCGCTGTTCGTGGTCGCTCGCACCGCGCAGGTGATCGACGGCAGGATTGCGTTCGGCGAGACCCACATCTTCGTCGGCAAGGGCTACGTCGTGTCGGTGCGCCACGGCCCGTCATCGTCCTACCGCGCGGTGCGCGAGCAGGTCGAATCCTGCCCGGCCAGCCTGGCGCGCGGCGAGGACTACATCCTCTATTCGATCCTCGACTTCATCGTCGACAACTACGCGCCGGTGGTCGAGTCCGTGCAGGGCGAGGTCGACGCGCTGGAGGACGGCGTTCTCAACAAGACGCTGTCCGAGTCCGCCGTCGACCGGCTCTACAGTCTGCGGCGCGAGCTATTGCGGCTGCGCAAGACGGTGGCGCCGCTGGTCGACGTCTGCCGGCGTCTCGAGCATGCCGACGAGGAACTGATCGAGCCGCAGATGCAGCCGCTGTTCCGCGACGTCAGCGACCACATCCGCCGCGTCCAGGAAGACATCGATTCCCTGCGCGAGGTGCTGGCCTTCGCCTTCGAGGCCAGCCTGATGGCCGGCCAGGCGCAGCAGAACGCGATCACCCGCAAGCTCGCGGCCTGGGCGGCGATCCTCGCCGTGCCGACCGCGGTCGCGGGCATCTACGGCATGAACTTCCAGAACATGCCGGAGCTGCAATGGAAGTACGGCTATTACGCCGTGATCGGCGTGATCGCGGTGCTGTGCGGCTGGCTCTATCTCCGCTTCAAGCGCCTCGGCTGGCTTTAGCCCGGCCGAGGCCCTCTGATGGGGAGGTGGCGGCGTCATACGCCGACGGAGGGGTCATGGTCCGCGGTGACGTTGGAGCTTATGACCTCCTCGGCTTAGGTCTTCTTCTTGGCTGTCGCTTTCTTCTTGGCGGTGACCTTCTTCTTGGCCGTCGTCTTCTTCTTGGCCGCTCCCTTGCGCGTGGGCGCCTTCTTCGCAGCCGCCTTGGCGGACGCCTTCTTCGGCCGGGCAGTCGGCTTCGACACCGGCTCGCCGGTCGCCGGATCGTGCGTGGTCTTGTCGGGCGCCGGCGGCCCCGGAGGTGCCGGCGGCGAATCGCTCTGGGCCGTCGGCTTCATGCCGAGCCAGAACTGGATTTCGGCGAGATCATCGCCTTCGAGATACCCGCCCTGCCAGGTGTCATTGTCGACCAGGCCGTGCCAGACCTGCGGATCCTGGCGATGGGCCTCGACATACGCGTTCCAGCGGTAGGTCTGGTAAATCGCGATGATATTCGCCGCATAGGCGGCGGCGAGCTGCGGGTTGCCCTCGACGACCATCATGTTGTCGTCGTTGGCATGGGAGGCCTTGTAGCCGAGATTGTGCGAGCCGGTGATCACCACCGGATGCTCGCCGAACGGATCGAGCACGATCACCTTGCTGTGGACGTGCACGCCGCTGCCGAGGATCTCGGTCTGCCACGCATGAAACGTGTCCTTGATGTTCTTCGGCACCATCGAATCGTAGCGAAGGCGTTGCGGCGGCGTGTTGCCGCCGCTGAACAGCGTGACCGGATTGGCCGGCTGCGCCGGGTCAAGAACGACGTGCTTCTTCGGCGTTTCATCGGCTGACGATTCCGTCGTGAGATTGGGAATCTCCTGGTTCACGACGCCGTGGATATAGAGCGCGGGATTGTAGTCGGCCGCGCCTTCATGGTGGCGGTTCAGGATGTTCTGCAGCAGCGTCCATTTCTGCGGCTGGTCGGCGCCGACGAACTGGCCGGGATTGAAGAACAGGAACAGGATGCCGTGCTGCGCGGCGGAGATGAGCTTGCGCGCGAAGTCCAGATCTTCCGCCTTGTCGGTCGGCGCAAACCATTGCGTGATCTTGCCGCCATCCACCGGGAGGGTCTTCGTCGTGCCGTTGGTCTTCGCCAGCGACGGCGGATAGCCGTTCTTGGCCGCCTTCAGCAGGTTCCATTCATTGAGGAACTCGGCCGCGAGATCGGCATCCTTGACGATGATGCCGTTGTTCGCCTGGGTGCAGAGGCCGGTCATCGTCCAGTTGGTGCTGCCCGACAGGACGCTCCTGGGTTTGCCGTCGGGGCCGCAGAACACGACGTACTTGTTGTGGGCGAAGTGACCGCTGGAGACGAGCCGGTCGTGAAGATCGATCTTGCTCTTGAGCTTGGCGCGAACGGCGGCGTTCTCGTCCGGCTTCTTCGAATTGAAGGCGCCGTTGGCGAGAATCAGGTGACATTTCTTGCCGAGCACCGTGAGCGCATCGATCAGCTCGGGGTCGTTCAGCTCATAGAGTGCGGCATAGATCTCGCCACCCTCGTTCTTGGTGGCCTGCAACAATGCGAGGATCTGCGGTCGCAGCTGTCCGCTCAGCGCGTTGCGCAACGAATTGCCGGGCGTGCCGATCAGGTCCTGGATCTTCGCGTCCTTGCCGACGTCGGCGAGCGCGCGGGACACCCACTGCGCGGCAACAATGCCCTTGTTGAAATACGCGCTGACATTGGGCGACATCTGCCCCGTGATCGTCACCGCCTCGCTCAGCGCGCTCGCCCTCTCCTTGGCGAGCTCGAGATGGTTGTGATCCGGACCAACGACCGGAACGACTGAGTACTGGACCTTGTCGCCCGGCTTGACGCCGTAGTCCCACCACATGAAGCGCTGCAACGGAAACTTCCACGGCGCCGCCGGATCGAGCTTGTCGGCATCGGAGAATCCCACGAAGCCGTGGAGATAGCTCACGTTGCCGCTGCTGAGCTTTGTGATCGTGAACCCGCGGCACTGCGGGATCGGCTTGGTGTCGTCCGGCAGCCATACCAGGCAGGCATGATCGCCGTTGTTGTAGACCTTGAGTTGGAGGGTCATGACACGGCTCCCCTGTCATCGACGAGGGAAGCCTATGCCGCAACCAGCACTTGAGCAAGGCAACCGGACCTCAATTCGAAGGCCGGCCGATGCACACCCTGTGTCGTATCAGTCCTCGAAGATCGCTACGGCTCGGGTCCAGCCGGCCGAGGCGCCGCGGATCTTGTGCGGGAAGCAGGAGATGGTGAAGCCGTCGGCGGGCAGCGCCTCGAGATTGTGCAGCTTCTCGAGATGGCAGTAGCCGATGTCGCGCCCGGCCTTGTGGCCTTCCCAGATGATCGACGGGTCGTGGTCCTTCGCCCATTTCTGGGCGGTGAAATAGAACGGCGCGTCCCAGCTCCAGGCGTCGGTGCCGGTGAGGCGAATGCCGCGCTCCAGCAGGTAAATGGTGGCATCGTAGCCCATGCCGCAGCCGGCGTTGACGTAGTCGTTGTTGCCGTAGCGCGAGCCGGCGCGCGTGTTGACCACGACGATCTCGAGCGGCTGCAGCGTGTGGCCGATCCGCTTCAGCTCGTCATCGACCTCCCGGGCGGTGATGACGTGGCCGTCCGGCTTGTCGCGGAAGTCGAGCTTCACGCCGGGCTGGAAGCACCATTCGAGCGGCACCTCGTCGATGGTGATGGCGCGCTCGCCCTTGTTCATCGTCGGATGGAAGTGATAGGGCGCGTCGAGGTGTGTGCCGTTATGGGTCGAGAGGTTGACGTTCTCGACCGCCCAGCCGGCACCGTCCGGCAGGTCTTCCTTCTTGAGGCCGGGAAAGAAGCCGGCGATCTGGCCCGCCGTGTTCTCGTGCTTGTGGTACTCGATCTTCGGCCCGAACGGCGCCGGATCGGAAATGACGTCGTTCTCGAGATAGATCGACAGATCGACGAAGCGACGCTTGTTCATTGAGCCTCCCGTACTCCGGAAGGTTCAGTGTGCGGACTTTGCCGCGCCCGTCAATTGCCTGGGGTTGATCGTGTCGAGTATCGACTGCGACAGCAGCTTGGCGATGCACTTCTGCCCGAAGTCGTTGAGATGCAGGCCGTCGTTGATGACGAACTGCGCATAGGGCATGCCGTCGTTGTACCACGACTTCATGATCTCGAAGCGTCGGAACAGGCCGACGCCCTTCTCCTTGGCGACGTCGGCCATCGCCCGCGCGTACTCCTCCTCGTCGGGCAGCGCCACGACGGCCGGAACGTACTGCAGGTTCATCATGATGAAGTTGGCGCCCAGCGAATGGCCGATGTCGATGCCGGTGCGCAGCTTCTCGGTGAACTTGGCGAGCGGGTCCCGGCGGATCGCCGAATTGGTGCCGACCTGCCAGACGACGATGTGCGCGTGCTCGGGCTTCACGTCGGTCTTCATGCGCTCGACCATCTCGGCCGCATCCTGGCCGCCGACGCCCTTGTTCCAGACATGGACGTGAATGCCGGGCAGCGCTTTGTCGAGGCGCATCTTGAGCTGGGCCGGATAGGCGAACTGCGGATTGCTCGCGCCGTAGCCCTGGGTCGAGGAGGAGCCCAGCGCGACGATGCGCAGGTCACGCTCCTCGGCGACCGCGGTCTTCGCGATCTCCAGCGAATTGCCGAGTGTCAGCATCTCGCGCGGCGCGCGGCACTGCCACTCGGCCGATGCCCCTGTCGACCATAGACCAGCCACTGCCAAGCCCGCCGCGAACGCCCAGCGCATCATGCCCGCACCTTGGCAGGTGCAGGCGACTTGAGGCGATGGGCCGCGAACGCAATCAACGACATGACCACGAGGCCGGCCAAGCTCACGAAAATCTGAGACAAGATAGTTTCTTCGTAGTGAGCGACGATGATCTGAGCGGTAACCGCAAGAAAAGTACCCACGCAGAATATCTGCAAGGACTGCTCCCCGCACCTGCGAATCGGTAGGAAAATGCGCCACTTCAGGAAACCGGCATCTCGCCGCACCACCAGCCGGGTCAGCCAGGCAAGGGCAAAGAAGTGCAATAATCTCAAGATATCGAGGTTGGTCTTGTCGATCGGGTAGATTTGTCGCGCCACCCAGTCAGGAATAAGGCGCTCCAACGCATTGTAATGCCACGACATCGCCACGAAGGCGGCCGACGCGAGGTAGAGCCCGGCCACCGCCGTCGTGCTCCATCGTCGCCGGTCGAAGACCTCGAGGCGGGGGGCGATCACCGCCAATACCGCGCCGCAATAAAAGATCACCTGCCAGGCAATGGGGTTGAAGAACCAGACCTTGTCGTCAGGGTAGCCGGGCAGGTTCCAATCGAAGTGGTTGCTCGCGACATAGAGCCCGAACGAGCCCAGTAGGACCGCCCATGGCCAGCGCAGCAGCCCCGGCAGGGCGAACGGGAAGGCCGCCAGCAGCACGATGTAGAGCGGCAGGACGTCGAGATTGACCGGCCGGAACTTCAGCAGCGCCGCCTCCAGGATCGCCCGGTAGGGGTTCTGGCCGAGGCCCATCAGCTGCATCTCTTCGATCAGCTGCGGCGTGTCGCGGGCGATCGAGACATAGGCGATCTGGGCGGTGAAGGCGACGAACAGCAGGATGTGCGCCACGTAGAGCTGCCACACTCGGCGATAGACCCTGATCGCGGCGCGCGGCCAGCCGTCCTTCAGCATCATGCGGCTGTAGGCGATGACCGCGGTGTAGCCCGAGATGAAGACGAAGATCTCGGTGGCGTCGCTGAAGCCGTAGTTGCGCACCGTGATCCAGCTGACGATGTTCTCGGGCACGTGGTCGAGATAGATGAACCACAGCGCCAGCCCGCGGAAGAAATCCAGGCGCAGGTCGCGTCCGGACGCAAGATAGGGAGGCACGGGCTCGGCGGCTTTCATTGCGGCCCATTCGTACTCCAGTCGAACCCGCTAGACTACGTTCGACCGGCGCTCGACGTTGCGCGCGCTAGAGGCCGCTCAGCACTTCCTCGATCTTCTGGGCGAGCTCCTGCTTTCGGTACGGCTTGGGCAGGAACTGAACGTTGGTCTCGAGCTCGCCCTTGCCGACGAGCGCGCCTTCGAAATAGCCCGAGGAGAACAGCACCTTGAGACCGGGGCGCAGCTCCATCGCCTTGGCCGCGAGCGCGCGGCCCGCCAGCTCGCCCGGCATGACGACGTCGGTGAACAACAGGTCGACCTGGTCGTCGCTCCGCAGCATCTCGAGCGCATCGACACCGTTGGTGGCGGCGATCACGCGGTAGCCGAGGCTGGTCAGCTGGTCCACGGCGATGCCGAGGACGCCCTGGTTGTCGTCGACCACCAGGATCTTGGCATTGCCGCGCGCGAGCGCGGCCGCTGCGGTCGGCGGCGCCGGAACCGCCGCCGCGATGCGCCGCGAGCGATCGATGTCGTGCGCGATCAGGCCGAAACCGACGACCTTCTTCGCGGGGTCGGAGATCGGCCGCAGCACGAGATTGGCCTGCAAGCGCGTGCCGTCGCGGCGTACCAGCGCACGATTGGTCTCGTGCCGGCCCCACTGCACGGCGTCGGAGACCGAAGCGTTCGATTCGGCGGTCGAGGGATCGAGCCGAGCGAAGAACTCGGCAAAGTTCCGGCCGACCGCCTCGTCCGCCTCATACCCCAGCAGCGCCCGCGCGCCGGCGTTCCACGTCAGGATCTTCCCCGCATCGTCGACGACGACCACGGCATAGTCCGTGAGATCGTCGACGAACCGATGCACCAAATCATCGTCGTCCAAACTCGCCATTGCACACCCCAATCTTCAACGCCCCAACCCTCGGAACCCCCGTTCCGAAAGCCCAAAATCCGGAACCCCAGTTCCGAAACCCCAGTTCCGCAACCCCAGTCTTCACCCCTGCAGCGCAGCGTTGCCCAGCCCCGGCCTTCCACCTCCGGAGAGGGCGCTGCGAATGATCCGCGCAAGATCGGCTTTCTGATGCGGTTTGGCGAGCAGCATGACGTCGCTGTCGAGCCGCCCGTCGTTCAAAAGCACGTTTTCGGAGTAGCCCGACATGAACACCACCCGTGTGCCGGGCCACGAGCGCTCGACCACGTCGGCCAGACCCTTGCCATTGAGGCGCCCCGGCATGACCACGTCGGTCAGCATCAGGTCGAAGCGGTAGGCCCGCAGCAGGACCAGCGCCTGCTCGGCATCGGCGGCCAGCTGCACGTCGTAGCCCAGGCCGCGCAGCTGCTCGCCGACGATGCTCCGCACCGCGTCTTCGTCCTCCACCACCAGGATGCGCTCGCTGCCGCCGGGCGGTGCTTCGCGCCGTTCCGCCGCTGCAGCCGCAACCGTCGCGCCGCTGCGCGGGAAGTACATCTTCACGGTCGTACCCTGGCCGGCCTCGCTGTAGATCTTGATGTGGCCGTTGGACTGGCGGATGAAGCCGTACACCATGCTGAGGCCGAGGCCGCTGCCCTGGCCGACCGGCTTGGTGGTGAAGAACGGCTCGAAGGCGCGCTTCGCGACCTCGGCCGGCATGCCGCTGCCGGTGTCGCTGACCGACAGCATCACATACTCGCCGGCGACGAGCTCATCCTCCTGGCTCAGCACGTAGTCGCGATCGAGGGTGACGTTCTTGGTCTCGATGGTGATGCGGCCGCCGGCCGGCATGGCGTCGCGGGCATTGATGCACAGGTTGACCAGCGAGCTTTCCACCTGGGTGCGGTCGACATTGACCGCCCACAGCTGCGCCGAGCCCGCGGTCTGCACGACGACATGCTCGCCGAGCGTGCGCCGCATCAGTTGGCCGGTCGCCGCCGCGATATCGCCGAGGTCGCAGCGCTCCGGCTTGAGGATCTGCCGGCGCGAGAAGGCCAGCAGCTGGCGCGTCAACTCGGAGGCCTTCTTGCCGGCATCGCAGATCTGCAGCGCTCGCCGGGCGACGTGCGGCGGCACCGCCGCGTCCTCGGCGATGGCATCGGCGTTGGCGAGCACGATCGTCAGGATGTTGTTGAAGTCGTGCGCCACGCCGCCGGTCAGTTGGCCGACCGCCTCCATCTTCTGCGCCTGGAACAGCTGCTCGCTGGTCCGCCGGTGGCTGTCCATCACCTCGGCGCGCTTGTCCGCCTCCTGCGCGATCTTGCGATCGAAGATCACGGCGAGCAGAGCCAGCACCACGACGAGCGAGGCGATCAGCGCGGTGACCGCCGCGAACACCGGCTGGTCGAGCCCGGCCACCGCGGCCCCTCGCGCGGGCGCGGCGAGGCAGAAGGTCGATTCCATGGCCGTGTAGTGCATCGCCGTCACGGCGAAGCCCAGGATCAGCGCGGCGCCGACCTCACGCAGCCCAGCAAACCGCCCGAGGTCGAGGCGCCCCAACCATTCGCGCGTCTGCAGCGCGAGCATGGCGAGCAGAATGGCGACGACGATCGACGCCACGAAGAACCTCGGGTCGTAGCGCACCAGGGCGTCGAGCTGCATCGCCGACATGCCGGTGTAGTGCATCGCGCCGATGCCGAGACCCATCAGCGTGCCGCCGACCAGCAGGCGCGGGGTCGTCACCACCGGCCGGGCGACGACGTGCAGGGCGATCGCCGCCGCCAGCACCGCCGGCACGATCGACAACGCGGTGACGCCGGGGTCGTAGGACACCGGGATCGGCAGCACGTGCGCCAGCATGGCGACGAAGTGCATCGCCCAGATGCCGCTGCCCATCGCCAGGGCGCCGACCGCCATCCAGCCGAGCCGCAGGCCGCTGGCCCGGAGCTCGGCAATGCGCGTGGCGAACTGCAGGAAGGCATAGCTGCCGAGCGCCGCCACCAGGTACGACAGCAGTACCAGCCCGTAGTCGTACGAGCCCGGGATGGACTGTGAGGGGTCCACCCCGAGCGCGAAGAATTGCGAGAGAGTCATCGAGGCCCTGCCCCTGCCTTCGACGTGATCTTCGCTATGATCATAACCGACTTTCAGCGATCGAGGGGGAAAGAGAATGACCAAAACGCCGCTGTTGCTCGTCCCGGGCCTGCTCTGTTCGCCGCGGCTCTACGCGCCGCAGGTCGCCGCCCTGCGCGACGTCGCCGAGGTCGTGGTGCCCGACTGGCGCAAGGCGCCCCTGTCGATCTTCGACAGCTGGGACAAGACCGCCCGCTGGGTGCTCGACCAGGCGCCGGCCGAGAAATTCGCCCTCGCCGG
>Ga0068856_100007127_pt1 | contig 10908 bp, 7 predicted proteins | sample KBSCornC62_FD_66595 | JGI IMG/M metagenome (GOLD analysis project Ga0068856, IMG submission 66595) | Corn rhizosphere microbial communities from Kellogg Biological Station, Michigan, USA - KBS Corn C6-2 | ecosystem: Host-associated > Plants > Roots > Rhizosphere > Soil ... | reverse complement strand
TTGTGCCGCCGGGGCTCGACTTCGCCGGCCGCCCTCAGCTGATCGCGACGCTCAGCGGTGACGGTGGTGGCCGTTCGCTGGTCTTCAACGGCCACATCGACGTGGTCTCCGCCGAGCCGCGCGAGCAGTGGAGCAGCGACCCGTTCGTGGCCGAGGTGCGCGACGGCAGGCTCTACGGCCGCGGTGCCTGCGACATGAAGGGCGGGGTCGCCTCGATGGTGCTTGCGGCCGAGGTGCTGTCGGAGCTCGGGATCCGGCTGCGCGGCGACCTGCTGGTCGCCACCAACACCGACGAGGAGTCCTCCGGCGCCGGCGGCAGCGCCCTGGTGGCGCGCGGGATCAGGGCGGACGCCGGCATCGTCACCGAACCCACAGGCTTCGACACCTGGGTCGCCTGCCGCGGCTCCGAGTACGGCGTGATCACGGTCGCCGGACGGCCCGGCCACGCGGAGGTGCGCCAGCCGGAGTGGCAGCGCGGGGGCGCCGTCAACGCGATCGAGAAGGCGGCGGTGGTCCTGGCCGCGATCGAATCGCTGCGCCGCGAATGGGCCACCCGCCGCGAGTACGAGCACCCGCACGTCTCGCCCCCGAGCCTGCTGGCAACGATGGTCCGCGCCGGCGAGTGGCCGGTCACCTACCCCGCCTCCTGCGAGCTCACGATCGCCACGATGTTCGTCGCCGCCCAGGCCGACGAAGCCGGCTGGGGCTCAGCCGTCCGCCGCGAGGTCGAGGAGTGGATCGTGCGTGACTGCGCCGCCCACGACGACTGGCTGGCCGAGCACCCGCCCAGTTTCGACTGGTGGCCGAACGCCGTGATGCCGATGGACATCCCCGAGTCCGACCCGATCGTCGCGACGATGCTGGCCGCCAGCTCCGACGTCGGCAACCCCGCCCGCATCGGCGGCCTCGACTCCTGGTACGACGGCGCCACCCTCACCCAGCTCGCCGGCATCCCCTCGATCGGCTACGGCCCTCCGGGCTTCAACCCCGACGGAACCAGCATCGCCCACATCATCGACGAGTACGTCCCCGTCGCCGGCCTCGTCGACTGCGCCAAGGGCTTGGCGGTCGCCGCGATGCGCTTCTGCGGCTGACGGCCGCTACCCCTCCACCCGCTGGGCCAGCTCCACGCCCTTCTTGCCGATGTCGATCAGGTAGCCGCGCAGGATGCCGTGGTTGGCCTCGCTGCCGGGGTTGATGGCGAGCGTGTCGCCGATCCTGCGCTCGCCGCCGGACTCATGGATGTGGCCGTGGACGGAGAGGACCGGCTGGTACTTCTCGATGATGCGGCGCACCGCGGTCGAGCCGACGGGGCCGCGGAGGACGTCGCCGGCTGAGATCGTCGGGCGCAGGTTCTCATCCAGCAGCGGCGCCTCGTCGAGCCCCGAGTCGTGGGGTGGCACGTGGATCATGAAGATCGCTCGGCGGGGATCGCGCACCTGCTGGGCGAGCGCGTCGAGGCGCTCGTAGAGCTGCTCCTCGGTCTCCTCGCGCGGCGTCGCCCAGGGGGTGTTGTTGGACCAGCCGCTGGACAGCAGCTGCAGATCGCCGGGGATGTCGAGCACCTTGCCGTCGCTGTTGATCGGCCCGTAGCCGGGCTGGTTCAGCGCGTCGTCGATAGTGAACTCGTCGTCATTGCCCGGGATCAGGTAGAGCGGCGTGCTCGAGTCGCTGAGCCGGTCGGTGGCGAGCGCCATCCACTCGTGCACGCGCTCGGTCATCAGCCGCTCGAGCAGCTCATCGCGGGCGTGCTCGTCGCTCGAGAGCCGGTTGGCGTCCGCCTCGGTGGTGATGAACGAGTAGTAGCCGAGGTCGGCGATGTCGCGCTGCAGCTGCGTGAGCTCCTGCTCGTCGCGGGCACGGCGGTGGACACCGAGGACCTCGGCCTCGTAGCCGCCATTGCGCTCCAGGATCGGGACGATCGCCTTGCCGGTCAGGTCGCCCGCCAGCAGGGCGACATCCGACTTGTAGACGTTCGCCTTGATCGCGTTGATGAACTTCCTCCACGCCTTCTCCGCGGCGTGGAGGTCGCTGGCGATGTAGATCCGTGTGGCCACTGGCTCCCTCCTCCCGACTCAGTCCGGCGGCAGCTCGGTGAACAGCATCTTCGCGTCGACGCCGGCCGAGCGTGCCCGGTACTTCATCACGAGGTAGATCACGAGGCCGAGGATGTAGAACAGGATTGCGTCCAGCAGCCCCTGGCTCTCAAGGTACGTCAGCGCACTGCCGCCCTTCAGCCCGTTCACGATCGGCTTGATCACGGCGAACACGTAGATCCAGATCGGGAAGATGATCCAGCCGAGTCCGAGCCACGGCAGCGCCCGCTTGAACGGGGCGTTGCGGACCAGATCGGGCCGGCGGAACTTGACCAGCATCGCGTTGACCCCGGGCAGGATCCAGCTCAGCAGCGCCATCGCGATCGAGAAGAACGCGGTGCTCACGAGGTTGAGCTTGTGATCACTGGTGGCGAGGATCGTCGGCAGGTCCTTGAAGCTCTGGAAGAACAGGAACACCGCCGTCAGCGCCAGCGTCGCGAGGATCGCGTTGAGCGGCGCGCGCATGCGCTCGTTCACCTGGCCGAACCACTCGGGCACCTGGCGGTCGAGGCTCCAGGCCAGCTGCATGCGGCTGAGGAAGTTGATGTAGACCGGGCACAGCAGGAACGGGAAGACCGTGCCGCCGAGGCTGATCAGGGCCCAGAGCGGCCACAGGCTGTGGTTGGCAACGGCGGCCATCAACGGCATCGAGTCCGGCTGGCCGAGCGGCAGGCCGGGCTTGGTCGCAAAGCCCCAGTAGTTGGCGCCCCAGGTCACGTTCGGCCCGAAGCCGAAGTGCGCCGAGATCACGTCCGTGTAGACGGAGTTGGCGAGCACGCCGATGGTGAGGGCGCCGAGCAGGGCGATCAGCACGCCGCGGCGGACGTTGCCGCGCACCTCGCCGGCGATGTAGGCCGAGTACTGGAAGCCGATGTACTGGAACAGCAGCACCGACAGCACGATCGGGAAGGCACCGGTCTCGAAGATGCGGCTGAAGAAGCCGCGATGGTCGGTGGCGATCAGGCCTCCGGCCTTGCCGGCCGCGGTGAGCTGCTCGGCGGTGATGCCGCCGCTGAGCTTCGGCAGGTTGGCGTTGAAGCTCGGCTTGTGCGTGAACAGCAGGCCGAAGACGAACATCGCGATGAAGCAGGCGACGCCGAAGCCCGCAAGCAGCGTGACGACCCGGTGGAACGAGCGTGTCGGCAGCAGGCAGATGGCGCCAATGCCGAGGAGCACGACCATGCTGGCGATGAAGCCGGGCATGCCCGTGATCGTCCCGGTCGCGTCGGTGAACCAGCCGTTGGCGCCGCCGAAGCCGCCCGCGCCGATGTGGATGATCTTCGCGGTGATCTGCAGGTTGCGCAGCACCAGCGGCACCTCGAAGGCGATGATGAGGATCGAGGCGATCACCAGCGTCCACGACTCCATCCAGCCCAGGAACGGGTGGATGATGCGGCTCGTGAAGACGTAATCGCCGCCCGAGCGCGGCATCACCGAGGTCAGCGACGAGAAGATCAGCGCCAGCAGCACACAGAAGAGGCCGGTGATGATCGCCGCCCACCCGTAGTCCGAGAACGGGCCGATCTTCCAGTTGGCGACATCGGCGAGCGAATAGAAGGCCGGATACAGCGTCAGACCGACGCCGACGAATGCCGCCACGTTGAAGAAGAGCGCGTTGGTCACGCTCACGTTGCGAACCAGGCCCGACGACTGCCGGACGAACAGCTTGGGGGTGGTGCTCTGCTCTGCGGCGGAGCCTCCTGCGGTGTCAGCCACGGGTGCCTTCCTCTCCTCAGCTCGGATGCTCTGCCAGGAGGGGCCTCTCTCATACCCCGTCCGGGCGGCGCGATCTTAACAGCAACCTAAGTCGTCACATAGTGCTCCGGCCGGCGGTCCCCCAGCGCGTCGTTGCGCGGTCCGCGGCGCTTGTCGCGGGCTGCGTCCAGGTGGCAATCGGCGACCAGCGTCTGCACGCCGGCGCCCGGCTCCGCGGCTGCAAGCATCGCTCCGTCTGGCGCGGCGATCACGCTCGCGCCCTGAAAGCCGCCGCCGCGCTCCTCGCCGCCGCGGTCGCACACGGCGACGAACACGTGGCTGAGATACGCAGTCGCCCGCGCCAGCAGGTGCGGGGTCGGCTCGCCCGCAGGCGAGACCTGCTCCCGCGGCCAGTTGGTCGGCAGCGCGATCAGCTCGGCGCCCGCCAGCGCGAGCCCGCGCGTCAGCTCCGGGAACTCGATGTCGTAACAGACGCCCAGCCCGATGCGGCCGTGGCGCGTGTCCACCACGGGCGCGGGCTCCTCCCCGGGCGTGAACCAGGACGCCTCGTCGTTCCAGAGGTGCAGCTTGCGGTACACGGCCACCACGCCCTCGCCGTCCACGATGGCGGCGCTGTTGAACACGCGGCCATCCTCGGCGAGCTCGCAGAAGCCGCCGATCACAACCGCATCGCCGCGCGCCGCCTCCTGCGCCCAGCCGGCCAGCAGCTCACCGTCGGCGGGAACCGCCACGGCGCGGGCCTCCTCGGCGGAACGAAAGATGTAGCCGCTGTGCGCGAGCTCGGGCAGCAGCACGATCTGCGCCCCGGCCTCGACCGCATCGCGCAGCGCCGCGCGCGCGCCGGCGGCGCTGGCCGCCGGATCCTCCACATCCGGAGCGGTCTGGCAGCAGGCGACCCTCAATGTGTCCGGCATCACCACCAAGTCAAACACCTCGTGCGCTCCCGCGCGAGGGGCAACGGGTTCAGAACGCGTCCGGTGCGGTGCGCCCACCGTCGGCCAGCAGCCGCTGCAGCTCCTCGCGCCCGTTGCCGACCAGCGGCAGCCCATGCGCGAGCAGCAGGTGCTCGAACGGGTAATCGTCGAGCACCTCGCCGAACGCCTGCAGCAACCCGTCCTTTGTCTGCTCCGGCTCGTCCATCAGCGAGTCCGGCACCCAGCCGATGCGGCCGGCCGCGTCGATCGGCGAGCGCACGATCGTGTCGCCCACCCAGATCGCCGCGGCCGATTCCAGGAACAGCCCGTCCTCGTCGGGCGACAATGAGCCGATCACGAACGGCTGCAGGCCACCGGGAAGCTCATCGCCTGCCGCGTAGCCGACCACGTGCTCGCGGTCGGCGAACTCGTGCAGTCCGGCGTTCGGCACGTGGACCTGACAGCCGAAGTGTTCGTGGACGGTGCCGCTGTCGCGGTAGTGGTGGCGGTTGGCGAGCACCACCGCCTGCGGCGGCGTCGGCCGCGATCGCAGCCACTCGATCCCCGCCTCCTCCGAGAGCAGCGGATCGATCAGCACACCACTCTGATCCAGCCAGTACGACGACACGAGCGTGCCGCCGATCCTCGGATTGGGCGTCGTCCAGTGCCAGATGCCGGGCAGGATTTCGTCCATGGTCAACAGGGTCGCTTCCCGGTGACGTCCCGCCGCATTCCCCGGGCGCCGTCCAGCGGGACGAGCGCCCGGCAGAGATCAGTAGGGCGGCAGGTCAGACCACCACTGTCCGAGCATCCTGAAGGCCGCCCAGAAGGCGCGCTTGGCGCTCTCCTCGTCGAGCGACTCGTCGATGTTCGGGACGTACAGCGCCTCGCACGACGGGGTGAAACGCTGCACCGCGCCCGGCTCGTCGCGCAGCTCGCGGCGCAGCGGCAGGTCGAGGTCGTTGATCACGCCGAGCGCGTCGGCGCCCATGATCACGAGCATCTTCGGCGCGACGATCGTCAGCTCCTCGGCGACGCGGCCGACGCACTCGGGGTCCGCCATCACCGGGTCCAGCACCGGGCACTTGACGCAGACGGTTCCGTAGACGGCCAGCGGGTCGATGCCCAGGCGCTTGAGCGATTTCATCAGCGCGTTGCCCGAGCGGCCGTAGAAGGCGACGCCCTCCTCGATCTCGGACGGGCGGGCGCTGTGCTTGACCATGAAGATGTCGGCCTGCGGATGGCCGGAGCCGAGCACCGGCATCAGCTGGCCGCGCGGGCAGTGCTCGCACGCCTGCAGCTCGCGCGAGAGATGGTTGAGCTCACGTATGGCCCGCTCGAGGTACTTCTCGCGGATCTCGTCGTCTGTTGCGGGCACCCCTGCCGAATTGGACGCCCACCCCGCTTGTCCTTGCGCGTGCATCAGGACTTGCGCGTCCTGCATCAGGACTTGCGAGCCGCGCGGCGGACGCGGCGCTCGCGTACGGCCTCGCGGCGGCCGGCCGGCCGCGCCTTGGTTTGGAGGAACTTGAGCGCCTGCACGTACAGCAGGCTGGCGGGATTGCGGATGATGTCGGCGGTCCGCAGCGACTCCAGGAACTGCTCGGGCCCGTCAAAGTCGTGCATCCGGATCCGCACCGAGCCGAGCCCCTGCGGAACGTGCGCGTCGGAGCCGGCGCCGGCGATCATCCGGTACTTGGCGGCGAAGCGCACCGCCTCCTCGTTGAACTCGGCGATCGCCACGCGCGGGTTGAAGACCTCGATCAGGTCGATGTCGTCCAGCACATCCAGCAGGTGCTTGTAATCCGGCACCGAGTGCATGCGATCGAACGGGTGCGGCACGTACACGAGCCCGCCCTGGCGTTTGATCTCGGCGATCGTCTCCTGCAGCGTCATCCCGCGCGGGATCTTCTCCTTGATGAACAGGCCGATCACCTCGCCCTGCGACGCGGTCTTGACCTCCTCACCGACGATCACCTTGATGCCCTTGGCCTTCTCGGCGGCCTCGAGCGCGCCCGAGATCTCGTTGTGCTCGGTCACGGCGATCGCGCCGAGTCCCTTCGCGCGGGCCTCCGCCAGCAGCACCTCGACCGGGGTGGCGCAGTCGTAGGAGTGATCGGTGTGCATGTGCAGATCGACGTCGATCAGCGGGCGCCCGGCGACGAATTCGGCCGCCCTGAGGTTGCGGGGGCGCCGGTCGTGGCGGCGCGCGATCAACCGCCCGTAGATCTGCTCCAGGTCGTCGGCCACGCGCGCGAAGGAGAGCGTGGCGCGCAGCGGCTCCGCGGCTCGCAGCAGGGCCGGCGGCAGCTCTGCGTCCGTGAGGAGTCGCTCGAGGTTGGCGGCCAGCGTCTGCGAGTCACCGGGCGCGTATTGCAGGCCGCGGACACCGTCGGCGAGCAGTTCCGCGTAGACGGGGATGCTGGTCGCCACCGGCACGATCCCGCCGGCGAGCGCCGGCAGCAGCAGGCCCGGAGTCGGCATCACCCCGTCGGAGCCGAGCACGAGCACATCGGCACCGGCCAGCGCCTCCTTCACCGGCATCGCCTGGGCATCGACGAAGCGAACGCTCTCGAGCAGCCGCCCACCCAGTGCCGCCGGCACGGCCAGCGGGCGCGAGGACCAGACGGTCGCGCGCCAGCCCTCACCGGCCGGCAGAAGCCGCAGCGCCCGCAGGAAGGTGCGAAGCGCCGAGCGCTCCTCCTCCGCTACGAAGAGGAAACGTATTTTCGCTTGTCCTCGTTCGTCCGGGCCCGCTGGCCCGGACGACGGCTGGAGCTCCTCCTGGCCCGCTGGCCAGGAGCCCCGCTGAGACCGGGTCGGCGGCTCGGCCCCCGGCAGCACGACGCGGTAGTCGGCGGGGAAGTAGCGGTCCATCAGCGTGCGCGTGGCCTCGTAGGAGGCGATGCGCGCGTCCAGGCGGCTGAACAGCAGCTGCGAGAGCTGGCGTCCGAACTGGGTTGAGAGCACACGCTCGGTCGGGTTGTGGAATGTGCCGACGCTGAGCGCCCGGGAGTTGCGCAGTGCCGCGCTCGACGCGCTTGGGGCGAACGGCTCGTGCACGTGCACGAGGTCGAGCGGTAGCGAGGTGAGCGCCTCCTCGATCGTGCGCGACACGTCGACCGGCAGCGACGCTGCACGCCGCCGCGCGGGCGAGAAGGGCAGCACCTCGCCGACACCGAGCACGAGCGGCTCCTCGTCGGCGCGCGCGAGTAGCGACTCGGCACCGGCGGTGCCGCCACGCAGCAGCTTGCGACTGCGGTGCACCAGCTCGGCCGAGTTCGACGGAGCGATGATCAGGACGCGGTGGCCGCGGCGGTGAAGCTCGCGCGAGAGCAGCCGCACGTACTCGCCGATCTCGGTCTTGGACTCCCAGGCGAATGGGCTCACCTGCGCGATCGCGAGCCGGTGTTCTCCCACCTCGCGCAGTCTACGCGGCCCTCGTTTCCCGGCCGGCCAGCGTTGGACGGATCAGCTGAGCGTGAAGCCCGCGACGGCGCTGACGGCGCGGTGGTGACCGCGCGGGCGGAATGCGCCCACGGCGGTGACGTGCACGCGTTTGGCGTCAACGAGCAGTCGGTGTCCGGCGCCGGTCAGGTGCAGGCGCAGCGTGATGCGCCCCGGGCCGGCGGCGTGCGCGCTGCCGATCGCGATCTGCACGCGCCTGCCGTCCCGGCGGGCGAACCAGGCGGCGGCAGCGGTGCCCGCCTCGACGGCCTGGTAGGCGTAATCGAAATGGCGCGAGGAGCGGATCCGCGCCAGGCGCGCCAGACGATGCTGAGGGGTCAGGATCTCCAGCAGTGAGAGGCGTGCCTCGGCCGCGTTGACGCGCGGCAGGCGCAGCTCGCCGGCACGGCCCCAGCTGCCTGCCCGCTCGCTCAGTATGTAGCCGAGCACGTCGCCACTGCGGTTGTCGTACTGGCCGATGACGGTGCAGTCGCCGGGCGCGGTGCAATCGGACTGATCGGCGGCCGCGTACTGGACCATGCTCGCGTTGCGTGGCAAAGGCGACTCGACGCCGCTCTGCCAGACGCCGTTCACCTCCGACAACAGCAACCCCTGGGAGTTGTAGCCGATATCGGTGTACACGCCGGTGGCCAGGCAGTTGCCGAGCGACGCGCAGGAGATCCAGTCGAGTCCGGCGGACTGCTTCTCCAGGCCGCTCACAGCGTTGGTGGGCAACGTCACCTTGGTGCCGGGCTGCCAGACGCCGTTGCTCTGCGTGATCAGCAGCCCCTCGCCGTTCTCGTAGTTGTCGAAGTACCAGCCGACCGCGGTGCAGGAGCCGGCCTGCGGGCAGGCGACCGAGGACAGCACCACGGTCTGGTCACCGACGGTCCCGGCCGGGGCGGCGTCGGCGGGCAGCGTCGCGCCCGTGCCGGGCGCCCAGGCGCCGCCGGCTTCGCTCAGCAGCAACCCGAGCGAGTTCTGGAGCGGGTTGATGTAGGTGCCCACGGCCGCACACGCGCCGCTGTCCGCGCACGCGATCGACGACGGGATGATGTTCGGGTCGGAGTTGGCGTCGCTCGGCGCCGGGGGCGTCGGCGCCACCGCCCAACCGCCGCCGCTGCCGGTGACGAGCAGGCTCTGCTGATGGCCCGATGGGTCGACGTAGGCACCGGCGGCCGTGCACTGGCGCGCGTGGTTGCAGGTGACCGTGAGCAACGCGGCGTTCTGGCCCTCGATCGGGGCACCGCTCGGCAGCGGCGCCTCGACCGCCCTGGACCAGTGCCCATGACGCTCGACGACCAGCATCGCGTCCCAGACCTCCGCGTTGGTCTCGTAGTTGCCAACCGCGACGCAGTTGCCGGGTGAGCTGCATGACACGCCGGCGAGCCCGAGCAGGTCGACGACCCCAGACCTGCGCCTGGGGGTGCTGACCGCGTTGAGGGGCAGCCGCAGCCGCACGCCCCGGCGCCAGCGACCGTGCGCCTCCGTGAACATCACGCCGTGATCGACGCGGCGGCTGTCGGTGTAGCGGCCGACGGCGGTGCAGTCGCCGGGCGCGGTGCACGACAGGTCGGCGATGCCGCCTCCGTCGGAGAGCTTGAAGGGCGCGAATCCGGCGCCGGAGGGCGGCTGCGCCTCAACCGCCTGGTGCCACCTGCCGGCGGTCTCGGTCACGAGCAGGCCCTGACCGTCGGCGAGGCCGTCGTCGTAGCCGCCGACGGCGCTGCAGTTCCCGGTCGAGGCGCAGGAGAGCGCCTGCAGCTGGATGGAAGGGTTGACCTGGGTCGAGCCCCTGCTGCTTGCCGCCGCGACTGACGGAGCGAATGCCGCGAGGCCAACCACCGTCGACAGCAGCCAGGTGGCCGGCTTGCGAGTCATACGCGCAGCATAGACCCGGCTCAGTGCAGCGTGAACGCGTGGGTCGCGGTGACGGTTGTGGTGCCGGCGGTGAAGCTCACGCTCGCCGTGACGTGGAGGCGGCGGTGCAGCCTGCGGTCGGTCTTGACGAGCCGCCGACCGGTGCGGTTGAGGCGCACGTGCACGGCGATCGCTGTGGCGGCGCTGGCTGTTGTGGTCCCGGAGCCGATCAGGTGCCGGCGGCGGTGCCTGCCCTTCCCGGTCTTTGCGTACCAGCGGACCGTGGCGGTCCCGGCCTCGAGCGGCGTCCACTTGAACGTGTAGCCGTGGGTACGTGCGAGCTTGCTCAGGCGGCTGCCGGGACCGTGTGGTACCAGCAGCCCCGCCAGCGATGCGGTCAACTGGGTGGCCGAGAACGACACCACGGTGGGCGGCGGCACCGGCGGCAGCGGCACCAGTACGCCGGCGGTGCTGACCGGCAGGCCGTTGCCGAGCACGCTCGTGGGGGTGATCGTGAACGTGTAGGTATCACCCGGCGTGAGGCCCGGAACGGTCGCCGAGCCGACCACGCCGACGGTCACGCTCTGACCGCCGCGGCTGGCAGCGGTCAGGTCGCTGGCCGTGATCGTGTACCCGGTCAGCGGGAGCCCGCCGGTATCGGCAGGTGCGGTCCACGACACCTGCGCGCTGGTGCCGCTGGTGGTGGCTGCAGCGCTGGTCGGTGCCGCCGGGGGGTCGAATAGGAGCGGCGTTATCGCGGCGCCGGCCGGGGAGACGTAGCCGGCGGCGGCGCAGTAGCCGCTGGACGCGCACGCAACGCGCAGGCCGGCGAATCCATGGCTGCTTGCCGCGCTGGCGACCGGGGTCGCTGTGGA
>Ga0068856_100007124_pt1 | contig 10911 bp, 5 predicted proteins | sample KBSCornC62_FD_66595 | JGI IMG/M metagenome (GOLD analysis project Ga0068856, IMG submission 66595) | Corn rhizosphere microbial communities from Kellogg Biological Station, Michigan, USA - KBS Corn C6-2 | ecosystem: Host-associated > Plants > Roots > Rhizosphere > Soil ... | reverse complement strand
CAACTGCATCAAACGACAGGTGATCCGTGGAACCGGTATTGTGACTGGTAACAGTCGTTGCTCCCAGATCGGCAAAGGGTTCTAACCAGCTTTTAAAGATCTCCTCAACGGCTGTATTATTCTGCGAATAAATACCGCGCACCTTTCCTGTGCCATTATCAAGGTTAAAGTAGGCGCTCACGTTTTTCTGTTCAGGTTTCAGCTGCATATCTTTGGGATCGCCAAAATGCTTCTTTACATAACCAAAGGATCCCAGCAATCCTTCTTCTTCGGCACCCCATAAAGCAATACGAATGGTACGGCGGGGTTGTACGTGCAATGCTTTTAACAAACGAACCACCTCCATCATTACAATACAACCGGCGCCATCATCGGTAGCGCCTGTTCCGCTATGCCATGAGTCGAGGTGACCGCCGATCATCACTACCTGGTCTTTTAATTTTTTATCGGTTCCTTCAATTTCTCCTATCACATTATGTCCGGTCAGATCGTCGGTATACCATTTATTATTTACATCCAGTTCAACCTTAACATTTCGGCCATCGGCCAACAGCCTTTGCATTCTTAAATAATCTTCTGCGCCTACCACCAATTGAGGAAGGCTTGCCGGTATACTCTTTGAAAACGCAGGCGTGCCTTGTACAAAAAGAAGCCCGTCTTTGCCGTGGCTTTCTTCCAGAACGGCCACTGCACCTTTTGCTTGCAGATAGCGCTGTGTATTATATTTTTTATGGATCAGGGGTACATAATAATCCAGCGCTTTGCGTGCAAGCATATACGCATCACCCAGTTTCCCTAATGCGCTGTCGCTATAGCGATGGGCCTGAGCTTCAAAGGAAGCGGGGTTCGACAATTCGACAGATTTTACAATAACCACTTTTCCTTTTATGTCGGCGGCGTGAGCGTCGATGGTAGCAGAATCGAGTTTATCCAACATTATTACCGGTGCAGTTACAGGTCCGCTGGTGCCGTTTGTCCATGCTATCGGATAAGCGATCAGCGTGCTGTAATAAGGCTCCTTCATAGCAAGGTAAGAGCGTTCTGTGCTCCAGCCTTTGCCAAATTCGCCCCAGGGCTCTGCTGTTGCATGTTGCAAGCCCCATTGCTTCAGAGTTTCAACGGCCCAGCTTACAGCTCTTTTGTAACCGGGTGAATTGGTAAGCCGCGGACCGGCTACATCAGTGAGGTTATGCGCAATTGTTCTGATCTGCGAATTAGCCATTTCCTCTTCCCGTATCTTTCTCATCATGGCTGAATCTGTTTTTTCCTGCGCCTGTATTACAGGAGCAGCAAATAGCATAATCAGACCCGTTTGAATAATTGTTTTTCTCATGTGCTTAAAAAATTAAGCAATGAAGATAACAATTGGCAATAAACAATCGACAACGGGCAAGTGGTGAATGGTAAATGGCGGGTAAGGGAGGTTACTGCTTATTCAATTCGCTTTCAATCGCGAGCAAGCGGGGCAGTACAATCTTGTTTTCGAGATAGAGGTGTTGTGCGAGATCGTTATCCAGCTCATGCAATTTCATAAAAACCGCCGTTTGGTGATTACTGGCAGTGCCTGGCAAATTATAATTATTGGTAAGTTCACGCAAACGCTGCAATACGGTTGTTACCAGCTGATGCTCCTGGCTCAATACTTTTTCAACCGGTTTACGAAGTGTTCGGGTCAGTAATCCTGCAAATGATTCCTTTGATTGATAAGCACGGCTCACCTGTTTTACATAAGGGAAGATCAGCTCTTCCTGTTGTTTCATAAAGTCCGGCAGAGTGCCCTGCAGTTTCATGAACTGCTGTAACAGTTCATCGGAGTAAGTATATTTTTGGGGATGTTCGGCTACAAAATTTTCAATATGATCTCTCAGTGTGGTAAATGTCTGACGTAAATACCCATGGTGTACATATACTACATAATCCACCAAAAAATCCAGGGGCCATTCACTATACGGAAGCGAGCCGGTCACAAGTGCCTGTCCATCAATTTTATTCAAACGAACCATGGACAAATTAAACCTATTGCGCGCACAAAAAAGCTGATTTTCGTCAGGTGCCGGAGGAAAGTTGCGTCATTGTTTCACAGGCACTTTCACTTCCAGTCTGAAACCGCCGCCAGGCTTAGTATCTATATGCATTGAACCGCCAAAGATCTCTGCCCGGTTCAGAATATTTATCAGGCCAATGCCTTTTCCCTGTTTGGTTACATCAACACCTTTTCCATTATCGTGAATGAGCAGGGTTACAAAGCCATCGTTTTTATCAATTGAAATAATCACCTGAGAGGCTTCGGCATAGCGGATAATGTTATTTGTCTGCTCCTGTATAATCCGATAGAGCATCAGCTGCAGGTCCTGAGTAAGTTCATATTCAAGCGAGGGGTCGCAATTAAACTGTACATCAACCGGCTTAATCAGCTGCATGGTTTTGATGATATCTTCTACCGGTTCCAGCAATCCAACCTCTTTTACTACCGAGGAGTTCAGCGATTTGGTAATTTTTCTGATCTCCTGTATGGCCAGGTTTAGGTATTCATTTGTTTTCTGGATCAGGTGCTCCTGGTCTTCGCCACTTCCCTGGGCTGCGCTTAATAAAATGGTGGCAGATGATAAGATCTGGTTTACATTATCATGCAATTCCTTTGAAATTTCATTGCGTTCCAGATCCTGTCCGGCAATCATGGCACGGTTCACCTGCAGACGTTCTTTTTCTTTCTGAAGCGCCAATTCTGCTTCAAGCGTTCTTTTTTCTGTAAGGTCCTGAATTGCGCCAATGGCCCTTATTGCTTTTCCGTCTTTATAAATGATATAGGCTTTATCTGCCAGATACTTCTCGGTGCCATCAGCACAAATAAAGCGGTATTCATCGTGCCAGTATCTGTTATTCGACTGCAGACTATCGTTCAGTAGCTGCACTACCCGTGCGCGATCTTCAGCGTGGATCTTATCATAAAACCAAAGCAGTGTATTGTCTGAATCGTTCTGTGAATAACCGGTTAAACGGGTAAAAGATTCACTGCGGTAAATATGTCCTTTCTCAATATTCCAGTCCCAGATGGAATCAGAGGTAGCCTTGGTAGCATAATAAAAGCGTTCATTGCTTTTTACAATTTCTTCCTGTGCTGTTTTTTCATCGGTAATATCGATGGATTGCCCGCCAATCAGGGGCTTTCCATCTGCTGATTTCAGCAGGAATTTGTAAACCACATAGATGCCGGGCGAGCCATCGCGCCGCAGGGATTGTTCAATGGTTACCAGGGGGGCACCTGTTTCAAGTACTTTCAGGTTATTGGCAATATATTCTGCTACCATATCATTCGGTAGCATATCATACATGTTTCTGTTCAGATCTTCATCGGTGAGCTTCCATACATCTTTAAACACATCATTCATGTATATGATGTTACCATCCTCATCGCAAATCCATGCAGGATTGTTGGTATTACTCATGAATGACCTGAAGATCGCTTCTGTTTCAGACAACTTCGATTCGGCTTCTTTCTTTGCGGTAATATCAAAAAATGAAACTGCTGCAAGCCCGGGCCATTGTTCTTCCAGTATAGAAGTGTTAACAGAAAGCCAGATCGTTCTGCCGGTTGTAGAACTTGTGTATCCTGCAATTGTTTGCTTAACAGCTTCTCCGGTACGCAATGTAACCAGTGCAGGGATCTCTTCGTGGCTCATTGGCGTTCCGTCTTCCCGAACGATCGTGCCCGGCAGTTTTGTTAAATTCTTTCCTATCAATTGATCGCGGCGCACGCCTATAATTTCACAGGCTTTTTTATTGACAGAGATAATAGTTCCTTCTTCTCCTTCTACCAGCAATACACCCTCTTCCAGCGTATTCAACAGATTTTTGTAAAGTAGTTCTTCCCGGGGCTGTTCTTTTTTAGTATGAAGGGAAGCCTGTACATCGCGGATAATAATTACCACGTTGGGAAGGTATTGGGTACCCGGAAATCTGTGGGTATAGCAGGAAAGATGAAATGTTTTCCCCTGAAATGTGGTAAAAAAGATCTTTTCTTCAGGCTCATTGAGCGCCACTACTTTTTGTAGTTGTCCGTGCACATCGGCGTAAGCAGGGGACAGTTGTTCAAGAAAGGCAATAAAGTTATTGTATGCCGGACGGTTGTTCTGGCCGAGCCATAATTCTTCAGCTGCTGCATTCCAATGCAGCATATCAAAATGCCTGTTGGTAATGATCACGGCATCCTGGTAGTCGTTGAGAATTGTCTGCAACCAGGGGGTCATCTCACGAAAGTTGGTTGTAAAAGACGGATTCATAGGTACACAGTAAAAGTTATATCATCCAAACGTTTCCTTCCCGGTCTCCTAAACTGTGCCAATCATGCAACCACTTTGTAATCAACCACATTTTGTTTTGCACAGTCAGGTGTTTTTCCCACATATAGACTCCGATTCCCAACTTATAGTGTGTTAAACCGCCCCGAAGTACCCACACAATTTTATAATTTTCCGTTGTTTACATATTAGTACTTACCAGGCTGTAAGTAGTAGGCGATAAGGTATAGATCGAAAACTACAAGTTGCTTGCTTGTTACTTATCGGGCCATTCTTCCTTCAACATGGCATAAACACAGAGATCAATGAAGCGGTTGTTCACAAATTCGCCCTGGCGAATAATACCTTCTTTTTTAAAGCCGAGCCTTTCAGGAATTGCCTGGCTTTTATAATTCTCTGTTCCGCAGCGTATTTCTATTCTGTTTAGCCCGAGGTTTTTAAAGCTATGGGTAATGAGCGCTTTACAGGCATTGGTAATTATGCCTTTACCCAGCCATTGCTGGTCGAGCCAGTATCCGATTGAAGCGTGTTTGTTGTGCATATCAATATTATACACCCCTATGCGGCCGATCATGGAATGGTTTGCCATTATCACATATCCTGTTTCAACGTGGTTGTCATATCGTTGTTTTGAGTTGCTGACGTATCGTTTGAAATCTTCCGGCGTTCGCATGTAGTCCACCCAGGGAAGCCATATTCTTAAATGATCACGATTTGCTTTCACCAGTTGATACAATGAACCCACGTGATGGTAATCGATCAGTTCAAGTGAAATAGTATCATCTATTTTTATGGTAGTGTTCATTTTCAACTTCATAAATGTAACAATCACACTTTTACTACTGCTGTCAACCGAATTTAGCATTTTTTAAATGAACAAAACATCAATATCTGTAAACAATCCGTCAAGAACCATTAACATATTTCGCATGTACCACAATAAATTCGTAGGGGCCAATATTGCTATATAGCACCGCAAAAAATCAATCCGCGATCATACTCATGATAACCCTGTCCGGTACTCTAATGACCGGCCAGGAACTTAACTGCCTGAACCGCTTCATTAAACTTTTCGTGTACAAAAACCAAAACACAAAAACATGCAACCAAAACTGCTACGTGTATTCGCATTGGCTTCTGCGTTACTGCTATGTTTCGATACATGGGCGCAAAACAAGGTACTAAAAGGAAAAGTACAGGATGATCAAGGAGGTCCTGTACCAAAAGCTTCTGTAATTATCAAAGGCACCCGGTCTGGCACCAGCACTGCCGATGATGGCTCCTTCGAAATCAGCGCACCACCACACGCCACACTTACTATCAGTGCCGTGGGGTATTTTAACCGCGAAATAAAAACCGGCACACAGGAAGAACTTACTGTTACATTATCACCCAACAGTAATTCATTAAGCGAAGTGGTTGTAACCGCACTGGGTGTTAAACGTGAAAAAAGAGAGCTTACCTTCAGCTCGCAGGAAATTAAAGCCGATGAACTTGTACGGTCGAAAGAGCCCAATATTCTGAATGCCATGACAGGTAAAGTAGCCGGTGTACAGATCACCAGCTCTTCGGGCACGCCTGGCGCGTCGAGCCGCATTGTTATCAGGGGCGCTACTTCAATTATCGGTAATAACGAAGCACTGATCGTAGTAGACGGCATTCCCGTTAACAACTCCGAAACCGGCGCAGTGAACAGCGGCCCAGGCAGTAACAGGTTGCTTGACTTTGATCCTTCGATCATCGAAAGCGTAAACGTTTTAAAAGGCGCTGCAGCTACAGCGCTGTACGGTTCAGCAGGCGCACGCGGCGTAGTAATGATCACTACAAAAAGCGGCGCAACCAATAAAAAACCTGCTATCAATATTTCACAGGACCTGTCATTCGAAAACGGGATCTTCCCCAAAATACAAAGCAAGTATGCTCAGGGTGACCGTAAAGAAATAAACGGAGTGGTATATGATAACGTATACTATAACGGAGAAACAGATAAAACGAGCAGCTCATGGGGACCGTTAATAGATACGCTTAAGGTGAACGGCGTGCCGGTTCAGAAAAGGAACCAGTTGAAAGACTTTTTTCAAACAGGCGTTACATCCAACAGCACTATCAGCTTTTCGGGTGCAAATGCTCCGGGATCAAGCTATTTTGCTTCCTATTCCTATCTGGATCAAAAAGGTATTGTTCCTACCACTTATTTAAAAAGGCATACTGTTTTTTCGAAATTCACCACCAGGCTCAGTGATAAGATCACCGGTACCTTTCAGTTCAATTATTCCAACTCCCGCACCAACAGGTTGCCGGAAGGTTATATACTGGAAAGCCCTGTATGGACTATCTACACAGCGCCTATTTCATGGGACCCATTACCATATCTTAACCCTGATGGTACTCAGCGCGTTTACCGCTATTCGCGTAACAATCCCTACTGGATCCTTAATAATGTATATACCCATGGCACCGTGAACAGGTTTGTACCGGTGATCACCTTAAATTATTCCCTGCTGAAATGGTTAAATATTACAGAAAGAATGGGCGGCGATATGTACACTGAGCAGGTTAAATATTATGAAGCAAGAGGATCGGTAGCCAATCCAAACGGATTAATCGTTGACCGCACCAATACATTCAGACAATATAACCACGACCTGATTATCGACGCACATCAGCAATTCAATAAATTCAATACAGAATTACTGCTCGGTAATAACGTACTTTCAAGCTATATACAGAACGTTGAAGCAAGAGGCGTGGGATTATCAGTTACCAGTGGTTACGACAATGTAGCCAATGCAACTACCCAAACCTATAGCGAAAAACATTATCTCACAAGGAAAGTAGGTTTTTATGCACAGGGAAATATCGAATACAATCACCTGCTGAACCTCGCTTTAACAGGCCGGTATGATGGTACTTCGGTACTGGCAAAAAGCAACAATTTTTACCCTTATGGTTCTGCCGCCGCCGGATTTGTTTTTTCAGAACTGTTGGGACCGCAATTATCTTCCATAATCAATTTTGGTAAACTGCGTGTTTCCTATGCCACCGTTGGAAACGATAATGTGGATGCTTATTCGCTGAATACGCCCTACCTGAATGTAAGCAATAGTAATAACAACGCCATTGCAGGCATATCTTTTCCATTCCAGGGCCAGAATGGGTTTTTACTGAGCGACGCATTGGGAAATCCCCTGCTTAAAAACGAGCGGGTAAACGAGTTTGAAACAGGTATCGAACTGAAAGCCCTCGATAATCGCATAGGAGCTGAAGTATCGTGGTTCAATAAAAAAGTACAGGATGGTCTTATACCTGTTACGGTTTCTCCTTCTACCGGTTATAATACCACTATCATCAACACGGCAAGGTTGCAAACAAAAGGGCTTGAAGTATTGCTGAATGCCAACCCTGTAAAAGCAGGTAAGTTTAACTGGGACCTTGTGTTCAGTTTTACCAAACTAAAAAACAAAGTAGTAGCTATTCACGAAGATCTTACAAGCATTTCATTGGGATTTACACAGGCAATAGTAGGGCAGCCCTACGGCGTAAAGTATGGCACACGCTATGCGCGTGACAGCGCCACCGGACAGTTATTGATCGATGCCGATGGTCTTCCTTTTGCCGATACCAAACAGGGCGTACTGGGCACCATTCAGCCCGACTGGCTGGCAGGCTTAACCAACAACCTTAGCTATGGTCCGTTTACGTTCAGCTTCTTTTTCGATATGAAGAAAGGAGGCGTTACTGAAAACAATGTAGATGGATACGGATATTTCTATGGTACGCCAAAAGCGACGGAGAATCGTGATCCACGCGTAGTTCAGGGCATTAGTATTGTAGATAATAAAGCCAATACCGTTTCTGTTAAAGGAGAAGATTATTTTAGAAGGATCAATGGCATACTGGAATCTGTTATACAGGATGCTACTTATGTTAAACTGCGTAATGTAAGTCTTAGCTATGTAATTCCTTCGAAGGTGATTCAAAAAACACCGCTCAGATCGGCTTCACTGACTGTTACCGGCAGAAATCTTTGGATCTATAGTCCGCACTTCACCGGTGGTGATCCTGAAAATAATTCATTCGGATCATCCAATGGATCACTGGGGTTGTATTCGTTCTCTACTCCTACCCCACGATCAATTAATATCAGTGTGAAAGTTGGTTTGTAGGGCTAAGAGCAAAAAGAGCAAAGGAGATAAGAGGAATTCTCTTTTTTCCCTTTTTACTCTTATACCCTCTTAGCTAAAAAGAAAATTAAAACAATTATTAAACAGATCAATATGTATAAATCCAAATATATGATGCTACTCACCTGCTGCATACTGGGTATTGGCATCACTGGTTGTAAAAAGTTTATTGATGTTAATAATGACCCCAATAATCCCACTTCGGTACAGGAAGCATTGATACTGGCGCCGCTTGAGCTGAATATTTCCACCGTACTTACTGGTGCTGATGGCGATTTCGGTCTTGCAGCTATGCTGGTAAATCACTGGATGCAAAACGTAGCATTGAACCAGCCTGTTCCCAACAATGGCACGTACGTGGTATATAATGTTGACTTTGACAAGCCCTGGAAAAACATTTATGTAACCTGTTTGAATAACCTGAAAGCCATGAATGAAAAAGCCACTGCCAATGGCAACTATAATTATTCAGGCATTGCAAAAATATTAACCGCTTTTTGCACGGATATTGCTACTGACTATTGGGGTGATGTTCCTTTTACCGACGCCTTTCAGGGAATTGGTAAGCTACAGCCGGCCTACGATTCGCAGGAGAGCATTTATAAGAACATTCAGTCGCTGCTGGATGACGCCATTTCCGACATTAATAAAAATGCTACGGTAACGCCCGGTGGCGATGATTACTTTTATTCGGGCGACATGAACAAATGGAAGCGGCTGGCCTATACACTGAAGGCCCGTTATTATATGCATCTTATTAAAGCACCGGGGCATACAGCGGCAGGACAAGCCGATCTGGCACTGGCTGCTTTACAAAATGGTATGCAATCGAACAGCGACGATCTGATGTTTTCCTATCCCGGAAGTGCTGGCCTGGAAAGTCCATATTATGTTGATTTTTTGCCGGTATCTACGCTGGTATTATCGTCTGCCTGCGTTGATACACTCGTAACCCGAAACGATCCGCGACTTTCGAAAATGGTTGCCAAAGCCAAAGGCACGGGTTTGTATACCGGCCGTCCTATCGGTTCAATAAATCTTGGTAACCTGGATAATTATTCATTGCCCGGCCCGGCTTACGGCTATGCGTCTTCGCCGGTTTATGTATTTAATTATTCTGAAGCACTATTTCTGAAGGCAGAAGCGACCCTGTATAAATCGGGATTTGCTGCTGCACAGCCTATATATCAGGATGCGATCCGCTCGCACATGGCAAAACTGTCGGTTGCCGATGCTGATGTGGCTACTTATTTATCGAACCGTGGTACGCTTACGGCCGCCAATGCGCTTCAACGCATTATGGAAGAAAAAAAGATCGCTAATTTTTTATCGATCGAAAACTTTAACGACTGGAGAAGAACCGGCTACCCGTTGTTGACAAAAGTGCCCAATGCATCATCTGAAATTCCGCGAAGAATGCTGTATCCGCAGATAGAAATTTTGTCGAACCCGCAGGCTGCGCAATCTGCAAGGCTAACAGATAAAGTTTGGTGGGATAATTAGTAAAACCGGGTTGTTATAAAAGCGTGTCACGGTCCTCCTTCAGCTTCGCTCAGGATCCGTGGCACGCCTTTCAGCAACAACGTTTATTGTTACGGATGCAATTGATCCATTCATTTTTTCAATAATCATTTTTTTTCCCCGATTTTATATAATATTTTTGCAGCCGCATTTTGAAGTTCTTCTTCACAATTACACTGCCCGATAGTATAATGGTAGTACGACAGATTCTGGTTCTGTTTGTCAGGGTTCGAGTCCTTGTCGGGCAACGAAAAGGCTGAAAATCATAAAAATATGGTTTTCAGCCTTTTTCTTTTACCTCCGCACATTTCCACTTTATTCGCCCGATTTCGTAACAAAATTCCCCTGATTACTAACGTGTAAGCGCAAAATGGTTATTTAATCATGTGCAAAGCTGATGCTTGTCATCACCACAGGTATCTGCCGAAACTATTTTTGTTTTGGCTCATTGATAACCCGCACCCGGAGACATTAACCATTAAAAAAAATTTATGAAACTGTTTAACCCGCCGGGCGAAGAGGTGCTGTTCAACCAACAGATCCCTGAGGAACTGGCCCGGTTTAAGGCATCAGGTTCTGTAGTAAATGCATCAAAAGGACCATATGGCACCATGCTATTACAAGGCTTCCCTAAAAACGATATTAAAGCATGGTATGGCGTGCTTCGCTTTAGCCGGGATGCAACGTTTTATGTACGTACTCATTCCAATGGTCATGGGGCAATGGCCAGATTGCGCTTACTGATCAAAACCGATCAGCTGATGCATATAAAAAAAATGGGCGATATCTATTTACAGGAAGGAGAAGCCAACATTATCTATTCACCCGATAATGAGTATACACACTTTTATAAAAAGGGAAAAGAATACATTTCACTGGATATTTACTACCCGATCAGCCAGTTAGCC
>Ga0068856_100007122_pt1 | contig 10912 bp, 9 predicted proteins | sample KBSCornC62_FD_66595 | JGI IMG/M metagenome (GOLD analysis project Ga0068856, IMG submission 66595) | Corn rhizosphere microbial communities from Kellogg Biological Station, Michigan, USA - KBS Corn C6-2 | ecosystem: Host-associated > Plants > Roots > Rhizosphere > Soil ... | reverse complement strand
TCAATTAACAGGCAAATGGTGGCAGCATATTTTGCTAAGATCGATGTTTATCTTTTTCAGGCTCATTTGCAGGATTGAGGGGAACAGGCTGCCGGACATAAAAAAATGTTTTGCTGATCATGGTTATGAGCTCACCGATCAGAAAACACTTTATTGGGAATTTATCCTATCATCTTGTTATCTGAAGAGATAGCAATACAAGTTTTGGCGATTTATTCTAATTTGGCTTCTATGAACCGATTCGTACTTGTCGTACTGTCCTATTTTTTTAGCATGGGCACCTTTACCGCTAACGAAAGGCCGAAATTCGACAAGCCCCTCCCAGATACCATACCAACCGCTGTCCAAAGGCTAATCAAATGCTATCCTAATGCCATCGCCGGCTTTTCTGATAACTATCTCATCTTTAAAGATCACAGTAAACTTTTATGGGATGATGGTATAAAAAATAAACCCTTTCAAACGTTATTGGATAAACCTGACCTGAAGGACATGTTCAATCAACAATACCAAACAGGCACACTGAAGAATCCACCGGCAAAGAACTCCGATCCCGGCAGGATAAGGAATGAGGCTTTTTTCATGAAAATATATGGCGGCTCTGAGCAGGAAGCACGCAGAAATCTTGTAGAAATTACATGGTGCCCAAAGTTGATCGGTCAAAAAATTATGGTGACCAGGGTGAACGGCATCAATAAAAAGCTGGAGGCCATAGCTGCTGAGTTAGACGAACATCCCGAATTCAGGAAATATTTGACCGACATTGGCGGAACATTTGCCTGGCGAAACATTGCCGGCACTCACCGGCACAGCACGCACAGTTTCGGCATGACCATCGACCTGAACACGAAATATTCCGACTACTGGCAATGGACCTGCAAGTGCAGCAATGAAAATGCGGACCTGCAGTATCGCAACCGAATACCACAAACTATAATTGATATATTTGAGAGACATGGTTTTATATGGGGCGGCAAATGGTATCACTACGATACGATGCATTTTGAATACCGGCCGGAGCTAATCAATTGAGTGGGCCGGGCGGCTGGCGCGAGGCGCATGGTGAGAGTGGGAGTGGATTAATTTTAAACTTAATGAATTATGAAAACCTTTATCACAGTAATTGCCATCCTTCTACTCACTTCTTTCACGGCACCAGATAATGTATTGACGCGTTTCAATACACCTGCCGGGTATCATCGGCTCACAACCGAGCCCGGAAGTTTTGGCGCCTATTTGCAAAACCTACCGTTAAGGCCAGCCGGCACACATACACTTACTTACAGAGGCGCGATCGCTGCTACCGATGCTGAAACCGCTGCAGTTGTTGATATGAGCGTTGGCCACGAGGATCTGCAACAGTGCGCCGACGCCGTTATGCGACTCCGGGGTGAATATTTGTGGCATGCAAAGCGCTATGGCGAGATCGCTTTTCATTTTGTGAGCGGCTTTAAATGCGATTATATTCATTATGCCGAGGGTTACCGGTATCGTAATGATCACTGGGTAATGAAAGCTAAAAAGGATTACAGTTACGACACCTTTATGCAATACATGCAGCTTGTGTTTGCTTATGCCGGGACCTTGTCGCTCGAAAAAGAATTAAAACCAATCAGTAACCCCAATGAGCTCAAAGCTGGCGATGTGTTTATTCACGGCGGTTCACCCGGGCATTGTTTTATTGTAATGGATGTCGTGGAGAACGAAAATCATCAAAAACAATTTCTGCTGGCACAGAGCTTTATGCCGGCACAAAATATACAGGTATTGCAGAACGCGCCGGGGTACTATTGGTTCTCGATGGATAAGACGCCAGGCATTGGGTATGGGGAGTTGATTAAGCCGCAGTATTTGCGGAGGTTTGAACACGATTGAAGGATTTTATTGATACGTGGGACTAACACACCCCCTGCCCCTCTCCAGAGGGGAGCCTAACACACAGCCAAAAATCCCAATATCTAATCTCCAGTCTCTAATTAACTCTTTTCAAATCCAGGTCCTGGAAATCGTAGCTGAAATCGGTTGCGGGCGATATTGGCTTCATCTTAATGCCATTAGGCTTACCATCTTCGTCCAGCGAAAATATCATAAACGCATCAGCATCCATGCTGCGAATGGTCCATCTTACAACCATGGTGTTCGCCTTGTAAGGCAGCACTTCGCCATTTAGTTTGGGCGACCGTTTGGCCTGGAACCAGAGCTTGCCATCTTTTTCGGTTAGCGTGATATCGCCGAGCCAGTTGTCATGATAGGTGCCAACATATTGGCTAAAATCTACTTTCAGACCGTCGTGCTGACGGGTTTCTACTTGTTTCCAAACCGCAGCGGTCACTTTGTCGGCATCGCCGCGGCGCTGTTTTACCTGGTCGTCATAGAATTTTACCCAGTCGCGGCCGCTTAAGCCGAGATAACTGTCTTTAATCTGGTTAGTAACCGCGCTAAATGCGGCACCTGACTGCTGATTGGTGAGCACGATGATGCCGAGTTTCAATTCGGGAATCAATTCCACCTTGGTCACCATACCATCGATGCCGCCCGTATGATTTACCTCTTTATAGCCTTTGGAATCATCAAGGAACCAACCTAAACCGTACGCAGCAAAATGAGTATTGTAAAAGCCGGGTGCAGGCACATTAATGATGGTCTGCGGGGTCCACATTTGGTTGTGTATTGTTTCGCTGAACAGTTGTTTACCACTCCCGTATTTTCCACTGTCCATCTGCATCATCGCCCATAAGCTCAATTCGGCCACGCTTGAGTAGATACCGCCCGCTGCGTCACCGGTCAGTGTCAAATAGCGCGGTATAGTTTGAACCTTGCCGTCAACCGGTGCATGCGCATCTACGTAATTTCTATAGCCATTGATACGCTGAAAAGCAGCACGGCTACGGATCATGCCCAATGGCATCATAATGCGGCTTTCAATAAAATCTTCCCAGCTCATGCCGGATACCCGCGCAACCACCTCGCCTGCTATTTTGTACAATTGATTATCGTAGGCATAAGCGCTTCGGAAGCTTGTAACTGGTTTAAAATATCTAAGGTTATGTATCACGTCCTTCATCGTAAAGTCGGTCGAATCGGGAAAATCCATCAGGTCGCCCGCTCCCAAGCCAAGTCCGCTACGATGGGTGAGCAGGTCGCGAACGGTAAATTCAGCAGTTACCCAGGGATCGTAAAGTCTAAACTCCGGGATGTAATCAGTTACTTTATCATCGAGGTGCAGTTTGCCTTCATCGCACAAAATGCCGATAGCTGCCGTAGTAAATGCTTTGCTGTTTGAGGCGATGCCAAAAAGGGTATTCTCATCTACCTTGCCTCCCCTCGCCAACGACCGAACGCCGTACCCTTTTTCAAAAACTATTTTTCCGTCTTTAACGATTGCTACCGCCATACCGGGAACATCAAATGTTTTGAGGGTAGTTTCGACAAGTTTGTCGATATCGGCCGGGGCCATTTGGGCTTTGGATGTGCCGGGGATTAGCAGGATGGAAAGAGCGAATAATGTCGTGGTTAGATGAAGGTAGAATTTAACAATACGCATGGCGAAAAGATTTGAGATAAAGCTAATGGAAATTACTTAATGACACACCCCTGCCCCTCTCAAGAGGGGAACCTACCGCACAAACCCCGATTTGTTGACTAATCTCTCTTCTCCACTCTATCATAAAACCCGCCGAACGTGTTCATTTTCACAGCATCCTCGCGAAAAAATTCGCCGGGGAAGCCGAGATCGATGGCGCTCACCTCATCGAGGCGTTTAAGGTGATCAGCCGTTAAAGTTACATCGACTGTTTTCAGGTTATCTTCCAACTGGCTCAGTTTGGTAGCACCGACAATAGGAATGCAGTGAAAGCCCTGCTGCATAGTCCATTTCAAGGCTACGTTTCCAGGCGAAACACCAAGCTCTTCTGCGATTGACATAACCACTTTGGTTATTTCAACGGCCTTATCATTGCGACGTTTGCTGTCCGGTTTAACACGACCCTGTTCGCCGCGCAGGTATTTGCCGGTTAACGCACCACCGCCAAGTGGCGCCCATGGGGTCACCGTCATACCGAAATGTTTGGCCATTGGGATGAGCTCGCGTTCGGGGGTGCGTGCTATCAGGCTGTATTCTACCTGCAATGCGATGAGTGGACTCCAACCCATCAACTCCGCCAGTGTGTTGCCTTTGGCTATTACCCAGGCCGGTGTATCACTGATAGCAACGTAATTCACTTTTCCTTGTCGCACCAGGTCGTCCAAGCCGCGCAGTACCTCGTCGATGGGTGTGATATCGTCCCAGATATGGAGGTAAAACAGATCGATGAAATCCGTTTTCAGGCGCTTCAGGCTTTCTTCAACGCTCCGCATCATATTTTTGCGGTTGTTGCCTGAGGCATTGGGATTAGTGAGATTATCCTTCAGGCTGTATTTTGTAGCTACTACAAAATAATCACGGTCCTGGTTGCTGAGGTACTCGCCGATGATCTTTTCGCTGGTGCCGTTTTTATAGAGATTGGCTGTATCCAGGAAGTTGCCGCCTGCATTGGCATACGCGTCCATGATCTCAAAACTGGCATCTTTATCAGCGCCCCAGCCGTTTTCGGTACCGAAGCCCATGGTACCGAGGCATAATTCAGAAACTTTGAGGCCCGAGCGGCCAAGGAGTTTGTATTTCATAGTCGATTAACACTAATTGGAACGAATTTGTGCGAATTTCACGAATTTTTAATCAGCAATCGATTTCGCGCAGATTGAAATTAATTTGTGAAACTTGTGTCAATTTTCAATGTGCACTTTTTCTTTTTAACAATCCACCAGTAGTATCCTCAATGCTTTGCTGCACAATGAATGCCGACGGGTCGATTTCCAATATTTTTGCTTTGATAACAGGAATCTCCAGCCGGGTCACTACGGTAAAGATTATATCGCGTATATCGTTGATATGCCCATCTTTCCCATAACCTTTTTTCCCCTCATAAACCGTCACCCCGCGGCCCATATCCGTGATCATTTTCCTGATTGCATCTCCCTTACCCGAAACTACGGTAATGCTCGTATACTGCTCGATGCCGTTCAGTATAAAGTCGACTGTCTTAGAGGCCGACACATAGGTAAGAATAGAATAAAGCGCCGATTCGACACCTAAAACAAATACAGCAAGGGAAAAAATAGTTACATTGAGGAGCAATATCACATCGCTTACTTTAAACAACTGCATCTTTTTGCTTACCAGCAAGGCAGCTATTTCGGTTCCATCCAGCACCGCTTCGCTCCTTATGGCCAGGCCGATACCCACGCCAATAAAAAATCCACCAAAAACCGCAGTAAGTGATTTGTCGTGGGTCATATCCGGGAAAGTTACAAAGGCCAGGCAAAGCGAAAGCCCAGCTATTGCCAGGGCGCTGCGAATTGCAAAGCTGAGGCCCAGCCGCCGGTAGGCCAGGAAAAGAAATGGAAGATTGGCGAGGAAAATCAAAACCGACAAGGGCAAACCGGTGGTTTCGGCCAAAAGCATAGATATACCTATAACGCCGCCGTCGATAAAATGACTCGGAAGCAAAAAGCCTTTAAATCCAAATCCGGCAGATAATATGCCTACGATAACCAGTATGATATTTATTATATCGCTCTTAGCTTTCACGCCTAAATATACAGCTATATTTTATTCCCGATCAAGTTTGGCCGTAACGCAGCGCGAAACAAATCCAGTGACCGCTTGTAGTTTATTTACCGTTCAAGGCAATGTGTTCGTGTCGACTCACCCCGACGACGCTACGCTGGTCGGCCCTCTCTCCGCTGCGCGCAAAGAGGGCATTAAAAAACCCTCTATATGAAGTAGAAAGGGTGGTCGAGCGTAGCAATGACCGGGTGAGTCGAATAGACCAGATTACCTCTGTGGGCTAAATTTTACTATTATGAAAATCATCACCCTGCATACAAGGATCAATCCCGATGAGCTGCGGGAGCATATCAGACAGAATATCGATAAAATGTTTCGCGAACAGCGAAATGAAGTAATGCATTTCGACGTAGAGGGCTCGGAGAACATGATCGAAATATTTCAGCGCGACCTGTACGAAGGTTTTTTATTCCGGATAGAAGTTAAAGGATTTGAATTGGATATCACCCGATCTGAACATTATGTCGATGACGTGAATTCGCTAACGGTTGAATCGATACTCAACGAATTGTTTAATGACCTATCGGGAAAGCTGGGAACGGATTTATTGCTGGAAGGGTGATTGAAGTCCGAAGCCTAAAGTCTTTAATCCGAAGTCGGCTTTGACTTTCGACTTTGAGCTTTCGACTTAAGACTTAAAACTACCCGTTAATCCAGCTGAACTTATATTCCAGCATCGGGTTTTTCATCCTGTCGGCAACCCGGAGTAAGCGGGCTGGCAGGTTCATGACGTAGTCGCGGGCTTTTTCGCCTGCTTCGTTCAGGTCCTGCATGCTTTCTATATGCCACTCTTCTATCAGGCTTTTCAGGATGTCGACATAATCGACCGCGGTATAAATACCCAGGCGTTGAGCAGCGTCAGTAAAGTGTCCAAAGGTTTGGCCTACCCTTAAACCTACTTCACGCAGGAAGTGCGCAGGCATCACGATCTTTTTGCGCATCATATCCTCAAAAGCAATCATAGCCTCGCTCGGATCGATCTCGAATACTTTGCTGATAAAATATTTATAAGCTTTAGCGTGGCGGGCCTCGTCACCGGCAATTACGCCGCACATTTTTGATAACAACGTATCGCCATCCTTTTTAGCTTGTGAAGCTACGCGACGGTGCGAAATATTGGTAGCTATTTCCTGGAACGAGGTATAAATAAAATTACGATATGGATCTGCTCCCGTGCCGATATCAAAACCATCGGAGATAAGATATTGGGTAGATACCTCCATCATTCGCATATTAACGCGACCAGAGAGGTAGAGATACTTGTTCAGCAGATCGCCATGACGATTTTCTTCTGCCGACCAGTGACGTGTCCATTTCATCCAACCACCTTCCTCTTCTTTCGAAACACCCTCAACCATGGTGAGCCATGATTCGTAAGTGGGCAAAGCTTCTTCGGTGATGGTATCGCCAATTAAAACGGCTATGAGGTCATACGAAAGTCCGGCAGAACTTTCCTGTAACTCTTTGATCTCGGAGAAGAAAGTGTCGCGGGTCGAATCGGGCAAAAGATCCGAAGGCTGCCAAATAGCGTCCACCGGCTTTAAAAAGTCGTTCATTTTTTCAAGCATATACTTTTCTATATGCTTCATCGCTTCGCGTCGCTTCTCTTCGAAAAACCTCATATTAGGGTTGCAAAGGTAGTGAATAAATATTATGAATATTACAAATGCCGCATTTTATTGTTTCAACTTATAACTAATCGCATCTTTCATGCAATCAGGCAGATTGGCAATAGCAGGCTTACCCGCAAAAATGGAAAAATTGGTATTGTAATCCCATAAGATTCCGGGGATTTTTAAGCTCTTCAAAGTTTGCCTGGTGGCCTTGATATAGCGGCACCGGCTATCGAGATCGGCATACTTGTTATAAACTCCATATTCACCACAAAGCAGTGGTACATTGTATCTGGTTGCCCAGTCTTTTATTAGCTGTAATTTATCTTTTATCGATTGTTCATTCCCGTCGCGCGAATACATATTGTAATGGGCTTCGCCGGCCGTTCCCTGCGCTTTGGGGTTCAATGGCGGAAAATGCGCCCCATCATAAGGAAAGGGCACCCCGATTGTCGCCACCTGGTCGCCTACCCATTCGGCGCCCTGGTGCGTAAAGAAAAAAGGTTCGTAAAAATGAAAGGTGTAGATGAGATTCGGGTCATTTAGCGGCGTAGTGCGACTGAGTTCATAAATGCTATTATAATTGGAAGCACCAACAATCAGAGTTCGGCTTTTATCGATTTTTCGGATAGCCGCAATCACATTATTTGCCATATTTTTCCAATGATCGGGGTTCATATGGGGAGGTTCGTTGAAAATATCAAAAAACAGCTTTTCGGGACTCTGACGCAGGTATTTTTTGGCCAACTGTTGCCAAATATGCATTACATACTGTGTTTCAGCAATATAATTATCATCATTTAAATTACCCGAATGGTAACAAATTATTAACTTGAACTCGTATAAACTGCACAATTTCAAAATACCATCAATATAACCTGTCACTTTTTGCATGGATCGGTCATTCGGTTTAAAGCGTTCGAAGGCAACAGGCAGCCTGATGGTTTTGAAGCCTAAATGTTTTAACAATTGAAAATCGGAAGCTTTAATGGCATTCTTTTTTAGCACACCGGCATCCCAGGTACGTTCAAACCACGAAATGTTGACGCCGTCATCCAATGTGGCTGCGTGTCTGAATGCAATGGCCCGTTCGTCCAAAAATGGTTTTGGAACGGCATTTGCAGCGGAGACTGCTAAAAGTATCACAATTGCCACCACGGTATTAACAACCGTGGTTGTCGGCATTACTTTTTTCAATTACTTTTACTATTATTCACACTAGATTAACGACTGGTTTAATACTTTGCAGATCTAAGAAAAAAACCGCCATAATGCTTGTCCAAATTAATAAAGAAGAATTTTCCAGGGAAATCGCCAAAAAAGCCTGGTTCCAAACCAACAACATCATCTGGACAATTATATTGCTTTATTGGTTATTCAGCATTCCCGATTTTATTTATGCTAATGACATTTGGATGCAATTCTTCATCGTCCGCATCATTATTGTGCTGGTGCTTTACATCCTTTATACCTGGATGCATAGCAAAGGGTATAATCACCGGATACTACTCCACATAGCGTTTTTTATGCTCTCGACCACGTCGGCATTGCTGTGTACGCTGGTCAATCCTGCTCAGTTGAATATCTACTTCCTGCTTTACGCGGCGGTGGTACTATTCTTCAATATGCAGGTATTTTGGGAACCTATTAATTCGGTATTTCAGGCATTGGTATCGCTTCTGGTATTGGCTATCTTCTTCAACCTGTTTAGCGAAGCAACGGTCGATATATTCATCAGCAACGGCGGGCAATATTTCTTTATTATACTGGTTATTTCGTGTTTAATTCCAAATGCGCGACATAAAGTGATCCTGCGCGAAGTACATCAGCAGATTGTTATCGAAAAATCAAACGAGCAGCTAAAAGTTCAAAATCGCGATATCAGCGAAAAGAATCATATCATCGATTTACAATACGAACGTCTGCGCAAACTCGATGAGCAAAAGAACAGCTTCATCAACATAGCCGGTCACGACCTGAAGAATCTTGTAGGCTCCATTATCATGAGTAACAACATGATTAAGGAGGAGGAAGACCGCCTGAGCGGCGACCAGAGAGAATTTGTTGGCTACATCGGTCAGTCTGCCGAAAAGATCCAATATATGCTCAGCAAGCTGATGGATGTGCGAGAGATCGAGTCGGAGGAGATGAAGTTCAACATGGAGATATTCGATATCAACCAGGAAGTACAGCACGTATATCGTGGCCTGATCGAAACTGCCCAGATGAAGAATATCAGCCTGGTTGACCGCATACTAAAACTGCCGCTTAATGTGAAGCTTGATCGCGTGTTTACGGGGCAGATATTCCAAAACTTACTATCAAACATCATTAAATTTTCGCAAACCAATAACAGCATCGACGTGGTAACCAGCCTGCAGCGTCAGCGCTTCGTTTTCGAGATCATCGACCAGGGTGTTGCTATTGGCCAGGAAGAACTGGACATGATGTTTAACAAATTAAAAACATTGAATGATGCCACTGCAAACGTGGAAAGCCGTCTCGGTCTTGGTCTTTCAATCGCCAAACTGATGACCCAGGAAATGGGCGGCGAGCTAAGCTATCGCAGCGATGACCGCGGCAATTATTTCAGAGTAGAATTTAACGTGATCAACTAATATCCTTAGACCCAATGAATAAATTTTTAAGACTTTTAGCGCTTGCACTACTTCTGAGTACCACCTCCATGGCGCAAAGCAATGTATCGTTCAAAGCTATGGGGCACGAAGACGAGTCTATTTATGGTATGATAGGCGCCACCTCGATTTACCTGAAGATTAGTCCGCTCGTAGAGATGACCGGCAGCAAGCTTGTACTGTTTATCGAGCCATCGCAGGCATTGATTAAGGATCATTCGTTTGTTAATATCGTTATCAACGAGCGGCCGGTTTACAGTGCCCGTCTCACCAAGGATACGGTAGAAAAGATTACCATCAACCTGACGCCGGCCGATCTGCCGCCGGATAAATTCCTCAAAATACAAGTCAAAACCTTGCTGACGGTTTCCGACGATAAGTGTAAGGACCTGGATAATCCGGCGTTATGGGTTAAGGTGAAGGACTATTCGTACCTATCGCTTATTAAAACTAATAGCAACTTCTTCAATAATGTTAACATCAGTAATTGCTTTGAGTCGAAACGTGCTATCGTTTACCCGGCAAATCCGAGCCTGCACGATTTAAAAGCTGTTGCCTGGGCCTATGCACGTTTGAAAAAGACGCTGAACAGGGATATTAAAGTATACCAGGAAGACCAACTGCCCGATACCGTGAGGAACTACATCGAGGTAGGCAACTGGAACAGCCTGCAGGCCGATAAAAAGGCGATGATCACTGTAAAACCTGCCAATGGTCAGGGTTTATTGTTCCTGAAGAAAGCGCTGGTCACTTACCAGGATTCGATTTCAAAAGGTAAATCAAAAACTACGACCGATGTAACTGTGCCGGGCGAAATATTGTTTGTGACCGGTGGTGATGATGCCGGTATGGAGAAAACTATCACTGCACTGGGCAATATGAATATCCTGAATTCATCATTTGGTGAGTACCTGCTGATTCAGAATGCCGAAAATAACTTCTTCAAAACGGTTGAGGAAAATCGTACAAGGCTTACCCTGCGCCAAATTGGTGGT
>Ga0068856_100007121_pt1 | contig 10913 bp, 8 predicted proteins | sample KBSCornC62_FD_66595 | JGI IMG/M metagenome (GOLD analysis project Ga0068856, IMG submission 66595) | Corn rhizosphere microbial communities from Kellogg Biological Station, Michigan, USA - KBS Corn C6-2 | ecosystem: Host-associated > Plants > Roots > Rhizosphere > Soil ... | reverse complement strand
GTAACTGCGTTATTGATATAACGCTGATCGAAATGAATGTCTCTTACCGGTTGAAGCGGAAACCTTACCTCCTTCGGATTAAGATCCCAGTTTTTATGAATGAATGCCGGTATCCGGGCTTTGATACGCTCTATCGAATAGTTCTCCGGCAAAAGCATGAATGTAAAAAAACCGCCGCCAATATCATAGATGTTGTTCATGTCATCTTTTACCTGGTTCCTTATTGTTTCAAATGAAAGCAGTATTTGTATCGGAACGCTCCGGTTTGGCGGCAGGTCTTTGATCACACCGGTAACTTTTGCATTGAATTGGTTTTCAACGTTGATCACCCGGCCCATCGGGTCGGTGTTGCCATAATATTTTTTGGCGATGCTCTCCGTGAGCACAATGGAATTCGGTTCCTTTAAAGCGGTTTTTGGGTCACCTGCTATCCACTGAAAATCAAATATCTGAGGAAGGTATTCGTCCGCAATAACAAAATCTTTTTCCTTGAAACGTAGATTATTGATCTTGATCATCGCCTCCCGGTTGTACATCACCTGCGCAACCTGCAGTTCCGGAAACTCGGCGCGCATTTTTGGCGCAACGGCCAGCGATATATTTGAGTTGAAGTCGATCGCGTTCCAGGTTACGCGGTAAATGCGGTCAGCTTTTTTGTAATTGTCGTAAGTGAGTTCATTCCGCACAACCAAAAAGAGGATCAGGCATGATGCGATCCCCAGAGTTAGGCCGAAAACATTCAGAAAAGTATAACTCCAGTTACGCCGTATATTTCTGAAGGCAATGAGAAAGTAGTTCCTGAACATGATACAAACATTAAATTGTAAACGTCAAACCTTATCTCAAAACCGGCTGCCGGTTAACCCATCACTCTGATCTCAAACTATCCACTGGATTTGCTAGTGCCGCTTTTATTGATTGAAAACTTATTGTTGCAAATGCAATTAGTATGGCAGCGCCTCCCGCTATAGCAAGAATCCACCATTCAAAATTTACCCTGTAAGCAAAATCCTGAAGCCATTTGTGCATCAGGTACCATGCTACGGGCGATGATATAATAATGGCTATCAAAACCAATTTGATGAAATCCTTTGATAGCATGCCGGCAATGTTGGTGACAGTGGCGCCAAGCACCTTCCTTATACCTATTTCCTTGGCACGCTGCTCGGCTGCATATGCAGCCAGGCCGAACAAGCCGAGACAGGCAATGATAACAGCAAGCGAAGTAAGTACCATGGCAATTGTGCCGGTGCGTTGTTCGCTACGATAAATGGCGTCAAAATCCTGATCCATGAACGAATACTGGAACGGCGCCTGCGATAGTTCCCTCCAGTCATGTTCAATTTGGGGAAGCAATGCCGATATAGACGAGGCCTGGAGTTTTATACTCAAATCGCCGGTATCATCCCTTAATTCCATTACCACCGGGTCGATATTCTGCCGCAGCGAACTGAAATTAAAATCTTTGACAACTCCAATAATGGTCATCGGCTGAAACTTGCCTGCGTTGCCACCAGGCGAAGTGTAGATCACCTTATTAATTGGATCAGTAAACCCAAGCAGCTTGGCAGCGGTCTCATTTATAACGAGGGCATTAGAATCGGATGCCATCTTGTTTGAAAAATTGCGGCCGGTCAAAATTTTCATGCCGAGCGTATTCACATAGTCATCATCAACGGCCCACACCTGTGGGAATATTGAACTTTTAGGATCCGCAACCGCACCCTTGTAAAAAATACCCGTGCTTCTGTTTGATTGAACAGGCAAAAAACCAGTCATTGTAGCATTCTCCACGCCACCGAGTTGCTTGATTTCGTGTTTAAATATCTTTGAATGACCGCCTAATTCAAATGCGTTGTGTACAATTAATACCTGGCTGCGGTTAAAACCTAAATCGCGGTTTTGGATATAGTGCAGCTGATTATAAACCACCAACGTTCCGGCAATAAGGAAAATTGATATCGAAAACTGTAGAACCACCAGGAAGCTGCGAAGACCGCTGCCCTTGAATCCGGTTGCAATTTTCCCTTTGAGTACATTAATTGGCTTAAATGCTGATAGGAAAAATGCAGGATATAATCCCGCCAGGAAACCGGCTACTAACACCAATATTGCCGATGCCGGGATAAGCCATACCAGGGTATGTGCAGTTATTGTAATGTCTTTATCTGCAAGATGATTAAAAGCAGGTAAAAGAATCACAGCAGCTACCACGCCGATAATCATCGCAGCTAAGGCTACCATTACAGATTCAGATAAAAATTGCGCGATCAAATATTTGCGGGCCGACCCCAGCACTTTACGAACCCCAACTTCGCGGGCACGGTTTGCTGAACGTGCAGTGGAAAGATTCATGAAATTAACGCAGGCTATAAGCAATATAAATGCCGCGATAACCGAGAAAATATATACATACTCCACCGTTGTATTAGCGCCCAGTTCGCCTGTTTGATTCGAATGCATATGTATATCCGTGAGCGGAATCATGTTCATCCTGAAATAGCTGCCGCTTTTTTCAAACTGATCATAATTCATTTTAAGCTCGTCTTGCATTTGCTGACCACTGTATTTGCGAAGCAATTGGGGGAATTGCGCCTCGAGTTTTTTGTAATCGGCACCTTTTCGCATTAACACGTAGGTATTATAGTCGCTTCTTAACCATTCGTTAGAGCGACTATCAGGAAAAGACGACATCGACAAAATAAAATCAGCAGTAAAATGCGATTGCTTGGGAATGTCCTTAATTACACCGGTAATTTTTAAAGGCTGTTGGCCATCGGTGACCAGGCTCTCGCCTACTACATTCGTCCGGTTAAAATATTTTTTTGCTGTCGACTCGGTAATTACAACTGTATTTGGATCTCTTAATGCTGTGGTTTTATTGCCATCAAGCATTGGAAGTGTAAAAACATCAAAAAGTGATTGATCGGCAAAGATCATGTTGTATTCCAGGATGTTTTCAGTTCCCTTTTTCACATGCATACCGCCGCCTCTTTTTAAACGTACGGTATTTTCAACATCCGGAAAATCGGTTTTAAGCGTCTGGGCAAGCGGTGGCATACAAACCGCATATTGAACCTTGTTGCCCCCAAGTTTCAAGTCTTCATTTACACGGTATATTCTGTCGGCTTTAGTGTTATACCGGTCATAGCTTAGTTCGTCAGCCACGTAAAAAACTATAAGCATCGAAGCTGTAAAGCCCAATGCCAATCCCAATATATTTATCGCAGTAAATGCCCTGTTTTTCCTTAGAGAACGAAGCGCTGTTTTGAGATAGTTCTTTATCATGACTATTAAAATTTTAGACAAAAGACCTCAAACTAACCCCTTCTTGTGATAAGAAAGGGGTTAGGGAGACACATTAATCAACTGTTATCAAAAACTAAATACAGTTTCGGGATGATCTGTATGTCAGATCATTATATTTTCCATTACTGTTTGTCCGTCGAGCAAACGGATGATGCGATGGCTGTATCGGGCGTCGTGTTCAGAGTGGGTTACCATTACGATGGTAGTACCCTGTTCGTTAAGGTCGGTAAGCAATTCCATTACCTCGTTACCGTTGCTGCTGTCGAGGTTACCGGTGGGCTCATCGGCGAGTATCAGCTTCGGCTTGTTCACAACCGCACGGGCAATGGCCACACGCTGTTGCTGACCACCTGATAGCTGCTGCGGATAGTGATTACGGCGGTGCATGATCTGCATTTTATCCAGCACCTCTTCTACCCTTTTTACACGTTCTGAACTTGGCACTCCAGTGTAGATCAGTGGCAACTCAACGTTTTCAAATACGGTCAACTCGTCAATCAGGTTAAAGCTTTGGAAGACGAAACCAATGTTGTGCTTGCGCAGATCTGCGCGCTTGCGCTCGTTAAAGTGCGCCACTTCCACACCGTTAAATACATAGCTTCCGCCATCCGGGTCGTCGAGCATGCCCAGGATATTCAACAGCGTAGACTTACCACAACCTGATGGTCCCATGATTGCCACGAACTCGCCTTTTTTCACCTCGATCGAAAGCTTGTTGAGCGCGATGGTCTCCACCTCTTCGGTGCGGTAGTACTTTTCTAAATCAGTAATCTTTATCATTTGTGCCTCCTAAATCCTTTGGTTTGGGATTTGATTTTATGTTAGTTAAATAATTAGTTTTCTATTTCGTTAGTACAAGTTCCTGTATATCACCATAAGTTTCGTAGCTCGAAGTGATAACCTTATCACCTGGCTTCAATCCTTTGATCACCTCGAAATAATCCGGGTTCTGGCGATTCAATTGTATATCCACCCTATATGCTGACTTGCCGTCTTCGCTCACCTTAAATATCCAGTTACCACCGGTTTGCTGGAAGAAGCCGCCTCTAGGCAACAATATTGCAGGTTGCTCGTCGCTGAATACAAGTCTGATCTGCAATGTCTGGCCTTTTCTTAATCCCGGAGGCGTATCGCCAACAAACATCATATCTACCTTGAACTGTCCGTTGGTTATTTGCACATACACCTTTTTGACGATCATTTTGTAGGTCTTGTTATCGGTTGGATAATAAGCTGTCATTCCCGGAACAACCCTCGAAACATAGTGATCATCAACCAGGGCCTGCACTTTTACACCCGTAAAACCATCTATTTGAGCCAGGTGGTCACCGCGATTTTTGCTTTGGCCAACCTCGGCATCCAGAGAGGTCAACTGGCCATCTATCGGAGCTTTTACGGTCAGGTCAGAAACTTGCTGACGCATCAGGTCAAGCGAATGCTTCATCTGTTTGTATTGCTCAGCCGCTTGTTCGTTTTGTACTTTGGTTAGTGCTGTATCCTGCCTTAAGATCTCTCTTGTCAGATTCCGCTTTTTAAGCTGATAGTTGTAGTTGTTCTCTGCTATCTTGAATTCCTGTAATCCGATGGCTTTTTGCGGATATAGCGTTTTGTCGAGATTATAAACGCGTTCGGCTTCTTTGTAAGCGCTTTCCACATCGGCCATAGCCTGCAGTTTGCCCACTGTGTTTTGCGAAGCGTTGTTTTTATTGATCTGCATTTGCGTTTGCAGGTTGTACAACTGGGTTTCATTATTTGCCAGGTTTAGCTCAACATCATTGTTAGATAACCTTACTATCGGATCGCCTTTGTGCAGCTTGGCACCATCTTCAACAAATCTCTGTTGTACGGTACCGCCTTGCACAGCATCGATATACTCGGTAATTTGAGGCATGACAACGCCGTTCACAGGTATAAACTCAGAGAACGGTCCTTTGGTAATATCACTTATTGTAATACGATCAACGGGCACGTTATACTTGCTTTTGCCCGTTGCAGAAAAAATAACAAACACTATCAGGGCGACTAAGGCAGCAATGCCGCCGATCATCATCAGGCGTTTGGTATTCCAGATCTTCTTTTCAATTTTTCTATCCACGATATAAATATATTTTGGTATGGTTTAACAAAAAGACATGCCACAAATTAAAATGCTGTTTTTCAACAGCTTAATATCAAATCGCCCTTTTAAGGCGTACGCTTCTGTTACAACAACTGTCCGGTTATGATACAATGATTTTGTTGCCGGCCGAGTCGTTTTCGGGAATAGTTAATAGCTCATCGTTCATAGTTCAGTAATTTATAGTAATTTACAATCAATACAGCTAATCCGCACCGATTTTGCATAAAAATTGATACCGATCAATGGTTCAATTTAAACTTTTATAACATTTGTGTACAGAATGCTCGCCAGCCAAAATGCCTGACCTGCTATAAACCATGAACTACTAACTAATAAAATATGATACTAAAAAAGGCAACCGTTTTAGTTGTTGATGATGATACCGATGTGCTCACCGCGGTAAAACTTTTACTAAAAACAGAAGCTGCCGAGGTGATCACTGAAAAGAATCCTGAGAACCTGAACTGGCTGTTACAACGCAACCAGGTCGACCTGGTGTTGCTTGATATGAATTTTAACAGCGCTATCAATACCGGTAACGAAGGATTGTATTGGCTGAGGAAGATCAAAGAATGGAAGCCAAATGTTTGCGTGATCATGATCACAGCCTATGGCGATATCGATCTTGCGGTGCGATCGCTTAAAGAAGGGGCCAACGATTTTGTGGTGAAGCCATGGCACAACGAAAAGTTGATTGCAACAATTAAGGACCTTTTAGATAAGCAGGAAGGCAGCAAGCCGACCAAATCGGCAGCGAAAACATCCGGTAGCACTTCTATCCTGGGCGACTCGGAAGTAATGCAGGATATTTTCCACAAGGTAAATAAGATTGCACCTACCGATGCCAACATTCTGATCCTGGGTGAAAACGGTACCGGTAAAGACCTGATGGCTAAAGCGATACACGAGCGTTCATTACGAGCCGACAAGCCATTTGTTAAGGTGGATGTTGGCGCTTTAACTGATACCCTTTTTGAAAGCGAGTTATTTGGACATAAGAAAGGCGCATTCACTGATGCACGGGAAGACCGTCCCGGTCGTTTTGAGGATGCGCATGGCGGCACCTTGTTCCTGGATGAAATAGGCAATATTTCGCTGCAGCAACAGGCAAAACTACTCACAGTTCTGCAAAACCGCCAGGTTACGCGCCTGGGTACCAATAAGCCGCTCGATATCGATATCAGGCTAATTTGCGCAACTAACGTGCCACTGCAGGAATTGGCCAATGAGAACCGCTTCCGTAAGGACTTGATATACCGTATTAATACCGTCGAGATCAATATGCCGCCATTGAGAAGAAGAGCGGAGGATATTGTACTGTTGGCCAGGCATTTCGTAAAACTCTATACGGGCAAATATCTGAAACCGGCCATGGATTTCGATGCCAGCGCTGTTCAAAAATTGAAACAATACAATTACCCCGGTAACGTACGCGAACTTCAATACACCATAGAACGGGCGGTGATTATGGCCGATGATAATTTGCTGCGGGCCGATGACCTGATCTTCTCCATACTGGAATCTCCAACTGAAGAGACTATTGAAGTAGACAATGTGCCTCTAAGCACTTTAGAAAAGAATGCCATCCTGAGGGTGATCGAAAAAAACAATGGCAATATTACCCGTGCGGCCAAAGAGCTTGGTCTAACACGCACGGCTTTATACCGCAGACTGAGCAAATATGATATTTAAGCGATACGAGTGGCGGCTTTTGCTGCGGGTGTTGATCCTGTTCATCACTTTAACCGCAACTTCCCTGCTTGCGGTAAAGGAACAATATATATACCTGGTAATAACCTGCCCCCTGCTGGTTTACGAACTGATAGAGATGATCCGCTTTCAGAAAAAAGCGCAGGATGAAGTGAGCCAGTTTGTCGAGTCCATCCATTACCGCGATTTCTCCCGGCATTTCGATGTGCGCCGTGCGCCAACCGAGTTGAAGCCTTTGAGAAAAGGGTTCAACGAGATCAACAGCACTTTTAAGCTCATCAGCCGTGAGCGCGAGACCCAGTACCACTATCTTCAAAAAATATTGGAACTGGTGGATACCGGCATCCTTTCATACGACAATGAGACCGGTGAAACCGGATGGATCAATGAGGCCTTCAAAAAAATAATGGGTATCCCCTATCTTAAAACTATTCATTCACTAGAAATAAGAGAATCAACTTTATATCAGGAAGTTGTGAAAATAAAACCCGGTGAAAGCAAAGTAATTACTATTACCCGGAACCAACAACTGGTTAAGATATTGATTTCAGCAAGTTTGCTGCGCAGTGACGAAAGAGTCTCCAAGCTGGTCGCATTTCAAAATGTAAGCGAGGCGCTGGATGAAACCGAATCCAAAGCATGGCAAAAGCTGCTCAGCGTAATGACGCACGAGATTATGAACTCGGTGGCGCCGATTTCATCACTGGCCGATACATTGAAAAACCGGCTTCAAAGTCCGGAACTTGTGGGTGCGATGAATGGGCAAATAGAAGATTTGGAGTTAGGTATTGATACCATCAAACGCCGCAGTGAAGGCCTGCTCAAATTCACCGAAAGCTATCGTAACCTGAATAAAATTACTAAGCTTGATCTGAAGAAGATAATGGTGCGCGATCTGTTCGAAAACCTGAATAACCTGATGGCCCCAACCCTCGAGAAGAAACATATTGAGTTGGATATTGTGCTTCGTGACCCAACGCTGGCTATTGAAGCTGACTTGAACCTGATTGAACAGGTACTGATCAATTTATTGGTAAATGCTATCGAGGCAGTAAAAGATAAGGAGGATCCACGCATTACCTTATCGGCCGAAGTATTACCCAATAACCGCACTATAGTTCGGGTGGCCGACAATGGCCTCGGCATGCCTACTGAGCTACTCGACAAGATATTTATCCCATTTTTTAGTACGCGCAAAACAGGAAGCGGCATCGGCCTGAGTCTTTGCAAGCAAATTATGTTGTTGCACAAAGGCAACATCCAGGTACAAAGTGCTGAGGGGTTAGGTTCAGCGTTCTTGCTACAATTTGCGGGATAGGGATTTCAGACTGTCCATATGTAAGCCTTTTAAAAATCGGCCATTCTGGCTATAATGTTCGTAAAAATCGTAACCAGGGCGATCAAAATCGCCAGATGAATAAATATCAGCATCCAGGTACCCGTATTGGGGCCCAATATCTCGTGCAATCCTGTATGCTGTTTTTTATTCATCTCATAAAAGACGCTTCCTGTTGCGTGAATGTTTTCGTATGATATAAAGTTACGTATTCTTTCAAACAGGAAAAACAGCTTAATGCCCACTTATTAAATACATTATATTCTAAATTATATTTAATATAACTTTATGCAATATTCACCCAATTGAATATTGCCTATGAAAGCCTTAAAAACCTTCGCCGGTCTTTTTGCTTGCGTAATCTTTCTTTCGGGTTGCACATCTTTCAAGCAAGTTGCGACATTTACCTCATGCAGTCAGCAATCGCTTCGAGGGGTAACTCTGCCCTATAGTGGTTATAAATTTTGTGAAGACAGCTGCTTCATTCGCCAGGCACCGGTCAGGAACTTATATGCGTTGAAATGCGATTGTCGGCGCGATTCATTGCGGGATACGATTATCCTGAATGAGTGTGCAACCCTGAGCTCCTACTATGCGGCATTGACCAATCTCACCGGCGCATCGCCGATAGATTTCGCTCCTGTCGCCAAAAGTTTAAGCGCAGGTAAATATGGAAGCATAACGATAACCAACAATGAAGCCGGTATTTTTAATAAACTCGCTATTGCCGCGACAACCCTGGTCACACTGGAATATAAGAGCCGGAAATTGCGCGAATTTATAACGGAGTATGATCCTCGCGTGCAGGAGGCAATCGGCATTCTCAAAAATCAGCTGGTAAATCTTCAATTAGACGCGACTAACATAAGTCGCGAATACAAGTACACTATCCGCTCGGCCATCGATTCGGCAAGCGACAAAGGCGAGCGATTGCTGCTGGTTGCAATGTATCAGCAAAAGAAAGCGCAATTGGATGAAGCCTGGAGTGGGTATGAAAGCCTAAAAGATATGCTTGATAAGATTTTGGAAGGGGAAAAAATGCTCGTTCAAAACACAGCCGATTTGAAAAATAAAACTTTCATAAAATCGATAATGGATATAGCGGGCGATATTAATTATTCCACTCCAAAAACAAAATCAACCAGCGATGGCCAGTGATATTTCAAATGCGCAATTTGCGACACAACTTGCTAAAATTTACAGCGACGCTGCAGACCAGGTGGATGCCTTTATCGACGCAAATCATGATAGTCTGCAACAAAGTGAAGATTTAAGCACTTTTGAAGGCTTTGAACAGCAGCTGACTCATTATTCTGAGCAATTCACCGATCTCTCAAACAATATGCTTTTTACCGGAGCCGAGGATTGCTTTGGGCAATTAAGCGACGCCACCGCCAGTATTCAACAAGCTCTAGTGCATATTAAGGATGTTAATAAAACAATAAATATTGTTGCCGCTAGCTTAACCCTTGCCGAAAATATATTGGAGTTTGATGTTAAAGGTATTGCAACCTCGATAGTTGGGGTGATCAACGCTGCAAAAGCGCAGGGTGATGACACCGGCAACCACTAAGTTTTGCAAAAATATCACATCACCACCTTCACCTTAATCTGCCCATTGGACAAAGTCCTGATGATCAATTTCTCCTGGGTTGGATAAATTGCTTCTATATTCAGGTCTTTGATCGCAACGTCCGAATGGATACCGTTGCCCACATCGCGGCTCAACTGCGTTTGCAGATTGGTTTTGCTATCAGCCAGGAACTTGGTAAAATCATATGTTGCACGCTGGCGGATCATATCGGTGATCCTGCCATTAAACATCCATTTGGCAGTCCTCAACATCCAGGCTTGCGTTTGTAAATCGAAGGTCAGATCGGGAAACGATAATATATGGGTCACCGGATCGTAAGTTGGCGTAGCAACCAAATAAATCGTTCCGGTCATTGATCCTTTAAAATCCACCTGCATCACAATTTTGGTACCTATCCCCCATATTTTGGTTTTATCAACGATAAACGTCTTTCCGGCAACCTGCGCGCTCTGTCCTGACACCTGCTGATTTACAAAATCAGTAAGGTGGTCATAGTTTTCCAGCAGATCGAGGCAAACATTAAATCCGTTTGCGGCTTTATAAGCTGAAAGATTAGGTAAAGGCCTAGCAGGCGGCGGATTGCTTACTGTAGTGAAAACGGGCCTTGCTGATACGCCAACTGAAAATGTAAGCGACGAGCCGTTCAGGTTAAATCCGCTCAGTCGTACCGATTCCGGATTGATGGACACATAGCCGATATCGTTTACCTTGGTTTCGGTTGCCAGGTTTTGCCAAATCTGGTTTACCATTGGCTTTATGTCATAGGCAGCAATTTTTGCATCCACCATCTTGCCCAGGTCATTCAGCGGTCCGCTTATATAATCAATCAATCTGTCTGTAACATC
>Ga0068856_100007118_pt1 | contig 10922 bp, 7 predicted proteins | sample KBSCornC62_FD_66595 | JGI IMG/M metagenome (GOLD analysis project Ga0068856, IMG submission 66595) | Corn rhizosphere microbial communities from Kellogg Biological Station, Michigan, USA - KBS Corn C6-2 | ecosystem: Host-associated > Plants > Roots > Rhizosphere > Soil ... | reverse complement strand
CCAGAAATCGATGATGCTGGTCGCCCGGTAAGGGGAATTGAAGTTGAACGGGAGCCGCACCCCGATCAGCAGGGACAGCCCGACCGCCATGTCCGAGTATCCCGAGAAATCGAAATAGATCTGCAGCGTGTAGGCGAGCACTGCGCTCCAGGCACTGGCCGGAAGGAGCGCAGCGCCGCTATGCGCATCGAACACATCATTGGCACGCGGGGCCCAGCTGTCGGCTACCAGCACCTTCTTGGCGAGACCGATGAGCAGGAATGCGAAACCGGTGGAAAAGTTCTCCAGGCGTGGGCGGTAAATCTGCGGCTGCGCAAATTGCGGCATCATCTCCGCGTGATGGAGGATGGGACCGGCAATCAGATGCGGAAAGTACGTGACGAAGAGTGCGTAGTGCAGCGGATTGGAATCCTTCACCTTGCCCGCATACACATCGGCGAGGTATGCGATCTGCGTAAAGGTGAAGAACGAGATGCCGATGGGCAGGATTATGTTCAGCGTGCCCAGCGATCTGCCCGAGATAGCTGCGAGAGTACCGAGAAAGAAGTTCGCATATTTGAAATAGCCGAGGAGAGCGAGATCGGAAGCGACCGCGAAATACAGCAGCATCCGGCGCAGGCTGGCACGCTGCGTACCACAGTCAGCAATCCACTTGCCCAGCGTGTAATTGAATACGATCGATACGGCGAGCAGAACGGTGTAGACCGGCAGCCAGTAGGCATAGAAGACGAAGGAAGCGAACACCAGCCAGGCCGCAGCAGCTGCGTTGCCGATGCAGCGTGCGATGAAGAAAAACAGAGCGAGCGTTAGCGGCAGGTAGACGAAAAGAAACTCACCCGACGTAAAAAGCATGCACCGGTCTTGAGTTGATTCAGTCCAGCCGCGAATTTACTGCAGGCAAACGCAGCCGCACGGGCTGCGCCGGTAATGCTCGCTCATCGGTGCCATTGGTGCCAAGCCACCGGTGAAGTTACTGCTGCGCGCACCCTATCGCCGGGGGTCCTGCGTATGACTTGGGTACTTCGACCGTGCTATCCCTAGCCTTTCGGTAGGCGGGTCTCCGGGATCGTTAACTTTTCGGCCTGCGGGTATTCGGAGACGGTTCGATACACCTGAAGCGTCTGCATGGCGATTCGATCCCAATCGTATCGTCGCGCGACCGACAGCCGCCGCGCCGCGCGCTCGCTTTCGTTTATGGGCGCCTGGGCAAGTTGGCAAAGGCGCGTCGCGAGTGCAGCCGTGTCGCCGAGTGGGAAGTAGCATGAACTTTCAAGATCTATTTCCAGATTTCCGGGGATCGCGCTGGCCAACACTGGCAAGCCGTAACTCAAAGCCTCCAGCAGCACGATTGCCAGGCCTTCGTGCGAAGATGGGAGAACGAACGCTCCAGCGTGCGAGTACAGCTGTTTCAGGGGCTCGCCGGTGAGGCGACCGGTGAGCACGACGCCGGCATCCCGGGCGGCGGCAATCACCTGCTGTGAGTAGCGACTCTTGTCGAGGGCGCCAACCAAGGCCAATTTCCACCCCTGGGGCTGCTGCGCAGACGCATATGCACGTATCAGATCGAGCTGCCGCTTCTCCGGCACCATTCGGCTCACCTGGAGGAAAAACCGTCCCGGCTCGAGACCGAATCGACGCACGTGCTCGGCGTCGGCGCACGGCTCAACCGGCCCCACACCATTGGGGATGAGGGAGCAGTCACGCGCATACTTGATACGAACCAAGTCCACGATTGTCTTGGATATTGCGATGCGCGCATTCGAGCTGCGCATGCCAACTCTCTCACCCAGGCGCAGCACTACCCGGGCGAATCGACCCCACTTCTCGCGTTCATAGTCCAGACCGTGATGGGTTACCACCACTCTGAGACCCAGCAAACGCGCAACCGGGGTGACCAGGGCCGGCCCGATCCCGTGGATGTGCAAAACGTCCGGGCGCATGACCCCCGCATACAGAACGCCGATGAGCGAGTGAAGCAGAGCTTCAACGCCAGTGCGCCGCGGCGACCACAGGCGACGAATACTGATTGAGGCAAAGGAGCGCACATCGCTCGCGACATACGGACCACGCACGAGCGCTTCCACGCTGCAGCCAAGAGCGCTCAATCGCAGATACAACTGCTCCGCGTGGGTCTCGATGCCGCCCGGGATGTTGGGTATTCCGCGAATGCCCAGCACCATTATCCGCACGGCCGTCTCCGGAGCGGGACGGGTGTCGCCGCTAGCCTTGCCGCCCCGTTGGTTGCGCCGCCGCTGTTGCTGACCACGTACAGATCCTTATTCGACTTTCTTCTTCCGGGGCCGGGCTCGGGCGCAGCCGGCTCCGAGGTAACAAAGCCCGGACTGCTGGTTGTATTAGGTGAACTACCCGAGTCGCGGTGCAGTATAGATCCAGAAAATGTTCAAGAGAACTGCGTGTTTTCCATAGTCTGGTGAGAACTGGGTCACAGATTGTGGTTTATGTAAACTCTTCCTGTTCGTTCCCATAACTTCCGTTCTAGACTCATTCCGGCCCGCAACCCGACCCCCGGGTTGTGTGGTTGAGTTGACGCTCACCGGCCGCGGGCCGCCGGCGGCGCGGCCGTTCGTCGCTAACTCAACTCCCTGAGCACGCCGGCCCGGGACCTCAGGGTTGGCATGACGTGGCTTGGCCGTCTGCAGCCGTTCCGGTGGACGCTGCGGGACGAGCTTTCCAACCCCTCGATGTCGGCCGTCAGAGCTCACGTCCGACCCCACCTCTTGAAGTCCCAAACGCAGTACAGCCCGTCCGAATGGAAGTGATGGGTGCCGTGAATTGCGGGCATGAAATCAGGCGTAATTCTGCAAACCAACTCCTCCTGGTATTCGTCGCGGTTGATCCGTGCAATTCTGAAGAAACTCGCCGAAGCGCCATAGGAGCGAAACCCCTGGCACTGGCCGACGCGGATGATGTCGGCGCCATCGCGCAGCAATCCGCCGTTTCGCGCAGTCAGGGGATCGGTGAGGATCGGATTGCCCGGATGCGGCTGCCACTGAGATGTCAAAGGCGTCGACGCCCAGAAAAGATAGAGCTCCGCGCAATAAGCACGCGGCTCGGTTCGATTGATGTTCGTCAGCATCCACCACGCATCGTCCTTTTCGAAGATCATGCTGTCCACGGCGGTTACGTTCTTCATTGCGACGACCGCAAGCTTCCATTTCAAGGGAAATTCCAGGCATTCGTAGATCCTGATTTCTTTGGCCTCGTACGATTCCGGACACATGAACAACCTGCCGTCGAAGGTGAACATGTAAGGAAAAGAGAGATGGAAGTCCTCCTCGAGGGCGACTCCGACCTCGCGCGCGCCGCGATCGGTTATCTCGAAGGCGGAAATGCGTGCCTTTGTTCTGCGCGGAACAAGGTCTTCTGCAAATACGCATGTTCGCCCATCGCGCGTAACTACAAAAGGATCCGCCAGCAGGCGGTTTGCCGGCGTCCGGATCTGAGCACCCCGCCAGAGAACGGCAGCGCGCCAGTGCGTCCTGGCGAAGCAGATTCCCCAGCGCTCGTCGTAACCAAACACCCGTCGAACACGGGCCGCCGCGGAGCGAGCGGCAGAGCCGGAGATGTAGCGCGCCAGCTCCCGCAGCGTAGGCGAGGTCACCAATCGCCCACAGAAAGGAGTTTGCGCTTCCGCCTCCGGCAGCTGTCCCGTGCGCGCTATCTGCAGCAGTAGCATCCTCAGGTGCTGATAGGATTTGATGAAGAGCACAGTGCGGTTCAGCAGCTGCGTCTCCTGGGTCGGAATGTACCCGCGCATGATCACCGCGCCACCGTCGAGCTCCTCCGTGAGTCTTTGGACGATGAAGCCAGTTCTGGGCTGCCGCTGGTACACCTCCCAGAAACCCGGCGGGCCGCCACGAATTGATCGATTATCTCCGTGATGGAACGACACAATCCCGAGGCGTGCGCTGGTCAGGATTCCGCCTTTCAATATGCCCTTGCCGCATCGGATGAGGAGGTCGAATTGCTCCTGCTTGATCTTGTCGAGATCCTGATCACTGAACCGGTGGACGAACCCCGATTTCGAGACCAGGGGTGTCACGCGGATCTTCCCGGGCACGATTTTCCCGAGGTCTAAGGTCGTGCGGCGACCCACTTGAGCGTCGATCTTTGCGGCCTCGATCGACTCGAGCTTGTTTATTGCCTTCCATAGCGCGAGCGTGAGGGCGCGGATTGGTCTCCCAAGTAGCAGGCTCACAAGAACCTGCTCGCGCGGCCACGAGCGCTCCTGAACGATCAAATGAGACACATCGAGACAGTCGGTGGACCTGGCCCACCCGGCGAGCTCGTACACATGCCGGTTCCATACCTGCTCGTCGTCAACGATCAGTGCGACCTTCAGCTTGTTGCTCATCGGTCACCGTGAGCCGCGGCGGCAAAGCGAATCCGCGGGCGCGCCCTCGAGTACTGCGGCGTAATGCCCGCGCGCCAGGCGATGAATGGCCCGGAGGCCCTGATGAGGGTAGATTGCCGGATGTCCTGTTTGGTGAGCACGCTCGCTCGTGTTTTCCCCGAGCTTGATCTCGCCGCCACGCTTACGATCATAGAATCAACGCGCTGGAGTTTGCGAGACCCCAGAGAGCATGGCGGGTCCGGTTATGTGAAGTGGATGAGGGCCGGTCTCGATGGCCCAGCACCGGATTTCAGTCCGTTTTCGGTTCATACTGGACCGGTACATCCGCGAGTCGAAAAACAACACCTATGGACTATGTCAAGGACACCTTGAGCGTGTTCGACGAGACCGGCGCGCGGCACTATCGCGACGTCGACCAGCGCATGCTGCAAAGTGCTTCGCACCGGCATTACTGCAAGATCCTGCGCGAGCTCACTGCCGGGTTTGAACGGAGGATCTCCGTGCTCGATGCGGGATGCGGCAGCGGACGCTTCTTCCACTGCTTGCGCAACGTGCGGCATCTGCTGGGGATCGACGTCTCGCCTCACATGCTCGATCAGGCGCGCAATCCGGTGAGCGGGGCGGAACTGGATATTGAAACGATTGAGCTGCGCGCAGCCGACGTGTGCAGGCTCGAACTCCCGCCACAATCGTTTGGCCTCATCTATTCGATCGGTGTGTTGGGCGAATACTCACCGCTCAACGCGGCGACCCTCAGCAGTCTGTTCCGACTGCTCGAGCCCGGTGGCAAGCTCTTCGTCACGGCGGTCGACACTTGTTCCAGACTACAGATGCCCGAAAGCACGCAGCCCACTTTCATTCGTCGAGCGTTGCGCAAAGGTTTCCACTTCCTGCCCTCTGCGGCAAGGCGGGCGTTGAATCGCAGTTTCGGCTCTTACTACGTATCCGAGGCAGAGGTGAAAGCTCTGCTCCATGCCTCCCAATTCACGGACTTCACCTTAACCCGATACCATCACACCTCTGGGTGGCCTGGTATTCACTTTGACTGCCTCGCACACAGGCCGCAAACGCAAGACACCGTGGTGCTGAGCTCGCGCGCAGAGGGTGCCGAGTGCAGCTCGTCTGCCCGCTGACACTCTGAAGAGAGCAAGGCAGCGGCAGGCTGCAGTCTTTGTTGTCAGTTTGTCTGTCTGCGACGACAGCGGATTTACCTTTCCGTTCAGTGGCTTATCGTGAAACCGATCACAAGCTGAGGCACAGCTGTCGCTGGATCGGGACACTCAGCTCGCTTACCAATCCCCCAAGCACACCCATAATTTCATGAAAAACAGTGTGTTAACTCGTCTGGAATGTACTTTGCATAACCTCCCTGGGGTGCTGCGAACACTGTGAATGGGGCTTCCCGCTCCGGCACAGCACGCGGCCTCCCGTAAAGGGCAAACCCATCGAGAGGTGGGGGCGCAAAGCTACCAGTCCAGAGGCCTACGGCCTGGGATAGTGGGGTTGCCGGAACCGCGCGTTGGCTGAGCGCGATTCCGTGAATGGCGGCAGTCCTGCCGGACTGCGTCCGTGCCGTAACTTCGCTCTCCCCTTTGTTCTCTGGCTGTGCGAGCCGCGTGCGTCCGGCCCTGTCGTTTTGGCTGTGAGTTCGCACGGGGAGAGCACACGATGAGAACTGGGGTTCAGTGGCTGACGGTGGCTGGTGTCTTGTTGAGCGCGACGTTGCTCGCCTCGTGCGGGAATGATGAGTCCTCCCCGACTCCGATCTCGGGCGCACATGTCATGATCTCAGGCAGCCCTGAAGGAAAGGTTCTGGTCGGGGATCTCTACCGCTTCATCCCGCAGCTCGCCAAGGCACCCGCCGCAGATCCTGTTTTCACGATCAGCAACAAACCGTCTTGGGCGTACTTCGATGCGAAGACCGGACTGCTTAGTGGAACGCCGGCGGCTCGCGAGGTTGGCGTCTTCAAAGGAATCCAGATCAGTGTACTGGCCGGGCCTGCGCACGCGGCGCTGCCGCCTTTCTCGATCACAGTCGCTCCCAATCCGAACACCCCGCATCATCCGGTGGTTCCTATTCATCATGGGGGCGCGAATGCCGTCACTGTTTCCTGGCAGGCACCGATAGACAACACCAATGGCACGGCCCTGACCAATCTCAGGGGCTACAAGCTTTATTACGGCGAAGCGCCCAGGGACTACTCGAGCACGATCAAGGTGTCCAACCCCGGACTCACGACCTACCTCATCGAGAACCTGTCGCCCGGCCGGTATTACTTCGCGGTGACGGCTTACAACTCGCTCGGAGAAGAGAGCGATTTCTCGCCCGAGATATCCACCATCGTGGACTAGTGCCACTGGCAGGCGCGCTTACTGCGGCCATCGGCGCCGGTGCGTCCTCATTTTGTAAAGCCGCCGTCAGCCGGCGAGCGTCGGCTGCTTCATGAGCTGCTGCGCTCGCGGGCCGGCGGCGCGGGCTGCAGGCCCGTGATGAATCGATGCTAGACTGATGCCAGAACACGGCGGAACCGTGCCCTTCCACGTTCACACACACCTGGCGCCTGAACATAGCTTCCCATGAAGATCGGTATCGTCGGCTGCGGCACCATTTCGGGTCATCACTTGCGCGCGGTCTCGGATTACCCGGGGTCCGAAATCGTCGGCCTCGTCGACTCAGACGGAGCGCGCGCACGAGCGCAGGCTGAGCGTTTCGCCGTACCCCACACCTTCGATAAGCTCGCGCCGCTACTCGCGCTCGAGCCCGACGTCGTTCACGTACTGACACCCCCGGACTCGCACGCCCGCCTGGTGATCGAAGCTCTCGAGGCTGGGAGTCACGTTTACGTCGAGAAGCCGATGGCGGTCACGGTGCGGGACTGTGAGGCGATGATCAGAACCGCCGCTCGCGCCAATCGTCAGTTGTGTGTCGGCCATTGCTGGCACTACATTCCAGTGATTGCACGTGCACAAAGTCTCATAGCCTCGGGCGCTGCCGGCGAGATCCTGCAGGTCGCCGCGTCATTCAACTATGACGTGCTGCGCAATCCGACATTCGGCACGGCGCATTGGTCGAATGAGCTCCCTGGCGGGCTCGCCGAGGATCTCGCGGTGCACCTCGCCTCTGTGCTGATCTGGTTGCTCGGCGCACCGCGGCGCACGAGCGCGATAAGCCGCTCAACGGGGCAGGTGCCCGGGGCGAAATGCGAGGATGTGCGCGCACTGCTCGAGGGCGAACGCGGACTTGGAACTCTCTCGGTATCCCTTCGTGGTCGCCCCGACACCATTCTGATCGATATCTGGTGCACCCGCATGCTGCTGAGGGTGAACGTCTCCAGCATGTCGCTGATGATCTACCGGCAGCTTTCGGTGCCGCAGAAACTCGCGCGCGGCCTGACGAACCTCGACCTGGCCGCCCAGCTCGTGAGCGGAACCGTCAGTGCTGCGTGGAACCTGCTGCGCAAGAAGGTTGATGGTTCTTATGGGATCGCGCCGTGCATCCACGCCTTCTACGCCGCACTCGCGGCGGGCGCGCCTGCCCCCATCGATCCGCGCGAGGGTGTGCAAGCCGTAGAAGTGCTGCGCGAGTTGTGGCCGGTTGCAGACCTGCCCGCGGGGCTCGCAGCATCCGGTTGACCATCGACGCCCGCGCGAGGCGTGGCGCGCGCTCATTTGCGATAAAAATCGTACGTGTGGCGGTATGGAGTTTCGGTGAGGTAGCGCCAAGTCCCCAGCGGTGGGAATGTAAACTGCCGAAACAGGCGCAGGCTGGAAACATCGGCCAGTGGCACCGGTGTGCGCGCGGGAATGTCGTCCCACCCCAAGATGAAATAACCGTCCGTGCGCAGCCGCGTATGGCAAGCGGCAAAGGCTTGCTCGCATTGGGTGAGTGAATCGAGCCCGAAACCGTACACTCCGTTGCAGATGATGAGGTCGAAATACTCTTCGGCAAACTGAGCTGGCAGCTCCTCGAGTGGCGCTACCAGGTGTCGCCGCCCCGCGAACTTGCGCGCGCTCGCTGCCGAATCGATGGTCCAGAACTCCTGGGTCGAAAAGAAGGCGGTCTCGTAGTGCTTGGTATACCAGTCGCAACCGACGAACAGCACCGAACGGAGATCGGGAAGTGCGGTGAAATGCGGGAATATGATGCGCTCGAGGACACGCCTGTCCTCGGTATCCATCGGCACGGGAAGCCCGAGCATGTAGCGTACGACGCGAACCGCGAAGCGCCAGTCAGTAGCGAAGCGAACCAGGCGCGTACGGTCGGACGCCGCCGTGCCGAGGCGTGCATTGCCCCGATAGATCTCCTGTTCGCGTCCTGAAGAAGGGTGAGACATTTGGGGAGAAGGGTTGCCAACTACGACGAGACGCCGGTCTGCGCCGCCGCGAGCCGCCGCGTCCGTTGGGCGGCGGCTGCGGCCTCGAGCATCATGTCGGCGAGCCGGGCGCCTTGTGCAAGTGAGTGGTTCGCGTGTGCAAAGGCGAACGCCCGCTCGGCGATCGCTTGCCGCCGCTCGGCAGATCGCGCGAGCTGATCAATTGTCGTGCGCAGTCCTTCGAAGCTGCCGGCGCAGATCCCTATGCCGAGTTTCTCCATCCCCTCCTCATCCGGGTCCACCGCTATGGTGGCAACCACAGCCCCCTGGGCCCACGCCTGGATGAATGTGTTGGGGAATCCCTCGCAACTACTCGTGTTGACGTGTATCGCCGCCTGAGCCATGCGCTGGTTTACGGCTTCGATCGGCAGTTCACCGAGGTATTCGAGATTCGGAGTGCGGGCAATACGCTCCATCATCGGACCATACCTGCGCCCGAACTTCGCAGGACGCCCTGCCATCGTGAACTTGAGATCGCCCCGGCCGATGAATGATTCCGCGAGTTGGACGAACAGCTCCGGTCTTTTGACCTCCTTGATGTTTGCGACCCAGAACACTTCCACCGGACGCTCTGCTTTCTGCGGCAAGACTGCCGGTAAAGGCTGAAAATTCCGCACGATCGCAGCACTCTCGCAACCAAATCGCTCGCGCAGCACCCGGCTCTGGCGCGCGGTCTGGGCGATGACGTGACTGGCATGCCGCAACCCCCAGATGCCAGCTATGGACTCGGCAACGTCAAACGGCAGGTTGGCGGAGAGCCTCTCGGAGGCCCAGCGCCGGATCAGATCAAGGTCACTTGCGATCTGGAAGAAGAACGGGATGCCTGCCTGCCTGGCATAGACGGCGCACACCGCCGTATAGCTCTGGCGCATCTGCTGGTAGACGACGTCCGGTTGCAAGGCGTGCAGTGTGCTCCACAATCCGCTGGTGTCGAACAGTGCCGCACGTCTGCGGATTCCGGCCCAGGTACCAATACTGCGAACGCCGTACGGAACGTTGTAGGTGGTCGCTGCGTCGGGTGCGACGTCACGCGCGAGATAGGTCACCTCTACTCCGGGGCGCCGCGCGAACTCCTCGGCGAGGAGGTGTCCTTGATATTGCGCGCCGCCCATGAGGACCTTCGGGTGGTTCTGGACGACTATGCATACCTTTGTCATTCGGGGTAGGTCACTCTACGGTCGTTGCCGGTGTCCCGACTGGCGCGGTAGTTCGAGACTGAAAGCAGCTCCAGGTACTTGCCCTCGAGCTCATCGGCGATCCTGCCGTAGGTGCGGTGAGCCAGCACCCACTGTCGTCCGCGCTCGCCCATACGGTCGCGCTCTGCCGCAGTCCGTGCCGCGAGCCACGCGACACCGCGCGCAAAATAGCGAGCACCCCAAGGCACGCATACACCGGCACGGCTGTCCGCGAGGACGCGCCGCTGTTCCGGATGTGTGTTTGCAACCACGGGCAACCCCAGCGCGAGATATTCAACCAGCTTGGTCGGTGATGTCGAGCGCAGCACCGGTGTGGGAAAGAACGGCGACAAGCCGACATCAGCGCTACGCATCCTCGCCAGCGCCACTTCCCTGGGCAGAAAGCCGGTGATTTCCAAGTGCTCCCGCACACCCAGCTGCGTGGCGCGATACTCCAGTCTGCCGCGGTCTTCCAGCTCCTCGCTGTCGCCGCCGACCATGAGCAGCCGTACCGATAGTCCCGCCTGCAGCAGAGTGGCGAGCATGTCGACCAGCATCTCGAGCCGCCGCTGCGCGTTCAGGGTGCCGAGGTAGGCCAGCGTCAGGGTCGAGGCGCCCGGGCCGTGCTCGGCCCGGGCGGCGGTACGCGGCGCTTGCACGTCCGACGCCGCGATGCCCATGGGCACCGGTGTAAGTTTGCGCGGATCGATGCCATGAGCGGCTATGTCACGCCGCATCTGCTCGCTCTGCACGAAGGCGTGATCACAATGCGGCAGTATCCAGCGATACAACAGCCAGCCGAACAGCACGCCGCGAACGAAGGAGATCAGTGGATACCGCGCCGTTCGCTGCCGCACGCGCAGCAGTTCCGATTCCGGCACCGGGAAAGACAACCAGTAGAAGAACTTCAGACCGCGCCTGTGGGCTATGAGACTCAATGCGGCGGCGATGAGAAACTTGTCGCGAACCTGCACGGCATCGTAATCGTGCGCCTGCACG
>Ga0068856_100007116_pt1 | contig 10924 bp, 6 predicted proteins | sample KBSCornC62_FD_66595 | JGI IMG/M metagenome (GOLD analysis project Ga0068856, IMG submission 66595) | Corn rhizosphere microbial communities from Kellogg Biological Station, Michigan, USA - KBS Corn C6-2 | ecosystem: Host-associated > Plants > Roots > Rhizosphere > Soil ... | reverse complement strand
AGGCAGCTCCAAAAACCAATATTATCATTACTATATTTCTCATAACAATTTTGTTAAACATTGTAAATAATTGCATTACCGTTTACAACCTGTATTACTTTGCCCACCAAACCGGTGTTGTAATAGGTACTTCAGCCGGGGTGTTTGTGTTTCTTGATCTTTCCACATTAGGATATACCAATCGTTCGGGGAAAGCGCCACCGGTTACACCGTTTGGCGAGTACACAAACTGTCCCGGAACATATCCCGGCACATTAGAGTAAACGGTACTTTCTTTAGGATAGCCTGTTCTGTTTCTTTCAAAAAATGCTTCAAGCGCATGGCATCCGTAAGCCAGTGAAGCCCATTTCTGTACTATAATAGCTTGCAGTTTCTGATCAAAACTTCCGGCTACAGGAAATGCATACGCACCACCCGGTGCTATATAACCGCTGCCATCATTACCGGTTTCGGCGAATGCAGCCAGTACACCTTTTTCATATAAAGACTGAGTTTGATCGCCTGAATAATACCTTAACCTGGCTTCTGCCTGCAGAAAATAAGATTCAGGAGTAGAAATCAGTTCAACAGGGTCAGTGGCACTTTGAATAAGTACGGTAGCCTTACCATAGGTAGGATCGGTTCCCAGATAATCGCCCTGGTTTATTACTATAGGTGTATTTGTGCCATAGTAATATTGAAGACGCAACGTATCCTGGCTAGCCTGTAACCAGCTAACAAAAGTTTTACTTGCCCGCAGATTGGTAGTTGTATTTAGGCGTTGAATATTATACGCGTAAAAAGGGTTTTGTTTGTCAGGGGTTTCAGTGAATCCTGCAACGGCAGCATCTGCATCCAGAAATTTCGCTCCGCTACTATACAGCTTCTGAATTCCCGCCTGCGCTTCTGCTGGTTTTGCATTCACCATACGGAGATACATTTTTAGTTTCAACGTATTGGCAAACTTTATCCACATATCCATTTTCCCTTTAAAAACAAGGTCGGTTACTCCCGGAGGAGTATTTGTTTCTGCAGTAAAATCTTTGCCTAGTGCATCATCGATTTTACTAAGCAAATCGGTATAAATGCTATACCCGTCATCAAATTTGGGATTCAAATTAGCGGCACCCTGTAACGATTCTGAATAAGGGATCTTATCATATAAGTCTACCAACACTTCTACCGTATAGGCTTTCATTACTGTACCCATCAGGTAAAAATTCCAGTCACCTCTTGATTTGGCAGTATCGATTACATACTGGTAATTAACCAGCGCTCCGGAAAACAGTTCGGTATAGGATCCGTTATAATCGTTGCTCTGTAAATTATAGGCATCGATGGTTCTGTACTGGCTCGAAGACCATGATTGTGTATAAAACTGCGACCATATGCCGCCAATGATATTTAATTCCCCTCCTACTCTTCCGGCGGTAGACATTACTGCAGCCGGAAAAAGCAGTTTAGGAGAGCCCTGGCTTACATCTGGTTTATTGGGATCTTTATTTATATCGAGCTCCCGCTTGCAACCAAACAGCGTCACAGAAAGAGCTGCAACGAATATATAGAGTGACTTTTTTATTGTAAGGTTCATACATTAATGATTTTAAAATCCGGATTTATTAAAAGCTTGCTCTCAGCGTCAGACCAAATTGTTTTAAACTTGGACCAGTTCTGAATTCACCAAATTCACTCTGCAGGTCATTACCAAAGTTGGTAACCTCAGGGTCAATGTATTGATTCTGCTTAGGTGTCCATAACAGGAAATTTCTTCCATAAGCTGTTATTGACAAATTCGATGATTTGAGCTTTGAAGCAATGCTTTGCGGTAACCGGTAAGTAAGCGTTACATCACGCAATTTGAGGAACGACCGGTCGATGATCTGGTAACCATAGATCAATGGTTTGTTGGAAGTATGATACCAGAAAGCATCGAAATGCGCTTCATCAATCAGTTTTGTGTTTTCAACGTAAACGGGTTTACCATTGGCATCTACACCACTCTGATTAACAGAATTGGGAATAACGAATGGTTTGCGGTCGTTGTATGTTGTTGCTCTGGCGCCGCCGGTGAACAACAGCAGGTCGGCTGTACCACTGTAAAAATTGCCACCCTTTCTGTAATCGAAAGAAAAGCCAAGTTGAAAATCTTTATACGTAAATGTATTTTGCAACCCCATCATAAAGTCGCGCTGTGAACTACCGTATTCTCCTAAATCGGGAGAGGCAACAGGAAATCCGGTTTTAGCATCTACCACCATTTTACCGTCTGCTGTATATAACGGAACCGGAGCCTTGAAAATGCCCAGCGGTTTGCCGGGAAGGGCATCGAATTCCAAATCATAGGCATATTGTAGTATTACTTTATCAAGGCCTTCGTTTAATCTTTCAACTTTGCTGCGGTTACGGGCAAAAGTGTAGTTAACAGTCCAGGTAAAGTTCCTGTTCTTAACAGGCGATGCATCCAACGATACCTCTACCCCCTTGTTACTAACCAGTCCAATATTTTGTACCCTGGTAGTATAACCAGATCCGGGAGAAATAGGAACATTGAAGATTTGTCCCTCGGTACGCTTATCATAATAATCCGCATCAATACCAACACGATTATTGAAAAACCTCATTTCAGCGCCAAATTCGGCCTCTTTTGTAATAACCGGTTTAAGGTTCAGGTTGTTGATCTGTTTACTGAGACTGTAAGAACCAATGCCGTTAAACGGAAAAGTGATATTACCAAAACCCAGTGAAACACTAGCGGGTGTTAAAGTATTATACACCTGATAAGGAGATGCGTCGGCGCCGGTTTTTCCGTAGGCAGCCCGCAATTTCAATAAAGAAATAGGCGTATTACTTAAATCAAGTGTTTGCGAAGCAACCCACGACAGGTTGGCGCCGGGATAGAAGAAACTGTTACTGTTGATTGGTAATGTTGATGACCAGTCGTTACGTGCATTTACCGTTAAAAATAACTGGCTCATATAGCCTAATGTGGCCTGTGCATACGTACCGATGAGTCTTCTCTTTGCAATAGCCTCAACCCCTGTAGGCTGGTTGGTCGAGTTCGACAGGTTGTAAAAACCGGGGATAGTAAGTCCTTCAATGCGGGTTGTTACACCTTTTGATTCAGACTGATTATAAGTTCCACCCACAATAGCTTCGAGGTTGAATTTAGAGCCGAGGTCTTTATTGAATTTCAGGTTGAATATAGTGTTTATTGAACCCTCATAGTTGCTGAGTTCGGCATAAGAACCTAAATCAGCCTGGCGTTGTGAACCTTCTACGTTATTACCATCATTCCAGCTACCCGGTTTTGGAGTGTTGGTTGCATTCCACACGTTGGTACGGGCATTGGTAAAGTCGCCGCCGGCAATCAATTCGGCTGAAAGCCAGTCGTTGAATTTATAACCCAGATTTACATTACCAAAAACGCGGTCAGAATATTGTTTACTGCCGTTTTCATGCACACCATAATATGGGTTTTCGCTATACGGGCTAAAGTAGTTATCTACATTATAGTAAGTGCTCTTATAATCTTTAAAATCCTTTATCGGCATGTCAACAGGTATCTGTAACAGATCTTCAAAGAACGAAGAACCGATACCACCTACAGGTCTTGTGGCCGGAGCGTTCATCCGCCTGTTAATATAGTTTACCGACGTATTAATGGTGAAATTCTTATAGGTTGAGTTAGTGCGGAACGCGAAAGTATGACGCTGCAGGCCATCAGCATTAGTAGGAATAATGCCATTGCTGAATACATTGCCATAAGAAAAATAGAAACGGTTGTTTTCGCTTCCACCCGACAAGGAAAGGGTGTTGTTGGATTCTGTACCCGTTTCGTAAAAATCTCTTATTACGTTGTGAAATGAAAACGGCTTTTGCAATTGCACGCCATTAACAGGGGCTCCCCAGGGACGCATTTTACCATCGAGACGTGGTCCCCAGCTACCATTTTCAGACAACACAAAATCACCGCTCCAACCCTGACCGAACTGATCCTGCAGATCGGGTGTTTTACCTACAACAGACATGTTGAATGTGCTGGTGAAATCAATTTTCAGCTTACCTGCCTTACCACGTTTGGTGGTGATCATGATGGTCCCGTTTTTTGCCTGAGAACCATACAATGCAGAAGCGGCTGTTCCTTTCAATACAGTAATGCTTTCAATATCGTTGGGGTTGATATAGTTTAGTCCGTTACCATAATCGTATCCACCGTCTGAAGGAGATCTTGAACTTCCAATGGGCACATCACCACTTGAAGCGGGCCTTGCATCGGTTAATGGAACTCCATCGATAACATACAGGGGCTGGTTGTTGCCACCCGAAATTACACCATAACCGCGCAACACCACTTTGGTTGATGCACCGGGCGTTCCGCTTACAGTAGAGATGTCGGCGCCGGCAATTTTACCCTGCAACGCATCCAATGCACCCAGTGGCGCTACCTTATTAATATTTTCTGTGTTAAATGTAGAGGTAGAATAACCAACTTTGGCTTTGCTTTTTACCTGGCCCAAAGCAGTTACCACAACTTCTTTCAGGCTTTCCTGCTCTTTCAGTACAGGACTGAGTGTGGCTTGCGAGCCGGCAGAAATTTCAATGGGCTGAAATCCTGCTCCGGAAATAATTAACATGGCACCCTCGGGAACGTTGATGGAAAATTTACCATTTTGATCGGCAGCCACAGCAGCTTTGGCGCCTTTGACTCGAATTGTGGCATAAGGAACAGGATTTCCTTGCGCATCTTTCACCTCGCCGGTCACTGTATGTGTTTGACCAGAGGCGGCCACAATGCATGCAAGCATTGTTAGCAACAATAGAATTTTTCTCATGAGGCTTGTAGTTTTTTTAATGTGATTGAATCCCCGAAACAAAAGGTTTTTATTTTTTCGCCTAAAAAAATAAACCCCTTTAAAAATTTATCAATTACTTAACCGGTAGACAAACCGAATTAACAAATCGCTGCAAAATAAGCGCACAGCGTATGTTTCACTCAAAAAAATTTTTAATCAAGAAAATTTTATTCGTAAAATTAAAATCATGATCAGCCGAAAGCAGCTACTGTACTGTATTTCACAAAATGTATTTATTATTACCTAATCTTTAATTGTGAATAAATTTTTATGATCATGAAAATTTCGCAACCAAAAAAATACATGAACGGTAACCTTACATAACCATAAAATCTGTTATGATGCATAACCGAAATTTTAATTTTAATTCTGTTTTAATTATACATGATAAGTAAACCGATCATGATAAATACGTTGCACATTTGTATATCAGGAACCAAAAACAGAGATTGAAATGCAGATTAAATACGATAAAATGCAGCAGCAGCACGTTGCGCAAAGGAAATAACTTATCGTGTGGTAAGAATGAATTGCAGCTTCATTGAAGTTTTGCCCGGTGTTTCAACTGCAGGATTCTGCGCATCAACGGTCGTTTTGGAAGGATAAACAGCGTGCGCAAAAGAAAAAGACAGCATACATCCGGTATTATCATGCCGGGAAGCGTTTTTGTTCATGATCCGGTAATTCACATTAACCATGTACCGGAAAAATTTTCCGAAAGAAGCCGGCACCGAAAAATTATACATCACCGTGTTCTCCCAGGCATACAGTCTGGAATTATATCCATCCGTTTCAACATATTGTAAACGGCCACTAAAAGAATAAGGTTTAAAAGAAGGCTTGATCAGTACATCTGTAAAAAAAACAAACCCTGTTTCTTTTTGCTGCGGCAGCGTACCGACATACCAAACATTTTCAACACGGCTGCGGAGCTGTACGGCATTATTCAACCGGTAACTGATCTGCGTTCGCCAGTTTACCTGTGGAACTTCCTGTACCGGTTCTAACGCTACACTGGTATCGGCCGTATTCGCCGATTTGCTTTCATACCTGAACCGGCTGTAAATTTCTGCGTATTTATTGGGCGTGTAAGTAAGCTGCAACAGATATTCATGCCCGCCCGAAGGAGCATTCACCTGATATTTTAACCAGGGAAAATGAAAAACATCTGCATATGCATCCAGCCTCCAGGCAACTACAGGCCGAATAGAAATACCGGCATACCAACCGTTTTCATTAACCGGCAAACTGTTTTCGGTAAATGCATTACTGAACATTGACTGATATTTGCTGCCGATATTCCGATACACCAGCGCCAGATCAACTTTCGGATCAAGGCTTGCCAATATACCCTGCACCATTGCCGAATTATATAATTTATCTGCCGCCGCTTCACCATACAAATGAAAATTTCTAATCGTATAACTATAATCAATGCTATAATTACTCCATTGGCTGCCATTTATAGAAAATTCATCATATGGCTGCACAGATGGCTTCAATGGTTTTGATAAATTGTACTGAATTGCATTAACACCAACGTGCCCGCGGTTATTAAATATTTTTATATTGCCACCGGCAGTAAAGCATTGCACATTATTACGATGACTGATCTCTGCCGCGCTGCGATTATAGCCACTCGTTGATATAGAAGAAATATATGTTTCGCTGCCCAGTGCACTATCCGTCATGAGCGTGCTGCTTAGTTTTCGTAAAGAACCAAACAACGTGCATTCTATATGTCTCTTTTGTAATGTAATACCGGCGCCACGATGAAAATTATATTCACCTGCTGAATTGTAAGGCTGTAACGCGGGTGACTGTCTTTTTACATTTAATACATCTGCACTTTTTTTAAATGCCATTCCCTGCCATTGAATTAATCCCTGCCCCAGATGAACGGTAAAATCACCTATGGCGAGTGATTGTATGATACCGAGCTTACGTGCAAACAGATGAAAGGAGTAAAAATCAAAACCGTTTTTTTGTGCGCCTTTAAAAAATTGTTCACCGGCATCCTTATCACCGGTTATTCCATATTGCAGTAAATTTTTGTAATTGTATTTATAACGGAACAAAACAGCTAAAGGGCTACCCAGATAATTATTTATTGTTTTGAGATATTCTTCCGACTTATCAATAGTTCCGCCAAATCTTAATAACAAGGTGTGCGTGCCACCGGCAAATCGTTTGCCCAGGTTTTCAATAACAGCATGCTGATTGTTTACGGTTATAAAAGGAAGCAATTGTTTGATAGTAGTAATATTCCAGCCCGGGATGGCCTGTAATTCATACACACTCAGTAATGGACCAAGCAATGTGCGATAGATCAGGAAATTGCTGATCTGAAGATCTGTTAAAAAATGTAATTCTTTTAGCTCATCTGCATTCGCTTCATTCAAATTGAGCGGATGCTTTCGTAAATATTCCAGTTGCTGCCATTGTGTATCATCTTCTGTAATACCTTCCTGCCGTTCGGCCTGATTTTCGAGCTGTTGCTCATAAACAGGTGATGCCGGCTCCTGGGCGGTTACTACTGAAGTTATTTGCAGAAACAATATGGCAAAGCACCACTTCACTGTGCTGTATTTTGTTTACCGTAAAACATGAGCAATAACCCCGGAGTAATACCTAACTGCGGATGATAACGCATGGTTATATCAGCACGGCAATTTTTCCATTGCCAGCCCATGCATGCATAAGGTGAAGCAGTAGCTGTAGCAATCCCTAATTGTACAAATAACCTGTCTGGTACTGCATTATATTGGAGACCGGCCTGAACATTTACCGGTTTATCTTCTTCCTTACTCATTTCTGCACTCATGAATAATTGTGGCGAAACTTCGTAACCAGCTCCCAACTGATAAAGAGAAGCCAGTTTTTCTGAAGCGCTATTTCGAAACTTCCCTTCGCCAACCGGTGGATTAACAATGTGAATACCGGCAATAATCCGTTGTGTTATTTGCCATTGACTGCCTATTTCAATACCAATTGCCGCATCATTACCGTAACCTGCAATATGTACCATATTATAGTTACACTGAATACCCAGGTTTACATGACCCAGGTTTTTGCCATAAGCGAGCGACAGCTGGCTTTCGTTGAAAACGGCAAACCCCGAATATTGCATGGCTATGCCAATACCACCTTTGTTTACAGGCACAGCGGCAGTAGCCATATACATGGCCAGCTCCTTCAATCCATATTTTTGTTCAGCGTAAATTCCAGCACTGGTTTTGGGCAGATTACCCAGCGCACCCTGGTTGGAAAGAAATGAAAATGATTGCGTAAAGTGATGACTATAAGCACCCAAACCGGTATATAATGACCCCGGTGAATAGCTGATCGACTGGCCGTATCCCAATCCTGGGATAAGGCAAAATGGCAACAACAGTTTTTTCAATGTAGCAAGCTTTCATAATACGGGGGTTTAAACATAGGAAAATCAGATAATATAAAAAATTTTTTGTTTCTCTTTAGGGCAGCTTGCTGCTGCCCTTTACCTTTGCGCCATGAAAATTTTAGACGGGCAGCTTGTATCGCAGGCTATTAAAGACGAAATGAAATTAAAAGTTGCGCAGTTAATAGCTGAAGGCAAAAAGATTCCACATCTGGCAGCCGTACTGGTAGGTAATAATGGCGCCAGTGAAACCTATGTAGGTTCAAAAGTAAAAACCTGCGAAGAGATCGGTTTTCATTCAACACTTGTACGGCTTGAAGAAACGATCAGCGAGTTTAAACTGCTGGCTACTATTGAACAACTGAACAATGATCCCGATGTAGATGGAATACTGGTTCAGTTACCCCTGCCCAAGCATATTTCAGATGAAAAAGTGATCAACACTATATTACCTTCAAAAGATGTAGACGGATTTCATCCTGTAAGCGTTGGAAAAATGGTTCAGGGTTTGCCCACTTTTATTCCTGCAACGCCGCATGGTATTATGCTGATGCTGGAACATTATAAGATCAACACCAAAGGCATGCATGCTGTAGTAATTGGCCGCAGTAATATCGTTGGCCGGCCCATGAGTATTTTACTCAGCGCCAATACCAACCCCGGCAATTGTACAGTTACCATATGTCATTCTCATACCAGGAATATAAAAGAGCTGTGCCTGGAGGCCGATATAGTTGTAGCCGCTTTAGGTAAACCTGAATTTGTTACTGCCGACATGATAAAAGACGGCGCCATTGTAATAGATGTTGGTATTACCCGCGTACCGGATGCTACTAAAAAAAGAGGCTATGCATTAAAAGGCGATGTACAGTTTGATACTGTTTCTCCCAAATGCTCCTATATAACGCCTGTTCCCGGCGGCGTAGGCCCCATGACCATCGCAGCCCTTATGAAAAATACCTACAGGGCCTGTATTGATAAAAACTAATGTGCTGATTTGAAAATGTGCAAATGAAATCCCGGTATGGATTTTAGCACCTTATCTGCTTAATTCGATTTACGAAAATCAACGACATTTGCACATTTGCTAATTTGCACATTAACTAATTAAAATGACAACTGTTTCTACACATATACAACTGCCGGTAATGGAAGCGTTCTATACCCTTCAGGGAGAAGGCTTCCACCAGGGAAAAGCCGCCTATTTTATACGATTGGGCGGTTGTGATGTGGGCTGTGTATGGTGCGATGTAAAAGAAAGCTGGGATGCATCAAAACATCCTTTGCAAAGTATTGAAGAAATAGTACAGACAGCTGCTGTATATCCCGGCCGTATGGCAATAATTACCGGCGGCGAACCGCTGATGCACAATCTGGATGCACTGACCGCTGCATTGCATGAAGCCGGTTTTTCAACTAATATCGAAACCTCCGGCGCTTACCCGGTAAGCGGTTCATGGGACTGGATCTGTCTTTCACCCAAAAAATTCAAGGCGCCCCTGCCAGGTATTCTTCCTTTGGCCAACGAATTGAAAGTAATCATCTACAATAAAAGCGATTTTGAATGGGCCGAAACCTATGCAAAGCAGGTTTCGCCAACGTGTAAATTATACCTGCAGCCCGAATGGAGCAAATCGGCCATTGTAACCCCGCTGATCATCGATTATATTAAAAACAACCCGCGCTGGGAATTTTCCCTGCAACTGCACAAGTATATCCACGTGCCATAATTTAACATTCCTAACCCATCCATTGGCAACATTTTAGCATCTTCCCTAACACCTGGCACCTTTATCCTGATAATTTTAAGCAATTTTTATCTTTACCTGATAAAACAGACCTTCGGTTACGTTCAGGATTAAACTCCGGATATAATCGAACGGACGAAAACAACGTACTGATGATCAAAGCACTTGTTACCATAGCCCTCATTGCCGGATGTATTGTTTCTGCCAAAGCACAATACGATCCTGATAAAGTAAGTAAGAAAGCACAAGCGCTGTACAAAAAAGCGTACAAAAGTGCCATGAGCAACAATTTTAAAGAAAGCATCAATACATTACAGGAGGCTGTTAAAATTGATCCGGGCTTTCTGGAAGCCTGGTTGTCTATTGCCGGAATATACAGTGAAGAAAAGAATTACCAGGCTGCTATAGATAATTACGAAAAAGCAAAAGCGATAGACAGTTCCTGGTTTAAAGATTATAATCTCCCCTATTCGATCAACCTTGCCGGAAAAGGTGAATTTCAAAAAGCGCTGGCAGCAGTAGATCAGTTCCTTTCCATTCCCAATTTGAACGATCAGAGCCGGAAAGCAGGTTTATATCGGCAAAAAACATATCAGTTTGCTGTTGAGTATGCCAGTCAGCACCCGATGGGTAATTATCATTTTGAGCCGCAAAATCTGGGTGACAGCGTCAATACAACAGCCCTTGAATATTTTCCTGCTATTACCATCGACGACAAAGAACTGATCTTCACCCGCCGCAACGGCCAGGAAGATTTTTATGAATCGCGGTTCGAAAACGGCCACTGGACAAAAGCAAAACCGCTGGCCGGTAATATTAATACCAGTCAGAATGAAGGTGCACAGAATATTTCGCAGGATGGTCAATGGTTAATTTTCACTGGTTGCAATTTTCCCGACGGGCGCGGCAGTTGCGATTTATATATTTCCTATTTCACACCCGAT
>Ga0068856_100007115_pt1 | contig 10924 bp, 6 predicted proteins | sample KBSCornC62_FD_66595 | JGI IMG/M metagenome (GOLD analysis project Ga0068856, IMG submission 66595) | Corn rhizosphere microbial communities from Kellogg Biological Station, Michigan, USA - KBS Corn C6-2 | ecosystem: Host-associated > Plants > Roots > Rhizosphere > Soil ... | reverse complement strand
GTCCCCACTCTACTGCTGCCCAGTGCTCGCCGGCGGGCATAACGTACACCGGTTTCTTTGGTTTGTAGGCGAGCTTTGGTTCGCCTTCTGCTTCTTTTACGAAGTTGTGAGCGATGAACTCGGCGTCGTACACGGCTGTTTGGGCCATGCCGCTAAAGACCGTTTCGGCGTTGTCACCGATAACGAACGTGCAGTCATCCTGTACGTCTTTGGCACGCAGGAATTCGTCGACCAGTACTTTTTTGCGCGGGCTAAGCGGGTAGTTGTTGCCAGAAAAGAACGGGTTGTTGGCCTGCCCGGCCGTCCAAACGACGGTATGACTGCGAATAGGTTTGCCGTTTACGGTCAGCTCGTCGGCTGTTTCGCCCTGTACCGCCTGGCCCAAATACAGCTTCACACCGAGTGCTTTCAGTTGCTTCTCAATGGCCTTGCCAACGGACTTTGGCATACGCGGCATTAGATGTTTGCCGTTTTCGACCAGGTCCACGTGGATTTTACGATCGCTCAGACCGTGGCGTTTTACTACATGATGCACGTATCGTCCCAGTGCGCCCGCCAGCTCTATGCCGGTCGGGCCGCCGCCGACGATGACATAGTTTAGGTCAGGCTTGCCTTCATCGATAATCTGTTCATGCAGATGGCGCTTCAACTCTTCGGCTTCGCCAATGGACTTTACGCCATAGCTAAACTCGGGCAGCCCCGGAATGCCGAAATAATTTGTGACGACGCCGAGTGCCAGCACGGCTTTGTCGTAACTGAGCGTTGATTTGTCTTCCAGTGTGAACGTTTTGGCGGCGCGGTCCTGCGCGGTCACTTTACCTTCTACGAATTTGACCGGCTTGTTGTGCAGCAAGTGCTTTATGGGAATGCTGCTTTGCTGGCGCGTGCCCCCGGTTGCGGTGTGGTACAGCGTGGGAAAATACCAGAAGTCCGCCCGCTCGGAAACGAGCGTGACGTCGAATTTGTCGGGATGTTTGCTGAGTTCGAGCGCGGTTTTGACGCCACCGAAGCCGCCGCCCACGACTACGATGTGTTGTTTTTGTTTTTTGTTGGTCATTTCGCTGGTTATTGTAGCAATAACCACAAGTGTCTTGCAATGGGGGCCGCGGTGTGCTCGCGACTGCATGTTGCAGAAGGTTTGGATTATTGCAAAGCTGGCCGCCCCCGGGTACACTGGAAGCTTATTGCTGTAAGGAGTAGCGAACGCCCGTGGAACAGAATATCTTCACCCGGACCCGTGAGGTTGTACCAACGCCCGAAGCACTGTTTGCCGAGATTGACGCTGTAATTGAGGCCGAAGCTGACCCGGTGAAGCGGACATATCTGTATGCAGCCGGTATGTGTGCCGGTGACACCGGCCATGCCTTTGCCGGGCGGCCGCTCGGCAGTATAGAGCAGGCTGCGGCGGACCCTGAGTTTGCCTCCTCGGACCGGGCATATAGTGCATTGGGCGCTCTTGGCCGGGGCATTGGCGAGCTGCGCAAACGTGGCCACGATGTAACCGTACTTGCAGGCCAGTCGCTCGAGCTTTCAGACCGGATTTGCGGCCGGTATTCAAGCGCACAGTTTTCGTTGGTGACGGAAATGCTCGAACGTGGCGTAACGGGCCCCGATGGGGTGCTACTGGCATACATGGGACCGGATTTTCTTGATAGGGCCGTGTCGGCTAAAGACGAGCGACAGGACAGATACCATGCAGAGCAATATTTGCAGGCGTTGGTTGAAGGACCTGGGATTGACGTCTTGGAACACAGTACACCGTACCGCGCACTGGCTGAGCGTATTTGGGACCAGGAAGGCGTGGACCCGGACTACTATGGTTTGACTTATTATCTTTCGAAAGCATTTGCCGAGGCTGGTAATGTGGTGCGGGCGTGGGAGCTCATAGATCAGATGCACGAACCGGAAAAACGCGTTACGCCGCTGCTGGCGGTTGCTGAAACGGCTGAGGATGTCAGGATGCGCGACCGCGCGGAACGCGAGGCGATTACCCACGTAAGGGCCCACCCGCGGCAAATGCCGCAGGAGCCGGTCGAACTTGCCGAGCATTTCGCCCGGACCGGGCGGACCGACGAAGCGTTGGATTGGCTGCGTAAACCAGTGGACCCGGAATTTATAAAGGCCGACACGTGGATACGTATTTACCTGCAGACTGGCGTTCTCTACGCACGCAACAGCGGCTACCAGCACTGGAAAGAAGATTTCTCGCCCAATCCGAAGAAGTCTGAGCTTGTGCGGCAGATGGCTCATAAAGACATGGAGACCGAGCAAGTTGCGCTCGAGCCGCGGGGCATGTGCGGGCCGGTTGTGCCGCGGATTGTCAGTCAAATTATAAATGCCACGCACGGGAAGCTGGCTGAGTACCGGGCGCTGCCGCTCGCATACCTTGCCGAGCAGGCAGGCAAAGAAGGTCACGGAGCAACGCTGAGCGCGATTGTCGGCGCGGTGCATAGCCAGTACTTTTCAGCCGAGGATAAAGTACGTATTTTGAGTGCGGCAGCGGCCGGCATGCAGGCTGCCGAAGCTATATAAACAGAGCATGCAAAAACACCCAAATTCGAAAATGCGGGTGTTTTGTTGTATGAGTGGCTTGATTTTCTAGCTTTTGTCGTTAGCTGCGGCCATAATCTCGTTGATCTGTTGTTGGGTGAGCGGTACCCACGGCGAGTTATCCGGGTTGGATGTGGCTGCAGCCGGGCTCTCGCCCTGATTCCACCATTTTGCCTGGTAAGGCACGCTGTTAAAGAGCACGCGTTGCCCGGTGTTGTATGTAGTGGTGCCGTCCCAGTTCGGGTAAGTACCGGCCGGCAGCGTGGGCTGCGGAATCGGCTTCTCGCCAGGCAGTACGGGACCAATGAGCTCCCACGGTGTCTGCCAAGTTTGCAGTACCGGGTCATCCGGCACATCCCCTTGTGTCCACCATTTTGCCTGGTATACATTATGGTGCCATACCACTTTGGTGCCTTCCAGATATGCACCGGAGGGCGACCATATCTGATACGGACTGGTAGCCGGGTTATCTTTGGTCTGCTTTGCGGTCGAGACCGGATCGGCTTTGGTTATCACGCCGGCACTCAGTGAAATGTCGCCTTTGAAGCCGCCGCCCAGTATGTTTGCGAATTTCTGGCTCCCCTGCTGCACGCCGCTGCACGAATCGGAAACCACCTGCGTGTCCACGTAGTTGCCGCCACACGTCAGATCGCGGTTGGCTGACCACATCGACATGCGGCCAATGCCGTGCGAGCGCGCAAATTTATTCAGGCCCTTGGCATTCTCTAGCGAAAATACTTCTTTGGGTTCGTCGTTTTGGCCAATCATGGGTGTGGCGCCCAGCTTGGCCCACAGCGTGGCATCGTTCAGGTTCGTACCCGTCCGTCGGTATAGGATGCCGAGTTGGTGCTGCGTACTGGCAAGTGCGCTTTCGGATCCACTGAGCATGTCCTGGTCACTGCTCAGGCTGTTGCCGTAATCCATGGTCATGATGTTTACACCTGCCAGGTCGACTTTGTTGGAGAGCAAAGTTGTAACAGCGTTGGTACCGTCTTCGCTCAGGCCTTGCGGTGTGACCGGGAGCGTGACCCACACAGCCAGTTGCTTCCCTTCGGCCCGACGCGCGGATTGTAGCTTGGCAAGCACTGCTGCCCGGCGTGAATTAGCTGCGCTGTTTGTCAGGCCATTGTTTTCCAGGTCCAGATCGATTGTGTTTATGTTGTAGCGGTCAATTACTGCCCGGTAGGCGTTCAGTAGCTTGGTATCGTCGGCACATTTTACGGCCAGTTCGCTGTTTTTCAGGCCACCAAACGATATTGCGACGCTGCCACCCATCTGCTGCAGTCGGGCAATTCGTCGGTCGAGGTCAAGCGAACCGCTGGCTTGGTCGAGTGTGTATGCGCCGCCCCATGTTGGCGTACAGGCATCGTTCGGCGAAGAAACTACGAATGAAAGTACGGCGTCGCTATGACTGGTGGCGCCCATTTGTTCGAACGCAAACGTTGGCGTGGCGGTCACGTCAACATACGAGGCAAACCAGGGCTCGCGCGAGCTGACGGGCTGCATCGCACGCCAGGCGCGGTTGCCGTAAAAGCTGCCGGCGCCGAGCATGGCTAGCATCAAAACTGCCAAAAATACGCGCCAGGCAGAGAGTTTACGAACTGGCTCCAGGCCGGGCGCTACGTGAATAGGCACTGGTGGTTTCATGCGGCGGCTCCTTCCTTTTCGGCTGTGATCGCCACGGTGCTGGCGTTGCCACGTGCAGTGAATGGTACAGCGCTTTCGGCATTGCCGTGGTACAGCACGGCCTGCCAATCCAGAGATGACTGCTGTGAAGCGGCAGTGTTCGCCGACTTGGGCGGCACTTCGACGTACAGCCACTTAGTCATACCGAGCCACGTGTCGGTGATGGTGTGCCAGATGCCGATGTAAGCCAGGATCGCCCACATGGAAACAAACGCGTTAAACCCGGCGAACACGGCATTGCCCCAGTTGTGTGCGGCTTCGTCGCGGTACAGAGTAAACAGCGAAAAACCGACGATCAGCAGCGGCACGATGACATACGTCATGGGTGCTACGGTACGGTTTTTGACCTTTGGCGTGCGGGCGAACGGAATTTTTTTGCCGGTCAGCGCCTGCTGCAGCGATTTGAGCACGCCGGCCAGCTGTACTGGCAGCAAGATGAGGTTAAAACCGTATATGCGCAGCACGTCGGTGCGCTTATAACCGCAGTACTTCAGGTCACTCGCCATGGCGGTAAAGTACGGGATGGCCGCCAGGAGCACGAACGGGCTGAGCAGCCGGCCGTCGTACGGATATGCCAGCAGAAAGATCAGTCCGAAGCTTGCCCAGGCAATCGACGCCATGTAGTTCAGGCGAATCATAATTTCGGTGCGCGAAACCAACTGGTTCTGGCGTTTACGCTCGCGCACGGTCGCCCACAATTTGGGCAGAATAAGCAGACCGCCATTGGCCCAGCGCCGGCGCTGCACAATCAGCGAGCCAAAGTCCGGCGGTGTGGCGCTGTAGCTCAGACGTTCCGGGTAATTTACAAGTGTCCAGCCGTGCTTGGCCAGGTCGACGCTCGATTCGGTGTCTTCTATGACGGTGCGGTCCTGGATGTAGCGCTTGATCTCGTAGCCGCCAACCCATTCTGTTTCCACGATGTCTTCCAGTGCTTTCTTGCGGATAACTGCGTTTGCGCCCACCCAGAACGTCGCACCGTAGTGCGTCATACCCTGGTGCAAAATGTGCTGAATGTCGGTGGTGGCGCCAGCTAGACGCTCGATACGTGTCGAGGCGCCGCGGAACGACGAGTATGGTGTTTGGGTTACGGCCACGCGGTGGTTGTCCGGCTGCTCCAGGAAGTAGACCAGACGCAGACAGTAGTCGCGGAGCAAAATCGAGTCGGCATCGAGTGTCAGCAGGTATTCGCTGTCCGGCACGGTGAAGACGCTGTTGCCTTTTGTGCCCTTTTCTACGGCAATCAACGCCGGGCCATCCGGTGTTTTTTCCTGTCGCCACGTGCCACCCATGATGCTGATGTATGAATTCAGGTTCATGGCTTTGTTGTATTCGTGCGAAAATGACGCAAATGTTTTACGTTCGAAGCTGTCCAGTTCCACATTGAAGATCCAGGTAAGACGCCGATACAGCTGATGCACACGGGCAGTGCTGAGCTTGGCGCCTTCGGCAGCAGAAACAGTGAGAGCGTTTGCCACCAGTTGCAGCTCCCGGGCCAGGCCGCGTACCACTTGCTCGGTAAAGAATTCGTCTACGTGGTCACTGGCTACCGCATCTTCCTCGCGAGCAAAACGGTTTAGCCAGTTAGCGGCCAGCTCGTAGTGCTCGGCCAGGTCGGCGATCACTTTTGTGCTGGCAGTCGGAGCGTGGGCATGCTGCCGTTCGAACTTCTGAAGTGCGGCGGTAAAACGAGCTTGCGGCCGTGAGAGCAACTCGGTGAGCTCTATGGCCAGTTTGCGGGTGGCCATCAGCCGGTCGGCGGCCGCTTGGTTCTTTGGTTGCGGGTTATCGTCAATCAGTAGTACGACCCGTTTGCTTGGGTATTCCTGCAGCGCAGCACTTATAAGAGTTTTTCGCACCACAGCCGGCTCCTCGCTTACGGCTGGTACCAGTACGGTTATATCCGGCTGTTTTTCCGAAAAGTATCGCTCCAGCTCGGCGCGTGGTACGCGCACATGTTTTTCGAACCGTACCAGTGCACCCTGGCGGGTTATAAGATACATGAGCGCCGAAAACGTTAGCAACGTCATGACTAGCAGATAGCTGATGGCTTCCATGGTGAACTCAAATGTTTGCGGGCCCTCAAAAAACTGGCGAATGATGGTAGCGACAAAGTATGCCGCCCATAGCGTAATAGTGAGTACGATGGCGAGTCGGCTCAGCGCCATTTTGCGTGTTGACGGCTTGTCGTGCACCATCGAAAGCGGTTGCGTGCGGCGTTCTGCGCCCCATTGTCGTCTTTGTCTAGCTTGTTTCATACTTATTACGAGTCTCCCTGTACTCCATAAAAAAGAGGGCACAGATTTGTGCCCTCCAGAACCTCACGAGAATCCCGCCGAGGTGGTTACATATAATCGTACTATGAGTTTGCTTTTATGGCAAGAAAAGTAGATCAATTTGTGAGTGAGACTGCTCTTGTATATCGATCGCTTATATTATAATATATACACTTCGTTGAGCGCCCTCCGGTGCTCCGAAGCAAATTGACAAGCAGGCAGGATAAGGCACATACGAGCGCACTGTGCAAGCGCGCGTTCGTATCTGTCTTATCAAAGGAGATCAAGAGAGAAAGAGGTGTTACTGATGGATCGGCAGCAGACTGTACAGCGAACGCGGAAGGCCCGTGTTCTGTCGGTGCTCTGCTACGTCTTCTCGGGTCGGGTGCTCGTTACGCTCTTCGTCAGAGCAACCCGGGCCACCCAGAAGTTCGTGTGGTGCAACCGCGTCCGCCTGAGGCGCTGGTGCGTGCGGCATCGTTTCGCTCCCCGACGCCGCAGGCAGGCCATGGCCTCGCTCAGGGCTGCGTGCAGCGAGTTCCCCGCATGGCTCCCAGGGGTCTACGAAGTGGGGTCTTCGGACGAGTGAGTACGATCGCTCCGCTTAGAAGCGTGGGCGGTGACGGATGTGGCGCAGACAGTGGAAATGAGGCCTGCTCGTAAGGTTTCAATGCAATCTTTTTCTTTTATATTCCCTGTCTGCTTGTCATGTTCGTCACTATTTATTACGCAGCCGCAGATCGAGGGTGATCGTGCGGCTTTATGTTCTTATCACAACGCGCACGAACGTGCTAAGCTTATGCTTGTATGGAAGACATAAAAACTGAACTCAAAAAACGGGGGTTTAAAGGCGAGCTGGACGACTCACCCGGTACAAAAGAAAAATACAGCCACGACGCCAGTATGTTCGAGCTGCGCCCGAAGCTCGTCGTAATGCCACAAGACAGCAAAGACGTGCAGACGGTCATCGGCCTGGTGGCTGAAAAGAAAAAGGAGATGCCAGAGCTTTCGGTTACGGCCCGCAGCGCTGGTACCGACATGGCAGGCGGAGCTATAAACGAATCGATTATCGTTGACTTCAACAAGCACCTGAACAAAGTCGAAAAGGTTTCCGCTACCGAAGCGCAGACCCAGCCCGGCGTGTTTTACCGGGACTTTGAAGTCGAAACCCTGAAACACAATGCCCTTATGCCCTCTTACCCTGCCAGTCGTGAGCTGTGCACCGTCGGCGGCATGGTCGCGAACAACTCGGGCGGCGAAAAATCGCTGGAATATGGCAAGGTAAAAGACTTTGTAAACGAGCTGAAGGTTGTGTTTGCGGACGGCAAAGAGTACACGGTTAAGCCGCTTAAAGGCGAAGCGCTCAAGAAAAAGCTGGCCCAAAAGGACTTTGAAGGCAAAATCTATAAGCGCATTTACGACCTGTGCGAAGCACACTACGACGAAATAAAAGCCGCCAAACCGCACGTAAGCAAAAACAGCATGGGCTACACGCTGTGGGAAGTCTGGGACCGCGAAACCGGTGTATTCGACCTGACAAAACTCATCGTTGGCTCAGAGGGCACGCTCGGGTTTGTTACCGATATAAAATACCGTCTAGTACTCCACCGCCCGCACTCCGGCCTGCTGGTATTGTTTATGAAGAATATTAACGACTTGGGCGAGTTGATCCCGAAAATCCTGGAACATCACCCTGCTACGTTCGAAAGTTTCGACGACGCGACGTTGTGGCTGAGCATCCGTTTCATGCCGAGCTTCCTGAAGCTGCTGGGCTGGAAACGGTTCGTCCGCCTGCTCATCACACTGATACCCGATGGCCTGCAGCTGCTGCGCGGCGTGCCTAAACTGATACTGATGGTCGAGTTCAACGGCGAAACCGAAGCCGAGGTGCGCGAAAAAGTGAAGGCGCTGCATGGCGACCTCAAGCACCTACGTGCCCGCTACGAAATCAACGGCTTCGAAGAGGATCCGACTGAGGGCAAAAGTGAGAAGTTCTGGATTATGCGCCGCTACAGCTTTCAGCTGCTGCGCAGCAAAGTAAAAGACAAGCACACTGCGCCGTACATAGACGATTTCATTGTGCCACCAGTAAACCTTGTAGAGTTTTTGCCGAAGCTTCAGAAAATAATCAAAAAATATCACTTGTTTGCGACTATCGCCGGGCACATGGGCGATGGCAACTTCCATGTCATACCGCTGATGCGTTTTGAAGAACCCAAAGAGCGCAAAAAGCTGCGCCCGTCACAGAAAGAAGTAAACGACCTGGTACTGAAATACGGAGGTAGTCTAAGCGGTGAGCATAACGATGGTCTGGTGCGCGGTCCGTGGCTGGAGGCGCAGTTCGGGAAGCCGATCGTGAAGCTCTTTCGCGAGGTAAAGGTAATATTCGACCCGGAAAACATCTTCAATCCGCACAAGAAATCCGATGCGGACTGGAACTACAGCTATTCACACATTCGCGAACATTTTTAGGCTGCCGCCGGGCCGCTTGCGTGATTGCTGCGAGCAAAGTTGAACCCAATATAATTTAATACGTTATTTGCGGGCTGGTTAGTGCGTAACCGCAGTGCCATTTAAAAAGTGATGCAGTTCCTAAGTCGTGCGGTTCGGCACCCGTACGACGCATGCTACAATAAGCGTAAGAAGGATAGCTGAGCTAGTTACAACGACATGAAAAAGTACCAAAAGATCTGGGGAGGAGTAGTGCTCCTGCTCGTTGCACTTGTGGTACTGGTGGGCTGGTACTTGCGGCGGCACACGGTTGATGTGCTGCAGCCCGCGGGGCAAATCGGGCAGAAAGAACGGAACCTTATGGAGTTCACACTGCTTATTTCGCTTATAGTTGTGGTGCCGGTCTTTTGTATGCTGGCGTTCATTGTGGTGCGCTACCGCGAAAGCAATAAGCACGCAACGTATAGCCCGGAGCTAGAGGGAAACCGCGCGGCCGAGGCGGTGTGGTGGGCTATTCCAGCAATTATCATAGGTGTTATTTCAGTAGTAACCTGGCGTAGCAGTTACGCGCTCGATCCGTTCAGGCCACTGGACTCCACGAAGCAGGCAGTACACATACAAGCTGTCTCCATGGACTGGAAGTGGCTGTTTATTTACCCCGACCGGCACATGGCGAGTGTGAACGAAGCGTTCATTCCGGCTAACACGCCGGTGGATTTCGAAATTACCAGCGACTCGGTAATGACAAGCTTTTGGGTGCCACAGCTGGGAGGCCAGATGTACGCCATGCCCGGCATGTCGACCAATCTGAATCTGGAAGCTAGCCGGAGCGGTATATTCAATGGCAGTACTGCCAACATTGCGGGCAAAGGCTTCTCCGACATGACATTTAAAGTCATAGCGGTGCCCTCAGGCCAGTACAGCAACTGGATGCAGGATTACCGCGCGGCGCCCGATACGTACGCGCTGACCGCAGCGGCCTACAACGACCTGGCGCGTCCTGGTGTACTCAAAACACCGCGAGTGTATAATGCCGTCGACCCAGGCCTGTATGATAAGATACAGGTAAAGTATATGACACCGACGGGCGGGGATAATGCAGCGGCAGGAACAGGGTTAAATACATGACACAGTTTGCTTTTGCCCTGCTTGGCCGGCTTGGCTGGAATCAGCTGCCACAAGATGCCATAACTCGCGGCGGCGCGGCTATGATTGTGCTCGGCGGACTGGCTGTTGTGCTGCTGATAGCTTACTTTAAAAAATGGCGCTGGCTGTGGGACGAATGGTTTACTACGCAGGACCCGAAACGGATAGGCGTCATGTACATCATTGTCGCGCTGGTAATGCTGTTACGCGGTGCTGGCGATGCGGTGCTGATGCGTACGCAGCAGGCGGTCGCCTCCGGCAACGGCGGCATACTCGACAGTTACCACTTCCAGCAGATTGTCAGTGCACATGGCACCATTATGATTTTCTTCGTAGCCATGGGTCTGATGTTTGGGCTTATAAACTTGGTGCTGCCCCTGCAGATTGGCGCGCGTGATGTTGCCTTCCCATTCCTGAACGCCAGCAGTTTCTGGCTGTTCTTTGCGGGTATGGCGCTGATAAACGTATCGCTGGTGATTGGCGATTTTTCGGCCGCCGGCTGGCTGGCCTACCCGCCGCTCTCCGAGCTTAAATACAGTCCTACCGTAGGTGTTGACTACTGGATATGGGCGCTACAAATTGCCGGCGTGGGCAGTCTGCTTTCGGGTGTCAACTTTTTTGTAACGGTACTTAAAATGCGGGCGCCCGGCATGACGCTCATGAAAATGCCGCTGTTTGCATGGAGCGTGCTAACGAGCATGACGTTGGTCGCCTTTGCCTTCCCCATTCTGACTGTCACACTGGCGTTGCTGGCGCTGGATCGTACCATCGGCACACACTTCTTCACCGCCGGCGGTGGCGGCAACGCTATGATGTAT
>Ga0068856_100007114_pt1 | contig 10925 bp, 11 predicted proteins | sample KBSCornC62_FD_66595 | JGI IMG/M metagenome (GOLD analysis project Ga0068856, IMG submission 66595) | Corn rhizosphere microbial communities from Kellogg Biological Station, Michigan, USA - KBS Corn C6-2 | ecosystem: Host-associated > Plants > Roots > Rhizosphere > Soil ... | reverse complement strand
TTCATGGATCTGCACACGACCGACGGCAGCATCCATGGCTACGATCTCACCTATTCGCCGCCGCTCACCGCGACCGCCGTGAACGTGATTCCGTTCGCGACCAAGATGCTCGCGGAGATTCGCACGCGCATGCGCGATCGCGAAGGCTTCGAGGTCCAGGACTACGGTGACTTCAGCCGCGTACGCCCTGGTGTTCGCGGCGGAGCACCGGGCGGTGCGCTCGGCGGCGGCGGCTTTGGCCGGGGCCGCGGCGGCGCGCGGGGCCCCAGACCGCCGTCGCTGGAGCAGATCATCGCGGATTCGATTCCGACGTCGGGCTGGACCTTCTCGACGTACGAGCCGTTCGCGCGATATGGAACCAATTATTACGGTTTGCGCAACAGGCTCGCCGTGCTCAGCGAGGCGTTCTCGCACGATCCCTTCGACCGTCGCGTGGCGTCGACATACGATTTCGTGAGCGAGATTCTGTCCTGGGTCGCGGAGCATCGGAAGGCAGTGCTCGCGCTCGGGCCGGCAGGTGACGCGAAGGTCGCGTCGTGGGCCGCGCATCCGGCGCGATCGCCCAAGCTGTCGCTCCGCTCTCGCATGGACACGACGCGCGTCGAGGACGTTCGCGTCGAAGAGGTGGTGCCGCTCACCGACAGCACCAAGCGTGAAGCCGGGATGGGGAACCGCCAGCGCACGGGCATCATCAAGCTGGTGCGCATGCCGGTGATGGCGAGCTTCACGCCGACGCTCACCAGCACGCTGCCGTTCGCGTACGCGTTCGACTCCGCGACGGCTGCGGCGATCGCGCCGACGCTGCGCATGCACGGTCTCGTGGTGGAGCGACTCGCCACGCCGGCGAAGGTGACGGTCGAGTCGTTCGCCGTGGACAGCGTCATGGACCGCGGGCCGTCGGAGACCTCGCGTCGCATGTCGGACGTGGCGGGCCGCTGGAACGCCGCCGCGGCGAGAACACTGCCCGCCGGAACGTACGTGGTGCGCGCCGGCCAGCCGTACGGGCTGCTCGCGTACTACCTGCTCGAGCCGGAGAGCGAAGATGGTCTCATGCAGTGGAGCTTCTACGGTTCACTCGTCGCGCCCAATCACGAGTTCCCGGTGCTTCGTATCGCCCAGCCGGCCACGCTGCGCACTCACGCCGTTCGCGACTGATGCTTCGTCAAACCTTCCTGTATCTCTCCAACCAGCCGCGGGTCTTCCGGTTCGTCCGCAACAATCGACTCGCGAAGAAATTCGCCGCGCGCTTCGTTCCGGGCGAAACGCTCGATGAAGCGCTGGCCGCGGTGCGGGCGCTCAACGACAAAGGCATCACCGCGTCGCTCGACCTGCTTGGCGAGAGTGTGACGAACGAGCGCGAAGCGCGCGCGGCGGGCAGCGGCTATCTCCAGATCCTCGACCGCATTCACGACCAGAAGCTCGACGCGAACGTCTCGGTCAAGCTCACGGCGATGGGCCTCGACATCTCCGAGGAGCTGTGCATCTCGGTGATGCACGACGTGCTCGATCGCGCCCGCGCGTACGGCACGTTCGTGCGGCTCGACATGGAGTCGAGCGCGTACACCGAGCGCACGCTCCGCTTGTTCTACGATCGGCTCTATCCGGCCTACAAGGAGAACGTCGGTATCGTGCTGCAGAGCTATCTCTACCGCACGTGGTCCGACGTGGAGCAGGCCATCGAGGCGAAATGCCGCGTGCGCTTGTGCAAAGGAGCGTACAAGGAGCCGGCGTCCGTCGCGTTTCCGGAGAAGCGCGAGGTGGATCAGAATTATCTAAAGTGCATGCACGCGCTGACGGAGCGCGGCAACTATCCGGGCGTCGCGACGCACGACCCCGCGATGATCAACGACGCCAAGCGCTTCGTGGCGGAGCGGGGGATCGACCGGTCGCGCTTCGAGTTCCAGATGCTCTACGGCGTGCGCCGCGATCTCCAGGAGCAGCTCGTGCGCGACGGGTACAACATGCGCGTCTACGTCCCGTTCGGCACGCAGTGGTATCCCTATCTCATGCGCCGGCTCGCCGAGCGCCCGGCGAACGTGGCATTCATCACCGGCAACGTCATGCGCGAAGCGTTCAGGAAGAAACGCTGATGGCCGCGCAGTACCGCCAGCCCGACTACGCCAAGGGCGATGAGTCGACGATCGGCGGCTATGCCGCCGTGCACGATCGGCCGGCGGCATTCGAAGGCAGCGACGGCTTCTCGTACAGCGTGGAGCTCGTCGCCGACGAGACGGGCGAGCACGCCGCGCCGTGGGCGGCGTTCTTCCTCTTCGTGAAATGGGCGCGCCTCGGCGCCCAGACGCCCGAGGGACATCTCGAGAGCGATTACCTCGCGCACGGCGCGACCGACGCCGAAGCGCGCGCGCGCCTGGGCGAAACGCCGCTCGCGGAAGTGAAGCGCCTGCTCGATGGATTGATCGCCGAGCGCGCGGGCGCCGACTCGACCCGCCGCTGGCGGGACGCGGTCCGCGCCGACGCCGAGGACGCGTGAGCGACGACACCCCGGTCGCCGGTGTGGTGCTCGGCGGGACGGGCGGCGTCTGGCGCGTGCGCGCCGTCACGGGCGAGGTGGTCGATGCGACGCTGCGCGGTCGATTAAAGATCGAGAATACTAGTTATATGAAGCTGGCGGTCGGGGACGACGTCCGGATCGAGCGTCCCGCGCGCGGCGAGGCGTGGGTGATCGCCGAGATCCTCCCGCGGCGCTCCAAGCTCGCCCGCCGCGCCCCGGGCGGCGGAGCCGGCGAGCGCATCGTCGCGGTGAACGTGGATCAAGTGGTCGTCATGTTCGCCGCCGCCAGGCCCGATCCCCATCCGCGGATGCTCGACCGCTTCCTCGTCATCGCCGAGGGCAACGCGCTTCCCGCGCGCATCGTCGTGAACAAGATCGAGGTCGCCGGCGAGCCGGCCGCGCGCGAGATCTTCGACGCGTACGAGCGGGTCGGCTATCCCGTCCATTACGTCAGCGTGAAGGCGGAGCACGGACTCGCGAGCATCGGCGTCGCGCTCGCCGGCCGACGCTCCGTCGTCACTGGCCCTTCGGGGGTCGGCAAGTCGTCGCTCCTCAACGCGCTCTTCCCCGGCGCGAACCTGCGCGTCGGCGCGATCAGCGAGTCCGTGAACAAGGGCCGGCACACGACCGTCGGCGCGAACATGCTTCCGCTGCCCGGCGATGCCGACGGCTACGTGATCGACACGCCGGGACTGCGAGAGGTCGGCTTGTGGGCGCTCCCGGCCGCGGAGCTCGACCGCTGCTTCCCCGAAATGCGCGCCGTGCGCGGGGAATGCCGCTTCGCCGACTGTCGCCATCTCTCCGAGCCCGACTGCGCCGTACGTGAAGCCGTGAGCGCCGGCGCGATGACGGAGCAGCGGTACGAGAGCTATGTGCGGCTGCTGGCGGAGCTGACTTAGTCGCTGGTCCTACCAGGACCCCCGCTCGCCGGCCATCGCGATCACCTTGCTCAGACGGTCGGCGGCGTGACGCCAGTTCACCTGCACCGCGAGCTCCGCGTCGTCGGCGCGTCCTTCTTCGATCGCGGCGATGATCAGGTCATGCTCGTACACCGACGCGCGAATGTCGCCGGTCAGCATGCTGATGTACATGCGAATGTACCGCTCGGCCTGCGGCTTCACCGCGTCGTGCAGCGACAACAGCCGCGGACCCGCGCTCGCGTCGACGATGCGGCGATGGAACTTCTCGTCCGCGTCGTACAAGCTGCCGTGATCGATCGGCGACGTCTTGCCCGCGCGGTGGAATTCCGCGTTCAGATTGCGCAGGTCGCGCGCGAGATTCTTCCGGTCGGCCAGCGGGATCTGCGCCGAGTGTCGCGCGCCGAGACCCTCCAGCGCGCCGACGATGTTGAGCAGCTCGTGGACGTCGTCGCGCGTGAGCGGCGCAACGGTGAGGCGCGACTGCTGCGCGCCGGGCGATCCCATGACGTAGCCTTCCTGCTGGAGCCGCTGCAGCGCTTCGCGCACCGGCGTGCGACTCACGCCGAGGCGCGTTGCGATCTCGGTCTCGACGATGCGGCTTCCGGGCGCGAGGGAGCCCTGCACGATCAGATCGCGCAGCCGCGCGTACACCTGCTCGGGGCGCGAGCCGTGCGGCGCATCAGCGGCGCTGCCGAGTGAGAGGTCGCTCGCGCTCGCGTGCGATCGCGTTCCGTTCTTGCGCATCGATGTCATGGGCTGGCCTTATATTGACGCGCCGGGCACATGCTGGCAACGACCGTCACACTTGACGTTGCTCGCGCCGCATGCGACGGCGACATTGAGAGCCATCATGGCCATCCACGCCTCTTCGTTGCGCCGGTCCGATCGCTGCCGCTCGCGCGACGGGTCGCTCGAATGAGTTGGGCGCTCGACGAGTTCTTCGCCGGTGTGGAAGAGGAATTCGGGCTCTCGGTGGTCGATGCGGAGAGCCTGGATACGCCGGGCGCCGTGATCGATTACGTCGTCGACAACACGGAGCCGTCTGACGGCATGGACGACGAGGAATATCGCGATCACGTCGCCGGCGTGGTCGGCGAGATCATGGCGCGAACTCTCGGCGTCACGCGCTACTCCGAAAGCTCCCGGTTCATTCAGGACCTGCGCGTCCGGTGAACGCGCGGCGGATCCTCCTCGCCGACGCGGACGCGTTCTTCGTCGCCGTCGCCCGGATGGTCGATCCGGAAGGCGCGGGGAAGGAGCCGCTGCTCATCGTCGGCGGCACGCGCGAGAGTCGCGGTGTCGTCTGCTCGGCTTCGTACGAGGCGCGGAAATTCGGGGTGCGATCGGCCATGCCGATCGCGCGGGCGCTGCGACTCTGCCCTAACGCGATGTGCGTCCCGGTGCCGCGGCGCGCGTGCGGCGAGAAGAGCCACGCGATTCGCGCCGCGCTCGACCGCTTTGCGCCGGTCGTCGAAGGCGCGAGCATCGATGAGTGGTATCTCGATCTCGGAGGCACCGAGGAGCTGTACCGCGAGCCACTCGCCGCGACCGCCGCACGTATTCGCGAACGTGTGGTGGCGGAGACCGGGCTCTCGGTTTCGATCGGCGGAGGCACGTCCAAGCTCGTTGCCAAGCTCGCGGTCGAACGTGCGAAGCCAAAACCCGGCACTGGAGCGACGGGCGTGCACGTCGTCCCGGCCGGAGAGGAGGAGGAGTTTCTTCGCACGATCCAGCTCGCCGACATTCCGCTCATTGGCCCGCGCTTTCAGGAGCGGCTCGCGGCGCTAGGCATGCGGAGCGTGCCCGACGTGCTTCAATACGATGTACCGACGCTCACGCAGTGGCTTGGCGAGCGTGAGGCGGCCTGGCTCTACGACCGGGTGCGCGGAATCGACGCCAGTGAGGTCGAGCGCGGCGGCGATGCGAAGAGCATCAGCCGCGACGAGACCTTCCACGCCGACATCAACGATGATGACGAGCTGGCGCGCGAGCTCCTCTCGCTGGTCACGCGCGCGGCGGCCGACCTCCGCGGCGACGCGCTCACCGCGCGCACGATCACCGTCCGCATCCGCGACTTCGACTTCAAGACGCGGCAAGCTGGCCGCACGCTCGATGCGCCCGTGATCTCGGATCGAATCATTCTCGACGTCGCGCGGGGCTTGCTGGCCAAGCTGCGCGCCGGCCGCCGTGTTCCGGCGCGTCTCATCGGCGTCGGTCTGTCTTCACTGGCGGTGGATGCCACGGCGGATCAGCTCACGTTCTTCGAACGGAAGGACGCACTGGTCGAGAGCGATCGCGATCGCCTCCTCGCGCGAACCGTCGATCAGGTGCGGGCGAAGTTCGGCGACAAGGGGATTCTTCCCGCAAGGCTCATCGACTAGCGATCCTCGCCGCGGAGCCGCTCGGCGACCGCCGTCACCGAATCATGCGACGCGGCGAGATACTCGAGCGGATCGACCGCCTTGCCGTGCACGAGTACCTCGAAATGCACGTGCGGGCCGGTCGCGATGCCGCTCGATCCAACCGTCGCGATGGGCGCACCTGCGGGGACGCGCTGCCCCACGCGGACGAGTGTCGTGCGGCAGTGCGCGTACCGCGTCATCACGTCGCCGTTGTGCGACAGTTCCACCGTGAGCCCGTCGCCCAGCCGCCACCCGACGAACGTCACCGTGCCCACGGCGGTGGCGACGATCTTCGTGCCGACCGGCGCGGACAGATCGATGCCTCGATGCGGACGGAAGATCTGCAGCAGCGGGTGAAGCCGCGACCGACTGAACCGGCTCGTCAATCGACCCGTTACGGGCATGATCATCTCCGGCGCGGAGTCGACGAGCGCTGCATCGGCGAGCACGTGCGCCTCGAGGACGTGGACGGAGTCGTGGAGTTGGAGCACCATGCGGCGCGCCTCCGCGAGCTGGTCGGACGTGGTCACGACCGCCGCGGAATCGGCGCCGGCCCACAGTCCGGCCGCCGCGATCACCGCCGTCGCCGCGATCGCGACCGACTTGAGCGCGCGCGCGCCGACGCTCACACGGCGCGTCCGCGCAGCCGGATCGGGCGGCACGAGAATGAAGGTCCAGCGACCGCGCGAAGCCATCGCGTCAGCCTGGAAGCGCCGGCGTGCGATGCCGCGCCGCTTCGATGCGTGGAATGTCCGGAGCGGCGGCCTCCCGCGACGCGATCGCGACGTGGCCGGTCACCGCTCCGCCTTCGGCCAGATGCATCGCGCTCGCGGTGATGTCACCGCGCACGGAGCCTGTCGGCTGGATTTCGACGCGCATCTCCGCCAGAATATTGCCCTCGACCGCGCCGGCCACGACGACCTCGCGCGCTTCGATGTCGCCGGCGATGCTGCCGGTGCGCCCCACGATGAGCGTATCCGCGCGGTGCAGCTGGCCGTCGATACGTCCATCAATGCGGATCGTCCCTTGACTGGTGATCTCACCGTGCACGACGGCGTGCTCGTCGATGACTGAATACCCGGTGGTTGCGGGTCGGGTCCGGCGTGCAAACAGCGGCATCTGAGCTCCAGGCAGGGGCGGAACGCAGGAACAGCGTGACGATCATGACCTTGGGATGCGAAACTCGCCAGGGTCGCCGATACTGCAAGACATGGATCATGCCAGTCGAGCTCCCGTAGAGACCCCGAATGAGGCCTCGATTCGGGCTTTACCGAACGACGACGTTCGCAGCTACGCGATGCCCACTCGCTTTCGCAGTTTGAGTGATCCTGACAGCCTTCGCGAGTTCGCCAAGAACTTGCGCGAGGGCATCTACATCACGACTCGAAATGGGCGCATCCTGGACGCGAACCGCGCGTTCCTGGAGATGTTCGGCGTTCGGTCGATCGAGGAGCTTGGCGAGAACGGAGCGCCGGATCTCTGGGTCGATCCCGAGCGCCGAACGGAACAGCTGCGCCTCCTCGAGAACGAGGGCCACGTTCGCGAGTTCGAGGTCGAGCTGCGGCGTCCCGACGGCGAGCGCCGAATCGTGCTCGACACCTGCTATCTGATCCGCGATCCGGATACCGGCGAAGCGTTCATCCACGGCATTCTCGTCGACATCACGGCGCGCAAGCAGCTCGAGGCGCGCTTGGTCGAGATGAGCACGCATGACGCGCTCACCGGCGCCCTCAATCGCCACTACCTCATGCAGGTCGAGGAGAAGTTCTCGAGCGATGCGGAGCACCGCTGCGGCTGCATCTTCGTCGACATCGATCATTTCAAGGTTTATAACGATCGCTACGGCCACCACGAGGGCGACGAGGTGCTCAAGCGCATGGCGCGATTCCTCATGCGCTACGTCCGCGCCGAGGAGGCCGTGCTCCGCATTGGCGGCGACGAGTTCGTGGTGATGCTGGGCGACGCCGATGCGACCGCGACCAAGCTCGTGGCCGAGCGCCTGCGCGCCGAAGCCCTCGAGCATGCCCCCGTGCCGTTCTCACTCGGCTGGGCGGCGCGCGAGCATGGCGAATCGCTCCCGCATCTGCTCGACCGCGCGGATCGCGGGCTGATGCAGGTGCGCGTGATCAAGCGGAGCACCGACCCGCGCCAACATCCGGTGCAGCCCGACCGCGATTGATGCAGCTTCGCCGCGCGCGCGTGTGAGTCAGCGCTTGCTGCGCGTCGCCCGCTTCTTTCGTGATGGAGCCGCCGCGCTTTTGCGCGGTGTGCGATTGCTGCTCCAGACGCGCCGGCTCTTGGTGCCGATTTCCTCCATCGAGCGGCCGGTCGTCACGGACGTCGTCTCGTCGCCGACGACGTCGTAGTCGGGATCGGCGAATTCGTCGCGGTGCTTGATCAGCAGCCACTGCGACCGGCCGCGGTCGTCCGTCCGCATCCGCACGAGCACCCAGCCGCCTTCCATGCGCTTCCCGTGCATGAGGATTTTCAGATCGCCGCGCTCGTAGCCGTCGCGGAGCGCCTCGAGTCCGCCGCCGTTCTCCGCCTCGTACGTTCCGCGGTCCCAGAGCATCACCGTGCCGCCGCCGTACTCGCCCTCGGGAATCGTCCCCTCGAACGTGTTGTACTCGATCGGGTGATCCTCCACCTGCATCGCGAGCCGGCGTACCTTCGGATCGTAGCTGGGGCCTTTCGGCACCGCCCAGCTCTTCATCACGCCGTCCAGCTCGAGACGGAAGTCGAAGTGCAGATGGCTCGCCGCGTGTTTCTGAATGACGAAATGCAGCTTCTTCTTCGTGCCGCGGCTCCCCGCGACCCGCCCTTCCGGCTCGCGCGTCTTTGCGAAATCGCGTTTCGATTTGTATTCGGCGAGCGGACTGCTCGAGCCGCGTGCGGCGCGCTTGCCGCGCTTGCGTGTCGCCATATCAGATTGCTCCTGGATACCCGCCACGGCGGCAAGCCCCATGCCCCGCGCTCGGCAGTAGCGCCGCTGCGCCGGACGCGACACACTTCGGCGTCGCGTACCTGACACAGGAGGAGGACGTGCTGAATCGGACGAACCGCGCTGTCTTGTTCGCTGCCGCCGTGCTCATGGGTTGCCACGGCGGTTCGAGGCCGTCCGGCCCCGCGCCGGCGGCGAACGCTGAACGCCGCGCGGCGGCGCCATTCGATATCGCGTACCGGATCGGATGGGGCGATCCGAGCACGCATCTCTACGACATTCAGATCGATGTCGGCAAGGTGAGCGGCGGCGTGGTGAAGCTCCAGATGCCCGTCTGGTCCCCCGGCCGATACGCGCCGTTCTTCTTCGCGCGAAACGTCACGCAGTTCACCGTCGCCAACGGCGGCACTCCCCTGCGGTGGGACCGCGAGAACGGCTCGCTCTGGCGCGTCTACCCCAACGGCGCGTCCCACTTCACGGTGCGCTACCACGTGTACGCGAACACCCTCTCCGGCACGTTCAGCGTGCTCGATACCGCGCACGCGAACTGGAACGGTCCGTCGCTCTTCATGTACGTGGTCGATCACAAGCCCGATCCGGTCACACTGCACATCACCGCGCCGCGCGGCTGGCACATCGTGAACGGCGACACGCGCGCCGTGGACCAGGCCGACTACCGATTCGAGAACTATGACCGGCTGGCCGATACGCCGACGGAAGTGTCCGGCGGCTTCACGCTCGACACGCTCCGGATCGACGATCGCGTCTACCGCGCGATGATCCATCACAACGGCCCGACCACGGCCGACGAGCACAAGCGCTTCCTGAGCGACCTCGAAAAGATCGTCAAGTACGAGAACGGCGTGTTCGATCCGCCGCCGCTCGATATGTACACATTCTTATTCAATATCGGTTATGCCGGATCCGATGGGATGGAGCACCTCTTCTCCACCCAGATCCAGTCGCGCGTGAAGTGGCAGGATCAGGACGTGCTTCCCGGCATCTCGACCGCCGCGCACGAGTACTTCCACGTCTGGAACATGAAGCGCGTTCGCGCGGCGGCCCTCGGCCCGTTCGACTACACGCGTGAGGTGTATCAGCCGAGCCTCTGGGTGGGCGAGGGATGGACGCAGTACTACGGGCTGGTCGCGCTGCCGCGCTCGGGTATCGTCCGATCGACCGAGATCTACAACGTGGCGGCGTCGTTGATCCGCGCGAACCTCACCGCCCCCGGCCGGAAGGAAGTATCGGCGCGCATGGCGTCGTTCGAGGCGCCGTTCTGGGACGGCGCCGTCCCCGGCTTCGACGTGGACCGCACCGCGTTCTTCAGCTACTACACCAAGGGCGCCGGCATCGCGCTCTATCTCGATCTCTTCATTCGCGAGCACACCCAGAACCGCAAGTCGCTGAATGACGCGTTCAAGCTGCTGCGCGATCGCACGTGGAATGCGCCGAACGCCTCGTACTATCTGCAGGGCCGCGGCTACACCGAAGCCGACGTCGAGCAGGCCGTGAGCGACGCCGCCGGCGCCGACATGCACGAGTGGTTCGAGCGGCACGTGGGCGGCACGGAGGACATGGATTACGACGAAGTCCTCGCGCCGGCGGGAATGCGCCTCGTGCACCAAGGCGACGACTGGAGCGTGGAAGCGATCGAGCACGCGACGCCGGCCCAGGCGCGCATTCGCGACGGCTGGGTGCACGGAACGACGAGCGGCTAATCGCCCTCGATCAGCCGCCGAAGCTCCTCCACGTCGTACGGCCGCGTCACCAGCATCGCGTTCTCGACTCCAGGAGGCAGAGCGTCGGCGCCGAGCGGCTCCGGCGCGGATAAGACGAACCGCGCGTGCGCGCAGCCGCTCGCCGCGCGGAGTGTCGCCGCGACCGATGCGCCATCGCGGCTCAGAAGGCGGGCGTCGCACACGACGGCGTCAAAGGACGTCTGATCCGCCAGCCGGATCGCGAGCTCGCCGCTCCCCGCGTTCACGACCGCGTGTCCCCGCGACGTCAGAAAACGCTCGATGAAGATCAGATCCGACGCTCCGGGGTCCACGATCAACACGTCGAGCGGCTGCGGCGCCTGGCCGACATGACTCACGGCGGTCGCGTCGTGCGCCACCGGCAGACGGATCACGAACCGCGCGCCGCCG
>Ga0068856_100007113_pt1 | contig 10926 bp, 9 predicted proteins | sample KBSCornC62_FD_66595 | JGI IMG/M metagenome (GOLD analysis project Ga0068856, IMG submission 66595) | Corn rhizosphere microbial communities from Kellogg Biological Station, Michigan, USA - KBS Corn C6-2 | ecosystem: Host-associated > Plants > Roots > Rhizosphere > Soil ... | reverse complement strand
CCGGTCATGAAGATCGTCATCGGGGACGACGCGGCGGACAACAGCGTCCTGCCGGGCCCGACCAAGAAGCTGCGGGACGTCCCGCCGCTGCCGTCGAACTGGAAGAACCTGCTCGACGACCGGCTGATCTTCGAGGTACAGCGCGGCAGCGCCGGCGGTGAGCTCGAGTGGCTGATCAACGGCAAGCCGTTCGACCCCAAGGTCGAGCTGACCAGCCTGGTGAACAAGGCCGGTCACTCGTACAAGGCGACGCCGAAGAAGAACTCCTTCAACCTCTGGGAGATCCGCAACGGCGGCGGCGGCTGGGTCCACCCCTTCCACCTGCACATGGAAGAGCACCGGACCGTCATGCGGAACAACAAGGACGTGACCGTGACCCCCGATGCGGGCCACCCGGACGACATCTCCCGTGAGGACCTCGTCGCCCTGGACCCCAGCGAGTCAACGATCATCTACCGCGGCTTCCGGGACTTCGTCGGACCGTACGTCGCGCACTGCCACAACCTCGCGCACGAGGACCACGCCATGATGTTCGGCTGGACCATCGTGCCGTAGGACCTCTATCCCCTAGGGAGGTTCTCCCCCCTGCCTAGGTCTGGCGCCTGCCCCCGAGCTGCCGGGGGCAGGCGCCGAGGCATGTACAGGATTCCTGAGCCGGGCGACCTGGCGGGAGAGGTGGTGGCGTTCGGGCAGGTTGGTGGTGCGGGCGGCCGCGGCCGCGTAGTGCTCGGCCGCGGCGTCGGTGTCGCCGGCCATCTCGAGCAGGTGGGCGCGGACCGCGTCGAGCCGGTGCTGTCCGGACAGGCGGTCCTCGACCTCGCTCAGCAGGGTGAGTCCGGCAGCGGGGCCGTGCACCATTGCGGCCGCGACCGCGCGGTTGAGGGTCACGACCGGGTTGCCGGTCATCCGGTCGAGCAGCCCGTACAGGGCGAGGATCTGCGACCAGTCGGTGTCCTCGGCCCGGGCCGCCCGGTCGTGCACGGCGGCGATGCTCGCCTGCAGCTGATACTCCCCCACCGCGCCGCCGCCGATCGCGCCGCCGAGCACCGCGGTGCCCTCGGCGATCAGCGCTCGGTCCCAGCGGGTGCGGTCCTGTTCGGGCAGCGGGATCAGCTCGCCGCCGGCGCCGGTGCGGGCCGGCCGGCGGGCGTCGAGCAGCAGCATCAGCGCGAGCAGTCCGGCCACCTCGGGGTCGTCCGGCAGCATCCGATGCGCCATGCGGGACAGCCGGATCGCCTCGTCGGAGAGGTCGGCGCGGTGCACGTCCGGGCCGGCGGTGCTCACGTACCCCTCGTTGAAGATCAGGTAGAGGACATGCAGCACCGTCCGCAGCCGCTCCGCCCGCTCCTCCGGCGTCGGCAGCCGGAACGGGACGCCGGAGGACTTGATCCGCTGCTTGGCCCGGCTAATCCGCTGGGCCATCGTGGTCTCGGGTACCAGGAACGCGCGCGCGATCTCCGCGGTGCTGAGGCCGCCGACCGCGCGCAGCGTGAGCGCGATGGCCGAGGCCGGGGTCAGCGACGGGTGGCAGCAGAGGAAGAGCACGATGAGCGTGTCGTCCCCGTCCGGCACGTCCGCGGGCGGCGGCTGGGCCAGCAGCGCCCGGTCCTCGCGCGCCATCCGGGACCGTTCGTTGCGGCGCTGGTCGATCAGCCGCCGGGTCGCGGTCTGGATCAGCCAGCCGCGCGGCTGCTGCGGGATTCCCTCCTTCGACCAGTGCACGGCCGCGGCCAGCAGGGCCTCCTGCACGGCGTCCTCGGCCGCGTCGAAGTCGCGGTACCGGCGGGTGAGCACGCCGAGGACCTGCGGCGCCAGCACGCGCAGCAGGTCCTCGACGTCGGCAGGCACCCTCAGCGGTGATCACCGCCGGACGTACGGACGTCGGTGACCTGGTCCAGGAAGCCCTGCATCTCCTCGGCGTCGGACGGCGCCTGGTCCATCACCTGCCGGACCTGGATCGGCTGCTGCAGCGGGACGCCGCCGGGCCCCGGCACCGCCGACACCTTCGCCGCGATCTCGATCGCCCGCGCCTCGGAGTCCACGTCGACGATCTGGAAGCCGGCGATCCACTCCTTGAACTCCTGGAACGGGCCGTCGGTCACGACCGGCGCGCGGCCGTCCGAGGTGACGATCTTGGCCAGGTCGGGCCCGGTCAGCACGGTGGCGTCGACCAGCTCGCCGTTCGCGATCAGCTCACGATTCAGGACCCCGTAGTAGTCGAGGTGGGCCGTGATCTCCTCCGGCTTCCACTCGGACATCGGGGTATCGACTACCCCGGGCTGGAAGTCCACCGCCAGCAGGTATCTCGTCACGTCGCTTCCTCTCTCCGGTGGGTGCCACTCTGGCACCGTCACCCGGGGAACGAAGCCGACGGCCGGCGCTCGACATGTCGGCGGACAACACGGCCCACGGCCGGCGCTCGACATGTCGGCGGACACGGAACGACCCTGCCGCCCTCATGGAATTGAAGGCGGCAGGGCCGTGTGCGGATCGGTCAGGTCGAGAGCAGCCGCTCGAAGAACGAGCGGTAGCGCTGGAAGGCGGTGCGCAGGTCGTCGGTGTGGATGTCCTCGCCGCGATCCCACTGACGCTCCAGCTGGAGGCGCTCGTCCGCGAACGTCTTCGCCAGGTGCTGCATGAGCTCGGCGGTCAGGCCGTCGGCCTGCTCGACCGCGCGCCGCGGCTCGTCCACGAACCCGGTCTGCACGTCCGTCCAGCGGGCGCGGAATCCCTCGGCCTCCGCGGACGCGAGCAACGGGCCAGCCTCGTTCCCGGCGACCCCGCTCCCGCCGAACCCGTTCCCGGCCGCGCCGGTGGAGCCGACGCCGGATCCCCGGCCCATGGCCGCGTCGTCGGCGTAGCCGGTCGAGCCGCCGGCGACGCCGGTGTCGCCCGGGTAGTCGGCTCGGTCGTCGACCAGGCCGCCCGGGTTGCCGGCGGAGCCGGTGGTCGTCGCCGGCTCGTCGCCGGCGTATCCGCCGCGGCCGGCGGACATCGCCGCGCTGTCGCCGCGGCCGCCGGACATCGCCGTGTCGTCGGCGTACCCAGGTCCGTCGGACAGACCGCCGGCACCGGTCCGGCCGGCCCGGTCCTCGTCGTACGCGCCGTCGTCGGCGTAGCCGGCGTCGGTCATGCGATCAGCCGGGAAGCCGTCGTGCCGCTCGCCCGTCCGGTCGGCGCCCTCGTCGCGAACGGTGCGCTCGTCGGCGGTGCCGGATCCCGCGCTCTGGCCGGCGAGATCGGCGGTGCTCAACTCGTCGCTGCTGTCCTTCACCGGTGTGCCTCCTCGCGATCGTCCCTGTCGATGTCCAAGAGCTCGGAAAACAGGGACCGGTAATGCACGAAGGCCTGGCGAAGGTCGTCCGTGCTCGCCAATCCCTGCTGGTTGGCGCGGTAAACGGCGTGTGCGGCGCGGTAGTTCTCGGCCACCTTCGGATGGTCGACGGACACGTCCGCGGCCTGCCGCTCGAAGTCGGAGTCCACCGGGTAGCCGCGGTCCTGCATGACCCGGGCTACCAGCACGTCGGCGTCCCGGGTCGCGCCCGGCGGATCGTCGACGAACCTGGCCTGCGTCGTCCGCCATTCCTGCTGGTACCGGGACCGCACCGCCGGCTCCAGCGGGACGATCGTGAACTCCTTGCGCCGGTGCTCGCGATCGGCCAGCTCCGACTCGGCCGCGCGCTGGTCGCCGGCCCGCGCCACCGTCCGCTCGTACTCCGGGCCGAACCGCTCGCGCAGCCCCTCGGACCGCCGGCGCCGCGCCATGAACAGCGCGAACAACGCGATCGCCGCGACGACGACCACGATGAGTATCACCAGACCAGCGTTCATCACCGCTCCCAGTCGATGAGGAATTAAGGCGCCCAATTCGGGTTCCGCCTCTAATCGGTGAGATACCCTCGAAGCGAATGCGGAAACATCGTGCCCGATGGCGGCAATTTACCCTGTAGGCAGAAAGCCGCCCTACGGAACGGACGGTCCAACTCCCGTTCGATGACGCCGGTCGGCCGTAACGATCCAGCCCGGGTGGCCGTACGGCGCCTCCGGCAACCGCTCACCGACGCTGGCAGACCGCCGAACGACTGCCGGAGCACGGTTGCCGCTTCGAGGACGACCTCGGGCTACGTTTCGCCATGTCGTGTGTCACACCCCTCGACCGTACGGGGCGGCGCGCGCGTCCCGCATCGGTGACACTGGGGATCAGCCCCGTTGGAGGCAGGGATGGCAGAGATGCCTGAACGCGCTCAAACGGCCTCGGACCTGCTGGTGAACTCGCAGCGCCGGAAGGCCGTCGTGGCCAGTACGATCGGAACGACGATCGAATGGTATGACTTTTTCCTGTACGGCACGATGGCCGCGTTGGTCTTCCCCACGGTCTTCTTCCCCGGTGGGTCGACTTACTCGGGGATCCTGGAGTCGTTTGCCGTGCAGGCCGTCGGCTTCGGGGCGCGGCCGATCGGCGCCGCGATCTTCGGCCACTACGGGGACCGGATCGGCCGCAAGGCGACGCTCGTGTGGACGCTGATGCTGATGGGCATCGCGACCTTCCTGATGGGCCTGCTGCCCGGCCGGGCGACCTGGGGCATCGCCGCCCCGATCCTGCTGGTGGTCCTGCGGATCCTGCAGGGCATCGGCGTCGGCGGCGAGTGGGGCGGCTCTGTGCTGCTGTCGATGGAGTGGGGCTCGCAGCACCGGCGCGGCTTCTTCGCCAGCTGGCCGCAGCTGGGCGTGCCGCTCGGGCTGCTGCTGTCCACCGGCATAGTCAAGCTGGTGCAGGGCAACACCTCTGAGGAGGCCTTCAACAGCTGGGGCTGGCGCATCCCGTTCCTGCTGTCCATCGTGCTCGTCGCCATCGGCCTGTACGTGCGGCTGCGCGTGCTGGAGAGCCCGGCCTTCGCCGCGGTGAAGCAGAAGCAGTCCGTGATCAAGATGCCGGTCTGGGAGGTCATCAAGACCCAGCCGCGGGAGATCCTCACCTCGGCGTTCGTGCGGATGTCGGAACAGGCGCCGTTCTACCTGTTCGTCACCTTCGTGCTGACATACGGCACGAAACATCTCGGACTGCCTCGCGGCGACCTGCTCAACTACACGCTGGTCGCGGCCGCGATCGGGTTGGTCACGGTGCCGCTGTTCGGGCACATCTCCGACTTGTTCGGCCGGCGGAGGACCTACGCGGTCGGAATCGCCGGCACGGCGATCTTCGCGTTCCCGTACTTCGGGCTGCTCAACACCAAGGAATCCGCCCTGGTGCTGCTCGCCATCGTGGTGTCGCTGGTCGTGCACGACATCCAGTACGGCCCGCAGGCGGCGCTGATCGCGGAGAGCTTCGGCACCAACCTCCGCTACAGCGGCGCGGGCATCGGCTACCAGCTCGCGTCGGTCATCGCCGGCGGGCCCGCCCCGCTGATCGCGGCCGCGATCCTCAGCCACACCGGGTCGAGCACGTGGATCAGCATCTACATCATCGGCTGCTGTATCTGCGCAGCGATCGCGCTGTGGCTGATGCCGCACCGCAGCACGGCTGCGCCGCTGACCGATTACGACGCGGCGGTCGAGGAAGGTGCGGTCGCCGCCCGCGGCACGGCGCCCTGATCTTCCGGCCGTGACCCGCGCCGCCCACCGGCGGCGCGGGTCACGGCGTCGTCGTCGCCCGCGTCGACCACGGGTGGGGGCGGGTCACGGCGTTGTGGTCGCCGGGCCCGGCTCGGTGGTCGGCGGGACCGTGGTCGTCGGCGCCGACTCGCTCGGTGCGGGCGTCGCCGTCGGGCTCGCACCGGTCGATCCGCTCTGGCTGTCGGTCGCGCTCGGCCCGGAGCTCGGCGAGCCACCCGGTGAGCCAGCGGGGGACGGGCTGCCGGACGGGCCCGGCGACGCGGCCGGCGTGACCTTGCCCTGGGCCGGCCCGACCAGATGCGGCGGCTGGACGGGCACCGAGCTTGGGGTCGACAGCAGTGCGGCGACGATGCCGATGCCCACGAGCGTCCCGGCCGTGGTCACGCCGAGGGCCGCACCACGTACGCGGCGGTCCCGCAGCCACTCGGTGCGCCGGCGCTCGCCGAGGTCTGGCGGCAGCGTGGCGCGCTGCGCGGCGAGGCTGTTGACCGGCGCCGCGGCGAGCCCGACGGTCGGGAAGAGCAGCAGGCCGGCCAGCAGCGGCCCGGCGTAGGTGTCCACACGCGACAGTCCCGCGACGATGCCGGCCACGCCGAGCAGGGCCAGGCCGGTCTCGGCCCAGTTGGCCCGGATCGCGGTCCACCAGGACGTGCGGTCGGTCGTCTTCGGAGTCCGGAGGAACTCGGCCTGCTTGGCGAACAGCCCCTGTACCGATGCACGGGCGACCACGAGCGCCGTCGACTGCCAGACCAGGAACGCACCGACCGCGTCCCGCCAGGAGGCACCGGTGCCGCGGCGCAGCAGGGCGACCGCGCGCAGCAGTCCCAGCGCCACCAGCACCGGCACCGCCGCGACCACGAACGCGGTCAGCTTGCGGAACAGCTCGCCGCCGCCGGTGGCGAGGTTGACCGCACCGACCAGCAGGAGCAGGAAGAACGCCAGGCCGAGCAGGTCGCCGTACCACTGCAGGGCGCCGGCGAAGTAGGCCCAGCGCTGGGCCGGGCGAAGCTGGTTCGCGGGCGTCCGCGCGCCGGGCAGCATCGACCGCCAGTGCATGCGCAGGATCTGGATGCCGCCGAAACACCACCGGTAGCGCTGGCTCTTCAGCGCCTCGAAGGTCAGCGGCATAACGCCGTGGCCGAACGAGTCGTCGACGTGCAGCCCGGACCAGCCGGCCCGCAACAGCCGGAGGGACAGCTCCGCGTCCTCGGTGATGCACCACTCGTCCCAGCCGCCGACCTCATCGAGCGCGCGGCGACGGATGAGCCCCATCGTTCCGGCGAAGATGGCACCGTCGTGCTCGTTCCGGGACGGCTGCGAGATCGCGAAGAAGTACTTGTACGAGTAGTAGAGCCGGCGGAAGTACGACGCCTGCGCCCAGTCCCGGTAGTCCTGCGGTGCCTGGATGAAGCCGACCCGCTCGTCCCCGAACAGCGGAGCGCACCGGCGCAGGAAGTCCGGGTCGAGCTGGTAGTCGGAGTCGACCACGCCGACCAGCTCGGCCCGCGTGTCGGTGTACTCGCGCAGCGCCACGTTGAGCGCCCCGGACTTGTAGCCGGGCCAGTCGGCCAGGTGGAAGAACGTGACCCCGTGCTGCGTGCACCAGTCGGCGACCGGCCGCCACAGCTGCTCGTCGTCGGTGTTGTCGTCGATGACCACGACCTCGTAGTTCGGGTAGTCCAGCCGCAGCAGCGACGTCAACGTCTCGATCACCATGTCCGGCGGCTCGTTGTGGGCCGGGACGTGCAGGCTCACGAACGGAAGGCCGCCGGGCGGCACCTCCCGCGGCGTGTCGCGGGTGATGCGCCGGCGCCATTGCTCGGTGCCGAGCGCGTCGCAGAGCTCCCAGAGGTAGGCGCAGGCCAGCACCGCGGCGGACAGCTCCAGCACCCACAGCAGCAGCCCGCCGGCGGTGCCGAAGGCGCCGAGGCCGCTGGTCAGCGTCCACTGCAGGGCGAAGGCAAGGTACGAGACGAACAGGAACACGGTGCCGGCCCAGCACAGGTGCGCCCGGGCGTTCCATCGGCGGGTCGCCGGCAGCCACAGCATGCTCATCGCGACCACACCGACGACGGCGGCGACCACGTTGGTCCGGGTCGCGTGCAGTGCGGTGAGCACCGCCGCGACCATCGCGGCCAGCAGCACGGTGCCGAGCAGGGCGAACACCAGCCGCCGGGTCGCCGGCCACGCCCCGGCCACCCGGCGACGCGGCCCCACCGGCACGAACAAGGACGCGGAGCTCACCGGCGCGACAAGGAGGCCGGCCAGCAGGAGCGCTGCAAGCATGACATCTCCTGTCGGGGTCCAGCGCGGCCGCCAGCGGCACAGACGGCCGGGCCGGCTGAGGACCTCCTCGGTCTCCCGCAAAACCTTCACTCGGAAACCTTTAGTCACCCGGTCGGGCCCGCCGGTCGGCAACGATGACGCCCTAGGCTCGGGGTGTGGATCGCCCGGACGCCCGAGAGTTCCTGGTCCGGACGGTCGACGCCGGCTCGTTCGTCTCCTGGGACACGCCGCCCGGGCCCGGCGCCGTGGACCCGGCGTACACGGCCGAGCTGCGCGCGGCGGCCGAGTCCAGCGGCGCCGACGAGGCCGTCCTCACCGGCGAGGCCAGCATCGGCGGGCACCGGGTCGCGGTGGTCGTGTCCGAGTTCGGCTTCCTGGCCGGCTCGATCGGCGTCGCGACCGCCCGTCGCTTGGTCGCCGCGATCGAGCGGGCGACCGCGCTGCGGCTGCCGCTGCTGGCCGCCCCGGCCTCCGGCGGCACCCGGATGCAGGAGGGCACGCTCGCGTTCGTGCAGATGATCGGCGTGTCGGCGGCCGTCACCGCACACAAGGCCGCCGGCCTGCCCTACCTTGTCTACCTGCGGCACCCGACCACCGGCGGCGTGTTCGCCTCATGGGGGTCGCTCGGGCAGCTGACCCTGGCCGAGCCGGGGGCGCTGATCGCGTTCCTCGGCCCGCGCGTTTACACCGCCCTGTACGGCGGGCAATTCCCGACCGGCGTGCAGACCGCGGAGAACCTCTTCGCGCACGGCCTGCTCGACGGCGTGATCGCGCCCGGCGAGCTGACCGGCGTGCTCACCAGGGTGCTCGACGTGCTCACCGCGCCACGGACCCCGGTGGCGGTGGCTGCCCCTGAGCAGACACCGCCACCGGCCGGCGCGGACGCCTGGGACTCGATCACCCGGTCCCGCCGGCCGGACCGGCCGGGGATCCGCCGGCTGCTCGACGAGGCGGCCCGGGACGTGGTCACCCTCAGCGGCACCGGCGAGGGCGAGCTCGATCCCGCACTGGTGCTGGGGCTGGCCCGGTTCGGCCCGGTGCCGTGCGTGGTGCTCGGCCAGGACAGGCGCGGGCAGACGCTGGAACGCCCGCTCGGCCCTGGCGCCCTGCGGGTCGCCCGCCGCGGCATGCGGCTGGCCGTCGAGCTGCGGCTGCCGCTGCTAACGGTGGTCGACACCGCCGGGGCGGCGCTGTCGGTGGAGGCGGAGGAACGCGGCCTGGCCGGCGAGATCGCCCGCTGCCTCGAGGACCTCGTGACGCTGGACGCGCCGGTCGTCAGCGTGCTGCTCGGGCAGGGCACCGGCGGGGCGGCGCTCGCGCTGCTGCCGGCCGACCGGGTCGTCGCTGCCCGGCACGCGTGGCTGGCGCCGCTGCCGCCGGAGGGCGCCAGCGCGATCCGGTACCGGGACGTCGAGCACGCCGCGGAGATGGCCAGGGCCCAGGGTGTCGGCGTCGCCGACCTGTTCGCCGCGGGCATCGTCGACCGGATCGTCGATGAGCGGCCGGACGCCGCCGACGAGCCGGAGGCGTTCTGCCGCCGGCTCGGTGCGGTGCTCGCGGCCGAGCTGGCCGCGCTCGGCGACCGTCCCGGGCCGGACCGGCTGGCCCGCCGCGCCGGCAAGTTCGCCCGCTGAGCGGTCAGACCACGCGGCCGGCGGACCTGCGTACCTCGGCCGGCGTCGTGTCCCCGTGCCGGCGCATCAGCGTGCGCAGTGTCGACACGTTCTGGTAGCCGACCGCGCCGGTGATCGACTGCACGCTCCGGTCGGTCGTACGCAGCAAATGAACGGCGTGCTCGATCCTGATGTGGTGCACGAGCTGGATCGGCGACATGCCGATCTGCGCGGCGGTCGTCCGCTGCAGGCTGCGCTCGCTCACCCCGATGGCCCGCGCCGCCCGGCCCACCTGGATCGGCTCGGCGAGGTGCGCCCGCACCCAGGTCTCGTACGCGGTCAGCACCGGGTCGGTCCGGGTCAGCACCGCCGGCATGACGAACGCCGACTGGAGCGAGCGCGGGCTGGCGACCAGGAAGCGGGCGACGTGCTCGGCCAGCGAAGGGCTGCTGTCGGCCACGATCGACAGCGCGAGGTCGATGTGCGCGAACGCGGCCGCCGCCGTGGTGAGGTTGCCGGCCCGGCTGAGGATCTGGCTCTCGTCCAGCCGGACCGCCGGGTAGCGGCGGCGGAACGCCGAGCCGAGCCACCAGCTCGTCGTCGCCGACCGCCCGTCGAGGATGCCGGCCTCGCCGAACAGGAACGTCGCCGTGCACGCCGCGGCCAGCGGCACCTCGGCCCCGGCCAACTCGGCCAACCAGGGCAGCGCCGGGTGCCTGCGCACGGCGTCGACCAGCGCGGCCGGGTCCTTCTCCCCCAGCGCCGGCACAGCGACCAGCTCGGGCCGGTCGGGCAGCTCGGCGAACGGCGTCGTCCCCAGCCGCATCCCGTACGCGGTGCGCACCTCGCTGCCGGTGCCGACCGCGGTGATCTCGAAGGCCGCGGCGTTGGGCAGTGCGCGGCCCAACTCGTTGGCGGTGCCGAGCACGTCCAGCACGATGGACAGCCCGGAGTCGAACACGCCGTCAGCGGCGAGCACGGCCACCCTCATGTCGGGAACGGTACCGAAGATGGCGTATCCGCAGCCGCCGCCGGCGGGGCTGCCGGCCTACCGTCGGCTCGCTGTGATCACGTCGAGACCGGAGGAACCCCCGATGAGCGTGCGGTACGGCATCCTGGCCACCCTCGAAGCGAAGCCCGGACGCGGCGACGACCTGGCCGCCTTCCTCACCAAGGGCCGCGAGCTGGCCGTGGCCGAGACAGGCACCGTGACCTGGTACGCGTTCAAGATCGGCGACACCACGTACGGGATCTTCGACACGTTCGACGACGAGGCCGGCCGGCAGGCCCACCTGAACGGCGAGATCCCGGCCGCGCTCGGCACGGTGGCCGACGACCTGCTCGCCGCCGCACCGGACATCAGGACGATCGACATCGTCGCGGTGAAATAGTCGCGGTGAAGTAGGAGCCGGGA